>VFQS010002214.1_pt1 | contig 16364 bp, 13 predicted proteins | sample 3512361 | NCBI WGS metagenome assembly VFQS01 (sample SAMN10412375, study PRJNA504923) | tailings metagenome | isolation source: Relicate 1 Philex TSF3 active mining | place: Philippines
ATAATTGGATTAAAGAACACGGAGTTCGTTATTTCAATGAATTAACTAATATGGCCCAACTTACTGAAGAAGTAGGTGAGGTAGCCCGAATTATCGCTCGTAGATATGGCGAACAATCCGAAAAAGAAAGTGATAAAAATAAAGACTTAGGTGAAGAACTTGCCGATGTAGTTTTTGTGGTTTTATGCTTAGCTAACCAAACAGGGGTAGATTTACAAGCAGCTTTTGATAAAAAAATGGATTTAAAAACAAAACGTGATCACGACCGTCATCACAATAATGATAAATTGAAATAAATTTCAATTCTGTCATTTCGACGAAGGAGAAATCACATAAAGTAAATCACATAATGTGATTTCTCCCCAAAGGTCCAAATGACAAAGAAATTCACCATTCACCATTAAAAACATGAACTGGATTTTACTCATAATAGCTGGTTTATTTGAAGTAGGTTTTGCAACTTGCCTCGGAAAAGCTAAAGAAACATCAGGAAATACTTCCTTACTTTGGTATGGTGGTTTTTTGGTGTGTCTTTCTATCAGCATGATATTATTAGTAAAAGTCACAAAAGAATTGCCAATTGGTACTGCTTATGCCGTTTGGACAGGAATTGGTGCGGTTGGAAGTGTTTTAGTAGGAATCATCGTTTTTAAAGAACCCGCTACTTTTTGGCGTGTGTTTTTTATTACAACATTAATTTTATCCATTGTCGGATTAAAAATAGTTACGAAATAATGAATTTATCACTTCAGTCATCTAGTATCCAGTATCCAGCACCCATCAAAATTACTGGCAGCAAATCAGAAACCAATAGATTGTTATTGTTACAAGCCTTGTATCCAAATATAATTTTAGAAAACACCTCTAATTCAGATGATTCTGAAGTAATGCAAAAAGCATTACAAAACTTCCAACTTCCAACTTCCAACTTCCAACTCGTAGACGTTCATCACGCTGGAACAGCGATGCGATTTCTAACTGCTTTTTTTGCCATTCAAGAAGGTAATGAGGTGGTTTTAACAGGCTCTTCTAGAATGAAAGAGCGACCAATAAAAATTTTGGTTGACGCTTTAAATCAACTAGGAGCGGAGATTACATATGAAGAAAATGAAGGTTTTCCGCCAATAAAAATCAAGGGAAGAAAAATAACTCAAAACAGAGTATCGCTTCCTGCAAATGTAAGTAGCCAATATATTTCAGCACTTTTGTTAATTGCACCCAAATTAGAAAATGGTTTGGAATTGTCATTAGAAGGAGAAATTACCTCAGTTCCTTATATTAAAATGACGTTAGCTTTATTGAATCAAATAGGTGTGATGACAACTTTTCAAGGAAACAAAATAATAGTTAATTCACTCCCAACTTCTAAAACTCAACTTCTAACTGTAGAGTCTGATTGGTCATCAGTATCGTATTGGTATTCCATTGTAGCCTTGTCTGAAATTGGTACACAAATTAAACTTTCAAGCTATAAAGAAAATAGTTTACAAGGAGATAGCACTTTGAATGAAATTTATAAGGATTTTGGAGTGGAAACTATTTTTAATAAAGATAATTCTATTGCTATTACTAAAGCACAAAATCATCAATTGTCAATTGTCAATTATCAATTAAATAATTGTCCTGATATTGCTCAAACCATTGCTGTGACTTGTTTTGGATTAGGAATGGGGTGTCATTTAACAGGTTTACACACTTTAAAGATAAAAGAAACCGACCGTTTAGAAGCATTAAAAATAGAACTAACAAAATTAGGAGCGAAAGTTTCTGTTACTAATGATAGTTTAACTTTGGAGAATTCAAACAGCATCAACGAAAATATTGCAATTGCTACCTATCAAGATCATAGAATGGCAATGGCATTTGCGCCTTTAGCTTTGAAAGTTCCAATACTAATTAACAATGCAGAAGTTGTTTCTAAATCCTATCCTGATTTTTGGAATGATTTGAAAAAAGTAGGATTTTTAATTAAAGAAATTTAAAAAGAAAGTCGGGATGACTGGATTCGAACCAGCGACCCCTAGCACCCCATGCTAGTACGCTACCAGGCTGCGCTACATCCCGAAAGGCACAAATTTATATATTATTTTATCTTTTTACAATTTGAATTTGGTCTAAAATCGTTTGTACTTTGTCTGATGAAATAGGTAATTGTAAACCATTTTTTAAGACTAAATTTCCGCCATCCGATTTGTTAAGTGCCGTTACAAAATTTACATTAACGATATACGATTTGTGGATGCGAACAAAATTAGGATTACTGCATAGAATATCTTCAAAGTTTTTCAAATTTCTACTTACTACATGTTTTATATCATTTGTACATTTTATCTCAGAGTAAGCACCATCTCCTTTGATGAAAATAATATTTTCAGATTCTAAAAACAAAATGCTATTCCCGCTAGGTACAGCAATTTTATGATGAATATCTTGTTTCATCGTTTCTTTCAATAAAGAATAATTTTGGTCATTACTCTTTTGCTTTTCTACACGTGAAATAGCATTTGCTAATTCTTCTGGATTTATAGGTTTTAATAAATAATCAACCGCCGAAAATTTAAAAGCCTGTATGGCATATTCATGATAAGCTGTTGTAAAAATGATTTTGAATTTCACTTCGTTTTCATCAAAAAAATCTAATAATTCTAAACCGCTATGTCCTGGCATTTCAATATCTAATAGAACTAAATCAGGTTTGTGTTTTCGAATCGCTTTTACACCTTCTGGAAGATTTTCGCATTCAGCAACTACTTCTACATTTTTGCAATATTCGTCTACAAGTAGCGATAGATTTAAGCGTGCTCTTTTTTCGTCATCAATAATTATAGCTTTCATAAGGTATTAATCGGTATTTTTATTTCTACTAATGTTCCAGTAGGTTGATTTTGTAGATTGTATTTGTCTATTATTTTTAAAGAGATGTTTTTATGATTGTATTCATTTAATAAAGCAATTCTATTTTGTAATGCTTTAGTGGCAAATGACTGATGATTTTTATTCTTTATTTGATTCAATTCTGAACTTTTTTGACGACCAATGCCATTGTCTTCAATACCAATATACAATTCGTTATTTTTTATCTCGAATGAAATAGTCAACTTTTTATTACCTTGTTTGTGAAGCAATCCGTGTTTCACCGCATTTTCTACATAAGGTTGTAATAACATAGTTGGGATTTTAATCGTTTCTTGATCTACATTTTTGCTAGTTTGAATTTCGTAACTGAAATCTTCATCAAAACGGCCTTTTTCTATATCCAAATAGAGCTGGAGTGTTTTAATTTCTTCGGCAATCGAAATAAAGTCTTTCTCTGTCATTTCTAAAATAGTTCGCGTTAGATTTGAAAATTTCGATAAATAATCAATTGCTAAACGTTTTTCATTCGACAATATAAAGGATTGTAAAGTGTTTAATGCATTGTAAAAGAAATGTGGATTCATTTGTGATTTTATGGCTTTCAACTTCGATTGGTTTACGTTTTTTTCCAAGTTGATTTTATCTAAAACCAATTGATTTCTCTTTTGAATTTTTCTAACTTGCCATTTAAAAATCCAAACTATTACACTTAAACAAAATATTATAACAATAGAAATAAAAGAATAAGTTAGCCAGAATGGTTTTTCAATATTTATTAAAAGGTAGCTTACAGCTGATTTTTTATTCTCAAATTCTGTTTGAAAGTGAATTTTGTAATGTCCTGGTGATAATGAGTTTAGTTTGAAATTTCTACTATCATCCTCTAATAGTTGCCAATTTTCATTATTTATCTTATAATATAATCTGTTTTTCTGGTTTGGAATAAATGATAATATTGAAAAATTGATATTAATATTGTTTTGATAATATTTTAAATTCTTTAATTCTACATTTTTTGTTTTTTTTCCATTTACTTCAACCGAATTTATAATAAATTTAGGATGATTTATTGTTGAATTTAAATTTTCATCAAGTATAATAAAACCTCGATTGTTAGCTAAAATTATTTTTTTATCTTTTTTTACAACATCTGAAATTTCAAATTCAGGGTTTAGTGCAATAATTTTTTTTGACAATTTTGTTTTAAAATTATATAAATAGATACTATAAGGAGTAAAGATAAAAAGGTAATCATCTATTATTTTAAATTTAGTTGTTTTTTCTCCATTTGTTAATTTGCTTGTTATAAATAAGCTTATTTTGTTGTTTTTATCTATTTTATATATTGTTTCGTTTGTTGTAATACCAAGCACATAATCATGATAGTTTTTAATTCTAGAAAAGAATAAGGTTTTGTTTTTCCATTTTAATTCATTTTTTTTAAATCTTGTTAAAGAAAACAAACCTGAACTTGTAGCAAAATAAACTGTTTGATTAAATGGATTATAGGTAGCAGATTTTCCTTGAACATTTTCAATAATACCAATAATATTACTTTCTTTATTTTTTAAAGATTTGTATTTTGAAATGTAATCATCCCAATTGCTTTTTTTGTTCGATAATTGCAGAAAACCACAAATTCCACTTGCTGCAAATGCATAATATTTTTGATCAATTTTTTGTGCATCTTTTAGTGCAATAATATCCTCAGAGATGCTTTGTGATTGTGTATTTAAAACCTTAAAAGAATTAGAAGTAAACAAGATTTTTTTAAGTAAATTATCAGAGCTTAAAAAATAAACTTCATGATTTGTTCCACCATTAAATACATTGATAAATTTAAAGTCATTTAAATTTGTTTTGTATATATTGTCATTTGTAGTACCTATGAATAATTGATTGTTTGAAATACTCATTACATTAGGTTTTTTTTCAAAAGGAATAAAATTGTTGGAGATATTTGGTACTAGTAAAATACCTTCGCTAATAGTTGAAAACCAGTAATTTTGTTGTTTATCTTTGAAAACATATGATATGTTAAAGTCCCAAAAATAGGTGTTATTAATATCAATAGATTGTTTTTTATACATAATGGCACCTTGAGTTGTACAAATCCAGTTATAATTGCCATCAAATGCAAGATTTTGAATAAAATTAAATTTTCCTTTAATGTTTTTTTTAGAAAGTTTATTGTTTTTTAATGTATAAAAATGTTTTGCATATTTAGAAACAAATATTAATCCATTAGGAATGTCCTGAATTATTGTTGCAGGGAATTTTTGTGCTAATTCGTTAGGAATAATTATTTTTTTTACATCTAAATTTTTATCAATTAAAATCAAATTTTCACAAATTAAGTAGAATTGATTTTTTGAACAATGCGTTGTAATTAATTCATCAGTTTTTATTGGTATTTTTTTAATAATTTTTAAATCTTTTAAGTTATAAACTATGATATAATTTTTTTGTAAAACAAGTAATTGATTTTTAAGTATCCCAAATTTTACAAAACCAATCGTATTTTTGTTATTGAGTGAATATAGTTTTTCTTCTTTTACATAGAATAAATTACCGTCAAAATTGCTATACCAAATTCGACCAAATGAATCTTCTTTAATGTTTGAACCCGCTTTTGAATTTTGAAAAGAATTTGAATAACTTATAAAATTTTTGCCATCAAACTTACAAATTCCATGATCGGTAGCAAACCACATGAATCCTTTAGAATCTTGAAAAATATCGTAAACATTATTGGAAGGCAAACCTTTTGATTTGTCGATTTTATAATAAAATGGATTTTGAGACCAAGACAAGATCGAGGTAAAAACACAAATTAAAATGGAATTGAATAGTTTTTTATTCATAATTAACAAATATAAAGAATTATTTCTAAGAGTTTTTTTTGAGTTAATCAAACCCCTTTTTCAATTAACGATTTTTTTTTATTAACTAATAGTGCCTATTGGTTAACTGTGTTGTACTTCATTAATAGGGTGTATTTAATTTTGTTCAATAAAAATTAATTATAATGAAAAACAATTTTGTTAAAACAGCAGTATTTGTTTTACTGAACTTTTTTTTAGTAAATGACGCAAACGCTCAATTTGGTAAACTATTAAATAAAGTAGCAGAAAAAACATTAGGAACTCCAGAAGGAGATGCAAAAAAAGCATTAACTCCAGACAAAAAAGATTTAAAAGCATTAGAAGAGGATGCATCAGATACTTTTTTAGAAAACCAAAATTTTAAGAAAGATGGACCAAGTGGTATTTATTATGTTTCTGTACCAATGGGAATAAAAAACATTGTAGATGGTAAACCTATGGCGGTCAAGAAAATTTATCTTGAATTTGATGACGCAAATTTTAAAGTTAATCTTTATACACGTTATCATTTTCAAAAGAAAAATGGTAATCCTATTGTAGATGCTCAATACACTAGTTGGATTAGTTCTGGAATAAGCGGAAAAGCAAAATCTATGCTTTTACAACAAATGCGTTCAAAAGGAATCATACATTATAGAGAATGTTATATGCCTGATATTGCATTTGTGCAATATAATACTAAAAATCCTGCTGATGGTGTAAAAAAAGGGGAAGTAAAAGGATTACTTCAATTAGAGCCAGGATTGTTCTATGCTTCTGATGAGCCTTATGCGGCTTCGGGAAGTGATCCTTACGGACATAATTTGTTTGACGGGCAACAATATTTGTTTTTTTACAAAGCAGGAATGGAAGATAAAATAAAAAATTATCCGCCGTCAAGAATTGCTCAAATATTTAAGGAAATGGACAAGAAAAAAGAAGAAGCCTATTCTGCTGGTGTTGCACTTCCTAAAAAAGCAACTCCTGCTCAAGTGCCATCGCAACAAGTTATGATGAATGCTGTAAAAAAACGTGTATCTGATTATGGTTGGAAAGAAACACCTATTTATTGTTACTCAGTTTCTGAATGGGCTCCTCAATTTACACTTGTTTATGATAGTAATAAAAATGATTCATACGAAACATTGACCTCAAGAATTATGTCAATCGTTGCAGTATTTAAAAAACCAGATGGCAGTTGCGGATTTATGAATATGCAAATTGAACAAAAAAACTCTTATAAATTCCCTGGTGATAAAGCTGAAAATTATAACACATCACCAACAGATTATGCCAACTCTGGAATGGATCCTATAGATTGTGCAAAAGCAAATATGTATAAACCTAAATAATTAATTAAAAAATGAAAAACGTATTAAAATTTATTTTTCTCTTTATAGCAACTATTGCTTTAAATTCTTGTTCAAAAGAGGATGACAATCTCGCAGAAGCAACACCAGCTTTAGTGGGAAAATGGGAGTTTTCTAAATATGTAAATTACAATGCTCAAAATCAGGAAGAGTTAACCGATTATAACCATCAATGTACAACTATTAAAGATTTTATTCAATTTGCCAACGGAACTATGAATGATTCTTATAGTAATTCTAATTGTCAAGCAGAAACAGCTATGTATACTTATGTGATTGAAAACGATGTGGTTAAATTTTATAATGGAAACACACTAGCGCCTTATTGTTTGAAAATATTGTCTTTAACCAGTAGTCAGGTAAAAGTGCAATGGATTAGAAATACCGTTTCAAGAGCGGGGGCGGATACTTATATTTTAATAAGAAAATAACCTTTATTTCTGACCGTGGCAACTGGTCAGAAATTTTAATTTGAAATCATCACTAACAAGAAGTTTATTGCAAACACTAATGAAACAAACTATTCTATATAAACTTTATAATAATTTTCTACACAAGAAAATATTAAGCCAATACAAATTGGAAATTCTTTTACTCGTTTTATATACTCTTCTACTTGTAACAATTACATTTTTTATTACTTCTTGTGAAAATTCTAAAAAAGAAGCTATTTATCAAAATGTAAAAGTTAATTCAATATCTAGAGATTCTATTGAAAAAGGTGAAAAATTAATGCAGCCAAAATCTGTTATTGCTCAAACATACGATATACTGATAGTAAATCCGTCACAAAAACAGTTAGATAGTTTGCAAGATACAATGGAAGACGATGAGTTTACCACTTTTGTAGATGAGAGTACTTTTTATATAAATCAAGCAAAAAAATATAGCGAAACAATTCACTCACAAGTGGTTGAGGTAGAATCAGGAACTTCTGTTTTTTTTGAATCTGAAAATGGTAAAAAATTTCCAGTTGCTACTAATAATCTATTATGGGATATTATAGTTTTTGATGGTAATTCAAAACCAGAGTTAATAGATATTACAAATGTTCAGGACGAAATGATAAGGGTGTATAATAAAGCAAAAAAATAAAATTTCAAACAACTTATACAATGAAAAAAACAATTATTTTAATAACACTTATTTTAGGTTCATTATGCAGTCAAGCACAATGCTGGAGCACAATTAGTGCTGGAAACTATCATACTGCTGCCATAGCTCCAAATGGAACGCTTTGGACATGGGGACGTAATCTATACGGACAATTAGGCGATGGAACCACGACTAATAGAAATGCACCCACACAAATTGGTACTGCAACTAATTGGGTAAAAGTAGAAGCAGGAGAAGAATTTACCATAGCTATAAAAACTGATGGTACACTTTGGGCATGGGGATATAATTATGCTGGTGAACTAGGCGATGGTACAACTACTCAAAGAAACACTCCAGTTCAAATAGGTACGGGTAACAACTGGAGAGATATTTCTGTAGGAACTACTTCTTATTTTTGTTTAGCTACTAAAACTGATGGCACGCTTTGGGCATGGGGATATAATTTAAATGGACAATTAGGCGATGGAACAAATATCAATAAAAGCATACCTACTCAAATAGGAACAGCTACTAATTGGAAAAATATTGCAGCAGGAGCGAATCATTCTCTTGCTACAAAAACCGATGGGACACTTTGGGCATGGGGACTTGGTGGTTCTGGTCAATTAGGTAATGGTAACTTCTTAAGTTCGCTCTCACCTGTTCAAGTTGATACCGCTACGAATTGGAGTGAAATTGCTGCTGGAGGGCATCATTCAATTGCTATAAAGACCGATGGTACACTTTGGTCTTGTGGTTGGAATTATGCAGGGCAATTAGGAAATGGCACTACATCGAATAGTGCTGTTTTTACACAAATTGGCACCGCTACGAATTGGAAATCTATAATGTTAGGTTATACACATTCTATGGCAATTAAAACAGATGGCACAATTTGGTTATGGGGCAATAACATATCTTCGCAAATAGGTAACAATAGCAGTACAGCTCAATACACTCCTTTGCAAATAACCAATGCTACAAATTGGAAAGCAATTGTTGGGGGAAACGACCATACAGTTGCTTTAAAAACCGATGGCACGCTTTGGGCATGGGGAAATAATTTTTCTGGTCAATTAGGCGATGGAACCATTACTAACAGAACTGTTCCCACACAAATTAATTGTCCTGCTGCATTAGGAAATAGTGAATTTGAATTAGAAGCTTCCATAAGCTTATATCCTAATCCAGTACAAGATATTTTATTCATAGAATTAGATTCGGAAATATATTCGGTAGAAATTTACAACTTCCAAGGACAAAAAGTTAAAACAGCTACTGCAAAGCAAATTAATGTAAACGATCTGAAAACAGGAGCTTATTTGATAAAAATACAAAATCAAGATAATCAAATAGTAACAAAAAAGTTCGTAAAACTTTAAATAGATTTTTAGTTAGTTAATTAGTAAGGCTACTTCATTATTTCATGAAGTAGCCTTTTTGTTAACTCAAAACAGGGTTTGGTCAACTATCTAATAAAGCTATTTAATTGGTTTTTATTTTTGTTTTAAAATTAATTTATAAGTATGAAAAAATATTTACAACTTTTTATCTTAGGAGTAACCATTGCAACAAATGCGCAAAATCCAATTTATCATTTTACTTTCAACAATACTCTAGCTGATGATAGTAATACAAATACTTTTGTGATAAACGCCGGTGTTTCTAGTGCGGCAACACCTACTTATTATTCAGGAGTTTATGGTAATGCCCTTGCTATATCGGGTACTTATAATGTTCAAGTAAGCTTACCTAATTTGCCACAAGGTAATGCTCCAAGAACAATTATGATGTGGGTATATTCAGGGCCAATTAATTCAGTTGAAAACCCACTTTGGAATTATGGAACTGCGTCAAATTTGCAAGGATTGGGCTTAAAACATGATTTTAATGGAGGAAGTAGATTGACTACCTATGCTGTGGGTGCTTCAAATCAAGTAACAACAACAAATTCTGGAATTGGAACTAATGATTATTATTTATTAACCGTAACCTACGACGGTACAACTTTAAAAACATATAAAAATAGCACTTGGATGCATTCGATAAATATCAATTTGAATACAACGGGTAATTTGTTGCAATTGGGACGTTTTCTTGGAGAAGCCTCAACTTATAACTCTGTATTTGCAAAAGTTGATGATTTGAAAATATATGATACTGCATTAACACAAAATCAAATTGTGAATCAGTACACTAATGGTGCAGATTTTTCAAATGGTTTGTTAGCTTTCTACGATTTTGAGAACAATTTTGATAGTTCTACTGGTAACTATAATTTAACTTCAAGCGGTACAACCAATTTTGGGAGTGGTGTAGATGGTACAGGTCATAAAAGTGCAAATTTTGGAGGGTCAAATTTACTATTTAACACAAGTTTAGATGCGGCTTTCAATAATCAAGAATTTACAATATCATTTTGGGAGCTGCGTTCTGCCACTACTAGTCCTTATGACACGAGTTACGAAGCTTTTGGCTCCAATTATTTAAGATTACGCCAAAATACGATAAGAGTAAATGCCGCTTATAACTCAACTAATTATTTTACAGAAATTGATTTTAGTCCTAACCCAAATTTTGATGGGATTTGGAAACATTACGCAATAGTCTTTAAAAAACTTGCATCGAGCACCTATATTGGTGTTTATGAAGATGGTGTTTTGAGACAAACTACCTCTATTTCCTCAGCAGTTAATTTGCATAAATTCAATAATAAATTTACTATTGGTGGAGGGACAGATACTAGTGGCAATTTCTTGTCTTCAAAATATGCACATGCCAATATTGATAAGTTTTTTATTTATAATCGTATGTTAAATGCAGCTGAAATAAACGCAATTAAAGATTTACATCAAGAAGTATTTAATTTGACGTTATCAAGCAATGATTTCAATCAAAACAATTTAAAAGTGGCGATGTATCCAAATCCAGTAAATGATATTTTAAACATTGATATTGAAAACGAAATCAAATCTGTTGAGATATACAATATTCAAGGACAAAGAGTTATACAATCAAACAGCAAACAAATAGAAACATCTTCATTAAATTCTGGAATTTATTTGGTAAGAATTGAAGATACTAATGGAGGAATTGTTACACAAAAATTAATTAAAGAGTAATTTAGTAATACCAAGAATACACGGATTGTTTTATCTATGTATTCTTGGTTAAATTAAAGAAATAAATATTACAGAAAGTAATTTTATTAATATATTTTTATCGTATTTACTGCTTTTTTGGTTGGAATATTTGTTTTAGTTTGAAATGGGTTTTAAGTCCTTTTTTTAAAATCCAATTTTCAAAATTACTCTTGTGCCTATTCCTATGCCGTTTTCATTTACTAAATCTTCATAAACAAGCATTTCTTTAATTTTTTTATTTTCGTTGAGTAGCTCAAGTCGTTGAGCAATAGAATTGGTAGAAAATGAATTGTGCTTGTTTTTAGATTTAATTTCTTCCGATTTTTTTCTTCCGATTCCATTGTCTTCTATGGTTACAACTAGAAATTCTTCTGATTGGTCTAACGTAAAATCAATCGTTAGTTTTTTCTCACCTTCTTTATGCAATAAACCGTGCTTTATGCTGTTTTCAGCAAAGGGTTGAATGAGCATAGGCGGAATTTTGTGATAGTCAATATCTAAATTTTTATCAATACTTATCGTGTAATGAAAATTATCTTTAATTCTTAATTTTTCGAGGTCTAAATACCGTTTCAGAATTTCAATTTCTGTTTGTAACGGTATAACATTTTCACTTGAAACTTCTAAAATAGTTCTTGTGAGTTTGGTAAAATTGCTCATCATTTCGTTTGCAATTAATTTATTTCCAAACATGAATTGCGATTGAATAGAATTGAGTGCATTAAAAATAAAATGCGGATTCATTTGACTTTTTAGTGTGTTTAAGTCACTTTCAATAACTTTTTTTTCCGCATTTAGTTTTTCTAAATTTATTTGTAAAAGTTGCTTTTCTTTATTGTTTTGATATTTTTTAAACAGAAAATATAAGCCAATTCCAGTTGAGAATATTATTAATATGATAATAAAAATTATTGTTTTTTGTTGTTTAGTTTTTAGTTGAGCAATTTGCTTTTCTTGTGCTAGAACTTTTATTTTTTGTTCTTTTTTTTCGGTTTCATATTTAAAATTAGCCTTTAGTAACTCATTTTGATTTTCTTTTCTGTACAATGAATCTTTTGCAAATGCTACTTTTTCATAAACTAATAGTGCTTTTAAGTATTGTTTTTCTTGTTTGTATATTTTATACAATTCAAGTCCGCTTAATTCAATAATATCTATTCTGTTTTCTTTTACAGCTAGTTTATACGAATTTTCTAGATGATTTAGGTATTTTTTGTAATTCTTGTTTTTATACAAAAACGACAAGTTTTTTTCTATTAAACAAAGCTCATAATCAGCATTCGATTTTATAGCATATTTTTTTGCGAGTTCTAAATATTTTAAAGCTTCAGCATCGTTTTTTAAAGACAGATAAACTCTATGAATATTGTTGTAACTTATTGCTATATCAGAATAATTATGAAGTGAAAGATCCAATTCAAGAGATTTTTTATAATAATTGAGAGCGTTTTCTGGTTTGTTATTTTTTGAAAAATATAAACCTATATTGTTGTAAATTATGCTTAAATAATAGGCGTCTTTTTTTTTGTCTAAATATTTAAGTGCACGATTATAATATTTAATAGCTTCTACAAAATCATTTTCTACATAATGTCTGGTTCCAATTTCGCCATAGACAAATCCAATAATTTGTTTGTGCTTTTTAGGATTTGCTAATTTTAAAACCTTATAATAAATTTTTATAGCTTCTTTAGTTTTGCCTTTTTCATTTAGAAGATAAGATTTTGTAAGAAAACAGTTTAATTCTGAAAGTTGATAATAATCTTTAATTTTAGGGTTTAAATTCTTTGTTTTTTTTCTTTCTTTAATAATTTTCAATAAATAATCATTCCATTTGTTTATACTATCTAAATTCGATTCTAGTTCAATTTTTTTTCCAAATTTATCAACAGATAGTGTATCATTTGGGTTATTATTGATGTATTTTTGCGAATATAATTGTATTGATAACAGGATAAAGAATAGGACTTTTTTCATTAAAAACTTATTTTTTTTATTAATTCTTCAACTTCTTGTTTTTTTTCTCTTCCTACAGGGATAAAATCATTAGTCTGTATTTCTAACAAGAAGCCTTCTGTTTTGCTGTATTTTATTATTTTGTTTACATTGACAATAAATGAGCGATGAACTCTTATAAAATTAGAATTATGTCGCAGTAAAATCTCATATTCTTTTATTTTTTTTGAAGTCATATAAGTTTGTTCTAAAGTATATATTTTGGTATAAGAACCATCGGCTTCAATATACTGAATGTCGTCTGTAGAAATAAAAAGCGTCCCATTACTCGTAACTATAGATAATTTTTTAGTTTTTTCAGAAGAGAATAAAGACTGCAAATTTGTAATAATATCGGGAACAATGTTTTTTTGTTTGCTTTTTTGTACTCTATCTAATACCTGTTTTATATCTTGAATACTTGCAGGTTTTAATATGTAATCTAATGCAGAGACTTTAAAAGCATCTATGGCATAATTTGAATAAGCAGTACAAAAAATGGTTTCAAACTTAGGGCTTTCAAAATATTCAAAAAGTTTGAAACCATTTTCAAAAGGCATTTCGATATCTAAAAATACCACATTAATAAGGTTATTGTTGATGATTTTTACGGCAGAACTAATATCTGAAGCATTGTAAATGGTTTGAATGTCATCACAATAATTTTTCAAAATATTAGTCAAATAATCTCTTGCGTCTTGCTCGTCATCTACTATTAATACATTCATATATTTTAAAATTTGAATTTAACAAATGTATCAATTAATAATTATTAATAATAACCGCGTATTTGTTGTTTGTGAAATAGATTATGTCGTTTGTGAAATGGAAAAAAATGCCGTATCATATTGATTTACTTTTGACTTAAATCTTTTAAATTCTATACTTATGAAAACAAAATTATTTTCTTTTTTCTTTTTTCTTTTTATTGGTGCTGCTAATGCACAAACACCATTGTATCATTTTACATTTGATAATGCAAATACTTGGTGGGACACCAATAATAGTGTTCGATTTTACGACAACAATGTAGGGTATGCATCAATTTTTGTAAATGGGCAAAATGGTGGGCAAGCATTAAGGGTGCAAAATTATGGTTCTGTATCTGCACAATTCAGTAACTTGGCTTCTGGAGGCACAAATCGAACTATTGCAGTATGGGTTAAATTTAATGGATATGATATTGTTAATGGAAATTATATTTTTAGTTACGGATCACCAACTAATGGTAGAGCATTCGGTTTAACAATGAATGGGAATACAGCACTTGAGCAATATGCTTGGGGAGCAGGTTTTAGTTCAATTTATAATTATACTTTTAATACATCTCAATATTATCATTTAGTTACGACTTATGATGGGGTAAGTACAAGAATTTATATAAATGGTGTTTTAGTAAAAACTCAGGCAATGACACTAAACACAGATACATTGACTAATAATTATTTTAATTTAGGTACTACTCCAACTAGAACAACTCATCGATTACAAGCAGATATTGATGATTTAAAAATTTTTAATTCAGCATTATCCGATTCACAAGTGCTTCAATTATTTAATGGAACAACATCAAGCTCGCCCTCAATTACAAATGTAGCATTGCAGACGTCTCAAAATTCTGTTAGGGTAAATTATACATTAAATGCAAATAATGCAGCTACAACATCAGTCGTAAAATATGGTCTTTCTTTTGGATCTTGGCCAAATCAAGTTACTGGATTCTCTGCATCAGGTATATCCAATACAACTAATTTTGTAGATTTAACAGGATTAGCTAATAATACTACATATTTTATAAGAATAGAATCAACAAATTCTGTTGGTACAACTTATTCATCGCAGTATATTGTAACCACGGGAGATTATACGGATGCTATTGCAGACTATAGATTTAATAATTATCTTACAGATATAAACGGAGCCAATCCCTTTAGTAGTAACGCAGGTGTTTCTTTTACAACAGATAGATTTGGCAATACATCTTCTGCTTTAAATATCAATAATACTGGTTCTTCAGCTACAATTCCTGGATTGCCGTACTCAAATTCGCCAAGAACAATTTGTTTTTGGGCAAAGGTAAACGTAATGCAAAATCCATATAACATGACTTTTTCTTATGGTTCAGCTGGAATTAGTAATGCGTGTGGGGGCTCTTTTAATTCTTCATTAGTTGAGTATTTTGGTTATGCAAATAATTTTAATGTATCATCAACAAATTCTTTAAATACATGGTATTTCTTTACTTATACGTATGATGGAACAAATGCGAAAATCTATAAAAATGGAGTTCTGTTAAGTTCTACTCCTAAAACATGGAATACAATAAACAACTCTAATATATTTAAATTGGGCACTGGTGTAGGAGGTGAATTGAATTTTAATGGAGCTATTGATGATTTGAAAATTTTCAATTATGTTCTAACTGATACTCAAATCTCAAACTTATACACAAACAATGTCTTGTCATCATCAGATTTCAATCAAAACAATTTAAAAGTGGCGATGTATCCAAATCCAGTAAATGATATTTTAAGCATTGATATTGAAAACGAAATCAAATCTGTTGAAATATACAATATTCAAGGACAAAGAGTTATAAAATCAAACAGCAAACAAATTGAAACGTCTTCTTTAAATTCTGGAATTTATATGGTTAGAATTGAAGATACTAATGGAGGAATTGCTACACAAAAATTAATCAAAAAGTAATGAAATCTGCAATTAATAAATATAAGTTAGAAATAACACTCTTTGTGTTGTATTCATTCTTATTCTATATTGGTTTTATAGTTTTAATTTAGAATTTAGTTGGTTTTATAATAATAGTTTGTTAAGCAAATCCTTTGGGGTTGTTAGGTAAAATGAGGTTTCTAAAAAATAAATCTCAATTTACTTGACAACCCCTATTTTCAGATTGTATATTTGCAAACTTGTTTAGGAGTTTAATATCTCTTTAAACTTTTAAACTATAAACTTTTAAACTTAAAAGAATGAAATTATCTCATTTCAATTTCAATTTACCAGAAGAATTATTAGCT
>VFQS010002215.1_pt1 | contig 16362 bp, 15 predicted proteins | sample 3512361 | NCBI WGS metagenome assembly VFQS01 (sample SAMN10412375, study PRJNA504923) | tailings metagenome | isolation source: Relicate 1 Philex TSF3 active mining | place: Philippines
CCCCAAAACCCCAAAACCCCATGATATCAGAATGAGAAGGATTCGTTCAGATAATAATTCTAATATATATAATAAATAATAATAGATAAAAGAGGGAACATTCCTGATGAAGAAGAAACGTTCTAAAAAGGATATATCAAACGTGAAGAGTCGGTTCCGGTCTTATTTCGTGGCCATGACTCTCTGCTTGGTCGCTTTCTTAGGATCAACGCGTAAGCATTAGTGAATGAAATAAAGAGTGTGTATAGAGAAAATTGATGAATACTAAATTGGAGGTGTCAACTACAGTAAGAAAGCTTCATCCTTAAAATTATGGTTTAGAATGTAACAACCTTATCCAGGGCTGCAACAGGTGCGCTGTTAATGTGGTAGGAGGACAGAACTTTGTGGTGTGCAACGAGTGTACTGAGGGGCTCTATCTGTTAAAGAACTACACCTATACGGCCGATTACCCAGCGCCTTATACAAACAAGTACCCCCAGTTCTTTAGTTCATGTGTGCCGGACTGTAAGAAAGCGCACGCATCATTTGTGAATGATTTTGTGACGGGAACCTGTCAATGTAACTACAATAGATTTATTAATAGATTTAAAGGGTGTGGAGAATACTGTGCAAGTTGCAACCTCAAAAATGGATGCGAATTGTGCCAAGGAGATATTACTGACACTCCATGGACTACTTCAACAATCTACTCTTCTGAGCTCACAACAATTTAGACACCAAGTTATGGCACAGGTGCTGTTGCATCTCGCACATTCAAAGAGTGCAGAAGTAAGTGCTTTATCTTTGAAAACTTTAACAAATGTTTAGGATGTGATAACCACAAAACCTGCATGAAGTGCTCAAGTACTAATCCAAGCTACTGTACTAGATGCTTTAACTATTTTGATAGTACAACTACTCCTGGTACTTGCTGTAAAGTTCTTTCCTCAAACTTATTATCTCTTATTAGTATATGATGAGCGCGCAACCGCGCACTACTATGACTGGGATAACGCTGCTGCAGCTACAACAGCCTATGGGGGCAATAATGACGGTCAATGCCAAACCTGGGGGTAGGTGACTCAACCTTTGTTATTTTTGTTTTATTAGTAATACTGTGCATTGCCAGTACTGCAAAGACTACAAATACCGAGCTATCAATGTTGCTGGTTATTGGTATGATTCACCATTTTGTTCGAATTTCTGCGAAACTTGTACCAGTTGTGGTTGCTCATGTAGCAACAGCCCAAATTACTACTACACATGCTGTAAACTTTAATAGCTTTAATTCATCTATTGTTTGTAGTAAGCAACACAGATTCCAACTGTGTAAGAGCCAGGACTAGCAATCCCAACTTCTGCTACCTTTGCGATTAGTACTATGGTCTTAATTTTGCGGCGAGTCCAACCGTTAGAACCTGCAGTGGTAAGTTGATTTTTCATCTCTCAAAATATAGCTTGTCTGTCATCGAGCGGCCTAAAATAATACTACTTTGAGCAGATGTCTTGCTTAATCTATGACCTTTGCAAGGATGGCTATATGCATTTAGGCAAGTGTGTCAGTAGATGCCCTCCCAGATACTATGGTGTTGCAGAGTTTCACGACAGTGTGTGGCTTCAAGGCCAAAGTTCGACTAATATTAGAGAGATCAAATAATCTTAGTGCACTTTATTCACAGCAGACCCTAACTGCTATGAAGTAATTGGAGGAAGTGCTAATTAGTGTACTTCATGCAAGAAAAATTACTACCTTTCAAAAACTTCTTACTTGCAATCTTATGGAACTTGTGAGCGAAAGGAACCAAGAGGAACCTTTATCTACACATTATATGTTAACCCTGAAAACCTTTGGGCAGCCAACACGAAGAATGTTTAAGCAAGAACAGGAGAATTAGGAAATAACAATGAGTTCAACCAGCTACAAGATGCTATTAAGAAAGCCTATGAAATGGCAGCTCCATTTAATAAAGCAGAAATAACAATAATTTTGAAATCTGGTGGCGTCCACGCTATGGTAAGAAGAGCTGAAGACACCGAGAGTTTTTACTTACCGAATAGATGGGATGACTGGTCACAACATCTCAAACTCATAATCAAAGGAGATGGACTTGTTACTGTCAGATACAAGCTCAGGGACACATTCAGATTCTTAGTAGGAAACGGTATTACGATAGAGAATGTGATATTCTAGGCCGTGGATTCAATCAATACACCCTTTACAACGGATTAGAAAACTTGTCTTTCATAATCTCACCGTGATTGCTGCCTTGTGACTCCATCTGATCCCACCTCTGACGTTAAGCCCCTTTATTTCCCAACCGGTACTCCTGCTGCGACTGAAACTTGCTTCTTCCCTCGTGAACCGTAAGCTCATCAAAAATTCATGTCACCTACCTTTACTTTAGCAATGAGCAATGCTACTTCCCTTAAGGTACTTCATTCTTCAAGTTTGACCTTAATGCTAATTCTGATTCGGGAAGTCGTACTTAGATGCAAGATGCGCCTACCTTGACTCTCACGGTAAGAATTTGATCATAGTTATAATGATGTAGAATGTGCAATTCTTGAACTTCTTGTACGAGTTCAACTCATTTATTGAGCTAAATGATCAAGGTGGGCACATAGTAATGACTAATGTCATATTCAAAAACTTCAACACATGTGGTGCTATCATCAGAAACAAAAGGAAGAATCTGAGACAAACTTTTTCTGGATACAACTACAATTTTCCTACTGATCCTGACCCGTACTGGTCTCCACCTAATTCATATGCTAATTCATACATTGATAGGTCAAGAAATCAAGCCTATGAGATGTTAGAGGATGAGTACTCTGAAACTGTTCCAACAACAAGTTTTCTGACTTGCCAATTAACTGCTGGACTCGACTGTTTTTCAATCAAAATATCAGGAACATAATTCCACAATTTTGGATAGCTCAAAACTCCTATTGCCTCACCAATCCTAGTGGATGATCAAATGCTTTTATAATACTCAGGTTCAGTGTTAGACTTGGACAATTTCAAAGGACCCGTTGTAATTTCTGATTCTAAATTCTATTCAAATATTGTCAGCTATAGCAATTGTGATTCAGTTCAGGCACTTGATTCAGATTTAAGCAGTGTCAGCTTTACTGCCGCTGGCCGCTACACTTTTAGTGACAGTTATCCGAACCATAAGACGTCAACTCACAAAAATAGAATGCAAATAAGATCAGTGATCTCTATCGTGAGACATCGATACTTGATTGAGATCAGTGATAGCACATTCATAAAGAATAGTGGCACTAAAGGTATCATATACATCGACAAGTCTGCAACCACACTCTCCTCGCCAATAATCATTTTCAACAACTAGTTCACTCAGAACATGGGCTATTTGGATTCAAGTGTTGTCTACATTAGATAAAGAGGAACGAACGGCGGCGGACACATCGACAACATAGTTCCTGATGATACCAACATATACTGCACAGGCCAGCATTTCTAGCAGAATACCTACACAAATAACTTCGCTTGCCCAAGGTGGGGTGGAGCCACAGTCCGTATAGATTGCTAAGATATTTCAGATCAGGCGCCACTATACCAGAGAAATGATAGGATAGATCAGTCTACCTTGACAGCTCCTTAGCCAAATAATTGGTATGCGTAAGGCACAACAGGAGTGTATGGTTCCACAATGTAGGCAACTTACACACCAATATCAACATCTACGGCACCGACAGCTTTCACATATGATTTGAAAGTCACTTAGTTCAAAAAAGAAATTTATAACGGCAACTATGCTTCTGGAGGCAAAGGTATCATAGATATTTATGGCGTTCCACGAGTTTTCTTTGACGACATTTAATTCTTGGGGAATGGAGACTCAATCAAAGAAGTATTGACAACCTATGGAACCACTGTTGGTGCTACTCCTTAATATCCTCCTCCTTTAAAGGGTACTTCTGGGAGTGAGATGACTATTGGAAGCGCAATTAGTAACCCGGGGGTTAATCCAACATATAAACTCTGCAAGGGTATGATTCAAATACAGAAAAGCTTGATTCTAAAAATTACTAAAGCAACATTCAATCAAAATTGGCTTCTCGAAAACTATTATGATCCCAGCAGGGCCTAACTCGTGAATTTAGCCTAATTTTTCGGTAAATTTTTCCTAGATGAAATCATGGTTTACAACCAGAAAGGCATGGGAGGGATTAATACTGCACTGGGTTCCTTGACATCACTAGGTGTTCCCTCGGGCATGCAACAGACAGCCTCTATCCAACCTCTATTCAAGTGGCAAAGCACCGACAAGGTCAACTTTGAGCCTTACATTCAAACTGGCAATTCCAAGTTTATCAATATTCAATACACTTAAACAGGCGGTTCGTCTTCTGATCGACTCTTTTGGCCTGGACTAGGCTCTTCTTACACCATAGGATCCTAACTCATCCTGAAGAATGTGGACATGGAAAACATTCAATGCTACGCTTGTCAAAGCAGTCCTTTGTATTCTTACTAGGCTACTGTCTCCATTGATACACTCACCATGAAAAACATTAACTCAGTCTCCTTTAGCAGCACAGACCCTGCTTGTGTATCCTCCTTCAAATGCAAATAAGTTGCATCGTTCTTCTATCACTACCTTAACAGTCCCACTTCGGCAACTACTGGGAATTAGGTGGTCGTGAATAAGATGCAGGTAGACAATATCTATGGAGGATGCGAGGGCAGACTCTTTTACTTTGATTCAACTACCACTTTGATTACTCTGGCTAGCGATGCAAATGGTCTACTCAGAGAATCAGTCATTATCACGCTGTCCAGTTTTTAGAGAATGTACCACGAATGCGATGGAGGGTTCGCAAGAGTCAATCTGAGAAAGATGAAAATGAGAATAGAGGGAGTTCATCCAACTGATTTACTTACCTTCAAAACAGTGTTTGCACGGTATTCACCAATCTAAACATCGAATCCTTTTGGAGTATATGGACCAACAGGTTTTGTTGGATTCGGCGGTGTTCTTTTCATTGAGAGTCTATATTCGATATCCCTTGAAAATATTGTTGCAGAAGATTTTAGAGTTAGACAGAATACACTGTCTAATGGAGGAGGAAGATTCTTATATTTCAAAGAAACCATATCGTCTACCAATCCGATATTAACTAAAATAGTGATATCAGTATCAGACTCCAATTTCAGATGCGAATCATCTTCAACTGCCTTCCCTGCTTCAACTTCGATTTAAAGTAACCTTGGTATAGGTTATGTCGATCAAGGATCCGCATTCCATGCCCAATCAACTTTCAATGAGATTGAATTCACCATTGCGAACTCAAAGGTAGAGTTTTGCTAATATGCGATTTAAGGCTCAGGTGTATATTTGAGCACTCCTCTCAAAAAGACTCTTGCCATCACCAATACCCGATTCGCTAACAATATTGCGCTGAGTGGAGGATCAATCTATTGCGATAATTGTCACTGGTAGACGCTTTAAGATAATGAGTTTCAGTCTAATTACGCCATGGTGGGCGGCGATATGTTCATGAAGCAACCATTATAGTACCCAGTCACTTTCATAAGTCACGAACATCTTGGCTCTACTGCCTATTAAGAAGGCGCTGCCATCTATCTTGAAGACAGTAGTTCAACCGCTTTACCTCAAGTTTTAATTCAAAAATCAGGTACAAGTGTCTCTCAATTCACTAATAACAGATGTGATGTATCTGGATGCTCTGGAGGTGCAATCAGTCTGAGGACTACTAATCAAGTCGTGGTATCTATTTCGGATACGAATTTTATTTCCAACTATGCAGGATACCTTGGAGCATCGATCTTCATCGCTAATTCACTTAAGAGTACAGCAACAGTAACTTTGACTTAATGCAACTTTAACACAAACGAAGCTGAAACCTCTGCTTCAATCCTGTACATCCCCAATTCAGCAACTACTGCAACAGTAACAGTTGTTGATTCAAACTTCTTAACAAATAAAGCGAGTGATTCTGATGGTGGCTTATTCCATGTCTCCGCGACTACTTCAAATACGATAAAGTTCCAAAACTTGGGAGCTGGACCTTTCACCATTCAAGACTCTTATGCAGGCAACAATGGCGGCGTCTTCTACATGAACAGTAACAAGAATATACTGACTATTGATCAAAAGACCAAGATTCTGGTTTCAAAAGCCATCTAGAATGGTGGAGTCGCTTATATTCAAGGAAATGATGCGCTACAGACGAATGAATTCAATTTGAATGGAGGCTACATAGAAGATTCAATAGCATAGAGTGGCAGTGGTGGCGTTGCTTATATGACCGGTCTATCTAAACACTTATTCAAATCACATATAACTCTTGGCGTTCAGCCCAAGATTAAAACTATAACATCAGGCTCACATGGTGGTGTTCTCTACATGAATGGAGTAACGCATACTATTGATGTCAACTAACTACAAGTTGAATCAGCCTTTTCAGCTGGTGAAGGTGGATTCTTGTATAGTACAACAAATACAGACAATTTGCGGGCAGATATTGTTCAATCATCATTCTTAGGAGTCTATGCTGCTACTCAGGGTTCAATAATCTCAATGAGAAAAGGATCAACTGACCCAATTCTCATTCTTAACATTAATACAAATTCAGTGATCCAATGCTTGAATACCTACACGGCAACTGATGTATTAAACATTGATACAACTTTACTAAGCACATCTAATCCTCCTTCACCGGCGACTATTGGTGGCGCTTTCTTCTTTGACAGTCTTGGATTGACAAGCACAGTTACTTCCTCTTAAAGTACATACCAGAACTGCTATACGGCAAATAGCGGAGCAGTATTCTATCTGCCGCCTAATACGGTGTTTACGGATTATAAATCTATTTTCTAGCAGAATGCTGCTTTCAAAGGAGCCATTTATTGCCAGAGCTGTGATGCCAAGTTCACTGGTTCCACTTTTAGGAATAACATTGCACAAGATGGATCTATCATTTATTTGCTAAATGATGCGAAGGCATGGTTTAAAGATCAAGCGGTATTGCAGAATGGCCTTGCTTATAGATATGGAGGTGCAATATATGCAGGAGGTACAGGTGTATTTCCAGCATCTGGAACTCAAGTTAGACCATATATAATCGTCGAGACTTGTACTCTACCTGTTGTAATGCCTACAAATCCTATCATCAATTTTGAAGCTAAAGAGAGTGGAGGCTTCATTTATACGGATCATCCGAAGATGATTATTTCAATAAGTGCTTGTGCTTTCAATAACATCAAAGCAAGTTAGACAGGTGGCTTTATTCATGGAGCTCAATTTGATCGATTCTCTCTGACAAATTGCCTTGATGGTTTGAAGAATGTCAAGGCTGGAACTTCGGGCTCCTTCATTTATTCAATCAATCCAGATGTCAAGTTCGCACTCTCGTCTTGCAGCATCACTTGTGAAGATCCTTTTGTCGTTCCAACATCCACCTCAGTCGTGACAGTTAACCGTGGATCCTTGATAGATCTCAAGTATGCTGACACAGTAACATCAAGCAACAACAGATTTGAATACTGCTACACAGCTTCTCAAGGAAGTGTGTTTAAACTTTCTCAAATCAAAACATCAATGACTGAGTCAGATAGCCACTTTACTAATAATGCGGGATAGATGGGAGGAGCAATATATCTTGAGGAATCTACAGCTACTTTCGAACGTAGTGTCTTCAGTAATAATTGGGGTGTAAAAGGTGGTACATTCTACGTGACAAAGTAGCAACACCTGACTCTAACAGATGTAACAGTGCTAAGTTCATCTTCGACTCAACAAGGAGGTTTCTTATATGCAGAGGAACCCTCTGGGAGTCAAACGGTTACTATAGATATCAGAAGAACAGCAGGTTAAATAAATGCGATTGACTTTGATAATATCAAGGCAGATCTTGAGGGCGGAGTCTTCTACTTGAATAACAACAGAGTTGCCCTAAAGATTGAAGGCTTGAGCACATCCATTCCAGGGCTGCTAAGATTCAACAACATTCAGTCGTCTACCGAAGGTGGTATAGTGTATTCAAATTCGCAAATGGGTATCTCGATGAAGAAAGTTTAGATCAACTCTGTTACTACAAATAATAATGGTGGCATCATGTACATTAACAAAGCATCTGATATACTCCTTGAAGATACTAATATTTATTCAGCTCATGTCAACACGGGAAAAGGTGGAGTCTTATATCTTCAAACCACAGCTGGCAATCCATTAAGTCAAGTGACTATGACTCGCGTTAAGACATCTGATGTTTATTCCAGATTAAGTGGTTCCATTATATACAGTGAAGCAACAACACCCTAGATTACTCTTACATCAAATCAGCTTCAGTGCAAAAGCTCTAATTACGCAAGTGCAACAATGGGTGCAGCAGATATTGGTGGAGCATTCTTTATCAAAGGGGCCTTAGGAGTCACCTCATCATTCAATTAGATCAAGTATTGCTATAATTCAGACATTGGTGGCGCTTTTCATATTGAGAACTCGAAACTTACCGACACTTCATCTGAGTTGAGAGATAACACGGCAGTTTTTGGTGGGGCTATTTCATGCAAAAGTTGCTCTCTCCTTTCCTTAACCTCAACTGAATTTTACCACAATGCTGCTTTTACCACGGCACTTAATACTGGAGGCCTTGGTGGTGTCATTCATCTAAATGAGCCAACAACTGTTACCTTGAACAAAATTAAAGTGATAGATGGATATGCTATGAATAAAGGTGGTTTTGTTTATGCTGTAGGCACATCATCTTCCCCTGTTGCAACCTTCACAATTGATAATACACCCTTCAGTGCAGCTCTTACTCTAGAGCAGTTCTAAGCAGATACCAGTGGTGGTGGCTTCTATGTCGATCATCCAAGACTAAGTATTTCTATGATAGCTCCAGTAGCAGTCAAAAATAGCAAGGCCCAAAGTGGCTCGGGAGGATTTTTCTATTTCAACTAAGTTTCAGCAGTGGCACTCGGTTCATCAACCTTCGAAGATGTCTCTTCCTCTGTTTCTGGTTCTTTCCTTTACTCAGCTGCAACTGGACTCCAATTGACAGTTACTTCTTCAACTGTCAATTGCGCTTCAACTCCTTAATAATCAGCAATGACTCCTCTTGACTTGACTACCACCCTGGGTATCGCAGTTCCAACCCAGACTAGAGGTGGCGCTATCTATATCTAAGATGCAACATCACCGACATAGGTGAACACTCTAAACCTATTCAATTGTTACACAGGTGATAAAGGAGGCGCATATACCTTGATTAACACTGTACTCAAGGACTAAACGTCAAGATATGATCATAATGGTGCTGTCAAAGGTGGCTCAGTTTATTGCAATAACTGCTGGATGGAGCTTAACGATGTGCAGTATCTGTGGTCATAGGCTTAGGATGGTGGGACTTTCTACATCAAAACTTTGATGACTACAGCATCTACAACTCCCATGCAAGTCAATGTCAAGATCACTAATTCAAAAGCTTTCAGAGACGGCGGATCTTTCTATATTGATAACTCTGGGATGACTCCCACTCGCCTCTTAGATATTTCAGAAATGATTATCACTTCAACATCATCTATCAGAGATGGAGGAATGATGTATATTGACAATACTCTTCAAAGTGTGACAGCAAATAATGTTCAAGTTTCAAATTCATTCTCTACATCCTCGAGTGGTGGAGTCTTCTTTGTCAAGAATTCAGCAGCCATTACTATAAGTGAGAGTGTATCTCCAAAGAGCTACTATTAAAACTTGAATGCACCAGATAAAGGTAGTTTTATGTATTCAGAGTCTACATCAATGATTCTTTCAATAAGTGGAACAGATGTAGAATGTTAGACAACAGCACTTCCTGCTTCACCAGGGTTCTTAACATCATGGGATGGAGTGTCCTCACCTTATCAAGATAGAGCTGGAGCCTTTTATATTTAAAATGCTGCCGCATAAATTACTAGCAACCAAAATTTATTCCAGAGGTGCTATGCCGCAAAGCAAGGTGGAATATTCTCCTTGGTTAATTCAAGACTGTTGGAGACTGGCTCTACTTACAATCAGAATGCTGCCATTAAAGGTGGAGTGTTTTATCTAGATGATTCTAAACTTGATATCACTTAGGCTACTATCACAAATTCAATGGCAGCAAACGGTGGAGTAATCTATAAGCTAGGAAAACAAAACCTTGATATCAAGTCATCTGTCATCTCTACAGTTTTTGCAAAATAGAGTGGTGCTATTGGATATTTTATTGAGAAGACAGGATTTAGTTCTTCAACTGATTTATACACAGTTTCTTTTACTTCTCCGATTTCAGCTCAATAAACTACTTTAACAGGAATAAAGGCTGTTCAGGATGGTGGAGCTTTTTATGTAAATTCAAAGTAAATATCTGCAATTAATTTTGACAAAGTAAGATTGCAAACTTCTTTGTCAACAGACCTCAATGGTGGTGTCTTCTATATAAATTAAATTGGTGGTATCCTCACACTTACCTCCTCAGTCTTCTCTGATTTCTCCTCAACAAAACAAGGTTCTTTCTTGTATTCCGCTCTTGATGCAACATTTGGAGTTGTTTCTACAGGTAGCACCTTCGATTGCAGACCTACTGCCTATGATGCAAGCCCAGAAGTAAGCAAAGTCCTTTCGTCAACCTTTGGTACCTTTGGAGGTGCATTCTATATCAAGGGCTCTACTCCAGGAGTGATTAGCTCCCTCAGCATTTACAGAAATTGCTATAATTCATACGAAGGAGGTGCATTTTATTTGATCAACACTCAACTAGTTGACTCAAAATCAAAGTTTGTGCAAAACAATGCAAACAATGGAGGTGCTTTTAAATGTGACAATTGTATACTCACCCTTACTGACTCAGAAGTAAGTAATAACGATGCATTTGATGGAGGTGCAATTTACTCTGTCAATAAAATCACTCTGACTGCAACTAGGACAACTTTTTACAATAATAAGGCGAAAAATAATGGAGGAGTCCTTGCAGTAACCAATACTGCCTACACTGTCTTGACCCCGACCCTCCTACTTTTCTAATCATGCCCAAACATTCACAGAAACAAGGCTGATTGGGGAGCCTTTGCTTACTATGACAATGATTATGCAGAGTTAAAGATAATTGATTCAACTATAATGAATCATACTGCTTTCAAAAGATCGGCTTTCGTTGAAGCTATAAATATGCAGAAATTTACCATAACAAAAAGCTACCTTGGTGATGTATTTGCTCCCTTGACTGCTGTGATGCACTCTGTTGCACGAAAACTAGATTTTAAGATAACCGACTCGAATGTGGTATGTGACAGTTCTTACAAAGACTGGGATGCATATAAGCTAATAAACACAACAACTGTGCCTTAATATACTCACAACACTAAATTCTATCTTGAGGCGGCAAAGAATGTAAGCTTAATCAACAATAAAATGAGAATGTGTGGCACTTCTCTTTATGGCGGTGTTTTCTGGTTGACTCAAGGCACTAACTTTTATGATTATGCCTCAATTTTTGAATATAATTCTGGGGCTAATGGAGGAGTTATTAACTGCCAAACTTGCCAGATGGACTTGCAATTGACTTTCTTCCAATATAATTAAGCTTGGAGAGGCGGAGCCATTGAACTCAAAGAAAATGCTTTTATGAAGACCCGAAGAGTCAAATTCGATCGTAATAATGCTTTCTACAGTGCCGGAGCTATTTATGTCAACACATTCTCTTGCATGGAGATTCATGAAAATGACTTCACAAGTAATTAAGCACCTGAAAACTCTGCTATTGAAGTACTTTAAAGCGCCAAAAACAAAAACATCACAATAGTGGATTGCCTGTTCGAGAAAAATATTGCAATTAAGAACACCATATGTCTGAGAGATTCTAATGTTGCGATCAATAAGACAACAATTCAGCGTAATCAAGCAAGATATCTGAGCAAGCATCTTTTTATTGGGTTTTCCAATGTCTATATCGAAGATACACAATTCAAAGGAGTACCATAATCTAACTCAAGATTGGCTTCTCTAACTGATGAAACTTTGGGATCTCATATTTATGCAATCCTAAGTTCAAAAGTCTTCATAAAGGATACTTACTTCCTTGATGGACTTTCAAAACTTGGTGGTGCGATATTTGTCGAAGGCAACTCATCTATTGATATGACAAGAGTCTTTTTCTAGAATAATTTTGCCAGGAGAAAGGGAGGTGCAATTTACGCTAATGGTTTTGACCTTTTGAGATCTAGTGGTCAATCTAAATTTTTGAATAACTTAGCGATTGAAGATGGTGATGATTTTTACATTTCAAATACAGAAGGATACTTCCAATTAGACAGCACACTAATTGATAACCCCAAAGCAGCTTCATCAATTGCTGCAGAAAATGTTAATGTAAGTCTTTCGGGTGTTACCATGAGAAACATTGGAGTTCAGCCAATCCGCGCCTTAACTGAGGGTGCAGGTCTCTCTTGCTATAATTGCAGAGCTATCACAATAAAAAATTCATAGTTCTCTAATATGAATAGCTTAAGAGGTGGCGCTATTTATATTGAAGAATCCGAAGATAACAAACTTGTCACGGATTCCTATGGAAAATATTAAATTTCGAGCTCTAGTTTCTCTTAATGCTCAGCAGTTGCTGGAGGTGCTATTTATATGAATAATCCTCAGTATTTGACGATAGATTAAAACTCAGTATTCAGTTTCAACAAAGCCAAAAATTCATCGAGTGATGCTTTCAAGTCGATTAGAGGCTCTGGCGGTGCCATTTACTACTAATGCAATGAAAACTCCATGAATTGCCTTGTTGACATCACCAATGTTTCTTTTACTAACAACTATGCCGAGATCAAAGGTGGCGCCATTCATTGGAACACTCTGGAACCACTCTGGGGCGGCGTCACATCAAATGGAAACCTTTCTACAATACAGTTCCGCAAAAATAAGGCTGGCCGTTACGGGGATAACATATCTGCATTCGCCCAACAAATTGTCATAATCGATGAAAAAGACTTCAAATCAATTATGTTCTCAGCCACATCATTCTTTTAAGGAACAGATAGCTTTGGCTAGTCCAAGAATGGAAATAGATTATTGAATGATGAAACCGAATCTAGCTCTGAGATTATCAAAAATGTATCATTTACAAGGGAAACAGCATTGCTTGATCAAAGAAGTGGTGGTTCGATACCTAGAATGTACCTCGGATTAGTCGACAAATATGGATAGATAGTGGTATCAGATGATGAAAGCAAAATTGAAGTGATGATCGATGCATTCGCAAGTGAGTCAGATAATTCGAAGTTCCCACCATTCATCGAGGGGTCAACATAATATACCGTACAAAATGGTGTTGTGCAAGTTAAAGACGTTGCATTTGCTGCAAGCCCTGGTTACAATTATAGCCTTAGATTTAAGAGTCCAGATATAAAGCCTGATTTCGTAAAAGCTTCAAAAGAACTTGCTAAGATTCAGGTTTAGAATGCAACTACAATGAATCTTTTAATGCCTGACTAGAGGAACAACATAAACTTATTTACCAATCAAAGCAATTTAGATCATGCAGTTACTATAAATATTACTCTGAGAGAGTGTAAGGCAGGAGAACAGTTTTAATGGAATGGAAAGTGCAGCTAATGTCCAACTAATACCAGCTTTAGCCTTACAAAGATGGATGAACCAGGAGAATGTCAAACATGCCCATCTGACAAGGCGGTGTGCTATGGGGGCACAAACGTTGGACCTGCACCTGGATATTGGAGATCAAGCAACAAATCTTCTAATTTCCTTACTTGCCTATATAAGCCAGCATGTCTTGGAATGATTCCGCCTCTTAATAACCCCAAGGGATAATGTGCAGAGGGGTATCAAGGAATAATGTGTGCAGATTGTCAGCTAGGCTTCACAAGAAGTCGAGAATACTAGTGCTCTAAATGCCCACACAAGGCTTGGGTTGTAGGAAGATTATTCCTTATACCTGCAGCTGTGGTAGCTATAATCCTTATCCTTATATCGACACAGTCTAAAACTCGCTACCTCCATGTCTACCTGAGGTCTCTAATCAACCACATTTAGCTGATCTTATTGATAGCGGCATTCAACTACAATTGGCCTGACTCGCTCTAGCGTTTCTTCGATTTCTCTAGGCCACTCTCGCAACCCTTCTCAGAATTCCTTGAACTTGATTGCCTCACTCGCAACTATGAGAGAGGCTCCCTGAACAACACGGTCGCCCTTAGATTCTACTTCGGCCAAGTTATATTCCTAGCTCTCCTTCCAATCATTTTCGCTTTCCTCTCATGGCTCGGCTGGAAGTTATAGACCTTGAGGGCTAAGTGTCAGCTCAGGAAAGTAAGTACAGGAGAAAAAATGAATAGCAGCTCGACAGCAGTGGTTGATGACGAAAAAGTAAGTGAAGAAATCAAGATCAGAGAGTAAGCTAGCAAAAATGTAATCGGCAAGATGATACAAACGTTCACAATGCTAATGTTTATTGCATACCCTAACATTATGTAGTTTATGCTCAACATATTCAAGTGTATTGATGTGGATGGGGAGTAGAGGCTGAAGGCGGACCTTGAAATCCTTTGCTGGTCCAAGCATCATTACTTTATAACCTTTTTCGTCGCACTTCCATCAATTATAGTGTGGGGAGTGGGACTACCTATCCTAGCCTTTATATAGCTAACTAACAAAAGAGCCGAGATAATCTCAGCGAAAAACCCTGACATTTAAGAGACCTACGGATTTATATATGGTGGATTAAAAGCTGATTTCTACTTCTGGGAGATAGTAATCACAATGAGAAAACTAATATTGATCGTAGTTTGCATATTTGTAACGAACTTTGGACTACTAACCCAGGCCCTAATTACCCTACTTATCTTAGTGCTCTTCCTCGTTCTAACAGCGAGAAAGAGACCTTTCATAAGTGAGCCCCTATTTGATTAAGAAGCACTGTCAATTGCAACAGCGATCATAACAGTATATTGTGGAATGTTCTACCTAGCTGACACCTCTCAAAAAGGTGTTTCCAATGTTGATAGGTCTTCAGACGTCACATTTGCAATGGGCAAAGATAGTAGAAATTTCTTACTTACAACAATTGTTGGCGTGAATAGCATCTTCTTCTTGTATTGGTTTTATAGGGTCTTTACAGAAATGGATGCCCTCAGAGGTTTGATCCTTAAAACTTACCCTAATGCTTACCTTTTGATATTTGCTTGCGGTGACAAAGAACAAGCATACTTAGACAAGCAGAAGAACCGAGTGCTTAATGACAATGAGGGTCACAAAGAGGAGCTCATGAGAAGTAATTTTCTTATTTGTTAACTTTTATATAGTCTTGCGCAACGTAAAGGAACTCTACAACAGAGGCGACTTGCTTCTCAATGAGGAAGTCATGCAGAAACTTAGACATTATATGAAACCGGAAAAAGTCCTCTAAGTAGCTGGTTTCGTTGACTAGCATGATTCTGACTTAAACAAAAAGATTTAGTAATAGTTGATGCAGCGAAGAGATATGTCAGGTATCAATGATTCTCACATGTATCAAGAAAGATCAATCACCATCGGTTCACTTCTAGGAGATGGTCCAATATAGAGCGCACAAGATCAGCTAAGATATCTTCGAGCACTATAGGCTTAGAATTCGAATAGGAACAAGAATTTGATTGACGATGATGACGCTTTCATCAACCAAATGCTAAATGATCACCAAGGAGGAGATGAAACTATCGGTGAATTGATCAGCAACGGAAACAATGGTCATGATCAAATGCATCAAATAATTCAAGACTCGAATGAGAAGATGGGAAAGAACTTGCATATCAAAAGAAGTTCAAAAGCAGCTGAAGCTTCACCCTTCTCTATTCATCTAGATTCTGGTGTGAAAGATTAGCACAAGCCACCTGGCTCGGCTGATACAATGCTCCAGAAAACAAATGTCTATGGATCTAGACTTACACACAAGAGGGGACCCAGCTATAGTGACATCAATTTAGTTCATGATGAAGTTGAAAGTTAAAAGATTCATGAAGGCCTTGACTAAATGGCCTTAGGAGGCTCAAGCTCAAGCAACATCCTTCTTGATTAACCGAAAGTGAATGGCTTCATGGTTTCTTCCTCCAAAGATGGAGATTCACAGGAGAACAACAACACTATCCAAGGATTTGGACAGACTGATTCTAGCAAGTAAGTAGGCACCCTCATTTGATCAGTGTGGTCCTCGCTTTTGATCGTGTGTTCGTTGTCAGATCTCTGTTTTTATATTTCTGAAATATGTCTCTTTAGACATCTTTTTATCTGCAAGTTTTATATTAAATAATAAAAATATTTTTCTCTTATATGCTAGTGTTATAACTGAAGGGGTTTTGGGGTTTTGGGG
>VFQS010002217.1_pt1 | contig 16324 bp, 6 predicted proteins | sample 3512361 | NCBI WGS metagenome assembly VFQS01 (sample SAMN10412375, study PRJNA504923) | tailings metagenome | isolation source: Relicate 1 Philex TSF3 active mining | place: Philippines
GCTGTTAGGGCGAAGGGGCGCCCTTTTTTTGTTTCTTTTTTTGGGCGAGCAAAAAAAGAAAGTAAGCAGAGAACGAATGGTTAAATAGGGTACAAATGCCCGGGGCAACAACAGGGGCTTTTTACATAACCCCTGAAAAGTTGCAAATTTTAAATGCACCGCCTCTATACCGACCCTCCTTTCCACGCCCTATCTTTGCCCCATGCAGATACAAGGAACCCACTACCGCACTATCTGGACGGAGCCTGGCGAGCCCGGCACGGTCTATACGTTCGACCAGCGCCTGCTGCCGTTCGAAATCCGCATCGCGGCCCTCAAAAGTTGTGAGGAAGCTGCACAGGCCATAGAGCAGATGCTCGTGCGCGGCGCCCCGCTGATCGGTGCCACTGCGGCATACGCGCTCTACCTCGCAGCGCGGGAAGCTCCCCCAGGCGTGGATGCTCTGCCGTTTTTGCGCGAAAAGGCCGCCCGTATCCTGCGCACACGCCCCACCGCCGTAGATTTGCAGCACGCCGTACGGCGCGTCCTGGACACCGTGGAGGCAAACGCATGGGAGGACAGCGCAAGCGCAGCGCTCCAATGTGCAGAGGCCATCGCCCACGAAAGTGCAGCGCAATGCCGGGCCATAGGAGTACACGGACTGGAACTCATCCGCGCACACAGCCAAAGCAAGGGCGGACGCCCGGTCCATATCCTCACCCACTGCAATGCAGGGTGGCTGGCCTGCATTGATTATGGCACCGCCACCGCCCCCATCTACGCCGCCCATGATGCCGGTATCCCCGTGCACGTTTGGGTGGACGAGACACGGCCCCGCAACCAGGGCAGCAAAATCACGGCTTTTGAACTGCTCCAGCACGGAGTACCCCATACCGTTATCCCAGACAATACAGGCGGACACCTCATGCAGCACGGGCTCGTGGATATGGTCATCGTCGGTACCGACCGAACCACCCGCCGCGGGGATGTAGCCAATAAAATAGGCACCTACCTCAAGGCCCTGGCAGCTAAAGATAACGATATCCCATTCTACGTAGCCTTGCCTTCTTCCTCCCTCGATGCGTCGCTCGAAGACGGTATCCGCGAAATCCCTATCGAAGAGCGCGACGAAGAGGAGGTAAAATATACCTGGGGCATGGAAGAGGGCAAACTCAAAAAAGTACTCACCATGCCCGCTGAAAGCCCTGCTGCCAATTATGGCTTCGATGTCACCCCCGCCCGCCTCATCACCGGCCTGATTACCGAGCGGGGTATCTGCCCGGCATCCGAAGCAGGAATCCTTGGCCTCTTCCCTGAAAAAAGGGGGCTATGAACACAGAAGGCTATATCAAGTTCCAGGCGCACTGGACGCCCTCCCCGCCTTTCCCCTCCGATACACTCGCCGAACTCAACGCCTGGCGGCAACGCTGCTATGAAAAAGGCTGGATCGGCGCCCTACCCGATGGCATCGGATTCGGCAACATCAGCCAGCGCAAAGGGAAAGGGGAAATGTTCTTCATCAGCGGCTCGGCTACGGGCAATGTCCCCTGTACGAATGCCGCGCATTACGCCCTGGTAGAGCGCGTCCACGCCCAACAGAACGAACTCTGGTGCAGCGGCCCCGTCATCGCTTCGTCCGAATCTATGAGCCATGCCGCAGTATACGCCTGCCGCCCCGAAGCGCAGGCCGTCATCCACATCCACCACCGCCCAATGTGGACATTTTTGCTCGCCAAAGGGCTTGCGACAGACCCACAGGCCGCGTATGGCTCAACAGAGATGGTCCTGGCGATCGCCGACCTACTGGGTAGATGGCCAGACGGGCCTCCCCACGCCTTCGCCATGGCAGGGCATGAGGAAGGAATCATCGCCTTTGGCTCCTCGCTGGAGAAGGCCTTCCGGAGCCTGGAGCAGATTGCCCAGCCGCACTAAAACAGAGCAGGGCCCCGGGTACATGTCGCAACCCGGAGCCCTGCTGAGCACTGTAGGCAGTACCTTAGTTTTTCCAAACCGCCCCCACACCGGCTTCCCACAATTTTTTGTTGAACGCGGGAAGTTGGTTGTGCAGCAACTGCTGGGCCGTCTGCTCAAGCGGCGCCCATTGGGCGCGCAGCTCTTTCAGCCGGTCTAAATTGGGCTGGTTGACGCGCGGAATATCGCTCTCCGTCTGGTTGATGAGAAACATATAGTTTGCCGTGAACTTGTTGGGGAAATTCTCTACGTCGTCGTACGCTTTGGATTTGCGCTGTATCATATCTTCATCCCATTGGCGCATCCGATCGACCAGGCTCTGGCCTTCTTTTTTCAAATCGCCGTGTTTGGCTGGATCCAGGGTGCCCAGTACTTCTTCCAGTTGCCCCCGCCTGGCATACAGCGAATTAATCAGCTGGTGCATGCCCGTCAGTTCTTTTTCCATAGACGACATCAATTCGTGGTACGCCTGGTAGGCTTTGGCGTCGGTCGGATACAAGGGATTCGGAAGGACCTCTACCTCTGCGACTACGGCCTTTCCGCCCATTTTGAGCGTGGCCGTATATTTTCCGGGAGAGGCTTTGTGGCCTGCAAAACTGCTCTCGACATAGGTGCCGGGCACACCGGCCATGGTCGGATAGCGCAGGTTCCATACAAAGCGGTTGAGCCCCTTGGCTTTTGGGAGCGTAGGCTCTGCATCGGGTCCTCCATCCCAGGGCTCAAAGCTGTCATCGGCTTTCGAACTGAAACTGCGCACCATCTTGCCTTGTGCGTCGAGGATTTCCAGGGTCAGTTCCTCTCCGTCTTTAACCTCGGGCAGGTAGTAGTACAGCACCGCCCCCGTAGCCGGGTTTACGCCCCGCGTAGGGTGTGCGCCGCTGAAGCCGGAGCTCCCGTTCAGTTCGCTACCCCCGTTCACCAAAACCACCGGGTCGGGCTTGAAGAGGGTGAAATCCGGGTTTTCAGCCCGGTGTTGGCGCACCAGACCCAAGTCGTCGAGAATCCAGAACGAGCGCCCGGACGTAGCCGCGATCAGGTTGCCCTTGTGTACCCGCAAATCGGTAATCGGGGTCACGGGCAGGTTTAGCTGGAAGGGCGACCAGGCTTTCCCACCATCCCAGGAGAGGTATACGCCAGTTTCCGTACCGGCAAAGAGCAGGTCGCGGCGCACGTCGTCTTCCCGCACGACGCGGGTAAAAGCACCCTGCGGGATGCCGGCGCTGATATTGGTCCAGGTCTTGCCGTAGTCCGTCGTTTTATACAGCGCAGGCGTATGGTCGTTAAACTTATAGCGCGTCGTGGCGATGTAGACGGTAGCAGGGTCGTGCGGCGATACTTCGATAGCGTTGATGAGGCACTCTGCCAGTCCGGCAGGGGTTACATTTTGCCAGGTGGCGCCCCCGTCGCGGGTGAGATGCACCAAGCCATCGTCGCTACCGGTCCAGATCACCCCCTTTTCATGGGGAGATTCGATGACGTAGGCCAGGGTGCCATAGTTTTCAGCGCCTACAGCCTCATTGGTATACGGTCCGCCGCCTTTGCCCTGTTTTTCCTTCTCGTTGCGCGTGAGGTCGGGCGACACTTCCGTCCAGGTCTTGCCCATATCGCGAGTGCGCAACAGATACTGGGAGCCGTGGTAATAGGTATTGGGCTCGTGCTTCGACCAGATGATCGGTGCATTCCAGTTGAATCGGTACTTGATGTCCTTGGCATCCATACCGAGGTATTGAATAGGGGCGGCCATGATATTGGTGCCCGCTTTAGCTTCGTTATCGAGGACTTCAATAGTCCCCTGGTAGCTACCGCCGAGCACATAGCGGGGATTGTCTGGGTCAAAAGCGAGGAAAGCGCTTTCCCCTCCTGCTGAAGCACCCCAACTGGAGGTGCCTATGCCATAGCTGCCCAATTCGCGGCTGGCAATGGACACAGAGGTGTTGTCTTGTTGCCCTCCGTAGATGCGGTAAGGGAAGCCGTTGTCCACATTAATGCGATAGAACTGGGCCGTAGGCATATTGCTTTGCGAAGACCAGGTCTTGCCCCCGTTTACCGAGATGGCAGCACCACCGTCATTGGCGATGACCATATTTTTGGGATTATGGGGGTTAATCCAGAGATCGTGGTAATCCCCGTGGGTGCCGGAGAGCTCTTCCCAGGTTTTGCCCCCGTCCACGGAGCGGAGGGCAGGTGCGCTCAGGACATAGACCGTATGTTCGTTTTTGGGGTCTGCAAATACTTCGATATAGTACCAGGCGCGCTGTACGAGGCGGTGGTCGTTGGTCACGCGCGTCCAGCTTTTACCGGCATTGGTGGACACAAACAGGCCGCCCAGTTCGCGGTCGGAATCGCTCTCAATCAGCGCATAGACGCGCTCAGAATTGGAGCGGCACACAGACACGGCCATTTTACCCATTTCTTTCGGCAGGCCATTGTGAATCTTCGACCAGGTAGTGCCCCCATCCGACGACTTGTACATCCCGCTTCCCGGGCCACCGCTGATTACTTTCCAGGGCAAACGCCCATGTTCCCACATGGCCGCGTACAATACCTGCGGGTTGTTCATATCCATAGAGAGTTCTGCGCAGCCCGTCCCTTCGTCCACGTACAATACCTTGGTCCAGTTTTGGCCCCCGTCGGTGGAGCGGTAGATGCCGCGCTCCGGAGATTTGCCGTATAAAGGGCCCTGCGCTGCGACGAATACGATGTCGGGGTTCTTCGGGTGTATCGCAATGCGCGAAATGTGCTGGGTACCTTCCAACCCTATCCGCTTCCAGGTTTTGCCTGCATCGGTGGACTTGAACACCCCGTCGCCGTGGTGCGTCATCACACCCCGTATGGCGTGCTCCCCCATACCCACATACACAATATTGGGGTCGGACTCCGACACCGCTACCGCCCCTACCGACCCGGTACTGAAATACCCGTCTGAAATATTCGACCAGGTCAGTCCCATATCCGTCGTTTTCCATAAACCTCCTCCGGTAGTGCCCATGTAATACGTGGTCATATCACCGATGACACCCGAAGCCGTGTTCGATCGGCCTCCCCGGAACGGACCAATACTGCGCCACTTCAAGGGCTTGAACCACGCATTGTAATCAACTGCCGGAGTAGCCACCGCAACCGGGGCAGCCGTCGGCTTAGGCCCGCTCTTGGTTCGCTGGGCCGCTATGTCCACACAAATAAACAGGGTGGCACATACTACAAGTAAAGTGTGTTTTTTCATACGTATTGACCTTTTTAAATGGATGTACATGCTGACAGACTTATTCCACTTCACCTCCTCGCTGACCCCTCGCAACAAGTGTAATAGACTTGTTGCGAGGGGAATCATCGAGAGGTCTAAAAGGCACTTTTTCGCCCACACTGTGCCTTTTTTCAGTCATATAGATAGACTATACTCCCTCAAAAAGCCTTCGTGTGGACAAAAAATGACTCTTTTTTCCCTCCTCGCTGACCCCTCGCAACAAGTCTAATGATTTTTTTAAAAAAAGTAGCTAAAAAAGAGGGCTTGAGTATCCAATACATACTTTTTAAAGACAAATACACACGTATTGTTCCGCCCGTTTTTAGGCTCTTTTTCCATTATTTTTTACAAAAAAATTGAAAATCAATTATTTAAAAATAAAAATACATATTTTTTTGATTTAGCCCTATTTTATTTGTTTTTGATTGTGAAAAACGTTTATCCTATCTTGCGGAAAAAGACAAATCCCCAATTCTTATGAGACTATTATCCCTTTACTTCTTTGGCTGTACAGCCTTGCTCGCGCTATGCGTTCTTGCTTTTCCCGGCCGTATCCATGCCCAAATGGTCATTGGAGGCGCAAGCCCGGATCCCTCCGCAAGCCTCGACTTACAAAGCATTAAAAAAGGTTTTCTACCCCCTCGCATGACGGCCACCCAGCGGGACGCCATCCCCAATCCGGCGTTTGGGCTCATACTGGTCAATACCACAGCACAGTGTGTACAAATCAATCTCGGAAGCCCAACTACCCCCAACTGGAAATGCTTGTCGGTGGATGGTAGTACCCTTACCCTCCATGCCTCAGATACGCTGTACTGGAACCGAAAACTCAATGCCGCAGATACCCTGGCCCTGTCCAACCAAATAGCGGCCAAACTCAACGCCGCCGATACCGCATCCCTCTCCGCACGAATAGACGCAAAGCTCTCCGCGTTCACCGAAAGCGACCCTCTGTTCGCCAACTCCACCGCCGCCGCAATCGCCCCCGCCGACACCGCCCGCTGGAACCGAAAACTCAACGCCGCAGATACCGCATCCCTCTCCGCGCGAATAGACGCAAAAACAGGCCTTATGCAAACGGGGAACCAAACCGGAAACCTACTGTACTGGAACGGCACACAATGGGCCCGGATAAACCCCGGGCAAGCTGGAAACGTACTTACCTATCAGGCCGATGGAGTGCCTGTTGCGGGTATGCCCTTCGATACCCTGACGCAAACTCAGCGGCTAGCTCTAGCTATACCTTTAAACAGCCGCATCGTCTATCAAACAGATACCGATACGGGTTTTTATTTTTACAAAAGAGCCGTATGGAACCGCGTAGCCGCATACCGAAACGACTTCAATGGTTCTTTGGCGATTGGTTTTGAAAGCGGTAGAAGCGCACAAGGATCGCAGGCGATTGCCTTGGGTTCCCGTACGGGATACGTAGGACAGGGGGTTGCTTCCACAGCAATAGGTCCATATGCCGGATACCAAGCACAAGGGCAATACAGCGTAGCCATTGGTGCGGAAGCTGGCCGCGACACACAAGGCATTCAGGCTGTTTCTATAGGTCTGTACGCAGGCAACAAAAGACAGGGTCAATACGCATTGGCAGCAGGTTGGGCTACAGGGTATCTGTATCAAGGTGCCGGAGCCGTAGCGCTGGGTTCTTATGCAGGTCAAAATTATCAGGGCCAGGATGCCATAGCACTGGGCCGATCAGCAGGCTTGCAGGGGCAAGGGGCAGGGGCAGTCGCTATCGGACTGGAAGCCGGCCGCGACACACAAAACGTAAATGCTACAGCTCTAGGTACTCAGGCAGGCTATATCCGACAAGGTGTAGAAGCCGTTGCAATAGGAGCCTATGCCGGGCAGTACCGACAGAGAGAGCACGCTGTAGCCTTGGGCCGCGCAGCAGGATACCAGTATCAAGAACCCTTTGCAGTAGCCCTAGGGTTCGGGGCAGCATATTTGAAACAAGGGCAGAGTGCCATTGCCATAGGTACAGAAGCCGCGCGGGATACCCAGAGCATATATGCTGTCGCGATTGGATATAACGCAGGGAACAAAAAACAAGGACAATACGCCATCGCCATAGGTTCAAGTGCCGGTACAACCAACCAGCATGCCAACAGCATCATCCTAAACGCGAGCGGTACCAGTCTGAACAGCACGTATGCAAGCGCCTTGTATGTAGCCCCTATCCGCAATGCGGCCAGCGGCAGCACCAACCTGCACTACGACCCTGCCAGCAAAGAAGTATTTTACAGCAGCAATACCTCCGACCTGCGGCTGAAGAAAAATATTCAGCCGATTGAAAATGGATTGGCTACCCTGCTTCAGCTCAGGCCAGTCTCCTTTGACATGAAAATAAGTTTGGGAGACACCCTGTACCCTATCCATAAATCGGGGTTTATCGCCCAGGAAGTGCAGCAGGTCCTGCCCGGGCTCGTCAGTCCCCTCCCTGGCCCAGACGCATTACTCACCCTCAACACGACCGATATGATTCCCGTGCTTGTCAAAGCCGTACAGGAATTATACGCCGAAAACCAAGTACTGAAGCAGGAAACCTCTGCCTTGAAGAAAAAAATGGACCTAGTGCCTTCTGTACCGGATAAAAAGTAGCTCCCTAATGGATCAGCATAAAAGAGCCTTCTTTCACCACCACGTTCCCGTCGCTCAACTCCAGTACGGCATGGTACGTATATACCCCGGGCTCCTGCAGCTCGCCGCGGAAGCGGCCGTCCCACCCAATATGTTCGGCATTGACCGGATAGTCCCCGGCGACATACAAGAGATGCCCCCATCGGTTAAACACCTTGAAGGATTGCACGCGCGAAATTTGTGCCGGGTCGGCAAAAACGCTCAAACGGTCGTTGACCCCGTCGCCATCCGGAGAGAAGGCATTGGGGATATATACTGCGGCCTGCCGATTGATCTTGACAATGATGGACGCCCCGTCAAAACAACCGAATACATCGGTCACTTTTAACAACAAGGTTTCATTTTCCAGCGCGGTCAGCACAGGCCGCAAGCAGTCCGCGCAGCTCAGGTGGGTGGCGGGCGACCACTCCAGGGCGCCAACCAGAGAAAGCGGGATATTCAGCCGGGTCTCTAGGCGAAATTTTTGCCCCAGGTCGAGCAGAACGGAGGGCGCCAACTCCACCATCTGGCTGTAGCGGGCCGGCATGAGAAAGGTCTGGACGATGGAACAACCCTCCGCATCCCGGGTGTACAGTTGATAGCTCTGCCCCGGGGTGAGCTGGTCAAAAAGCGACTGATCTATAAAACGGCTTCCATCCACGGAGTACGAGTAGGGAGGCACCCCCCCTGACGCCGACAGCACCAAAAAGCTGCTCCGCAGATCCCGGCAATCAAAGGCGACGGGTTTGAGGGGGGGTGGCTCTTTGATGCGAATCCTGACTTCCGTAGCACAGCGGTTGCTGTCGCTTATCGCCACCACATACTCCCCCGCGCTTAGACCGGTCACTCGATTGCCCTGCCAGCTACGACCCTGCCAGGTGAAGCGGTACGGCGCTGTGCCCCCACTTACCTCCAGGTCGATTTTCCCATCGTTGACCCCTGCACAACTGAGGTTGCCCGCCCGTACAATCGTATTGAGGTTGTAGTGGAGTACTTCGGCACCGCCCCTTACTTGTCCGTCGCACAACCCATCTCGAAAGGCACTTACATTTACAATACCTTCTTCTTTAGTTTTTAATACATAACTATATTCTTTTATATTTTTTACCGTATCCTTTTTGCTGCTGCCGATGGAATATACAAACGAGAACGGGGGCTGACCGCTAAACGCAATCGGTATAGCGGCGGTGTCTCCCCGGCAAACGCTTTGCCGGGTACTTAGGAATAAAACCGGTGGTGGCCTTCGTTTGACCGATATCCGCCGGATGTGGTTCCGACCGCAGGAATCCGTCAGCGACAACGTGATGATCGTATCTGTTTTGGGAGCGATGCGCAAAAAAGCGGCTGTATCCACCGCCGACCAGGCGTATCGGTACGGAGGCACCCCACCTTCCGGCAACGCCTCCAAGCGCAAGGTGTCCCCGATACAAATTTCTACGTCTTTGAGCCCCGAGCGGAGCAGAGGGGGGTCTTTGATATAGAGCCGGGCCGTATCGCTGATACATGCGCAGGGAAAATCCAGTTCGAGGACGACGCTTTCCACCGCTTCCTGTTCTTCGTCTATCACCAGTTGGATGGGCACACGTGCCTCATTGGCACCGGCGGGGATGGTGATGCTGCGGGGCAGGGGCAGGAAATCCTTTCCCGGCGTCGCCTTGCTCGCATCCGAGACGCGGAGACCTATGGTCAGGGGCTGGTCGTTCTTTTCCCCGGGACGGCGGCGGGCAAGAAAATATCCGGTATTACAGCCTTCCAGCAGAGTGTCCCGGCCGTCCGCAGAGCCCACCGCCAGGTTGATATTACCCCCGATATTGAAACTTTCCGCCTCCAGGAAGACAGCGGAATCGTAATTTCCGTCGCTGACATCGGCGATTACCAACCGAAGCGTGTAGGTTTCACAAGGGATAAGGCGCAGTGTGGCCGTGAGCGCCTTGGTGAATCCGTCAAACTCTGTGAGGTCAAAATTGGGGGGTTCTTTCCAGTCTATCTGGCAGCGTTCAGCATCTTTTTTAGGCTCGTTGCGCACAAAGTAGCCGGAATTGCTCTTGTGGTTGATGTTGTTGATAGAAACGTATTCTTCCCCTCCCGGAATGAGCGCTACGTTCCGGGAATTATTCCCAAAAGGACCGTTGATGCCCGGCCCGCTGATAAAAAAGCCAAACACATCGTTGTAGTTGGAGCCTACAAACTCACAATATTCCTCCGAGGCAAATACGTAGCGAAACGTGACCAGGGTATCCAATGGCACAAAATTAAACTCCAGGCCTACCGCGTCGAAAATAGGGGCTGAAGTGAGCTTGCGCAGGTCGGGGTCACCAGTGGCATCTTTGAAATCCCCTCCCTCATCGCCTTTGCTGTTGGGGCCCTCCGCGTTACCAATCGGCCCCGTAGCCAACACAATACCGCGTTCTATGCCGATACTGCTCCCGCCTTGCTCGAAATATCCGATGCCCTTTGCATTCCCAATCGCCCTTATCCGACTGACGTTCCGGCAGGCACCTCCCACGAAAATGTCCTGCACCAAAGCCTCTGTGGTAAAGCGGCCCGAGGTGCGGATGCCTTCTGCTGACGGGCTATCAACAGGCGGCGGCAAGGGCCTCGCAGTGCCCCATACGCCTATCCAATACCAAATCAACCAGCTTAGTGCCATGGGATAAAAACTTTTTTCAGGAATAGACTTTTGCTCCTCGGTAATTCCCCTCGTGACAAGTCCACTGAATTAAACGCCCATTTTATAAAAAAACGCGATACCATATGCATATTTAACATAATCCCACCGAGTTCATCAACGACCTCAACAAACCGTTCAACGCGCGGAAAGATAAAAAGTCTTACTATTTTATTCCGATGTTGCGCGTCCAAGGCATTATATTTGCACGGCCCCCCTTATTAGACTTGTTGCGAGAGGATTATCGAGGAGTCAAAAAAGCCTTTTTTCCCTCTCCGCTGCCTTTTCGCAACCTGTCTGCTTTTGTCATCCCACAGCTGTGGCAGTACCCCCATGCTGCCTGAAACCGGTAAAAAAACGACTATATGCTTTTCTTTCGCTACATATCCCTTTGCACTTTCCTGATGCTGGGCGCAACCGGAACGTTGGCGCAACAAATCGGAACCTGCGGTACCCAAACGCGCATCTCGCTCAGTACCGGCAGCAGTTCCCTCATAACCCTCTGCAACTCGGACCAGCTGCCCAGCGTCCTGGCGTTTAAGTCGTCTTCTCCAAGTTTGCCCTACGTAATCCTCGTTACAGACGAGGCAGGGGTCATTCAGCTCATCTCTTACCGCCTTTCTATTGACTTCGACACCCTCCCCCGGGGCAAATTCCGCGTCTATGTGCTTTCTTTCCTTGGCAATCTGCTGGCCAAGCCTGGCATGAACGCTTTTACGCAAGCTCTGGGCAAACAGTGCTACGGCCTGTCGGCCAATTTTATCACGATCTCTTCCCTCTCCCCCCATGCAGGCACACTGACCTTTGCCGGCGGCGGCGATAAACGGGCAACCTGCCCCGGCGACGGAAACCCGGACCTGCTCCGCTTCGTACCCGGCTCCAACGATGCACAAAATTACTATCTGATCACCGATGAACAAGACGTCATCCTCGATGTCGTAAACCAACCTGAGTACAACTTTGAAGGAAGCGAAAAACCGCGCCGCATCTGGTCGGTATCTTCTTCCAAACCTCTGCAACAGGTCATCGGCCAACGCATACAGGACGCCAACCTCAACACGGAATGTTCTGACCTCTCGGACAACTTCCTACTCGCCTATCCCGCACGCCCCGACGGTGGACGCATCAGCTTTCCCGGCGGCCTCCAAAAAATCCGTCAGTGCATCGGCGATACCCGCAACAACCCACTGACGCTCTCTACCTCCTCAAGTTCCGTCGCCCAATATACCTACCTCCTTACTCAGGCCTCCGATAACCGCTTCATCCGCTCGATACCCTCCGCATCACTCGATATCAGTACCCTTCCCAGTGGGCAATACCGCCTCTGGGGACTCTCCTTTTCCGGGGTTCTCCGAACCAATCCAGCCCTCAGCATACTGGAATACCCGCTCAGCGATAATTGCTACGCCTTGTCCACCAACTTTTTGGAAATAGAGCTCTTCTCCGTCGTACCCGGGGATATCAAAACCCAAAATGGCAGGTCCGATACCCTCCTCTGCCTCCACGATAACCTCCCCGACAGGCTCTCCTTCCTCACCAATCCTTTCCCGGGCTATGCGTCTTCCCTCGTGGTATGTGATGAAAATGATATCGCCCTGGGTATTTTCCCTTCTAATTCCCTTATTGATTTCGCACAAATCCCTGGAAAGGTGAATTTGGTGTATGGAGTTAGCTACGAAAGCGAACTCAACCTAAAACCGGGTGAAAGTATCCGAAAGGCCAGCGCTACCGTCCCTTGTCTGGCCTTTACAAACGCCCCCGTGCGAGTAGTAAAGGAAAACCCCAACGCCGGCCAGGTGAGCTCCGCAAGCGGCAAAACCAGGGAGGACATCTGTTTTGTAAGGGGTAAAAATCCAGGCTCCATAAGGGCTACTGCTTCGGGAAACGGCAACCTACGCTTCATCCTCACCGATGACGAAGAGGGTATCCTCCTGGTTTCCGAAAATGGCGTTTTTGATTTCGCCCCTTTCCCCGACGGGACCTACCGCATCTACGCCCTCTCTTTTACAGGTTCCTTTTCGGCTCCTGTCGGAGCCTCTATCCGAAATGTACCCTCCTTTGCAAGCGGCTGCGCAGACCTCTCCGATAACTTCGTACAGGTGGACAAATATATCCTCGACGGGGCCCGCGTCGCCTTGCAAGAGGGAGGAAACGCACGCAGCATCTGCTCCGACGGCAGCAGTGGGAATATATTGCCCATGGTCAACACTTCCAAAACCATACAGGCCTATGCTTACCTGCTCACCGATACCACCAACCGGGTCGTCCGTATCTTCCGCGACGATAAAGTCGCACTGGATAAAAGCGATGCCGGAACTTTCCGCATCTGGGGCGTAGCCTACAGCGGCAGCTTGACGACTGCTGTGGGAAGCCAACTGGAAACCACCGCACATGGATCTATCTGCTACTCCCTGTCGGAAAATTACGTCGCGGTGACGCGGGGTATTGCAGCCGCCGGCTCTATCGCCACCTCCACGGGCGGAACGTCGTTCAGCGGGTGTATTGACCCGGGCGGCGCCAGTGTCCTGACCCTGGCGCCGGCCAGCACCCCCGGAAAGTATGCCTATATCCTCACCGATACGCTCAACCGCATCCTCGTGGTCTCAGACAGCGCTTCCTTCTCCTTTGAAGGATATCAGCCCGGAAAGCTGAGGGCCTGGCGCATCGCCTACTCCGGCACCCTCCTCGTCCAACCGGGCCAAACCCTACAGGGCGCCGTACTGGCATCGGGCTGCTATGACCTCTCCGGCAACTTCATCCGCGTCGAACTGGAACGCACCGACGGGGGCAACCTGCGCCTGCCCAACGGAACCCGTTCTTTCAGCCTCTGCCTCGGCCAAGGCTCCGGATTCATATCTTTTCTCAACAGCAGTGCTGCTTCCCTGCTGCCATACCGATATGTCCTGACCAACGATAAAGATGAGGTCGTACTGGTTCTGTCCGGCTCTAGCTTTGATATCAGCATTATGCCTATGGGCGGATATCGGGTGTATGGCGTTTCGTTCACCGGCACCCTCAACCTCCGCCCCGGAATGAATATCCGGTCTGCCAATATCTCCGACCGCTGCTATGACTTATCCGATAACTACATCTCTTTATTCAACGAACTGGTGCGGGGTGGCTTCGTCGTATATGCCGACGGCTCTCGCGAAGAACGCTATATTTGCCCTCAAGAGCAGGGTAGCAAAGCCTTGCGCTTCCAACGCATCGGGTCGCAATCGGAAAAATACGCCATCCTCGCCGTAAACAACAGCGGGATCGTCGTCGCAGTAGGAGGCCCCGATTCTATCAGCCTGCAAGGCGTACCAGAAGGATCTTACCAAATCTGGGGCCTGGCGTATTCGGGCACCCTAAACGCCAAACCCGGCTTCAACCCGGCGCGCGCACCAATGGCCGAACGGTGCTACTCCCTGTCTTCCAACGCCCTGACCCTCAACTGGACCTCCCCCCTGGCCGCTACGGTCAGCCTGAGCAATGGGGCTACCCGGGAGTTCTTCTGCCCCGGCGGCTCGCCATCCCAAAAAATATCCCTGCAGGCAAGCTACGCACTGGGGGGCACTACTACCTTCCTACTCGCAGATAGCACCGGGCGCATCTTGCAGATAGCCGATTCCGCTGTCTTTTACCTCGATTCCATGCCCACCGGCCTCTATCAGGCACGGGCATTGACATACAACGGAACCCTCCTGGCCAAACCGGGGCTCCCCCTGGATACCGTGCTCGCCACTACCTGCTATACCCTGAGTACCAATGCTGTACGAATTTATAAAGAAAAGCCGAAGGCGGGAAGCATACAGCCTGTCCTGACCGGCTCAGAGAACGGCCTGCTCTGCTCCGGCGGAATCGGCAGTGCCAATAAACGGCTCGTCATCCGAAGCAGCCAAGCTGGTCGAACCCCGTACATATTCCTCGCTACCGATACCCTTAATCGCCTGGTCTATTCTTTCCCGGAAGGAGTCGTACCCGATACGGCCACATACCGCGAGATAAATATCCCATTAGACAGCCTCCGCGGAGGACAGTACAGGTTCTGGGGCCTCGCCTATACCGGTACGCTAAGGCTGAGCCTGGGGACACGCATAGACAGCAGCGCACTTTCTACCGACTGCTTCGAATTATCCGCCCCAGCACCGTTCGGCTTCCAATCGGTAGATGGGGGTACGGTCCGGGCCGAGGGCTTCGAAGGTGGCCCTATTTATGTCTGCATCGGCGATAACCGCCCGGATTCCATCTCTTTTTCCAACTCCTCCACCGGTGTCGGCAGCGGGTACCGCTATATCCTCACCAATTCCTCCAACCTGGTACTCGCTGAACTGACGGGGAATGTGCAAAATTTCGAAAACGCAGGCTTCCGCGAGCTGCGTATCTGGGGTTTGTCTTTTACGGGCACCTACACCTCTATCCGGAACCGCAACCTGCTCACGGCTGTCCCCTCCAATGGTTGCTACGAACTTTCCAACAACTACGTCACCATTATCCGGGAAGCGCCCGCAAATAGTACGGTACAGATTGCAGGCAGCACCGCAGACCTGTCTTTCTGCCCCGGGCGCGACGGGGCTGCCGTTCAAGTCTCCACAGTGGCTCCGCCCAGGGCCGGATATGTATATCTCCTAAGTGACCGGTTCGGTGTACTTCTGGAGATTTCGCGCACCGGCTTGTTTAACCTGAAGTCCAGACCTATGGGTACATATCGGGTGCAAGGGCTGTCTTATACGGGTAACCTGCTGGTCAAAGCCGGCGATACGCTCCAAGCGGGCCGCGTCCTCGCATCGAGCTGCCACCAACTTTCCGGCAACTCCATTCAGATTACCCGCGGCGCAGAAGTAGAGGGGGGCGCGCTGAGCACTATCTTCGGAGAAACGACCGTGGCTACCTGCCCCGGGGATAAAGTATTCGACCTGGTCATCGTGAACCTTCCCAAGCCTGGACCCGAATCCGAGTACCGACTCCTCATCACCAACGTACAGAACCGGATCATCTACCCCAATGTGCAAAACCCCCTGATTGATTTCGAAGATATCGGCCCCGGGGTTTACCGGATATGGGGCGTGTCCTATGCAGGCAACTTCCTGGGGCAGTTCAACGACACCATCGGCGTAGATCGCATGAGCACCGGCTGCTTTGACTTGTCCGACCCTTATATCACCGTCATCGCAGAAGAACCCAAAGGGGGTACCGTATTTATCGGCGACAGCCTGAACAGCATAACCATCAACCGGGCCGATACCAAAGCAGATATCTATCGAATAGGGCGTGCCAATGCCGCCCCTAATGCGCCGTACGCCTACCTCCTCACCTCGGTCAGTGACGAAATTATATCCGTACAGCTCAAAGACAGCATTAATCTGGATGCCCTCCCCGTCGGCAATTACCGGATGTGGGGGCTTTCCTATACGGGTACTCTACTGGCTGCGCCCGGAGCCGTCGCCGGAGTCTCCCCCATGAGCGATAACTGTAACGCGCTGTCGTCCAATTTCGTGGGGATCCAGGTGCGCAGCTCCACCCAGGTACGACCCGACCTGCCTGAAACCAGTAATGAACCACCGACTCCCCGCGACACCTATCGGGAAAGAGCAGCCCCATGGTCTCTTCGCATAGCCCCTAATCCCGTTCAAGACAGAACGCGCGCCATATTCTCCCTCCCCGGTGCAGAAAATGAACGGGTGAGGGTGGAGATATTCGCCCTGAACGGGGCGCTGGTGGAAACGAGCCAGATACTTGCTGTGCCGGGCATCAATGAGTTTGAGGTGGACTTGAACGCACAAAAACCAGGAGCTTACCTGCTCCGCATCTCCGGCAAAGTATTTACCCAAAGCGTACGGCTCATCAAACTG
>VFQS010002218.1_pt1 | contig 16319 bp, 13 predicted proteins | sample 3512361 | NCBI WGS metagenome assembly VFQS01 (sample SAMN10412375, study PRJNA504923) | tailings metagenome | isolation source: Relicate 1 Philex TSF3 active mining | place: Philippines
CTTCGAGAGCGGTCCCGGACACCATGGCGAAAAGATCGGACCAGACCGCTTCGAGAGTTTGAACGACCGCCTCCCGGACCGGGAAATCGCTTGTTGATACGGGAGCGGGTCCGATCGAGAAACCGGCAAGATCGAGCCCGGCGAGTTGGTCGGCAAATGACGTGTGCATGGGATTTCCTCCTGACTGACGTGACACCGGCGCATCCGTTCATGGCTGCGCCAGCGAGAGCCCGTCAGGGCCAGCATTCAGGCAGGGTTGCGCACCCGTCAGGGGGAACCCGCGTGGGCGGGCTGGCGCGGGCAGGCCTTGAGCCTGAAGGGCGAAGGCCAACACGGGCCCGCCCAAGCCGGGTTGCGCAAGGCTGTCGGCTGGCCCAGGGCCTCTCTCGCATGGCAACAGACCATGAGCGGCCGGCAAAGCTCAGTCAGGGATGGCAACCCAAAGCTCTGGGCGTGACCAACTCGCGGAGCTCAAGCTGCGCGCTTGGTGTAGACCCCCTCGCCGTTCGACATATGCCCAAGGCAATCGTAGTCGCCGAACATGGCATCGAACCGGGATGCAATCTGGGACAGCCAGCGCTGTGCGCGGGGTGAACGGGCCGTGCGCCAATCGGCGTCCCAATAGGCCCCGTCATCGCGTTCGACGATCCAGACGGCCACCAGCCCGCCATAGACCGATACGCCGAAATCCGCATAGGCATTGCGCATAAGAATCCGGTCTTCCCGGCCGCGCCATCCGTCATGCGGGATCAGGGACGGGAAGGCTTTGGCGGCCCGCTCGCGCAGGTCCTCGCGCAGCCATTCGTACTCGAATTCCCAGTCGTCTTCGACATCGAGCACCGTGAAGGCGACGATAGCGCCGCGGGGATAGCTGACCGATCGGCCCATGGTATCCTCCTCAGGCCGCAAGCGCAGCGTCGTCTGACGCGTCGCCAAACTGCTCAATGGTAACCCTCCCGCCGAGCTTCAGGAGCAGGCTCGCAGCTTCTTCGGCCTTGGCCGCAGCGGTCAGGATGGCACGGTCGTCATCCTTCAGAAGCTTGAGCCAATGCTCGATATAGCTTGCGTGGCTATCGAGATGTGTGACTGGCAGCCCCAGCTCGGCGCCCAGCATGGCGCTGGAGAGCTCCGCGACATATCCTGACAGTCCAGCCCCAAATTGAATTGCGGCGTCATTTTTCCGAACCGGTTTCATGCCGCCAACTCCTCGGTTTGAGGTTGCTGGGCATGCATCCAGTCGGCGGCGACCTGGGCTTTGCTGGCGGCAGTGAAGACCGCGCGGGGATCATCCTTCAGTACGCGCAACCACGACGCCACGTAGGCGGCGTGGTCGGCACGCGGGTGATGCGCGATACCAAGATCCGCGAGGACGAAAGATGCGGTCAGTTCAGCGCAAATCTCCTCGATCGCGAGGCTGTCGCGTTTGAACCGCTCGGCGAAATTGCGGTCGAGTCGGTGCTTCGCTCCCGTGGCGTGACCGCATTCATGGAGCAAAGTGCCGAGGTGCGCCGAAGCGTCGCGGAACGTAGCGAAAGTCGGCATGAAAATGTGATCGAGATCGATCCGGTAATGGGCCTCGTAGGCGCCTTCTGTAACCGGAATGTTCAATGCCGCGACGAAAGCCTCACCCTGCGCAATCCGCTCGCTCTCGGGCAGCATGGTAATCGGATCGGGTTCATAACCATCGATCTGCGCGAGATTGAACACGGTGAATGCGCGGGCGAACATGCGTCCAGGTCTTGCCTCGCCATCGTCGCGATCATCGTCGGCCGACGACGCGGATTGCTTCCAGAACACGACCGTGGTGCCGTGTTCGCCCTTGCGGACCTGCGCGCCCAGTGCGGCCCACTGGCGGTAGGTGCCCCAAAGGCCACTGGAATAGCCGCTGGCTTCGGCGGCGATCCACAGCGCGAGCACGTTGACGCCTCGATAGCGTTTGCGGGAAGTGACGTTCTGCGGCCGGGTGGTGGCCGCGCCGTCATGGTGCCAGGGCATGCGCCAGTCCCCAGCGCCGGTCTCAATAGCGGCAACAATCTCGGAGGTGATACGCGAATAGACATCGGCCCGCGCCGATGCGGGGTGGGATCGGGTCATGGCAGGTCTCCAGCGCGGACGGAGGGGAACTCTCTCCCGCTCCTTCAATCCGTCACCTTCAAACCGGCCTCCTCTTCCTCTCCCGCCACACCGGCATGCGGTGTGGCGGGACCCGGCGCGATCTGGGCGAGGACAGCCTCGATCCTCGCGACTTCGGCTTGCAACGTGACCCGCTGCGGCTCGGGCAATCGCTTCTCGCGAAGGAGCGATCGCGCTTCGTCCGCCCCGCGCTGCCAGGCGGGGCGATGCCGTTCGGTGATGCAGGCGTTGGGACAGCGCCCCGGCTCGCACATGGAAATCATCGGTGCTGGCGGACCCGGCTGTGTGATCCGGTTGAGGCACAGGGCGGTTGCGGGTTCAAAGAAGCAGTCGGCCAGCGGGCCGACATGCAAAGTCCGCGCAAGGCTTGCGAGCATGGTGCGCAGGCGAGCCCGGTCGGCGATCATGGCAGGCAACGGCGCAAGCTCGCTTGCTGCGGTATCAAGCACTGTGCCGACACGGTTCGCAGCGGGGCCACCGAGACGGGCGCCGCCATGCCGTTCGTCGAAATAGACGAGAATGTCGTCGATCTGGCCGAGCGCCCGCTGGGCTTCTATCTCGCCGCGAAATCCCGACCGGCTGCTTCCGGCATAGCCTTCGAAGGCGGCGACACTGGCGTGCTTGTACTGGATCATGCCTGCGATCGTTCCGAAAGGCCGGTTGGCGATATGCCAGGCGATGGTGCGACGAAACTGCCGGGTGGTGAGACGCCAGGGCGCGCCATCGGGTCCTGGCGGAATGACCGGCGCGTCGGGCGATCCGAACTGCTCGTTCAAATGATCGCGAAACCGGTTGAGCTGGCGGACGATCTCGGCGGAGACATGGGTCTTGGTGTTGGCCCGAAGCGCAAGCACCGGCCACAGCGTGGTCGTACCCCGCGCCCGTCCGGCCCGAGCGGAAAGCTGTTCGAGCACGGCGACCGCATCGGCAACCGGTGCGATCGTCACCCATTCGGCCTGCTGCCCGCCGCCACGCTTGCCCTTGTAGGCGGTGGATCTGATACGGTGGCGCAATATCGCGCCGTCTTCGCCCCGGATCACGGAAAGACAACTGCGCTTCATCGCCTGGATCTCGCTGTCGCGCATGCCCGAAAGATAGGCGCAAACGACATAGGACGCCGCCTGAAGCATGGTCTCTTCCAGCGCCAATGCCTTGGCGTCGAAACGACTGCGCCAAGGCTGACCACTATCCGGGTCGATGGAAACAGGTGTATCGATCCCGCCGGCTTCGGTGCCGAGTTCCGCGACCGCAGCGGCGATCAGGTCCGGTGCGCCGGTACTCAAACTGAGATGCATGGCAGGCTCGGCCTGCGCATCGACCCCGGCGTGGAGGTGGATGAGGTGATAGTTGATCGGTGGGAGCTGCGCACCGGTCAGCGGATCGCTGCGAACCGCTGCATTGTATATCCCGGTCCAGACGGGAACGCCTCGACCTTGCTTCCGCAGGGCCGCAAGGTAGGCGCTGAGCCGGCGGCGTTGCCGCATCCGGCGTTGGGCCGGATCGAGCCCGGCCTCATGTGCGAACAGCCGATTACGCCTTGCTTCGAGACGCTCAAGCTCATGTCGCGCGGCGAAAATGTCGGCAGAAAAGTGGGTCACATAGCGCAGCGACCATGCCAGCAGCGGCGTCATGACCTCCTCTGGGATGCGCGGCGTGCGGTTCTCATTGGGAACATGCCTGGCGCCCGCGACCGAAAACGGGCTGCGTCCGGGCCACGGCTCGAAACGAAGATGAGCTGTTGGCAGGTGGCGGCGCAACTCGTGGAGGTCGAATATGATCCGCAGCAAAGCCGCAACCGCGACGGGACGGAGCCCGGCACGGCGCAGCGAGCGGGCGAAACGATCCAGCAGCGGCTGATCGACCCGCGCCAGATCGAAGCGCCCAAGCTCGACCTGGACGAAGTTGAAAAAGCGCAAGGCCCGGTTGGCCTCCCCACGCACCCCCGCGGGTTCGAGCCGGGGGCGATGGCCAGGGATATCGACGTTAAGCCGCGCATGGAGAAACTGCCGCAGGGCATCGGCGATGGCTGGGGCTTCGATGCCCCCGAAATGCACAGTAACGTGGCAGCGTCGGGCATTGTCCCGAAAAACGCCGGGCGACAGGTCCCAGATGGGATCTCCATATCGCGACAGGTCCGCGCGATCAAAACCGGGACGCAACGGAGCGGAGATCAGAACGGGGAGCCCATCGCGCTTGTCGCCGTCACAGGCCGGTAACGGTATGGCGGTCATGCCCGGGCCTCGGGCGGCAGATAGATGACGGGCGGTTCTGCTGCGAGCCGGGCGCGGGCCTGCGCAACCACCTCTTCGCCGAAGGCCGGGAGAATCTGACGGATTATGCGTTCGCGGGCGTGGCCGAACTTTGTGGTCCACTCAGTCTGGCTCATGCCGGATCGCTGTTCGTCGACGAAGGCGAGAAACGCGAGGATAGCCGGCAACTTACGCGCGGTGATCACCGCGTTGCCGCAATCGAGGCAGCCCCAGAAAGGCATTGGGCAAGGCGTTCCGGCGGTTCCAAATGGGCTGGAATAGAAGCCGCCGCAGCTCGCGAGCCAAACGTCCTGTTCACCGTCGAGCAAGCAAGCCGCTGGATCATCGCGGTCCTGATCCGCGAACTGGGTTGGGCTGCGTAGCTGCTCCTCCTCGCCAGGAGGGATAATCCTTGGTCCGGTAACCGCCTCTTCAAGGGCGTCGGCGACGGCCTGCTCGTGCAGGGGGCGCAATGATGGAACATCGGCATAATGCCGCGCCGCGATCTCGACCGTGTGGCCGACAGCGAAGCGGGTCATGTGCCCTTCGGTCTTGAGATACCACAGCGCCTTGTGCGTCTTGCGCAGGCGGGAGAGATGCAGGTAGAGCGGCTCGCCCGCATCGTCGACGATGCCATGCCGGGCGGTCCATGCATCGATGGTCGCGCGTGGATGGCGGATGCCATCGGTAATCTCGCCGGGCTGATAATAGATCCACAGGCAATCGCTGTCGTTATGGACCCGGGCCTTGGCGGTAAGCGCCAGGATGCGCCGGATCAGCCCGCCCGGCGTCGTGGAAGCGCCGTCCCGCACCCGGATGGTCTTGTGTTCGGCACCATGCGCGCGAAGCTTGGTGTAGGCGATCTCCACCGTCCCGCCCGTAGCGTTACGCAGGCAATCAATGGTGAGCGACTTGCAGCACTCGAGCTCAAGTCCGGTCTCCAGCGAAAGCAGGACGAGCAGCGGCACGATATCGACGGATGTGAGGTAGTGGGCACCGTGCAGTGCCATCGCCAGATCCGGGCTGGCGATGCTCCGGTTCCAGCGCATGTGATAAAGCGACATCCACTCGGCATCGCGATGCTTCAGGACACCTCGCGCCTCAATCGCCCGGTGGACCTTGGCGGCAACTGCTTCAAGGTCCGGCACCTCGTCAAAGAGTGGGCCAACCCGCAAGCGCGCCTCGATGGCAACAAGATCGGCGCGTGCCGCGTCGCGTAGTTGGCGCGCTACGAACGGGCTGTATGCATCGCGGGGTTGAGACCGGACATAGGGATGCGAACTGACGTAGCGTAGCCGATCGCGCAAACCCGGATCGATGCAGCCGGGTTGATCGGTAGCCATACGGCGAAGGACGGAAACGACCTTGGCGACAATGGTCGCCGCGTGCCCTCGCGACTTGTCCCGATCTTCGAGCCAGGCTTCAAATCCATCGATGTGGCGGGCGCGCAGGTCAGCCGGGCCATCGATACGATCGCCGGTAGAAGCAAGATAGGTAAAGAAGAGTGGCAACTGGTTGGCGTATGTCTTTATGGACGAACGGACCGTGACGGGACCACGCGGAGCGATAACCATGAGCAGCCCCCGCGCGAAGGCAAGCGCGAGTCCTCGTGGACGCAGTGTAGTAAAATCGATGAGAACCGCGCCTCCGTGCGGCGGATCGATCGCAAAGCATAGCGTGCTCACCAGCGACCATGGATCGGCCTCAGGCGTGGATGCCTCACGCTCAAAACTGACCTTGCGCCCCTCGCGCGGGACGGCGGTCATGACCGGAGATAATCCGGCACGCGTGCAAGCAAATCCTCGATTGCCGCATCGACAGTATCGGCGCGGGTAGCGATGTGATCGAGGTAGACCGAAGTAGTGGCAAGGCTGGAATGGCCAAGCAAGCGCTGGACCTGCTGGAGCGGGTCGCCGAGCAACTGGCGGTAGCCTTCCATGGCGCCTGCCGATGCGACCGCTTCGTTGATACGCCGCTGGATCAGCATCGCCAGCATATGCACGGCGAAGGAATGCCGGAGTTGATGAGGGCTGACGCGGACGGTAATACCGGCATCGGTGCAACGCCGGCTCGCCCTGGCGAAGATCGCTTCCCACGAGTTGGGCAGTACCGGATGCCCGACCTCGGTAAGCCAGAGGACAGCGGCCTCGCAAGGCGCACCATCGTCGGCGCAGATCACCAGCCTTGCCCGTTCTTCGGGAGTAACAAGCTCCATGTCCATCGTGCCGCCACCAGCGAGCTGCAGTGCGGTGGGTTCAGGCGGTGGGCGATGGATAAAGATCGGGCGGTCGATCGCCTCCCACCCTCGTCGCGATGCGAACTTGGTCACCGCCGATGCACGCTCAACCGCGATGTATGCATCGAACGCCGGCAACAGGCGGCGCGGAAGCAGCATGGTGCGGCCCCGGTCCCCCTTGGTCAGCGCCGATGGCAGTTCGACCCGGCGCTGGCGTTCCGAACGTGCATCAAGGGTGGGAATCTCGGCGGCGAGAAGGAATGAGGCTTCTTCGAGACGCAGACCGGTGGTGACCAGCAGATCGGCGAAGAGCGCGTTACGCGCACCATTGCGGTCGCGAGCACCGGGGCGTTCTACGCCCTCGACCGTCAGGCCGCGCAGGCCGACGTCACGGAATGCATGGTAGTCGGCAAGATCGATGAAGCGCACATCGGATCGGCGCGCCGCGCGCTCATAGGCCTCATTGCGCCCGGCAATGGCGGCGCGGCGACCACCGTACGATCTTCGCCAGACCTGTCGATGGGTGAAGGGTGTGCGCTCGACAAGCCCCTCACGCTCTGCCCAGCGATAGAGCTTGTCCAGCGAGGCGACCGCGCGGTTCCATGACGACGCCGATATCCGGAAATCCGCATCGCTGCGACGGCGGGCACGATGATAGGCGGCGACATCGTCGCCATCGGCCTGCCACACGGTCTTGCTGCGTGCTTCGGCGAGGAAGCGAACCCAGACCAGGACATCATAGCCGTGCGCCCGAAGCGAATGGCGCGACCGCGCGCCGTTCAGCGGCAGATCGAGGAAATAGCGGTCAAGGTTGGCATCATAGATCGCCTCGCCCTGCATTATCACCGGAATGTAGGTGTCCAGACCATCGGCGTTGCGGTGTTCCTGGATGACGATCGGTACTTCTGAAATATCCACAGCTTGCCAGTCCCTCCCCCGGACCCCCTCCCGAATCCAGGACGCGCCCGTTGCGCGCCTGCGGGACGGTGGCCATCAGGCCGGACTTCGCCAGCTTATGGGTAGCGCTACGTCCGGCCTGATGCCCCCCTGCGTCGTACCCGGATCATACCGTTCAATGGAGCGTCAGACACGGTGCAGACTGTCCAGATAAGGCGACCAGTTCCTCGGCGGCGTAGGCCGCTGTGCCGAAGCGGTTCTTGAGATCACGTCCCAGACGGCTCGCATGGCCGGTCCAGTGCGACAGCTCGTGGTAGGTTCCATGCATAACGTGTCCTTTCTGTCCTCTTCTGCCAAACAAGCAGGACACATGATCCCGGCCCCCTCTTCTCTTCCTGACAGGGAGGGCCCGAGGGCCCTCCCTGTCAGGTTGAAATCGTGGAGTGGGTATGGCGCAGCTGCTGTTCTCGACGCCGGCGTTCCGTCCCGATGGGTCCTCGGTCGAAGATGTGCCGATGCTGCTCGACCAGCGGATGCGCCTGATCGAGCCGGCCTGTGCCTGGCTGATGCACGTCGCGCTGGTGCGCGGCAGAACACGCAGCCCGCAGACCTGGCGGACCTACGGCGAGGCGCTCTACGACTGGTGGCAGACGCTTGAGGCCAATGACTGGCGCTGGGACCGGATCGGTGCGAGCGAACTTGCCGCCTACCGCGACCAGATGCTTCGCTCGCGCCCGGAAACCGGAAGGGCGCTGGCCCGCAGCACAATCAACGGTCGGCTCCGCACGATCGGTCGGTTCTACCGCTGGTGCGCCGGTATGGGCCTCGTCGATGCGGTGCCCTTCTTCAGCCAGGAAATCGCGCTGTCGCGCAGCCGACCTCAGGGCTTCCTTGCCCATATCGATGCGAGCGGCGGGCGAACCCAGGCCAACGAACTGACTGTTCGGCATGTGCCGATGCTGCCGCGGCCGTTGGCGCCTGAAGCAATCCGGCGGGTGATGGCGGGAATGACAGTGCGTGACCGGCTGATCGTCGAATGGGCGGTGACCACCGGCATCCGGCGCATGGAGGTCGCCGGGCTGCGCCTCAACCATCTGCGCGGCGGCAGTGACGGCGCGATGACCCCCGTGCGCATCGACGAAACCAAGGGCGGACGTTCGCGGGTGATCTACCCGCCGACCCCGCTGGTCGATCGGACCAAGGCCTATGTCCGCGAAGAGCGCGCGGTGTTGCTGCGCCGCTGCAAAGGGCTTGATCGAGACAGGGAGCCCGAAGCCTTGTTCCTGACCAATCGGGGGCAAGCCATGTCCCCGCGCCGGGTCGGCGCGATGTTCAAGGCGGCGGCAGAAGCAGCAGGCGTCGCGGCGTCGTTCCACGCACTGCGCCATACCTTCGCGGCCGCCATGTTGCGGTTCCTGCAGCGCGAAGCGCAGGTCAATCCGGAACTCAACCCGCTCCTGACCCTGCAGGTTCTGCTGGGCCATGCCGATCTGGCGACCACTGCAGTCTACCTCCGCGTCGTCGAAACCGACCTCTCGGTGATCGAGGCCTCGGTCGATGATCTCTATGCGGCGCTGCTGTAATGGCGCGGGTGCGCAAGGATTACCGGGTCGCTCCCTCGCCTGAGCCACTGCTCGGCAATCCCGGCGCGCTCGTCGTCAATGTGATCGACGCCGCAGGCAGGCTGGAAACCTCGTTCGACTTTGCCGTGTTCGCGCAGCATCCGGTCATGGCGGCCGAATGGGCACTGGCGTTCCGGCATCACTATGCCGCCGCCCAGCCATCGCACCGGGCAAACGCCTATGGGAAGCTCAAATACTGGTTCGCGTTCCTCGCAGGATACCATCGCCCGGTCACGGCATCGCGCGACCTCGACACGGGCGTGCTCAACGCGTTCATCGCCTGGCTCGATGCGCGGGCGTGGAGCAAGGGCACCAAGTACGCGGTCTGGTCGAGCATCAAGCTGCATGTGGCCTGGCTCAAACGCAATCGGACCGATCTGGTCGATCCCGAGCTCGAGATCCCGTTCAACGCCTTCCCCCGCAAGAATGCGGAGGCGCGCCAGCGCGAGGCGCTCAGTCCTGCTGAAATGAACCGGGTCCTGGCCGCAGCGCGCAAGGAGGTTGACGCGGCCTGGGCTACGTTCAACGAAGGCCAAGCGCTGCTTGCCAGAGTGGACCGGGCAGCCATCGCAGCGACGAGCGACCTCAGGCAACTCGATCTTGATGATCTTGGCATCCTGCTGGCGGTGATCGAGGACCGGTTCGGGGGCGTGCCGCCCAAGGTCAACGACATGCTGAAGAAGGGCGCTGGCCTGTGGCCGCTGCACTTCGCGTTCCTGCGCCATGGCGGGATCGGAGCAGTGGCGCCCCGGCTGTTCGCCTTGCCGGATACGATCGTCGCCTACATGATCGCGATCGGTGCCCAGACCTATGCCAATGCCGAGGCGCTGCGGCTGATGCGGCGCGACTGCATGAGCGAACATCTGCTGCTCGAAGGACGGGTGCTGGTGAGCTGGCACAAGGCGCGCGCAGGCCGTGAGCAGCGCCGTAGCTTCCTGCGCGACAAGAGCTTCTCGGTCCCGTCCCTCATCGACCAGGTCCTGGCCCTGACTCGGAGACTTGTCCCACATGCTCCGCCCGCGAGCCGCAACCTGCTGTTCCTGACCGACCCGGTGCGCGCATCGCGCACGGTCGCTCCGATCCCCGGCTACCTCGCCGCCAAGCTGACCCGGCGGTTCGTCGATCGCCATGGCTTGCTCGGCGACGATGGCAAGGCGCTGAACCTGACGCTGGCAGCGCTGCGGCCATCGGGCTTGACGCTGGCGCACGAGCGGCTCGGCCACGACATCCTCAAGACCCAGGCGCTTGCCAACCATGCAACACCCGATACCACGCAGCGCTACGTCGATCGGCCAAGGGTCCGCAAGGCACAGGCCGCGCTGATCGGCGGGCTGCAGGCGCGGTTCGTCGAGAGCGTTAGGGGCAACGCTGCCGTTACCACCACACCGCAGATGGATGCCGATCTCAGCAATGCAGCGGCGGCGGGCTTCGTCTGCCGCGATCCGCGTGCCGGGGTGGCTGAAGGCCAGCGCAAGGGCGAGCTGTGCACGGCCTGGCTCGGCTGCTTCACTTGCCCCAACGCGGTGATCCCGCTCGACGAGGAAATCCTGATCCGGCTGCTCAGCGCGCGCACCGCACTGGCTAATGCCCGGGATGGCATAGCGCTGGAGCGCTGGCGACTGCTCTACCAGCCCAAGCTTGAGATCCTCGAGCGCGATATCCTGCCGCGGTTCCCCGACGCCATGGTGGCGAGAGCAGCGGCAAAGCCGCTGCCCGAACTGCCGCCGATCGAATGAGCCCGCGCCCCCAACCTCTCGCGCGAATGCCCGGTTGGAAAGATGCACCAGTCTCCCCGTGGAGCCGGTTCGGCGATGATGTGTGGCAGCTCGATATCCGCACCGCCGGTCGGCGGGCCGACCAGAACCGGTTCAGCTGGCCGAGTGCCGCGCCTGCGAACGCTCGTATCGGCCATGCCGATCAAGCCGCACTCGTGCACGCAGCGAAGCACTTCCTCTGGTCGATGCGGATCGACCCACCGGCGGGGCGCAAGCGCTGTTCCCCGGCATCGCTTCATACAAAGGCAATGGTCCTGCGTCCGCTGATCACCTGGATGTCCCGCGAGGGGATCGCCCGGTTCGCCGACCTCGATCCTGCCGCCATCGAACGGCTGCAAGCCTGGCTCAAGGCGCGCGTATCGCCGCAGACCGGCAAGGCGATCAGTCCGGTAACGACCGGGAGCTATCTCCTGGTGGTCAAGGACATGTATCGCCAGCGAACTAAGCTCGAGGATGCTCCCTTGATCGATCCCTTCCCGCATCAAACCGCCTTCGAGGCGGCGGGGAAATCGCGGGCAAGCATACGTCCGATCCCGTTCATCCCCGACCGGGTGGCGGTCGCGATCCTCAGCGCAGCTCTGCGCTGGGTGGAAGAGCATGGCGAGACCATCATCGCAGCCGAAACCATCCGGCGAGAAGCGCGCAAACGGGGACTGCTGCATGGCAAACGGCAAGCATCGAACCATGTGCGGGCCGCGCTCCGTCAGGCATCGCTGACAGGCCCTGCGGGCGAACGACTCGATGGTGCCTATGCGGTTCGTCATGCCGCCACCCATCTGGTCGAAGCCTGCTTCATCGTGATCGCCGGGTTCGTCGGCATGCGGGTGAGCGAGATCCTCTCGATGAGGCTGGGTGCGGTGGAACTCCTCTCCATCGGCGAAACCGGCATGACCCAGCCCTACGTGACCGCGCGCCTGTTCAAGACGGTCGACGATCCCGACGGGCGGCTTGAGCGCTGGATCGCCCCGGCGCCGGTGGTGCGCGCAATCGAGCTGCTCGAAACCTTGAGTGCGCCGCTGCGTGAGGCCTCGGGTCGCTCCGAACTCTTCCTGGTCAAGAACACCCAGTATGGCGAGATCGTGCCAGTCACGCACATGCACATGGGTTGGCGCATCAACGACTTTGCGAGGGTCGTCGGCGTGCCTCACCACGACGGCACGGCCTGGCCGTTCAGCACGCACCAGTTCCGCAAGACCTTCGCCCGGTTCATCGCCCGGCGCGATCGCTCGCAGCTCCTTGGTCTGGCCGAGCACTTCAAGCACGCCTCGGTGGCGATGACCGCGCGCGGCTACGTCGGTAGCGACTTCGACCTGCACGAGCTGGTCGATCTCGAGGCCCGCGCGGAAACCGCCGCAGCGCTCGACCGACTCCTTGCGGCGAAATGCCTTGGCGGCCGGATGGGTGAGCGCATCGTCGCCGGCAATGCCCGGTTCCGTGGCCGCGCGGGCGAGCAGGTGCGGCGCGACTATGTCGCGTTCATCCTCGAGGAGACCGATCTCAGGATCCATGCCTGCGACTATGGCTGGTGCGTGTTCCAGCAGGAAACCGCGCGCTGTGGCGGCGAGCTTGCCCCTGATGAAGCCCGGCGCGCGCCGGCGGTGTGCCTGACCTGCGCCAACATGGTGGTTGATGGACGGCACCGGACATACTGGCTGGACCGGCGGGCCCGCAATGCAGCGTTGCTGCCGCGCGCCAATGCGATGACGGCTGCGGTGCTCGACGAGGCAATCCGGCAGTGTGACGGCGTTCTTGCGCAGATAGGAGATGGCGGTGAGCAGGACTGAAGCGAATGGACGGACGGGTGCGGCTGCGCGCAGCTACCGGGCGGCGCTGGCCAGGCTGGCGCGCGGCGAAGGACGACATCCCGATCATGCGGGCCGCATCGTCCGGATCACGCCGGCATCGGTTGCGCGCGAGGCCGGACGCAGCCGCAATCCGCTCTATACGACGCACCGGGACATACTCGACGAAATCGAGGCTGCGAGCGCTTCCAGCATACCCGTTCGCGATCTCGCTGCCCGGCTTGCCGACCTTGAAGGCGAACTGGCCCGGCTCAGGGCCGAGGCACGGCGCCACAGCGAGGAGCGGCGCGAGCTTGCCAGCGAGAACCTGACCTTGCTGCACCGGGCTAGGACGGCCGAAGCCAGGCTCGCAGCCATGCGCCCCGAAGCGATAATGAACCCGACGGCTGCAGGGCTTTAGATATGCCCTCGCAGCGTCACGCCCAGCATCCTGGGATCGCTCGGAGTGCCGACGATGAGGCCGCTGTTGCCTGCCTGCACGGTCACGTTCTGCAGATAATCGCGGCCTAACAGGTTGCGGGCGAAGACGGCAATCTCCCAGCCCTTGGCGGCGCGAAAGCCGATGCTGGCGTTGACCAGCGTGTAGCCAGGGATGACGGTGTAGGCAGAATCGGTCGCATCGCCGAACACCCTGGTCCGCGCGAACGCATCGGCGCGCAGGAAGGCCTCGCCCGATCCGACCGGGATCCGGTACTCACCGCCGATCGAACCTGACCACTTGGGCTGGCCAGGCAGCCCCTTGCCGGTGAGGTTGCACTGCGCTGTTGCCGAACCGGTGAGCTCGATCGGGCATGGTCCTGCCGGATAGCTTGCATAGCGGCCGTCGGCATAGGAGCCAGAGGCACGCAGGGTAAAACGGCTGCCAATCCTGGCGGCAGCGTCGAACTCGAGGCCCTTGACCGTCACCAACGGGATGTTGGCAAGGTAGCTGCGCAGCGCGATGACTGCGGCGTTGTCGACGACGTTCGCCTGAAAATCGCGAACCCGCGTATAATAGGCGTCGATGTTGAAGGTGACCGCGTGATCGAGGAAACTGGTCTTGAACCCGCCCTCCCACGTCGTGTTGCGCTCAGGCCGGACGACCACGGTCGAGAGGATCGGATCGCCCGAGGCATGGCCTGCGACACCGGCGGGATAGACCGGCAGACCCGACATGTTGATCCCGCCCGACTTCTGGCCGCGGGCGAAGCTCGCATAGGCCATGACACTGTCGGTCACCTGCCAGGAGAGGTTGGCGCGGCCTGAGGCACTGCCGTCGCCGATATGCCCGGTGTAGCTTTGCGCGCGCAGGATCGACTGCTGATCGTTGAACAGCGCCGAGCCAGCGACCGTCGCCTGTCCGCCGAAGGTCTGGAGATCGTAAGATCCGTCCTTGTTCTCATAGGTGTAGCGAATGCCGCCGGTCAGCGCGAGGCGCGGCGTTATGTGCCAGGTGACCTCACCGAAGATCGCATAGCTGTCGGTCCGGAAATCGGTCGTCCCGTTCGACTGATAGCCGTTCAGCAGCGCGGCAGTCCGTGTGCCCGAAGCCGGAAGCAGCCAGTAGGTGGCAAGCGGACCATAGATCGAGATCGGATGGCCCACGATCTTCTGGTGGAAGTAGTAGAGCCCCGCGACGTACTCGATCGGCCCGGGGGTGTTCGAGGCGATCCGCAGTTCCTGGCTGAACTGGTCCTGCCGCGAGGGAATGTGCTGGGTCAGCTGGATCGGCAGACCAGTGTAGTCCCGGTCATTGGCCGCGTCCCAGTTCCAGAAGCGCCAGGCACTGACCGAGGTGATCGTTGCCGATCCCGCCTTGTAGTCGGCGATCGCCGAGACCCCGCCCTCGTTGGTATCGACGCCCAGGTCGGCATCGATATCGGTCAGTCGGTCATAGGGGTTGAGGCTGGGCGGCGTGTAGCCACCGGGGATCGCACCTGCGGCAAGCGCGGCATACTGCTGCGCGGCAGGCTTGAGCGTTGGCGCCACCCGCACAAAGACCTGGGTGCAGCAGGTGTTCTTGAAGCTGGTCCAATCGCCGATCACCCTGAGGCTGAAATCCGCCGACGGCGTAAACAGCAGCTGCCCGCGCACCGTGTCGTTGTGCACGTCGTTCAGCCACTTGTCGGTGCGGACGTTGTGGATCACGCCATCGCGGCGGGTGAGCGAACCCGATAGGCGGAAGGCCAGCAGATCGCTGACAATGGGGCCTGTCAACGCCGCCTTGGCCTGGACAAAGCTCTGCTCGCCGACCGAGACCTCGCCGTCCGCGCCGAAAGCGAAGCTCGGCTTCTTGGTGTTGATGTTGATCGCGCCTGCCGTAGTGTTCTTGCCGAAAACCGTGCCTTGCGGCCCGCGCAGCACCTCGACCTGGTCGAAGTCGACAAGGTCGAACGCGGCGGTCGCCGGACGGGCGTGGTAGACCTGATCGACGTAGAAGCCGACACCGGGTTCGAGCCCGTCGTTGGCCTGGCTGATCGCGACGACACTGCTGCCCAGCCCCCGGATGGTGAAGGCGGTGTTGCGTGGGTTGGGCGAGGAGTAATTAAGCGTCGGCACCAGTTGCGAGAGCTGGTTGGTGTTGACCGTGTAGGTCCGCTCCAACGCCTCGGCGCCGACGACCGACAGCGACGCCGGTACGCTCTGGACATCTTCGGCGCGGCGACGAGCGGTGACAATGATCGTATCCCGGGGCGCCGAAACCCCGGCATCGTCGGCAGCCTCTTCAGCGTGAGCGGCTACAGGCAGCATAAGGGCAACAGAGGCCATGAGGGCAAAACGGCGCATGAAAACTCCCTGGTCATCGCCGCTTCGTTACGGTCGACTCACTATATCCGATGAAATATAGTGACGCCGATTAGCAGGTGGCTGCCGGAGCGCAAGGGTGCAGGACGATCAGCCCAGGATCAGTGTTGGGAAGGCCGCGGCTCCTTGGCCAGAAGGGCAGCAAGCTCGTTGCTGAACGCGGTGCCGACCTGCTGCTCGGCCGCCCCCAACATAGCGCGATAGCGGCGCAGGACGTCTTCACCCAAGGCGGTCACGCGGGCACCGCGCTCGTGGCTGCCGCCGGCCACGGCTTCGACCAGCGGTGCGCTCCAGCAGCGGTTCATCGTGTCGACGAGCAACCAGGCGCGTCGGTAGCTCATGCCCATGGCCTTGGCGGCAGCCGAGATCGAGCCATGGGCGGCAATCGCTTCGAGCAGGTCGGCCTTGCCCGGGCCCATCGCGATCTCTGTGCCGCAGTAGATCTGGAGCTTGATCTTCAAGGGAGGTGACAAGGTCATGCGCCAGACTAGCGGCGGCATCGCGCAATGTTCAAGCCATTGTGATGTAGCGATCGGACTGTTGATCACGCGGCATCGCGGATCTGCTCGACCTCCTCGCCGCCTGCAGCTTGTTGGGCATGCATCCAGTCGGCTGCGGCCTGCGCTTTGCTGGCAAGGGTGAAGATCGCCCGGGCATCGGCCTTCAGCACCTTCAACCACGAGGCAATATAGGCCGCGTGATCGGGGCGCGGATGATGGGCGATGCCGAGGTCGGCCATGATGAGCGCAGCCCCGAGATCAGCGACATATCCTGACAGTCCAGCGCTAATGTGAATTCCAGCGCCATTTTTGCGAACCTGT
>VFQS010002219.1_pt1 | contig 16315 bp, 14 predicted proteins | sample 3512361 | NCBI WGS metagenome assembly VFQS01 (sample SAMN10412375, study PRJNA504923) | tailings metagenome | isolation source: Relicate 1 Philex TSF3 active mining | place: Philippines
AAGTCGGACACAGCTAGTGAGACCTCCAACACTCAAACTTGAGGTAAGGAATGAGATATCCAAATCATAAATATTAATAATTAATATTATAAATGACGAAAAACAATATCGCAAGCACCTGCTACATCAATCCAAGGCAGAGGGGGCCTCCGGATAAATATAGGATATCGATAAGGTTGAAATTTTTCGCAATTGTTTTCTCAGCGATTGCTCTTTAAGTTTCATTGGCCTGTAACAACAATTATTTTTGACATATTTTGTAGGTCTGTTGGATGAGTACTCAGATCCTGTAACGGGTTGCACCAGTAAGCTATTCTACAAGATTTCAGTTTTAGAATGACCTTGTCAAACTAATTTTATTATATAGAATGTTCGAATCAGATCTTCGGCTGCAATCGATGCACTCTCCAAAATAATGATGCAAACAGTCTCTCAAACTTCTTGGTATGTTAGGAGTGCTCGGATGGCCTATATTTGCTGCAGAATCGGACTCATGTAACAATCTATCCGACATACTTCACAACTTGCGTTCCGGATTGCCGTCAAGCTCAATCCTCCTTTGTGAATGATCCAACCACGGGCAAGTGTTAATGTAAAGTTCATTGTTAGCTTAAACTTCTCTAAAGGGTGTGGAGAACACTGCATAAGTTGTACTTTAGCCTATGGTTGCTAGACTTGCCTTGGTGAGACTTCCGGAAAGTCTTATACCAACTATCTGGCAACAACATAGCACCCAGTGGTGACTTATTAAATGCCAACTCCTATATCAGATATAGCATTTCCTTCATCATTTAAGTAGTGCAGGCGTAAGTGTTAACTCTTAATATAAATTTTTATAGCTTGCAGCTCTACTTGGTATTGCTAAAGGTGTGATACTAATCCCAATTCATGTGACTCATGGAATTATCTATACGGAAGTAATATCAAACTTATACTAACATAATGTAGATGCGGTTGCCATTGCCTCAGGCAGACCAGGTTATTACTACAATAATCCAGGAGGCAACGATGGGAGGTGCCTTTCTTGGACCTCTGTAAATTGCAAGCTATGTTAGGACTACTACACTCTCTACTGGAATGCTGGCTTGTATGATACAAACTACTGGACAGGATGGGATGGAAACTATGATGCCTGCTGTAAGGATTTCTCGCTTTTTATTCAGCATAGAACCAACTGATTGGGGTGGAGATAGATGCATCACACCTTATCAAGGGTATACAGACCATTGCCAGATTTGCACATACTTTTATGGAGAAGTCTCCATGAGTAACGGAAGAACTTATTGCTAATGTATACTTTTCAAAATTTTAACCTCTATTAGATTGTCATATGTCCACAGCGACAACATGGTTCTATGAGGCAGTGAAATGCAAAGCTTCATCAGCTTGTAGTGGAACTCCTGGAACATGTTACATCAACTCTATCTAGGGTTGCAGAGATGGCTATATCGATCCTACGACTCCAAACAAATGTATTCCTACCTGTGGTCGATTCTACTACGGCGCCGTGTCATTTAGTCCGTGGTGGAGCAACTTCATCAAGGACTCGACATACTGCGTGGCGTGTCACTCTGACTGCTGGGACTGCGTTGGCTCCGCCAGCACACAGTGTATCTCCTGCCGCAACAAAGACTACTATCTATTGAAGACCAATGCTCTCAATAATTATGGTTCATGCTAACCTAAAGAGATTTATGGTTCATATTCTAAAACACTCTATGTGAACAATGTCCTTACTATTAATACTTTGGCAATCTAGTCAATCACAGGAGAATCGAACAATCCTTTCAACAGTATCTAGGATGCGATGCTAAGAGGCTATGAACTCTCAGCACTTTACAAATAATCAGTTATCACCATTGTATTGTATCCAGGATAGCATGCTATGGTAAGAGATGGTGCTGGAACTTACATGCCTATAAGAAATGATGACTGGTCCTAGAATGTTAAATTCGTTATATAAAGCCAGTTTACTGGATAACCTGTGAGAGTTCTCTACAAGTTAAGAGATCTCTTCACTTTCAAAGTTGGCTATGGGATCCATATCAAAGACGTGATTTTCGATGGCTCAGACTCCATTATGACTCCTAGCACACCAACAAGGACTAACTATCTGAAGGATAAACTTGTCTCACATTGTAATGATGGTGCAGACAACCCTCTCTTCGATGCAAATTGCTATTTCACCCGTCAACCGTAAGCAAGCATATCTCTCTTAACTTTTCTTAGAACGGAGGAGTGCTACATCAATTAAGGAGCGAATTTCTTTTATTTCGACGTTTCCACCAGCCCGATAAGTCGGACACAGCTAGTGAGACCTCCAACACTCAAACTTGAGGTAAGGAATGAGTATCCGTTTAAAGGTATAGAGAGTTCAATTCATCAATTTTATGTACGAGTTCTCTGGATTCATCGAGATGAACGGCTATGGAGGGCATGTTGAAATGTATGATACGGTCTTCAAAAACATCAACACGTGCGGCGCGATTATAAGGAATAGAAAGAAGTACATTTATAACATAAATATCGCTAGAACAGACCATAAAATCGCCTTCATGGAGCGCGCTACTAATTATCCTGGAAAGCTACTTTAGGATAACTATAACGAAGAAAGTGTCAATCCATATACCTCCACATACTGTGATACAACTATTAATAGTCTTAAACCATGTTTCTCAATCAAGATTCAAGGTTGCTCATTCCTCAATTTCGGTCAGCAAAAGACGCCAATAAACTATCCTATTCTAGTGGATCTCAATAGAGAGATGCAATACTAGGGAATGATTTTAGACCTAATTGATTTCTAAGGAAACGTTTGGCTTGAGTCCAATAATTTTGACTCTAACATCCTTAGATACGGTTCATGTAATGTTGCAGATGATATGGCTTCAAATGATGCCCTTGGTCTTCATGCATTAAATGATAGATACCCGAATTTCAGTGGAGCTAGAAATAGATTGCAAATACGATCTGTGATCTCTATTATTCGACATGTTCATACTATAGAAATTGTCAAGAACATATTTTCTAAGAATAGTGGAACTAAGGGAATAATATATTTAGATGTCTAGGATAGGCAAGCAGACAATCCAGTCATTATTGCGCACAATGCTTTCACAAGAAATGCAGGATACTTGGACGCGAGCGTAATTTATGTAAGAGCAAGAGGTCATTCCAGTTAAAATGTCCTCACACTTGTGCCAAACCCAGGGAATTTGTTTTGCACCGGGTATCATTTTCAAGAAAATACCTTTACTGAAAACTTTGGATGCCCAAAATATGCAGGATCAGTCGTAAAAATAGAATGCGTTAACGATGCAGATGTCTCTACTGCTGTCAATGATAGAATTACTCATGGTACTCTTTCTGCAAGTGCAGCTTCAGGTTACACTGCACTTCCCTTTCCCACTTATATTCCTGTTGTACCGCTGCAATCAACAGGGATTATCCTTGGCAATAATGGATAGTACACGTATGGAGGAGTGACTAAGACTTTACTCGTTGGAGATATGCAGCAAGTAACTTTTTACAAAAACACCTTCACAGCGAATCATGCCTCCGGTGGAAACGGTCTTCTTGATTTCATCGGAGTACCCAGAGTATTCTTCGAATCAGATAAGTTTATTAATAACGGTGATTCAATACAGCATTCTACAAATATTTACGGTGGAACCGCAAACGCAAATAATTTGAACACTTTTGCTGGAGATCTCACAATAAATCTTGCATATGGTGTCAGCAATTCCTTGTTTTGCAAGGGGATGATCAGAATTGACAGGTCAAGAGAGGTTTCTTTGACAGATCTTGCTTTCACTAATAATTGGCTGCTTGAAACAGCTTATGATCCTTTAAGAGCTCAAATACTAATTTTGAATCAGTTCTATGGACAAGTATCCATCAACAAAAAACTCCAAGTGATCAATCATATTGGAATGAATAATGCTTATGTCACAGGAACTCTAGGTGCCTCAGCATCTTTCTCTTCAACTCCTCCTATAAACCTTCAAGCTTCGATGCAGCCTCTGATAAAATGGCAGTCAACAGATGTCGTCCTTTATTTCAACTTGAATCTGATTGATGATCCAACTATTGCGACAGGAGATGAGACAGTGTTCAGAAATGTCCACTATTACTAATCAGTGAGTGCGAGCCCCGATCGACTATTCTGGCCAGAGCTTACTTCCTCTGGGGGTCCCCCGATAACCTATGTGAATTAGAATTTCAATTTTATCAAGGTGACCATGGACGATGTGCAATGCTTTGCTTGCACTGTCAGCCCGATAAAGTCTCATTCTAAAGTTATCACATTTACTGACGTCAAGATGTCAAATATAAATAGTTTTTCATACACATACTCAGGTTGTACATCCAGTGGCGGACAATGCCAACAAACTGCTCCATTTTTCGCATTCTAGATGAGAAGATAGAATGCGTTAGGAGATGAGACATTTACTCTGACAAGAACAGAGGTCGATATCTATCGAGGTGGTTGCTCAGATGGCAGGTTATTCGATCTCACACATGATACTTCGGGTTCATAATGGGCAGCTCCAAGTCCTACTTTCTATCAAGTTTAGGTCATAGACTCTCGCTTCAATGACATCAAAATGGACTGCAATGGCGCGTGGGGCAATATTTAGCTTGCCGACATGAGAGTTAAGATTGAGGGAGGACCTATGATGCCTTACACTTTCCAAGATATACATGCTGGATATAATAATGGTGTACCTGTTGTGGCTTTTGGCGGAGTTATTTATGCAACAGAAATCAGATATCTTTGGCTCCAAAATGTAATTGCCAGGCAATTTTAGGTCATGCAGACCATGCTCACCAATGGTGGCGGTCGTTTCCTCTACTTAAATCAAATCTACAGTCAGCCTTTTGACTTAGATATCAGAGGGTCAGAATTCTCATGCTACTGGTCTGCCTACGCTCCATCTTTAACATAATAAAGTCAGGTGAGACTTGGCCTCTATGATCAAGGATCATGCTTTCACGTCAACAATAATGGTCAGGATATTACAACATATGTTTCAGCTAACTAATTTTCAAATTGCTTCAGAGCACATCAAGGTGGAGCAATATATCTGACAAGCACTGCTTTGAAGACGATCGATATGTCATCCAATATTTTCACTGGGAATGTAGCTATATACGGTGGCTCAATCTTTTGTGACAAGTGCGAATGGAGGACTCTGATCAATAATAAATTCTATCTCGGAATAGCTCAATACGGCGGGGATATTTACTTTAAAGAGCCAACTAACTATTCCCCTCTCACGAACTCTCTCTTGGTTTAAAGCCATCTCCATCAAGGATCCATCGCTACTAGCCAAGGAGGAGCCCTCTATCTATACGATGCTAGAACTTCAGTGGTTATTATATTCACGATAGTCGACACTCCAGGTGTGCCATCAAACTTTATCTCAAATTAATGCCTAGGTACAGGTTGTAGTGGAGGTGCGATTGCAATTACTGCAGTATCATAGACAACGTTAACTATCTAGCAAACGACTTTTAATTCGAACCATGCCGACGCAATGGGAGGAGCTATCTATGTGGACACCACACTTACCTAATCTATAACAGTGAAATTGACTTCGGATACGATACAAACCAACACAGCCAAGACAAGTGGAGGCTTCATTTTCGTCTCTCAGACCGCTCTTTCTACAACCACTACAGTTGAAAACTGTCAATTCTCAGCAAATCAGGCTCTCGGCTAACATGCAGGAGTGTTCTACCTCTCGTCCCAGACGACCAACACACTCACCTTTGATCACACATCAGCAACACTTCCAATAGGATCCAACACACTTATTGACGGGAGCAAGGCTGGATTAGATGGAGGTGTCATCTATATGCTCGGCACCTTGAACACACTCTCAATTGATGCGAAGACTAAGATCACTAATAGTGAGGCCACTGGTGGGAGTGGTGGAGTCGCTCATGTCTCCGGTTCTTTGACCACAGGCACATAAACTATTAATATGGTGGGGACTGTAATCCACAATTCGATTGCAAAAACTGGAACTGGAGGAGTTGTAAAGGTTATCGGCAAAGATGCTCTCATTAATGTCAGAGATGCAGCGCAAATTATCAATTCTGAGGCAAAAATGTCTCATGGAGGAGTGTTTCATTTCGCAACCAACAATTAGGCATAGCTTTTTATTACGGATACAAAAGTTAATACAATAAAAGCTAATGGAAAAGGTGGCCTGGCGTACTTTGAAGGAGTTACAAACTAGGCTTATATTAATGGCGCAGCCACTCTTATAAACTTCTGTACTCCATCCACAGCGGTGGGCGCTACTTTATAGGGTGGTCTTTTCTATATGCAAGGAACTACTTCAAATGTCGTGGATATATTGACCTTAAGCAAAATCTAGGATTTCACTACTACCAGTCATGGTGGCTTGCTTTATCTTGTAGGTAGTTCTCAATAAGTTACTTTAAATAACGTGAAGGTAGATAGAGTAAAATCATCATTAGGCGAGGGTGGACTTTTATTCTCTGCTCCAACTGTTACCAGCTTAACTGTTGACTTTAACACAGCTTATATAACTGGAGTGAACTCAAGACTCTTTGGCTCTATTATATCAATGAAGAAAGGAATGACTACCCCAACACTAACAATGAATTCGATATCGTCTTCTTTTTCATGTCAAACTGTTGACCTGGAAGTCCAGAGGCTCTCGATATATGCAAGTTTGGATATTAACAATTATGATATTGGAGGAGCATTCTACTTTGAAGGAGTAACACCATCTAGCACTGTGACATCAACTTCAAATACATATTACAACTGTTACACAGTTGATCAAGGCGCAATATATTATCTGCCTCAGGGTTTGATTTTAACTGATACTGGATCAACCTTTAAATAGAATGCAGCTCTAAAAGGGTAAATATATTGCGCTTCATGCACCGCTCTTTTTACTGGATCTCAGTTTTAGGATAGTTATGCTCTCGACGGTTCAGTTTTATATATGCTCGATAATGCTGTTATAACATTGACAGATTCTGTTTTGTTTAACGGAGCTGCTAGAAGAAACGGAGGGGCAGTTTATGCAACTGGAACTGTTGGAAATCCAACATTAACTTTGACTTGTACAGTTCCCACTATGATTCAATCTCAGTTTGATGTCCTTGATAGAGGCGGTTTTATGTTTGTCAATCATCCAAACCTCGCTTTGACTCTTACAGGCTGTTCTTACAATCATTTTTATGCAGACTCAACCGGTGGTTTCATAGAAGGCATTTAGTTGTATTCCTTCACAATCTCAACTTGCACCAATATGAAGAATATCACAGCGAGACTGGGAGGGTCCTTCTTTTAATCCTCGAGTCCCACTTTAACCTCGTTCAGCATGACTGGTTGCAACTTCTATTGCCGTGACCCTGCTCCAACATTGACTGCACTCCCTCCTTTGATTAATATCGGTTCCTTAGTTGAGCTCTCAAATGCCGGAGTAGTGACATCAACCGACAACAACTTCTACAATTGTTATCATGCTCCAAAGGGAAGTATTTATAAGTTGACATCTTGTACTGGTGGATTCACGCAGACAAGGGGCTCATTTATCAATAATGCTGCTGACTAAGGCGGTGCAGTGTATTTGGATTAGACATCTGCAAAGTTTGATAGCACATTATTCAGAAACAACTGGGCCAGAGAAGGAGGCACCATGTATCTTACAGGTCAACAAAGCTTTGAAATGAAGGATTGTCGAGTAGAATCATCAACTTCAATTGAAAAGGGTGGTCTTATATACGCTGAAGAACCTTTAGGGACTCAAACAGTCAATATCTAGGTTTATGCAACTACAAGTTCAATAGCAGCTGGTACAGTAGAGTTTATGAATATCTAGTCAACACTCGGAAGTGGAGGTGCTTTCTATTTGAATGGTAAGCGCACAAAACTTTCGATATATAGTTTCTCAAGTGGATCGATGCTAAAATTCACAAACGTTTAGTCAATGACTAATGGCGGGATGATATATACCAATGGACTGTTAGGAGTGATGCTGAAATGGATTGATATCAATATGGTTAGAACTCAAGCAAGCGGAGGTATCATTTATGCCACAAATGATGAACAGATATATATTGATCAGGTGAAAATATCTGATGTCATTGCATCATAAGATGGAGGAATCATGAACATTCAAAAAGCTACAACTATAGAAATTAAGGGAGTTGGTCCAACATCAATAATCGATTAAGTGAATGTCTTGAATGGTAAAGGTGGCTTAATTTACATTGAATCAACTGCAACTTCATTAAGTTCGGTCAAAATTACCGATTTAGTTGCAACCAACACTAAGTCTAAGCTAAGTGGTTCTATGATCTATTCCGCTTCGCCCTCTGTAACCTTCGACACATAGCGTAATTTTTTGTCTTGCAACCCCATAGCTTGGACATCCTCTCCAACAACAGGCCCTGCTACAATGGGTGGGGCCTTCTTTATCAAGGATGCCTTGATCTTTAACTCTCTGTCAAATGAGATTAAATATTGCTATTTGAGTGACACAGGTGGTGCTTTTCATATTGAGAGGTCAAAATTAGTGGATAGTCAATCAATAATAAAATCAAATTAGGCAATACAAGGTGGCGCAATAACATGCATATAGTGCCTGTAGATTAGTCTTACCAAGACAGAATTCACAGATCATGAGGCTTCCACAACAATTGGCAGAGGCGGGATAATGTACATTGATGCTCCTCAAGGACCTATAACTCTAGACTCAATCAAAGTAGTTAATGCTTAGGCCAAGCACGGCTCAGGTGGTTTCATTTATGCTGAGTCTACTTTAAGTCCATCAACTCCAGAGAAAATCACAATTAAAAACTCATTCGGAGTTCCTACAACACTTAATTAGCTTTACGCTCAAAACTATGGTGGAGGTATCTATCTTAATCATGATTCTCTTGATATCGATATGCTTGTTGATGTAATCAATGTAAGAAATACCAAAGCTGATTTGATGGGAGGATTCTTCTACATACTAAATGCAAGAGCAATCAACATAGCTAAAGTTACTTTCAAAGATTTGTCAGCCCCATAAGCAGGAGCATTACTTTATTCTACTGCTCCTGGCCTACAATTAAAAATTGCTGACTCAGTTGTTTAATGCCAAGATCCAGCACCGATATGGTCAGGTCTTTCTTTACCCTTGACGCCTCCTTTTCCTGGGCTGACCGGTGGAGCTTTTCACATAGAGAGTGCTTTGACAATGACTGATGTTTCAAACTTAATTCTCTCTTAGTGTTACTCTGGACATCGTGGTGGTGCATTCACTTTGATTTCTAGCGATTTGAAGGATCAAAATTCTGTTTACTCTTACAATGGAGCAAAATATGGAGGTGCAATATGCTGCTAAAACTGTTTACTCGATTTAAGCTCTAATTCGTACTCTTATCATGAGGCATATGATGGAGGTAACTTTCATATAATGCAACCAAAAACACCAAATTCCCTTGTCCAAACAAATTTGATGATAACTTAGTCAACAGCTTATCATGATGGAGGTGTTTTTCACGTATCAGGTACATCAACTTAAACATTAGACGTGAGTGGAATGATTATATAGGTTTCTAAAGCTGTTAATAATGGAGGCTCATTTTTTATTGACAATCCTAACTAGAGCCTGATAGCAACAGATTTACAAATAACTGATTCAAAAGCTGACTAATCTGGTGGAGTTTTTTATATTAATCAGGCACAGAGTATTAGTATCAGTTAGTCAACTGGTGGTATTAGCAAATATCAGCAATTCTCTGCAAAGAAGGACGGTAGTTTTATTAATTCAATATCTCCTAACCTGGCTCTTACACTTTCAGATACTATTTTTGAATGCTAGACGGCTTTACTTTCATACACAACTCACATTATGGGCACTCTTGATCAAGTTCCGCCTCTTTCTAATCTTAGAGGAGGTGCTTTTTACATAAAAGGGGCTCTTTCAGTAACAAGTTCAAGGAATACTTACGAAAAATGCTACGTAAGTCCACAGGGTGCTGTATTCTCTATCATTAACACTGGTCAAATGATTGAAACTAGTTCTTACTATTATCAAAATGCAGCTATAAAAGGGGGTGTGATTTATGCAGAAAATACATAACTATCTTTCACTGATGCCAAATTCGAGTAAAATTATGGGTATAATGGATCGGTCTTCTTTATCTAGGATAAAGTACCATTAGATGTAGCATCTACACAGTTTATTGATTCATAAGCTTTTGGATATGGCGGAATCGGTTATATATAATAGAGAAACGTTGGTCCTTCTTTTGCATTTATTGCCATTGATATGTATTAAATACATTTCAGCTCACCAAATTCAGTCAAGACAGAGTTTAGAAATAGTAAATCCGAACTTTAAGGAGGTGCATTTTACATAGAAACATAATAGCTTAATTAGATTATCTTCGACAATGTAATTTAATCCAACTCATAATCTATATCTAAAGAAGGAGGTTTTATATACATTAGCAAGATAGCTGGGGATATGATTATAACTAATTCTAGGTTTTAAGATTTTAAAGCGCCGCTTGATGGTTCTTTCTTGCACTCGACAGACCCAGATTTCGATCTTGTGATCTCAAGCTCTTTTTTTGAATGTTCTATTATCCCTTACAACTTTGGATTTGACCAGAGTCAAGTAGTTTCAGTGTTAGATTTCGATCGAGGTGGTGCCTTTTACATAGCAAACTCGCTAACACTTGGTATCTAATCAACTTCTAATGAGTTCAGAAACTGCTACAAGTGCAACCAAGGTGGTTCTTTCACACTGATCAATTCAAGAATGAGAGATAACGGGTCTAAGTTCAATCAGAATGCAGCTGTTGAAGGAGGTGTATTCAAGTGTGACAAATGTTAAATTGAATTGTTCAATAGTGACATTAGGAACAATGAAGCCTATAATGGAGGAATAATGCATTCAGTCAGCGAGGTCACTATGACAGTTTTGAATACTGTAGTGTCGAATAATGATGCAAGGTATAGAGGTGGTGCTTTGTATGCTAGTGACAAAGCTGATAGTGTTTCAGTTAAATCATCAATAACTTTCAGAAAATGCAACACAATTGAGAGAAACAAGGCAGATTATGGTGGATTCGCTTACTTTGACAACAAAATGATCTCCCTCAATTTTTATGACTCTAATATTTAAAATCATACTGCCTTCAAGAGATCAGCTTTTCTTGATACTTCTAATATAGATGAGCTAATTATTAATGATAGTATCATGTATGACACTAGAAGTCCAAATATTGCAACTATGTACTCGACAGCTCGTACTCTTAACATGAAAGTTTAGAAATTGGATTTCAAATGTGACACGCTTTATCTTTACAGTGACTCCTTCAGCTATTTGAACCGTTCATCAGTGCCTTTCTCAACCGATAATGCCAAATTCTATATTGAAGGCGCTTTCAATGTTTCTTTGAATCGTTCCTAATTCAGTATGTGCGGCACCTCTCTCAACGGAGGAGTCTTCTAGCTCACTCAGGGCACAAGATTCAATGATGTACTATCGATCTTTGAAAATAATGCAGGCGCCAATGGAGGTGTAATTTAGTGCTCTGATTGCAAAATGGACATGTATGCCACTAAGATGAGGTGGAACATTGCATGGAGGGGAGGCACTATTGAGATCAAGGACGGTGGATACATGAAAGGGAAGCAAATGATGTTTGAGAAAAATGAAGCATACTATACAGCAGGAGTCATATTCATTAACACGTTTGCCTGGATGGATTTAATCGAGAGTGAATTCTTGTACAATAAGGCAATAGAAAATTCTGCTATTGAAGTATTTGAGGGCTCTCGATCTAACAATATTACTATATATGACTGCTTCTTTGAGAAAAATACAGCTTTGAGAAACACCATTAGTCTAAGCCACTCTAACGTCTTTATTAACAATTCCAGAATCTTCCGTAATTCAGCCACCTTCCTGACAAAGCATCTTTTTATCGGCTTTTCAAATGTTTACATTTAGGACACCCAGTTCCGTGGATTTACTACCCCAAATCGAATATATTCAGAAGAAACTCTTGGCTCTCATATCTACGCTATCCTCAGTTCTAATGTTTATGTCAAGAACTCTTACTTCCTTGAAGGCTCCTCAAAATTGGGTGGCGCGGTCTATGTTGAAGGCAATTCTTCCATCTAGTTTGAGAAAAGTACTTTCCAGAAAAATTGGGCAAGAAAAAAGGGCGGAGCTATATATGCAAACGGATTCAACAGAATAAAGATTGGTAAAGGCTCTTATTTTGTCGACAATATTGCAGAGAAGCAAGCTGATGACATATATGTTGGAAAAACTGAAGGATATATCTTAATCGATGAAACTTCATTCGTGAACCCATTAGCTTAACAATCAATCTATGCTGAAAACGTGAATGTGTCATTAGTCAATGTCAAGATGCAAAACATGGGAAGTTAAAATAAGATTTCATAGTTTAATGGAGCAGCTCTCCATTGTTTCGATTGCAGAGCATTACTTATCAAAGATTCTTCTTTTTCTAACCTTAAGGGTGTCAAAGGGGGTGCCGTTTATATCGAAGAAACCTCGGAAAACAAATGGATAAGTGACAGATATGGAAAGTACAGGATCTATGGATCTCAGTTCATAAATTGCCAAGGAGTGGCAGGTGGTGCTATCTATTTGAACAATCCTCAATTTATTTCTATAGATAATCAATGCAGGTTTGAATCTAATATAGCCAAGAATTCATCCGATGAACGACTTAAATAATTAAGGGGTTCAGGTGGAGCAATATATTACAAATGTGATGAAAATACACGAGATTGCCTATTCGATATTTCATAAACAACTTTTGTGTCAAATTATGCTGAGATCAAAGGCGGCGCTATTCATTGGGACACTTTGGAACCAATTTTTGGCGGCTTTAATTCAAATGGTAATCCCAGATAAATTTAGTTCAAATAAAATAAGGCTGGAAGATACGGAGATAGTATCTCAACATTCCCTTCAACAGTCGGTATTATTAAAGAGACAGACTATAGGAAGAGTTTATTGGGAGCTAATACAATCATATCAAGAAATGGTTCTCGTCTTCTGTAATAATCAGTTGATGGTGATTAAGTTGTTATCCAAAATGTTTCATTCCAAACTGAGGATGCCATATCAGAGCAAAGGAGTGGCGGCACTATCCCTAAAATGTATTTGGCTTTGCTTGATAAATACGGCCAAATAGTTTCTTCGGATGATGAAAGCAGAATTAACGTAATGATTGATGCTTTTGCTTCCAACTCAGAAGACCAAATCAAATTTCCCCCCTTTATCGAAGGCAGCACTCATTATGATGTCTAAAGCGGTGTGGTGATGGTCAGTGAGATAGCCTTTGCTGCAACCCCAGGCTATAATTACAGCTTTAGGTTCGGAAGTGATTAAATAAATCCAGATAAGGTTGCTAGATCAAGTGCAGCCAGTCAAAACATGTCTATAAATGAATTCTAGAGGGTTGAATAAATTTATATTCCTCCATCTAGAAACTCAAATAAATAAACCGTTTCAGATGTAGATGGTTAAGTAAAACTTAATATCGGTTTAAGAGATTGTGAGGTAGGAGAGCAATTCTAGTGGAACGGGAAATGTAATTCTTGTCCAACAAATACAAGCTTTAGTTTAGTCAAAATGACTGAACCAGGAGAATGCCTAAGTTGCCCGTCTGATCGTGCAATTTGTAGTGGTGGAATGAATATTGGCCCAAAACCTGGATATTGGAGATTAAACAATAAAACATCAAATATATTACCTTGCCTTTATAAACCAGCTTGTCTAGGAATGATACCTCCACTAAATAATGTTTAAGGGTAATGTGCTGAAGGTTATTAAGGAGTTCTTTGCGTTGATTGCAAAACAGGCTATACAAGAGTGAGAGAGAATCAATGTGCACTTTGTCCTCCAAAATGGTGGATAATAATCAGAGCAATTCTAATTATAGTAATCTTGATACTCCTCATCACTTTCCTAATTTTTGCCTAATCTAAATCTCGGTACCTGCATGTTTTTCTCAGAGTCCTAATAAATCATGCTCAGTTAATCTTTTTGATAGCCACTTTTCACTTCAATTGGCCATTAAAGCTTCAAGACTTTTTTGATTTTTCACGCCCAATCTCGCAACCTTTTTCAGAGCTCCTTTCACTTGGCTGCCTATATTCAGATAACGTTTCTTCGACTGACACAATGAAACAATTTTATTCAACAGTTATCTTCTTGGCTATCTTACCTTTAATTTTTGCTTTATGCTCTTTAGTATTCTGGAAGATAAGATCACAATAAGCAAATAAAAACCATGCAAGAGTAATTTAGATGACTGAAATGACTTCTAATGAAATGATAACAGCCACCGATGATGGGTAGGTTGAGACAAGTTCTAAGATAAGGTAAGGAGTACCGGATGAAAATACTAATCAGTAGATCCTCCGTACATTTATAATGTTGATGACGATTGCGCTTCCTAATATGGCGCAGTTCTTTTTATATTCTTTCAAATGTATTGATGTCGATGGAGAAATAAGATTAAGGGCCGATCTTGAAATTCAATGCTGGTCCTTGACACATAAGTTAATAACTTTCATAGTTGCTTTACCCGCATTAATCGTATGGTGTATTGGGTTGCCTCTTTTATCTATTTTACATTTGTCTAGAAATAGAGTTGCTATTATAAAAAGAAATGATGAAAATTTTAGGCTTCAGAATGGTTACTTATATGAAGGCTTTAAATATGATTTTTACTTTTGGGAATATCTAATCCTTGCACGAAAATACATAATAATTGGAGTTTGTATCTTCATGACAAATTATGGAGTCATGACACAAGCTCTCACAGTTCTTTTTGTTTTGGTTCTTTTTCTGGTTCTCACAGCAAGAAAAAGACCCTTCACTATTGACTATATTTTTGACCTCGAAATCATTTCACTATCAGCCTCAATTATTTCAGTTTACTGTGGTCTTTTCTACATTGCCGACACTTCTCAGATTGGCATATCCTCGACAGACCGTTCCTCAGACGTAACCTTCACATTGAGTCAAAGTTTCAAGAATTTCCTCTTCACAGCTATAATCCTAGTGAACTTACTATTTTTCGCCTATTGGCTTTTCAGAGTTGTCACTGACATGGAGGCACTACGAGGGTTCATACTGCGTTAGTGTCCCAAGCTCTACCTGACCTTGTTCGCTTGCGGAGACCTCGATGAGGCATACTTGGACAAACAAAAGCAGAAGGTAATGCGAGAAAATGACTTACACAAGGAAGAATACATGACAAGTAAGCGGTTTTTATTTTTCATCAGATTTGTATAGTGCTAAAAGAGATGAAGGAGATATATAATAGAGGGGACCTACTTTTAAATGAAGCTGTCATGGAGAAGCTTAGGTAGCATATAAATCCGCAGAAAGTGCTTTAGATAGCTGGAGTTTTTGATTTGCATGATACAGTTCTTTCAAAGAAGATTCAAGAAGCTTAACTATTATAAGAGCGAAATGGCAAAGTCGCCTAATCATTGCTCTTTTAAGAGAGGCAGCCTTAACCGAAGATTTCACCAATAATACCTTCTCTGTTGGATTAGCAAGATTACTCCGTGAATTATGACTAGGGACCTCCTCCACATATCACTCATGATGACTATGATAGATACCTCAAAGTATTAACAGCTCTCAAACACAATATGAACCCACAAGAATAATTAGGCTTTGATAGCAGCAACGATCAAGAATTCATGCGCTATGCAGACCTATTAGAAGCGGACATAGATGCGAACTCAAAGTAGTCTTACCAGCCAGATCCGCAGTTCCTGCAACAACAGCCTCTCTAGCCTGCCAACCTTAGAAACACTTCAAGTACTCTGTTCTAGCAAAAGAATATGGTAAGTTTTCGGAATGAAGAGTCAGAGGTCGACAAAACTAAGCATCTCAGATTAAAATCATGGCTAGGTGGCTAAAATCAGGGCTAAATCGTTCAGGGAAGGATCACTCCGAGTTACATTGATAAGGCATTGATGCTCAAAACGACACAAAACTCTAGAATCCCAAATCACACTCTCGGATAAGCACATTCACAAGGGGGTGTTGAGGTGAGTGGATTCGGAGAGACCGAACAAAGGACAGATCAAGAAAAGCAGCAAATGGAAAACACCAAAGGTGGTCTATTGCTGTTTGATACAAATGAATAATCCGGCGTAGATAAGTGAGCGTCCATATTATGATATTTATCAAGTTCGTTTTATATTTAATATTTAAATAGAATATTTGAAGTTGGGGTTTTGGGGTTTTGGGGTTTT
>VFQS010002220.1_pt1 | contig 16312 bp, 22 predicted proteins | sample 3512361 | NCBI WGS metagenome assembly VFQS01 (sample SAMN10412375, study PRJNA504923) | tailings metagenome | isolation source: Relicate 1 Philex TSF3 active mining | place: Philippines
GCTTGCTGCGACCGAAAGAAAGGATAGGAGTAGAGTATGAAAGCCAATGCTTGCTGCTGTGTTCATACAAGCGTTGTGCATGTTCTGGGTTTGACCCGAATTTACTTGATACATATGCGAATCTTTCTTGCGGGGAAGTTTCTTCTTCCCTCATATAACTTTCTTTTAATCTAATCTTTCCCAGTTCATCAAACAGACTATCTCGGGAATAGTCTACCTTAATGCCATGCACGACATCCATATACACCTCTTATTTTAATTATTGATAATGTCTGACGCCATTGGGAATGCTTCAGCGATAGCCTTTGCGCATTCCAATGCAACGTCTCTGTGTTCTTCTTGTGTTCCGTTTTCTTTACGGAGTTGAATATAGTGAATCCAGCTACGGATTGTACCATTCATGTACAAACGGCTAACCGTGTTACCTTCTGGAAGGATAGCACGAGCCTGTTCTTTTGCGATACCCTTTTCGATCGCTTCAGCATAAGTTGTCTTGACATAATCAATCAAGAACTTTTGCTTAGCATCCCACCACGCTTTAAGGGCAATGTCATCTGTGTGAATTGAGTTTTGACGATTCTTTTGGTCTTGTAGTCGGGCTTCTCTTAGGACAAAATCTAAGTCCTTAGTTGGATCAGCATATCGTTGGCTGAACTCTTGGAATGAGAAGGAACGGTGACGAAGAATCTGTCGTGCAATGTCTCGAGTAGTTTCAATTTCAAGACATGCAGATACCATTTCAAGCGGTGACCAATGCTGGTGCTTGATAAGATATTTAATCAACTTATCAGCAGTGTCCATATTAAATTGGTTGGAAGGATTGGACACACGAGCACAAAAAGCAATAAGCTCTTGTGCATCAGTAAGTCCTTCATCATACATGCCACGGGCTGGCTTCGAGTAACTAATTAATTTAACTTTCAAACTTTTCTCCAATCTGCGAATTTCAATTTAGCTTCCATACCTGAAAAGGTATTCGTATTTATTAAGTCCAATACTTCACTAGTTGTTCTACCAGCGAGAATCATATCATTAATATCTTTTTCCTGAACATAGTCAGGGTACATAGTAACAGCAAAGCCACTGTCAATATACTTAGACATCTGCTTAACGATATCTTTATTGCGTGGCTCGTTATCCATTACGATTGTGGCATTAGTAAGTAACTGCCGAGTAGTAGGGGTATCAAAACTGCTTCCAGAAACTGCGATTGCATTAGGTAGGAATAAGGAATCAATTGGTCCCTCCACCACATACACACGTCTTCCGTAGTCCACTCTGTCAAGTCCATAAATTTTCTCCACATCTTCACCAACTTTGATGGTGTAATACTTAGGTTGCTCGTCACCGTATGCTCTTCCCTGAAACGCAAAACACTTACCGTGCTTGTTAAAATAAGGGATGATCATACGTGGGTGTTCATCAACGATCGGCTCTTGAAACTTTGGCTCAACGCTATTGACGAACTGTTTGAATCTTGGGGCAAAGTATAGTTTACCCCAAAACTTCTCAGGAATCAATCTTTTCGCTACATACTTAACTGCTGGATGGCTTCGGTCAAGTTTATCAAGACGATGAAGGGAAGACAATACTTCGTCTTCCCACTCTACGATCTTTGCGGTTTCTTTAGGTAGCAAAGCACCTACATCTTTGTGGTCTGTATACTTGGAAGCATTCTCTTTGTATCGTTCCAACACATACTCGTCATACAACGAACTGTTTACACGTTTCAGTAAATTACCAAAGTTGCAAGATAGACCACAGTTATGACACTTGTACGTTAAGCCATTCTTCATTTGAAAGAGATAGCCACGTGCCTTAGTTTTCTTGGATGAACTGTCCCCGCAAACTGGACATGAAAAGTTCCAGAGGTATGGTTTTACAGTTCGGAAGTTTCTTAGCTGCGCTCCAAGAATGGAGGCATATTTGTTGTCAATGTATAACATGATAAACTCTCAACGTTCATAGGATATAATTTTACCCTATTTCATGATAAAAAGCAAGTTTTATTTTCCAAATAAATTGCTGAATATTTCCAAGTGTCCAATGATGTAACCGCATACGATTGCACCACCAACGATCATCCAACGCCATCTTTCAAGAATGTCTACACGGTTTGTAACTTCTTGGATGTCTTTATCAAGAGTTGTTTTAACTTCTTTGATTTCTTTTAGTACATCGTCCTTGATAGAATTATGTTGTTCAGTAGCCGACAATGCACTAGCTTGCATCTTATGTTCGATGCGTGTTTGGAAATCATCGATCTTATCCACAATCTCTCTAGTCTGAGTTGTGATTCTTGAATGCACTTCTTTGATATCTTCGCGCACTTCTTTAATATCCTCTTGGATGGCTTCTACCTTAGTCTCCAACTTTGCGATTCTTTCTGCGTCCATATCAGTTTCCGTAACCTTAATCATTTAACACTATCAAAAACTTCTTTTTGATTCTTATACCATTCATTCCATGCATCTACTTTGGCACGGCATTCATGATATTGAGTATAGTTAGTAGAAACTGTTGAAATTACGTCGCTCAGTTTTGCATCATCTTTTACCTTTTGCAAATCTGGGCAAGCTACTTTTAACTCCGCAGGAACTTCAGGGAAGTTACGCTTGACAGGAGTCGCCAAACAACCAGCTAGAAGAAATGGTAGTAATAACAAAGTGTACTTCATTTTCTTTCCTCCGCTGCTTCATTAAGTAATTTGATAGCTTCAATAGGAACTTGACACATAGCGTCGATAGTATCCTTGATTTGAACTATCTTTTCTTGAATGATATATTCTTTCTCCTTGATTACCTTGGCTTTTTCTTTCATCTTGGCATCAAGTTTAGCATTAGCAGTCTTACTTTGCTCTTCAGCAATTGCTACCTTTGCTTCTAATTCTTTAACACGTGCTTCCCACTTCTCTTGGTTAGCTGAACCACCCATCATGTAAACTCCGAAGACTAATGCAACGATTGCACCAGCACGGATAGCACGAAGGTATTGAGCAACAAAAGGAATGTTACTCAACACTTCAGTTACAAGGTAAGCACCTGCACCAGTTAAAGTGATTAGAGTAAAAATCCATCCAGGAAGGAAGTCAAGAATCCACATTATGGTTTAACCTCAGGAATATTTAATTGAGGACGACGTACAACAGCACCAGAGCTCTTATACTTCTTAATATCTTTTTTATAAATCTTTGGCTCATTAACAGCAACTGGTCCACCAGTGTTGTTAGTTGGCGCACCACCAATCATAGCACCCTCACCGTCTTCGCTTAAGAAAGAATCAACAAGGATTTCTTCTTCAGCTAGAGTAACATTAAGGTCGTACAATGACTGATACTTACCTTCAATGTTCATCGTTGCACGAGAGCCAGACTCTAACTGCTCGCGGACTAACCAAAGGGCTGGAGACAATGCTTTAGTAAGAGAGTAATCACCACGCTTCTCGTTTTGCTTCATTTGCTTCTTGAGAATAACAACCAAGCGGTCAAGGTACGTGTATGCCTTCTTTTCAGCTTGTGTCTTAAGTTGGTATGATTTCTTTAGAACCTTACCGTCTTTGTCAATGATGCCTTGCTTGTATGCATCCATATTCTTAAAATCTGTTGCCAGCATTTTAAGAATTTTTAAGGCATATTGTCTATCCAAAAGTTGACTCATTTGTAAATTTCCTTAAGACAGCAATTATCTTTTCGTCTAGTTTTATGTCAGAAAGCACGATACCATATTCAGGTAGGGTCTCAGGCATATGCCCAAGATAAAGTAAAAATGTAACGAGAACATCCCAGTAGTCTTTATCGACTTTGTAAAATAACATACGAGTAGCATTTACTCCAAATACATTATACAAAACGATAATATGATTAAGAATTAAACGTTCTTTTAAATCGTTGTCCTTCTTATATCTAGTGATTAACTTTTTAAGATAAAGAAACTTCTTAAGATCCTCATCAAACTCTTCAAGGCTATGGCATTGCGGGTTATCGTAATGATTCATCGCAAAGAGTAAAAAGTTATTCTCGTTCAATTTTTCAACCATACTTTCTCACATAAAACGGGAGGGAACAAGTCCCTCCCATACATGATTATTTATTATACTGGATCAGCGCCGATAGTAGTATCGTCGGCGTCTAAGTCGCCACCAGATTGTACCATAGAACCCATAGCAACTAATGTTTCAGTTTTGTTACGTGTATTACCTTGAGCATCAGTATAAGTGATGTTGCGAACCCACCCTGGGTGCTGAACGCCTTTTGCTTTGTTGGCGGCTTGTTGAGCTTCTTCAACAGATACACCTGCAGTTAATGTTTTCTCAGCATCGCTTAGGTATTTTGGCTTGCTATCAGCAGCGTCAGTGTTAGACCATAGTGACATAGTTTTCTCCTTAATTATCGTGAGTTTGGTAGGTTCAAGTTATGAGTAGCGATGCCACCATATGACTTACCAGTTGTTACTTTTTGGTTCGCGCCTGACTTTGAACCAGCTGGACGACCTCGGCCACGCTTGACTGTAGGAGCAGCAGCTTTTGGTTTGTCATCATCATCACCTTCACCCGCATCATAATCTGCGCCGTATGAACGACCTTTAACTTTAGTAACACCACCAGGACCAGGAGTGTACTCTAGTAGTTGTTCCATAAATTCTGCATAAGTTTTAGACATAGTTGTCTCCTCTTCTTCGTTAAAATGTGCAACTGCGTGAGCGTCTTTACCTTTAGCTTTTAAGGTACGTACAGCAGCGTGGGCTTGATGCCCGTTACTAAACTTCTTCCACGCTTTTCCGTTAATATGAACAGTGTGTGGGCGATCCATAGTAGAACGTGGTCTATGTGTTTCGTGACCCCATCCTTCATCATTTGCTCCACCATCTGCGTGGTATGCGGCAGATTGGCGTTTACCCATACCAGCAGTACTATGATCGTAATCGCGAGTATAAGAATCACGGCGACCGTATGCTTCTTTAACTGGTTTTTTCTCGTCTTTCCAACCCTCAACCGTGTCAATGTTTACACCCTTTTCGTGAGGGGACTCAGCTGCAGTTTTAAGTTTTCCTGGTTTGTCTTCTTTTTCAAGACCAGCATAATTAGAACCTTTGACTTTAACCATAGCTTTCTTCACTAATGATTCAGCAATTTTACGACCAGTTGCCTGAGCGCCGCCTTGTGTAGTTGAAGATGAACCGTTTGGTGTCGCAGTACCAGTGACGAATTCGATCTGCGGATTGTTAGACTTTTTGACTTGTTTATCTTGAGAAATAGTATCAGACTGAGTTGGACCAGCAGAGTCTACTTTAGAATCACCGCTTGGTTGGATAGCACCTTCATCAAGCTCAACTTCTTCTTTTTTTAGTTTATCTTGAATCTTTTTATAGCGATAGTAATTGGCATCTTTGGCTACATCATCTTTACCAAACTTTCCGGCATCCATTTTGTTGTCAATTTGTTTCTTGGCATACCCAGGAACAAACTTTCTCAGTGTCTGTTGAACACCTTCGTCAACTGACCCTTCTTTATTAGCCTTACGAGTGAACTTCTCATTATCGAAGTTCTGGCGAGAAGTGATAGCTGAAGTCTTACGACCAGACTTGTCAGACTTTCTCCAAGCCTCTGGGTCGAAAATGATACGCTCTTTGCGATCTGCGGAGACTGTATCTTCTTTTAGTTTATCAGTCATATTAACCTTTTAAAATTGAACGAAGGAACCACGCATGTTTGTCGTGAACATCTAGACGTCCAGCGGCAAAGTCAGCGATACCTTGCTTTTTATGTTCAGTTGCTAACTCGAATAATTTATTTAGGCTATCTTGCACTTTGGAGTTTGCATCCAACAAGTTTTGGAACATTTCTTCAGGGGTAGATGGTTTATCAGAATCTTCTTCGATAGTTGAAGACTCTAGGATATCCTTTAGGCTGTGAGGGGAGTATTGACCAACTATACGAATACGCTCAGATAGAGGATCTACAGCACCGTGAAGTTCTTCGTAAAGATCTCCAAGGAAACCGTGATATTGGGTGAAGTCTTTACCCTCAACGTTCCAGTGGTAAGAGTGAGCCTTGAAATACATAACGAATGTATTAGCAAGGGAGATATGTAGAGATGCGATCAATTCATCCATTAGAATGATACTCCGTTGTTAGGTTTAGTAAACTTCTTATGAGACATACGTGCTTTTTCAACTTGCTTAACACGTGAAACCATACGAGCTGATAGGCGATCTACAATCTTCTTACGTTGAGCGATGAAACGTTCTACACGTTCCTTTTCACCAACAGAAACTTTTTGAGGGTTACGTCCTTTCAGTAGACGCTTCTTCATGGCGGAGATAGCCATACGGCGAGCACGTTTGTTTGCTACCTGTGGAGTTGATAGTTGGCGTAGAGCAACTTTCTCTCTACGTTGGCGTTTAGTTTGACTGCGGCGCATTCTAGCTTTCGCACGGATACGTTCAATACGCGATAGAACTTCCATGATAACTTCAGTATCAAACTGAGCTTCTTCGGCAACTGCTTCGATTTCTTCACCAGTATCTTCATCAATGATAGCTAGTTCGTTATCATCATAGGCTTCATAGAAATCTTCTTCAGTTAACGCATCCATGTCAAGTTCAACCTGAAGAGCGAATTCGTCATCTAGAATTTCAGGGAACTCTAGGTCTTCTTTGACTGGAGCTTTTGGTTCTTCCTTCTTTGGGTTTAGAAGTTCTTGGGCACGTTGTCTAGAAGCAGCAGACTTAGCTTGTTGGCGTTCAAATGCTCGTTGTAGTTTTACAGCAGCAGACATACGAGCTTCTTCTAACTCACCATCACCTAGTTTTGCTTCAGCAGCTTGGTCTTTGAAACGTTTTAATTGAGCCTTGTGAGAGTCAGTTTGTTCTTCTGTTTCTTCGCGGAAATGAGCAATGGCGTTAGCATCTTTACCCTTTGCTCTCAAAGTTTTAGCTGCAGCGTGAGCTTGGTGACCGTTATCAAACTTCTTCCATGGCTTGCCACCGATGTGTACAGTATGTGGACGATCCATAATAGATTTTGCTTTAAACTTCTCTGGACCATGACCTTCATCATTCGCTCCACCATCAGCGTGATAAGCACGAGATTGGTGATGACCCATACCAGATACACTTGATTTGTAATCACGAGTATAAGAGTCATCTCGTTGAGCTTCACCAAGATGATACTTTACTTTACGGTGACGTAGACCGTGTCCATCACCCATATGGACATTACCAACTAAACCATCGTGTACTTTAGATGCGATTTCTTTTTCTTCAGCGTCACCTTCTGGTGTAGCTTGAGCCATAGACTTACGGAAGTCAGCTAAACTCATTACAGACTTAGCGATGTTGTATTTGGAGTTCTTATTAACAACTGGAGAGTCAGCAGATTCTGGTAGACCTTTAAGAGCTTGACGTTCACGTTCTTGTTGCTTAGCAAGGTCTTCTTTTTCTTTAGCTTGATCAAGAGCAAGTTTCATCTTCTCAGTGTCAGCTTGAGCCTTCTTAGCCTCTTTGTTGGCTCCAGTAACGCCAGTAGCACTGGTAGAGTCAGCTTCTTGTAATTGTTTTTCGTCTAGCATAAATTGTCTTTCCGTTAATTGAACTTCTTGAATCCACTTACTAACTTTTAAACCCTGTTCGTTTTGCAAAAGCAAATGATTCGAACCACGTTTCACGATTTTGTAAACAGTATCGCTACTCTCTACAATATCACCTTCATTAAAAATCTCACCACGGAAATATTGCTCACGTAGTTCGTCTTTAACAAGGTTAATTTGTTCCTTGATTGGTTCTAAATCTAAACCAATTCTAACATCATTCATCAAACGCTTACCGTCCAGTTCTCTCGCAGTAGTTGGTAGTGCAGTTTTAAAACCCTGATACTCACCCTTCGTGGCGAGCTTTACTAATCTATCATCAGAGTCTGGACATTTAGCACCAGCTTGAACATACTCAGCGTCAATCTTATTCTTCTTAAATAGTTTCTTATAGTCATCTATGGTTTCAGATGGAGAAACTACAACAACGTTCTTATACTTCTTCAAAGACTGAGCAATATCATTCAACTCTTTGGGAATGAACTTTGTACTCGGAAACAGGGTCTCCAAGTACTGAATCTTTTTACTAATTTCTAGGGGATTTTTCTTGTCTTGAACAGACGAAACAAATACGGAATGATCAGCCTTGCGCTGCTTTGCTAGCTTTCGAACAACCTTAACCAATAGCTCGTGTCCAACATTAGGTGGATTAAACTGACCGAATGCAACAACAACGGTCTTGGATGGTAGTTCGCTTAGTAGATCCTTGTATTTCTTCATTTAAATCCATCAGTATAATTAGTAACAGTATTATTTAGCGTTTTAGATGTTTGAAATATTCAATCTGTCGTAAACGCTTTTTGGCCCCAGCGAGGGAGGTAGTCTTACCAAGGTTCTTACCTTTCTCGCTTTTAACCATATAACCGCCATCAGTTTTAACGATGTATTCTTTTAGGTATTGTCTAAAAGAAAGCATTATGAACCAACTTGTGCGGTATTATCGTAAATAGAGAACTGAGCCGTTTCAACTTTTGGTATCCAACCGAACTTACGAAGTTTAACGATACAATGACCTGGTCCATCGAATACAAATCTAAGATCTTTGTTTGCATAGATTCTATCAGCAAAACCGTGATGATCAAAGTCATAGAATCCAGCGTTGATCAAATAGTAATGAGAGTGAACTGTACCACTACCGTTAATGATACGTTGAATATCTAGCTGCTTGTCTTTCTTAAGACCCCACCAGATACCAGTAATGAATACACCAGAACCAGTGTACTCAGCAAAGTGACCATCAGTTTCTGGAGCGTCGTTATTTCCAACCATATAGGCTTGTGTGGAGGTTTTAGTCAACCACGTTTCTAAAGAAACGTCTAGAGTTTCACCAGCACTCTCGGTTGTATAAACCTTAATGACCGCTTCGGTTTCTGTATTTTTAAGTACGTGAATTTTAGACATTATGCGTGACCCATACCTTTCCTAACGTCATTATAGACGGCAGCTTTATCTTTTTCAGACATATGGCTTGGTAAACCAGAATGGAATTCCTTTTGGTTGCCAGCAGCCGCATGTTCTCTCATCTTTGATGCAGACATACCTTCAGCGCCCTCAGCGTCTGGGTCTCGATGACCTGCAGAGTGAATAGTAATAGACTTGAAGTTATAATAACCGTGCTTTCCTTCTTTACCATTGTAAGTGCTTAGAAGTTTCTTATATTCTTCTTCACGATCAGAACCAGCTACAACGTGTAGATGGCGAGCACCAGCATCATACATTGCAGCAGCATGATGCATAATAGTTGGCTTATCTTTAGAAGCACCAACAATATTGGTATTAGGGAACGCTTTTTTTGCATGCTTGACTTTCGTCGCGACGTCTAGTGGATTTTTCTTAGCATCTTGACTGTGAGATAAAACAACTGCATGAATAGCGTCATGTTTGTCTGCGGTTTGATGAACCTTATCAACCAACTTCTCGTGACCAACTGTTGGTGGATTCATGCGACCAAATGCCAATACACCATGACGTTGGTTAGCTTGTTCTTTTAAAAATCTAATAAAACCTAGCATTAGCAGTTCCACTTTCTAAGAGCTAGAGCCTTACGGGTTGGTTCACCGTTTGGCTTTTTCATTGGACCATCTACGCCAGACATACGTGCGCAGAAAGACTTACGACGATTAGCAGCTTTGCTACCTGCCTTTAGTTTAGATGGTGGAGTAGTTACAGGTGCCTTCAAATGACTTCCATGTTCACGGTTATACGCATCACGCCCCTTTTGTGTTAGACCGCCAGTTGGATTTTTGTATCCTTTAGCGTCTTCATCCAGTTCATTTTCTTCTTTAACACATGAACCTTCTTCGCATGGTTTTGTTCCAGGTTTACGTTTGTAACCTTTCCAGCAGTTACATCCACCTTCTTGGAGATATTCTTTGAATGAAATCATTTGCGTACCTTTAATAGATTTTGTCGAGCGAACTCTGCGCGATTCACTAGCTTAGTTGGTTCACCTTTGTGATTAACAACATAACCTTCTGGTTTAGATTGCTCACCATTAATATGATAATCGTAACCACCCTTTGAAGATTCTAGGGAGTTAACTAGAGTATTTTTAGCTGCCTGTAAGTGAGCATGCATTTTAAATGCAGCATCATAGTGTTCTTTATGGGCATCAACGTGGGCTAGTTGCCCTTCACCCTCGCCAATCTTAGCTTCTTTAGACTTGTCAGTCTTAACTTTATCAGCAGCCTTTTGATACTTATCCATGACGTGCTTCTTAAAGTCTTCAGTGTTTGGTGTAGAACCATCACGTACAGTTTGGTTAATGTAAGTGGATAAATGACCACCATCACCACCATGACGTGCGATATGTTTGTACATATCAGGGTTCTTCATATGAACGTCACGTGCCTTATGCATATGTTCTTCAAACATACGCTGGGCTTCTGGTGGATAATTTACTTTGCTAGTATCAAAGTTAGCAGTATGTAGATGAACATCTGGATGTTCTTTAAATTCCGAATCACTGACGTTCGGAGTAGCTCTCATGTCATCCAAAGATTTACCTTCGTATTTGGTGTGAACTACAACACCAACCTTTGAACGCTTAACCTTCTCGGCTTCTTTGCCATGGGCTGTATAGGTAATAGTGTTTGGAGTAAATGATACAGAGCCATCTTGGTGAACTTGATGGTCTTCAGAAGTGTGCATCAAGTCACCTTGATAAACACCCTTCTTTGGAGCAACCTTCTTAAGATTGGCAAGAGAGTCTTTTAACTTGGAAGCTAGACCAGGAGCATGTCCGTGGTTGCGGTCAATATCTTCATCTGTATGATTAATCTTAGGGTTCTTGTTGAACGCTGACTTGGAGGCAACGAAAAACTTACCGTTAGTTGGGTGGTGTCCAAAAACGATAGAAGGAGAACCATCGAACTTCTCTGTAAGGTTATTGCTAGTATTCCCAGACTTCATATCATCATGAGCCTGTTTTAGAGCACCCTCAGCGTGTTCGAAGCCTTCGGCTCCGTGTAAGAATGGACGGTCTTCAGCGTGGTGGATGTGCTTTAATTTGCCTGCATCGTCGGCTGATTCTTTAAGGAAGTCTAGAAAGTTTAGCATAGTAGTATATTTAGCTTGCAACCATTCCCACTAAATTCGTCATCATTTTACCTTTTTCGATATAATGTCGAACATAGTTATTCTTGGTTTCACCCTTTAGTCTAATAGTGATTAATATTACACCAGTCTTAGCGTCTTGAATACGCACTTCTGGTTTTACTTTATTCGATACAAACAATGCCTTTAATTTAGAATTAGTTAAATGTAAAGATGTTTGCAAATTTTGAAACTTATAAACCATAGCCTCTTTAGAAGTTAAAGAAACCATATCAACAGTGTCGTCATTTCTTGTACCATAGAACATAATACCATCAGATAGACTCTTATACACAGCGTCGTCGTTTGAAACCATTTTTCTATTAAACTCATCTGCCATAGCTTTATATACTATGGTATTCGCAGCGATTAAACCGTCGCTTTTTAGAGTATCGTAATATTTCTTTTCTAATGCTGGAGAAACTTTGAAATCCAAAAGAGTGGACCATAGTTCTTTTTGTTTATCTAAAGTACCACCACCAACTTGACCGAACTGTTTAGTACCACCTGCTTTTAGAGAAACGTTAATGTTTACTTTAACATCATCAATCTCAACATAAACGTCAACCTTAGTGTCAGTTTGAGCAACTGTACCAACTGCCTTCACAGCAATTTTATTATACAAACTATTTTCGTAAACAATCTTAGCGTTATTTGCAACAGCAGTAGAATTAGCATACTTAACGCTGGATGAGATAATATTCTTCAGATTACGAATATGTCGCGGGTTCTTCAATGCTTTGATGTTGATTAAAGCTGAGTTTACTTCCCAATACAAATCATCAACCACCTTCGGTTCTTTATTTGGGGACTTCATTGGACCAAGTAACTGACGTGTGTCAGTATCGTTTAGGTTCTTAATCATATCAATAACATCACCATCAATCACTGGTTGGTTCTTGTTTAAGAAACGGCAAACAATAGCTGCTGAGAAGATAACCTCAGCCATATCACCACGGTTAGCTTTACCACCGAAGTCTTCAGTTTTCAAAATATCGCTTAGTGGTATAAGGTTGGTCACCTTATTATTACGTTCATATGATAATTGAATTTGTTTAAAAGAAACAGCACCAGTTCTAATGATGTTGGCGATATCTGCTGATTCAGAAATATCCAAAGCACTTTTTGTCACTAATCGACCAGTACGTGGATCTGGATATGTAATCTTATTGAACGGTTGTTGTTTACCGTCAACCGTAGTAAACGGTGACTTTGGTCCTTCAATCAGTTTTTCCAGGAGGGCAACAATACGTGTCTCACCATGTTTACCCTTAAAATCTTTAACAGTTAATCCAGCCATCAGTAATCCTAAACATTTATTGAGTATTTAGTTTATACTTACGATCCCATTTCATAACCTGCTGAAACAGTTTCATAATGGCTTTGTTGTTACGGCTGTCGTAATTAAAAGTCTTTAGGATGTATTTTAACGTAGATGATGGGCAGCGGTCTTTCAACTTAGGCATTGTAAGGAAAGAACTGACTTCTCTGTTAGGGTGATTCGTTTTGATGTCAAGATATACGCAATTAGCATACGCTTGGATTTCATCAAACTCAGATAGGTATGCTCGTTCGGCATCCTTGAGCGAGTGACCAACCTTCTTATGAGGTAGAACATAGTTGCTTGACTCATCATAGCGACGGTCGTATTGCATGAAGTGAATCATCTCATGCATAAGAGTTTGTATAACACGGTACTTGAACTTATCCCAAGTCTTTACCGTGAACACGTGCTTGTCAAAATCAACAGTATAGATTTGAATACAACATTGACGTTCGTCAGGTGCATACTCACCCCCAACGGCAACGTATTTAGACCATGACTTTTTAGTTGGCTGGCGGAACTCTATCTTAGTTCGCCACTTCTTAAAGTAGTTGGAGAGACCGACCGAGTCATTTTCGTACTCGTCTAGGTCTCTCCAGATTTTTGATGGAATGAGTTTAGCTCTAAATGGGCGCTCGTAAAAGTTGAGCATGTCCATCCAGTCGTAGTTTATCGTTTCTAGGAATTTCATATGACCTCCTAGAAAGTTCTAATCTCACTTAAACTGACCTTCCAAAAAGGTTAGAACTTTCGCTTGTTCCTCTAAGTTAGTGTTTGCAAACTCAGTAATATATGGCATCAAGTCAAAATTTGATAACAGGTTATTATATTTAGTTTCGCGACCTCTTAGGAATTGCTCGGACTGATCGGAGCCACGATCCTGATAACGCTGTTCTAGGATATCCTTCGGTGCATTTAGGAATACAACCTGAAGGTCGGTATCTGGTAAACCCATGGCGAACTCTAGGAACGACTGGTTAAAGATACGGTCACCTTCAAAAAGAACGTTACAGTTATGGGAAGCAATCCACTCGGATACAGCTGGTTGGACAGCCATAGAAAGACGGTCAGTGCCAGCGAATACTTCACCTTCCTCATACTTACCAAGAATGTATAGGTCTAGTTCGGCGCAGTACATAGCCGATACCAACTTAGCTGGTTCTACTGGCTGGAAGTTCTTCCCTTCCATAAACTTACGAAATAGGGTAGTCTTACCTGTTCCTGGCGATCCGCCAACAGCAATTAATTTACGCACTTTCTTCTCCGCTCTAATAAGTTGAATGAAAACTTCGTCGTTTGCTTTAATCTTGTCAATAAACATTATTTGATTCCTAGAATACCTTTAAGTTCTTCCTCACTGAATACCCACACACGACCAATGAAGTGGTGTACATCAGTATCCTTATCGTGCTTCTTGGTATATGAAACCTTTGTGGCAATATCACGCCCAAGGTTCTTGGCGATATTGTCTTTGATTTCTTTGGCATAGTCGGGGGCAACTTCTTGTAGCTTCAGAAGTTCTGCAGCAGTAACCTTATGGTCAACAGCGAAACGATTCATGGCATACTTATCAAGTGGGTCTTCAACCCAAGTATTAAATGTACCACCTGAAACACCAAGCCCACCATTACCAATCGGCATTGTAATAGCATTCGAAGTTATACCTGTACCAATAGTGGAAAGTGTGCCATTACCAGTTACAATCTTATATCCATCATCCATGGCAACAACCGAGCCCATGGGCATATTCAAAATATCATCATCAGGGTTCATAAAAAATTCTCCAAGCCAATTAGCGGCACTTCTTCATCTTCAAACATCCACTCCAGATTATTAATTTTACCTGAATTTAGGAAATAAGTAAAGTTTTCTTTGTCAATTCCATTCTTGTGGTCTAAGCGAAGGTCAATCGTTTCGTTTCTTGCTTGCCACATAACATTCCAATCAATACCATACCAACCATCACCTTCAGCTTTTAGAATCTCTTCAGCTTGACGATCTAGATAGTAACCAAGATAACGACCGTGCTTCTCGCGGAAGATCTTCTTGAAGGAACATAGACAAGTTTCCATAGTGAAGAAGTCAATTTGATCCTTCAACTCTGGGAATCGGTCTTTCATCTCATCGAGTATTCCACTTCCAGCAGATTCAAGGTTTCGATACTCCAGTCCTGTAAGTTTTCTATCATAATCGTCATCTTGCCCAAGGGCGAGATGCAAACCATTACGGTGTGAACGGGAACCGTCATAATCATCAAGCATGAGAGAAGTAGGCTCAACGTCAATACCAGCAGTGTGATGAAGATGCTGCATATAGAACCACGTAGAATACCTGCCAAACTTGTGAAGGTTTGTTTTAAGTATTCCCCAGAGAGACTCAAAGTTTTGCTTAGCGTCACCCACATAGAACGATTCGAGTGTTTCACGTTGACTCCTATTTCCAATAAATTTCTGATATGACTCGAACATGGACGGTAAGTGACCCTTGTTCCACTTCGTATCAGTTTGATAACGTAACTGTTTGTAGTTGGTGGTATTCCATTGCGTGATACGATCTACAGTTGCTAATTCATAGTCAGGGAACTCGTTCTTTAGAACCCACGCAGTTGGTAGTTGGTAAGTGTTACCATACAACCAAGCGAACCAGATACGTTCTTCGTCGTTATGTTCATAACGTTTGTGTAGATAGTTAGTCGCCCATACAGCTGGGTCGCAGTCATCATACTTTAATGACCATGCATACCAACGGATGAATGCTTCACGTCTATTTTCTTTTAATCTGTAATCCATTATACGTCAGGTGCCATCCAATTAGCAAGTGCCTGTTTAATAAGTTTAACAACTTGGTGATGCATTTCTGTACCTTCAGCAAAGGCTGGGTCAGGAATCTTATTGATACCAGCAATCTGATTTGATAGTTTAGTTGCGTGACTCATTTCGCCAAACTGTTCAATAAAGCGTTTCTCGTTTGCGTCGTCCATATAGAAAATGTAATCAGCCCAATCAACTAGCTCTTTAGTGATAGCAGTTGAACGAATACCTTCTGTTGGATAACCTTCATCGGTTAAAACGTCACGCATTTTCTTGGCAGTGATTTTACCGTCTTTAGTTTTCAAACCACAAGACTTAATGTCTAATTGCGGATAGTCTTTCTTCGCGATAATCTCAGCTGCCGCAGAACGGTTTACGTTACCGTGGCAAACAAATAAGACTTTTAATTTTCTCATTCGAAGAAACTTTCTTCTTGGTTATCATCGGCTTCAAACTCTTGAATGATAGCATATACTTCCTTAGAAGTAGTAGACATATCATCAATAGCTACACGTTGACGAAGAGCGTCTAAACGATCCTTAACAACCTTACGTGAATTCTTATCAAAGTTGGTGTATTGGTAAACTTGTTCAGTTTCAAACTCGTAAGGTTCGAATTGAGGGAACGTGTATTTATTATTCTCAAGTAAAGTAACTGGAGCAAGGTCGTCATGGTTCAAAGCCAAATTTAAAAAATCACGACACCAGTTGATTGCCGAACGCATTTCAGATGGCTTCAAAGTGCCTGGGAAATGACGGAACTCAATGGTGTTAGTTTCTTCAAACAACTGACGCAGGTTAATACCAGCACGTGGACATTGGAACCAAGCAGGGTTTCCTTTAGCGTCTTTATGGGCATGCTCATGCCAGAACTCAGTTGGAGTCTTAGCAGCCAACATAGCTTCAACACGTTTGAAAGGTAACTTGTGTTGGTGTGAAGTTAGACGACGATCATAACGCTTCTTATGCCATACGTATTCAAGAGGTGGTAGAGCATTTC
>VFQS010002222.1_pt1 | contig 16309 bp, 22 predicted proteins | sample 3512361 | NCBI WGS metagenome assembly VFQS01 (sample SAMN10412375, study PRJNA504923) | tailings metagenome | isolation source: Relicate 1 Philex TSF3 active mining | place: Philippines
TAAATGAGTATTGAAGAGGTTAAAAATTATTGGAATAATAGACCTTGTAATATTAAATATTCAAAAAAAGAAATTAATACTATTGAATATTTTAATGAAGTTGAAGCAAAAAAATATTTTGTTGAACCTCATATTTATAAACTTGCTGATTTCCAAAAATGGAAAGGAAAAAAAGTTCTTGAATTAGGTTGTGGTATTGGTTCAGATAGTATTAATTTTGCTCGTTATGGTGCTGATTTAACTGTTGTTGATATATCTGATGTTTCTTTGGATATTTGTAAAAAAAGATTTGAATTATTTGGATTAAATGCCAGATTTTTTAATATGAATATTGAAGAAATTGATTTTGAAAATGAAAAATTTGATTTAATTTATTCTTTTGGTGTAATTCATCATACGGTTGAACCTCGTAATGTTATTAAAAAAGTTGAAAAACTTCTTAATGATGATGGAGAATTTAGATTTATGGTTTATTCTAAAATTAGTTATAAATTATTTTGGGTTATGATGGAACATAATATTAAAGATATTAATGAAGGTTTTGAAAAACTCAAAAGAGAAAGTGAAGCTCAAACAAATTGTCCTATTACTCATCTTTATACATTTGATGATATTCGTAATAATCTTTTAACAAATAAATTTGAAATTATTGATATTTGGAAAGATTTCATTTTTACTTATGATATTAATGAATACTATAATAATAATTATATTAAAGATCAATATTGGAAAGATATGGATGATGAAAAAATAAATGAAATGGCTAAAGATTTAGGTTGGAACACTATGGTTATTTGTAAATTAAAAAATCAATAATTTTTCTATTGTTGATATATCATTATATATATTTGGATATTTTTTAAAAAAATCTTTTATTTTTTCTTTTAAATTATCTAATTTTGATAATAATAATTTATCTGTTATATCTGACCATTCATTTACAACTAAACAAGGAAACTTTTCATATAATTTATCAAAAGCTGTATTTGTTTTTTTTACTATTGGTATTGATTTTAAATATAAAGATTCAAAAAATCGATGAGTATCTACACCAACACCTCTAGGTGCTATTACATAATGTGATTTATTCATAAATTTATATAATTCATATGCTGGAATTTTTCCCCATATTTTGGTAAAATTTATATCATAATTTAAATTTGTTAAATCGTAAATATATGATTTATCTTTTAATTCATTATAACATATATCTCTATCTGAATGAGTAATTCCCATACCTCCAATAATACATAAATATTCTTTTTCTACTTTTTTTAGTCCTTCATTAAATAAATAAGTATGATAAAAATTATTATGTTGAGGTTTTACTGTTAAAAAACAATCTCTTATTCCTATTGGCATAAAATATACATTTGAATGTGAATAATTATTATTTTGACAAAATATTTTATATGATAATGGTATTAATAATTCTATTATTTCAGGATTTATATTTGGTTCTCCCATTAAATAAAAATTTAATTTTATATTTTTTTCTTTAATTTTATTATATATATAACATACATATTCATTTGGAATTATACCTAAATCTATAAATAATTTATTATTATCCTTTAATTCATCTATTAAATATATTATTTCTTCATATTTTAATAATTCTAATCTATTTGTTAATGCTAAATCACATTCTAATGCAAAACCTATTTGAGATAATTTAAATAATAATGTGGATTTATAATATTCTTTTATTTTATTATAAATTTCCATTAATATTTTATAAAAATAATGAATTCCTTATATTTAATTTAATAAAAATTTTTATTAATCATAAATTGATTAATAGTAAAATCTGTTAAATATGAAAATTCTACATATGATTTATATACTTTTTCTAAATAATTATTATAACCATTTTTGAAAATAAAAAAATTCTTTATATATAAATTTGATGTTGTTATATCTTGTTCAAATTTATTTTTAATTATCAAATAATATAAATAAATAAATGGAATATATATTGGATTATAAATATTTATAAATAATTTTATTTTTGTTAATGATAATGGTAATATTGCCAATTCCTCTGTTAATTTTATTTTTTTATCTCTAATTATTAATCTATATGGATATTTGAAAATTATTGTTTTTCCTTCTGATTTTAATAATAATTGTTTTTTTTTACTATTCCATATATGTGTTGATGATTTTTGATTTTCTGCTAATATATTTATAATAAATGTTATTAAATCTATATTAATTTCTAATTCTAATTGATATGATGTTTTATTTGATTTAAAAAATGGTTGTTTATCATATGATTTATAACTCCACCATATAATACCATTTTGTATTACTGTAGAACCAAAATTATCTGATTGATTATATGATTGTTCATGAAATGGACAAATAAGACAATTACTTTTAATTTTAGCTGTTTTTAATGAATTTCCTAAATGTTTACATGAATTAACCATTATATTTGGATTATTATTTGCAAACCATAATAATAATGGTAATGAACCTATATTAAATGTTGTTGGTTTTAATTTATTCACTTTATTTTCAATTAATATTGGTGTCCATTGTCTAAAAATTTGTGGTGCTATATAAGTCATTGTATTATCATCGTAAATTATTTTTAAATAATTAAATTAGATATGAAATTATTAATAAAAGGTGGTAAAGTTCTCAATAGAGGATTTATTGGAATTGTAATGGAACTTTTTAATCATGATAATGAAGATAAAAAAACATTATATCAGGAATTATTATTAAGTAATCCTGAAAATATTAAATTAATTTCTATTGATGAAGAAATAGAAATTAAAGACAATAAAAAAATTTTAAAATTAATTAAAAATAATAGTAAAGATACATTAGTTAAAAAATTTTCAACTAATAATAGTATGTTTTTTGGTTCAAATAAAAAAAATTTTTTCAAAGAATTTTCTGGATATAAAAATTTAATTGAAATTTTTAAAAAAGATATTAGTAAATATACTACTGTAAAAAAGGGATTTTCCTATAAAAATAAACATATTTATGGTATCAGTTTTAATAATAATTATTATATTTTTTTAGAAAAATGTTTCAAAACATTAGAAAATATTCAATTTACTCCTAAACTTCTTAATAAATGTATTAAAGATATATTTAAAATTTTGCAAATTCTTAATAAAAAAGGATATATTCATAATGATATTAAACCTGATAATATTATTTTATGTAAAAAAAGATTTAAATTAATTGATTGGGAAAATTCTAATTATATCAAAGATCAATCTAATATTTTAACAAAAAATGGAAATCTTGTTTTTAATCATCCAATTAAATTTTATAGAATTAATATTCCTTATTTTGGTTATAAATTTATTTATGATCACGAAATTTTAACTTATAATTATTTATTTAATAAAAAAATGCCTCTTATAATAGCTGAACAAGTTGAAAAATCTTTTAATAAAGTAGTTGAAATTTATAATAAAAATAAAGATTATTATCTTAAATTAATTGATTTATATTCATTTGCAATTACAATTATTTATATTGCAGAAATTAATGGAATTACTAATTATGATAAATCCTTTATTAATAAAATTCTTGAATTCTATTTTTTTGATAAATTGATTTAAGAATTACTTATTATTATTATTATTAGGACAAAGACACTCCTATAAATGACTTCTAATTATCAATTCCAAGAAAAACTTCGCAAACAACGCGAAAATCCTGAAACTTGCCGTGCAGGTCTTAAATGGGAAACTGAAGAAGATAATGCTCTTCTTGATAAAATTAACGAAGGTCAATCATTTACTGATATTTCTAAACAACTTCAACGAACAGAAGGAAGTATTAAAACACGCCTTATTGTTAAAGCTCTCGCTTTAGTTGATGAAAACCATTCAATTACTCTTGATGATGCAGCCACTAAATTTAAAATTACTACACAAGATATTCAAGTTTATCAAGCTAATAAAAAGAAACGCCAATATCAACGTATGCTAAATCATCCTGTTACTCTTCAAATGGTATATGCCAAACTTCTAGATATTGAATCAAAACTTGCCTGATAATTATGATTTATTTTTATTATAATAATATTTAAAATTATTACCAATAACCATTACCTTCATTTTTCCAATTATTCCAATCTTTTAAATCTTCATCTTTTATTAAACGTTCTTTTCTTATTTCATATAATTTCTTTAATTTTTCATTTACTGGTTGTTCTATTTGTGGAAAAAATTCTGCTTTAAATCTTTTTTTTAAATTTTCTCTTGGTAATGATACATAATATATTGCTATTGATTTTCTATATTCTCCTTCTGGACATCTTATTGGTTTTGGTAATCCATGATATGATATATCACTTGTTCTAAATATTATTGCTGTATTAAATTTTGGGCAAAGTTTTATTTTATTCTCTTTTCTTTCTTCATCATATAATTCTAAATTTCCACCATATTCTTCTTTCCAATCTTTATTCATATATATTATTAAATTTATTCTTCTTTCTTTTCCTGTTATTGGATGAATATTATAATCTAGATGTATATCTAATTTACCATTATTTGGATATGCATGAAGACCTGCACCATGCAAATATTCATCTTTCTCTAAATCATTTATATCTGTAATTTGTTTTAACAGATTTATAAATTCATTACTATTTAATTTTTCATACATTTCCTTAATTTCATTATTATAATCAAATTTATTTAATAAATATTTATGTTCTATTGGATTATTATAATAATACCAATTATTATCTATTTTTGGATAATTTTCATATATTTTATTTATATAATCTAATGAAAAAAAATCATTAATTATTATATGTTCAAATGGTTTCGCTTTTTTATATTCATTTTTATAATTATTTATATTATTTATCCAACTACCATACATTTTTTTTATTATGATTTATTTTTACAATTTATTATTTATATCTATAATAAATAATGATTGAAAAAGAATTAATTTTTGAATATAATTTAAATTATTTATATTTATTTGATATTACCACTAATAATAATCATGATTTTGTTAGTATTATTGATGATTTAAAGGAATACAGACAAGGTCAATGGAAAAATAATAAAAGAAAAGATATTATTCAATTTATTTTTAATGATATTCCCAGTGAATTTTTATCTATTACTTCTATGATTATTAAAAATAATATTATTCCTCTCAAACTTAAATTAAAAGTTATTGAAAATAATTCTGAATGTATTACTATTAAAGTTCGTGCCAATCTTCTAAATAAATTAATCAATATTATTACTAAAATTATTAATGTTAAATTTTTTTTTAGTATTATTAATATTAATGATAATCAAACCAAAGTTATTGTTAAATATATAATTAAATCTATTTTACCTAATGATATTATTGATAAAATTAATAATTATATTGAAACTAAATTAAATAATAATTATATTATTAAATCTGATACTTATTTAAAGAATTTAGCCATTAAAATTAATAATGGATAATCTTTTACGTATTGCTAAAATTAATGATTATCCTCTTTTTTCTCTTAAAGGTCATATTTGTTTAGCTAAACTTCTCTCTAATTATGATGGAGATACTGGCGATATTCTATTTAGTTATCTTAATAATATCATGAGAATGAAAGCTCGTTTTTTTGGTTATGATACTCCTGAAATTAAACCATCTTTAAATGACCCTAATAGAGATGAAAAGAAAAAAAAAGCAAAAGAAGCTAAAGAAAGACTTTGGAATTTATGCACAAATAATAATGATAATCAAAGATTAATTAAAATTAAATGTTATGAATTTGATAAATATGGTAGAATTTTAATTGTTGCTGTTAATGAAGAAACTGATATTTCTAATATGGATGATAAACAATTATTTGATATTTCTATTAATAATCAAATGATTAAAGAAGGACATGGTTATGAATATTATGGTGGAACTAAAATGCAAATTTAATTATTCCAAATAATATCATTATAATTCCTATTACTATTAAAAATATTAATAATGATATTATTATTGCCAAATACCAAAATAGAAATTTCTCTAAATTTCCATAACCACATTCACAACCTTTTCTTAAAACATTTAAATAAACTAACATTCTTATTATCATCACTATTGTTATGAAAAATATTACATTTGCTATAACATACAGAAATGTATTTTTAAACATATAATGATAACATTTTTTATTACTAAAAATAAAAAATAATAATAATGTTAAATTAAAAATTATATTGAAAATAAACCATTCTTTTATAAATTTCTTTTCTCCAATATTTGCACAATTACAATTTATTTTTTCTATATTTATTAAACTTATTATTATAAGTAAATTAAATATTATTGATATTGTAAATAATACATAAATATATATATTATAATATGGGCATATTTTATTTTCTATTATATCTGTTATTTCATTTTTTACTCCTTCTTTTGTTAATTTTTTACTACTCATATAATTTTCTATAAATAACTATAGAATTATTTTGAAAATTTAATTGCTGTTACTATTAACATCACTAAACCTAATAATATCATTAATGCTACAAATGAGAATATTATTACTAAATACCAAAATAGAAATTTCTCTAAATTTCCATATCCACATTCGCATTTATTACGCATTATTCGTAAATATAATAATAATCTAAATAACATTATATAATTCAATAATCCAAATATCATTGCAAATATATATAAATAATTATTAGTTATAAATTTCACATAACAAGGTTCATTTCCAAATATAAATGAAGCAAAAAATAATAATCCTAATATTAATGCTATTATAAACCATTCTTTTATAAATCGTTTTTCTGGAATATTTGCACATTCACAATTGGACTTTTCTATATTATCTAAACTTACTATTACTAATATAATCATTATTAACATTAACGTAAATGATACATAAAAATTTCTATTATAACTTGGGCACATTTTATCCAAATTCTCATTATATAAATCTAATAAATTGGGCTTTTTACTACTCATTTATTCTTATTTGAGATTTTATTTTTTCTGTAGTTTCTTATAACAACATAAGAAACCCTGTTTATTTCTATGTAAATATGGATAATCACTATTTAAACATACATTATTTACTGGTCTTCTTATTTTTGGACAATTTGTTATTTCTTCCTTTCTCTCTCTCATTTTTTTTAATTTCATTAATCCCTTTATTGTTTTTTCCGCAGATGATACAGATATTATTGATGATCTTGAATTTGATATTGGTGAATTGTTATTTACCCATAAATAATAATCTATTGAAACTTTTATAAGTAATTTTTCAATTGCTTTTACTATTTTCTCTTTTTTTATTATAATATCATCATATATTCTTTCATCACAAATTCTAAAATCATCTGTATTTGATATTCCTATATAATTATGAATTACTACTTCTCGTTTTAATCTTGGATCATTTGGTTTTATTTGTTCATGTGATTTATATCTTATTACACGACCTTCTATTTGTTCTTTTGCTGACGAATTCCAAACTGGATCAATTTGATGAAGATGTTGAACATGTTTAAATGATATTCCTTCTTTTATTGATGGAGAACCTAATATTACTCTAATAATTCTTCCACCAATATTATTATATGAATTTAATATTGTTTTTATTGATTGTTTTTGATTATCTTTTAAACTTGCATCCCAAATTATAAAAGTTTTATAATCTTTTGAACCTGATTTTATATAATTATTCCATCCATTTTTCTCTAAATAACTTGCTATTAAATGTAATGAATATTTTATGAAATTTGAATATATTACATGTTTTCCATTTAATTTTAATAATTCAAATAATTTTTTTAATTTTGGTGCATATTCACTTAAATTAGAAAATATTAAATCTTTTTTTGACATATCATAAACCGATATTGCTTTTTGTCTTTCTTTTATACAAAATGTATTCGATTCAATATTTTCTTTTTTATCCTCCAAATTTCTAATTATATCCATTTGTGTTTTACTCATTTTTATTCGTATATTATCAAATTTTACTTTTGGATATACTGTTAAATCCTCAAATTTATAATAACTTACTCTTTTTTTTAATAAATTTATCAAATATTCTAAATTATTTATTTTTTTCATATCTGCATCTGGTCTAATATTTAATACTAATTGAATAAATTGATTATAATTATCAAATACTGGTGTTGCTGTTAAAAAGAAAAATTTTGCTGTTTTATTTGCTAATTTTGTCATTAATCTTAAAACAACTGAATTTATTGGTGATGTCTTTTTATCTATTTTATTTAATTTTAAATTTTTATTTATCACATCTTCATCTACATTTGAACCCAATAAATTATGAACTTCATCTATTATTATTACTCTATCTGTTGTTATTTCATCAATTGTTTTTTTATAATCATCTGAATCTAATAATATTTTTCTAAATCGTTCATAAGATATTATTTCATATTTTTTATTTATTTTTTCCATAAATTTATTTCGTATTTCCTCTTTTTCATTTTCTAATATTTCTGGATTTTTAAATTTGGTAAACTCATTATCAGTTATATATTTATTTAATCCACATGTTTTTGATATTAATTCATCTATATAATTTGTTTTTAATCTTGCTGGTAATATTACCAATATTTTCATTTTTCTATTTATTTCCATTATTGTTTCTGCTATTCTTATTGATGTACATGTTTTACCAACACCAATTCCATGATAAATTAACATTTTATCAATTAATTCATAATTATCTTTTACATATGACATTAAAAATAATTGTTGTTTTAATAACTTTTCTGGTTTAATTGTTTTAAATTTTTTATATTTTTTATAAACTTCTATTCTATTCATCTCTATTTAAACAATTGATAATTAATTAATTTTAATGAATATTTCAGTTATTGGTTGTGGTAAATTAGGTATTTGTTATGCCACTTGTTTCGCACAAGCTGGATTTAATGTTTATTGTTATGATATTAATAAACAAATTTTAGATAATATTAAAGATGATAATTATAATTATAATGAACCTAATTTAAATGAAATGATTTCTAAATATAAATCTAATTTGATTTTATGTTATGATATTAAAGAAGCTATTGATAATTCTAAATTATTATTTACATTTATTCAAACACCTTCTTTAAATGATGGTAGTTTTAATTTAAATTATATTGATGGTTTTATTGATGAATGTATTTCATTTGGCAAAGTTGAAGAAAAAAAAATAATTATAATTAATTCCACTGTTACACCTGAATTTTGTAATTCTATTTTAGAAAAAATTAATGATTTTAATTATGATATTTGTTATAATCCCTCATTTATTGCTCAAGGAACTATTATAAATAATATTATTAATCCTGAATTTATTATTATTGGTGCTGATAATGATATTCATGATGAAATTATTGATATTCATAAGAAAGTTATTAAAAATCCTGATGTTTCTTATAATAAAATGAAATTATATGAAGCTGAAGTTAATAAAATTGCTAATAATTGTTTTAAAACTATTAAAATTAGTTATATTAATTTAATTGGTGATTTATTAAAATCTAAAGGATATAATCCAGATATTGTTTTGGCTTCTATGGCTACTGATAGTTATGTTGGATTTAAAAATATGAATTATGGATTTGGTTATGGTGGTCCTTGTCTTCCTAGAGATAATAAAGCTTTTCATAATTATATTTATAATAAAATTAATAATCCAAATATTAATTTTGAAATTTGCAAAATTAATGATAAAAATAATCATAATCATCTTTTATTTCAATTTGATGAATTAAAAATAAGTAAAGAACCTATTGAATTTCGATATATTACTTATAAAGATACATCTGATATTATTGAAGAATCACAAAAATTAAAATTAGCTTCTTTATTAGCCAATAATGGTAATAAAGTTATTATTTATGAACGTCCATTTATTATAAATCAACTTAAACTATTATATAAAGATTTATTTCAATATATTGAAATATAAATGTATATTTTATATGATAGTGCTTTAAGAAATACTGAAAAAGAAGTTGAAGGTGTTGGTAGTATTTATTTTAGAATTATTACTTTAATTGCTTTTTGTCGTTATTATAATCTTAATTTCATACATTATAAATATCATATTGGTCATAATTATAATAATATTCCTGATGATGAATGGGATACTTCATGGGATAATCTTTTTAATGTTAGTGGTTTATGTAATAAATTAGAAGATATTAAAATTGAAGATTATGAAATAATTAAAAAAATTGAAATTGATAATAATGATATTAATAATTTAATTATTAATAAAAATAATAATAAATTATTTTATTTTTTACATCTTTTTCCTCTTTTTTATAATAATTCAAATAATTTCTTAAAATTAGTTGAAGATGATTTAATTAAAGCTTATAATAAGGCAAATATTAATAGACCTTTAATTTATAATAAAAATAAAAAAAATATTGCTATTCATATTCGTGTTTGGAATGATTTTGATACTCAAAATTATAATAATTTTATTAATAGTTTATCCGAAGATCATAGATTAAATGAATATTCTTATAATTATATTATTAACAAATTAATTTATAAATATCCAGATTATGATATTCATATTTTTTCACAACCTAATTTTATTAAAAAATTTCCAAATATTTATCAAAATAAAAATTTAAATTTTCATTTAGATATGAATGCTTTAAATTCTTTTCATCATTTAACTAGTGCTGATGTATTAGTTCTTGGTTATAGTTGTTTTTCATTTATTGCTGGTATTTATAATAAAAATATTGTTTATTATACTAATTATTCTTATATTCCTAAATTATTAGACAGATGGATTAATATTAATGAACTTTAATTTTTCATATTTATTTTTTAATAATTCTATTATTTCTGCTCTTTCATATACAATTACTTCATTACCATTATTTGCCAATAATGAAGCCAATTTTAATTTTTGTGATTCTTCAATAATATCTGAACTATCTTTATAAGTAATATAATAAAATTCTATTGGTTCTTTTTTATTTTTTAATTCTTCAAATTGAAATAATAAATGATTTTTATTATTTCTATCTGTTATATTACAAATATCAAAATTAATATTTGAATTATTATTGGTATTATTAAAATAATAATATAATGCTCTATTATCTCTTGGAAGACAAGGACCACCGAAACCATAACCATAATTTAAATATTTTTTACCTATTCTAGTATCAGTTCCTATTGCATCTAATATTACACTTGGATTACAATTCAATGATTTTGCAAAATCTCCAATTAAATTTGCATAACTAATTTTAGTTGTTATAAAACAATTAATTGAAATTTTTGTTAATTCAGCTTCTAATAAATTCATTGTTTTAAATTGTATTTCTTTATCTTCAATTATTTTTTCATGAATTTCTATTATTTCATTATAATTATTATTATTATTTCCTATTAATATAAAATCTGGTTTTATTATATTATTTATTATTGAACCTTGTGCTATAAATGATGGATTATAAGTAATATCATAATTATATTCATTTATTTTATTTAATAACGAATTGCAATAATTAGGCATTACTGTTGATGATATAATTATATTTTTTCTTTTTTCTTGTTTTTCTAATTTAATACATTCATTTATAAAATTATCTATATAAGAATGATTATAATTTCCTTCAGGTAATGATGGTGTTTGAATAAATGTAAATATAGTATTACAATTATTTATTATTTCTACAATTTCATCTACAAATATTAAATTTTTTTTATAATCTTTAATTAAATTATTTAAATTTGGTTCTAAATAATTATAATTATCATTTTTAATATTATTTACAATTTCTTTATTTATTTCATAACAAAAAACTTTATAATTTGCTTTTGCAAATATTATAGCATAACAAATGCCTAATTTACCACATCCTATTATTCCTATAGAAGTCATAATTTTTTTTATAATAATTAGTTTTTAAATAAAAAAACAAAAATTTAATTCGTCCTTTTTTCTTTGAATAATAAATTTTCTTTATTCTTCCCTTGATAGTTTTTTTTGTCTCCACAACAATCCTAGATTTTTTAAAACTTCTCTAGAAGTTTTTCCTGAACCTTCATATTGTTTTGATTGTTCAGAAATAAACTGATGATAAGGTGACTTAAACTGTTTAGTATTTTCCATACTCTGTTTTAATAATTTTTAATTAAATAAAAATAATCAGTTTTATTATTTTTTTAAGTTTTTTAATACAAAAAAACAAAAATTTAATTTGTTTTTTTAAAAAAAGAAATTAATTACTTATTATTATTTTCCCATTCTTGTTTTCCCCCATTTTTCCAATAGTGTGCACCTTCCTTCATACCATTATGAGGATTTCCCTTATAATTATGAAGGAAATCACTCATGAAAATAGTATAGTCACTTTTTGGTTTTGGAGGTTTTACTTCAGAAGGTAAAATACCATCGCCTGATGGTAGTAATCTATTCTTTTTTTTTTCGGCTTCGACTGCTTTACAAGCATCAGCTGCTGCTGCCTTAAATTGTGCAGGATTTACATCAGATGATTCGAATAAATTTTTTAAACTTGCAAATAGTCTAGCCATTCATTAATTTTTTTTAAAAAATATATAATCATTTTTTTTATATTTATAATTAAAAATAATACAAAAAAATTATTTATATTTGTATTAAAATATTTAATATACAATAAAAAAATGATTTTATACTATTTATATATATATTGGCTTTATTTAGGTATATAAATATGAAGGCTTCTTTTTCTCATAATTAGAGAAATTGATGAGATAGTTATTAAAATCTATTTAAGGCTTGATATTTAGTAATTAAATCTTTATTAACTGGTATAATTTAGATTATAAATTACTATATATATTTATTAATTATACCAGTAATTATAATTATTTAAAATACTTATAGTTATTAATTATAAATATACGAAAAATATCATTTAAAAATTATATAATTTTTGTTTTTTTTAATTAAAAAATGATTTTTATTTTTTTTAATTTATTTATAAATGATTTGTAATAAATGTTTAAAAGAATTATCTTCTAAATATTATTTAAAAAAACATATTGAAAAATGTAAAGGTCTATTTAAGGAAATTACAAATGAAAATGAAAATAAAGATTTAATTATTTATGATTTGGAAAATAATAAAATTAATTTTGATTTAAAGCATTTAAATTATGATTTTATTCATAAATTAGTTACTATAAATGATATGGATGCTTTTGAATATTTTATTAATAAATTATTTGAAAATAAAAATAATCAAATGATTAGAAAAAGAAATTTAAAAGATAAATATACTGAAATTTATATTGGTTCCAATAGATGGCTTAATAAACTTAATCAGGAATTATATGATATAATTATTGTTTCTATTTCTGATGCTATGTTATTATATATTAATAATTTTTCTGCAAATTATAATAAAAAACAAATTCAAAATTTAGAAGATTTTTTGCAAATTATGAAAAATAATGGTAAATCTGATGATTATAAATGTTTTTATAAAGATAAATATAAAGAAAATAAAAAAATGCTTAAAAAATTATTTAATTCATTTCTTTAATTACAATATATTTCTTCTAATTTTTTTACTTGTTCTTTATGTAATTTTAAACCATTTTTCATCCAATCACATCCACCTCCTCTATAATGTAAAAATATATCATCATATAATTCACAAAAGAAATTATCTTTTTCATTTCTTTTATCTGTTTTTAAAAATTCCAATAATTTTTCATTATTTTTAAATTTTTCTGGTAATTCATTTTCATTCCATGTTAATGACCATAAATGTTTAATAAAATAAATATTTTTTAAATTATAATTTTTTTCTTTATTCCATCTTAATTCACTCGTTCTTGGTATTAATTCATTCTCATTTATTTGATTTCTTAACCATTGTTCTGTCATTCCACCTGTATCTGTGCTTCCAATATTCATACCCCATTTTAATAATTCATAATTTCTATTTAACGTCATATCCAAATATACTATTCCAGGCCACATATATATAATTTTTCCTTCATCGCGTTCTTGTAATAAAATTGCTGAACCTTCTTTTGAATATTTTGATATATCTAAATCATCTATTAAAAACATATCACCATCTAATATTAAATATTTATCTGGATTTTCCAATTGATATTTATGAATTATATTTAAAATAATTGTATGAATATATGAATAATGTTCCTTAAATTGTTCTTGATAATTATTATCATGAATATAGCATTTGATATTTAATTCATTACACAAATTTATTATTTTTTGTTTCATTGTTATATCATAACCATTAGATATATCCGGATATTCTTTAGCATCATTAAATACTATAAATTCATAATCATTTTTCATAAATTTTTTTAATGTGTAATATTGTAATTTTATAAATAAATCATTTGTAACGTTTGTTATAATTTTCATTTTTTATATATTTAATTTAAAATGTTTAAATCAAAATAATTTATTTAAAGTTTTAAACTTTATAATTATTTATTATGAAAATTAAAATTTATGTTATTCATTACAAAAAACTTATTGAAAGAAAAAATTATATTTTAAATAAATTTAATGAATTAAATATAAATGATTTTGAATTTATTTCATTAGATAGAGATGAAATAAATTTATATGATTATTATCCTTATTTTAGTGATAATTATATTCATAGAAGACCAAATGTTGCTATTATTTCATCTCATTTATTAGCGTATACTAAAATTGCTAATTTAAATGAATATGATGCTGGATTAATTCTTGAAGATGATGCTATTTTAGATGATGATTTTAACGAAAAATTTAAAAATTGTTTAAATCAGTTACCACAATCTTTTGATTTATTATTTATTGGTAGTGGTTGTAATTTACACATTCAAAAAGAATTTATTAAAGATGATATTTTAGTATACAAAAAAGGTTCTGAAATTACTGATTGGGGTGGCAATGGTATTACTAGATGTACTGATAGTTATTTAGTTAGTAAAAAAGGTTCTATTACATTATGTAATTATATTGAAAATAATGTTAAAAATAATGATAAAATTAATGAAGATGCGGATTATTGGTTAAATCGAGTTGCTAGAAATATTTATCTTGAAACATATTGGGCTGAACCCACTTTTGTTTCACAAGGAAGTCAAATTGGTATTTATACACAATCTTATTAATTTTTTTGTATTATTTTTCTTTTAATCAAATAAAATATTGATTTTAATTAATATATTTTTAATTTTAAAGAAAATAATGGATTTATCACCTATTTGTGCTAATTCCATTTCATGTATTGATAAAAAATGTTTGAGAAGGCATGTGTTTTATTTAACAGCTGATGAAAGAGCCAATATTAAGGGATGTATTGATTATTATTGGAAATCTGAAAGATTATTTAAATATCGATATGATTTTCCAAAAAAACCCAATTGGTGTTATGATGGTAATTTCTGTTTGAATAAAAATTGCACTTATGATCATTTATTTGATATTAATGGAAGAAATATTATTTGCAATTTTTGCAAAAGAGATATTGAAGAAGTATTAATTCCTGTTCCTGAATAAATTTATCAATTTCAAAAAATAAAATTAAATTTTTGTTTTTTTTAGCAAAAATTATAAAAAAATGATTATTATTAATTTTTATTTTTATAAATATGTATGATAATAAATTATCTAAAATAGATAATATGAATAATTTCGTTCATTATGTTAAACATGAGGTTAAAGATTATGAACAAGAAAATTTTAATAATAAAGTAAAACTTTTATTATATTTTATTGGTTCTATTACTATTATTAATATGATTTTAAAAGGTAATAAGTAATTATGTATTAAAATTTTAAGAAATCAAAAAATTATGATTTTTTCATTTATTTTTTATATTAAAGAATGTTACAGTCTGGTAAAAGAAACTTGGATAATAAGGAAAATGAACAATTTACAGCTAATAAACGTATCCATTTCGATGATATACAGTTTCAAATGTTCACAGTTAAAGACTTCGAATATATACTGTTAAATGTTCCACCAAGTACGGAACCTCTTATCAAGGACAGATGGATGGATGAATTGGATGAAGAATGACATGTAGTTATAGAAAAAAACAAAATTGAATTTTTGTTTATAAATATATTAAAAAAACAAATTCAAATAAAAAATGATTTTTTTCCTATTTTATATAAATTATTTTTTTGTTTTATTTAATATTTCTATTAAAGCATTTTCTAATTGAGTTGTTATTGTTTCTATTTCTTTTTGTTGTATTGGATATGTTTGTAAAGGATAAAAAGGAGATAATATATCATATTTTTCTTTTATTAATATATCTAATAATATAC
>VFQS010002223.1_pt1 | contig 16298 bp, 14 predicted proteins | sample 3512361 | NCBI WGS metagenome assembly VFQS01 (sample SAMN10412375, study PRJNA504923) | tailings metagenome | isolation source: Relicate 1 Philex TSF3 active mining | place: Philippines
GGCTCGCGGATGATGCGCGGGATCATCTTGAGTTTCTCCAGCGGAGTCTCGTAGACGACGCACACCAGCTGAAACACTTGATTCACTAGCGATTTTCATAAGCCCAATATCGCCAGTACGCTGCACGTGTGTACCACCACAAAGTTCAGTCGAAAAATCCCCCAAACTTAATACGCGCACTACATCACCGTATTTTTCACCAAATAATGCCATTGCCCCTTTTGCAATCGCTTCGTCTGGCGTCATTAATTTCGTGCACGCTTCATGATTGGCAAGAATTTCTTGATTCACTAATGTCTCAATTTTACGCAGTTGCTCTGCTGTTACAGCAACGGAATGCGTAAAATCAAAACGCAAACGATTTGGCCCCACAAGAGAGCCTTTTTGCGTAACGTGATCCCCCAAAACTTTACGCAAAGCTGCATGCAATAAATGCGTTGCCGAATGATTGGCTGCAGTTTTTAGGCGCGCTTGGGCATTTACAACAAGTTTTACCGTATCACCAATTTTTAAAGCAGACTTAGATGCATCTATTTTATGGGCGTGAAGACACCCAACCATTTTCTGGCAATCCAGTACATTAAACGCGTGCTGTTCTGTTTCGATAATTCCAACGTCGCCAACCTGCCCGCCAGATTCGGCATAAAAAGGCGTTTGATTACATAAAATCCAAGCATCGCTTGTGCTTTCTTGAAGCAATTTGCCATCTTTAACAATAGCTAATATTTTGGCTTCAGATGGGAGCGTGTTGTAACCAAGAAACTCGGTAGCTCCGTGTTCTTCTTTTAAATCGAACCAGATCTTTTCAAACCCTGCCTCGCCTGAACCTGTCCATGAAGCCCGCGCTTGCTGTTTTTGTTTTTCCATCGCTGTGTTAAAGCCATTCGTATCAACGCTTTGGCCTTCTGCACGCAAAACATCTTGCGTAAGATCAAGGGGAAATCCGTAAGTATCGTACAAACGAAAGGCGACATCGCCAGAAAGTGCTTGTCCGCTTTTGAGGTGGCTGGATTCTTCTTTCAACAGTTTTAGACCGCGATCCAACGTTTGACGGAATTTTTCTTCTTCATGAAAAAGCGTTTGCGTAATCAGCGATTGTGCGCGTTGCAGTTGCGGATAGACATCCGCCATTAAATTCACAAGCGTTGGAACCAGGCGATGCATTAATGGATCTTTTGCTCCTAACATATGTGCATGGCGCATAGCACGTCGCATAATGCGACGAAGTACATATCCACGTCCTTCATTTGAGGGAAGCACACCATCCGCAATTAAAAAGCTGGACGCACGCAAATGATCAGCAATAACATTGTGAGATTGCCTCATGCCTGTATTGCCGGTTTCGCTTTTTGAGGCATCAATTAAATGGGTAAAAAGATCAATATCATAGTTGTTGTGCACACCTTGTAAAAGTGCGGCTATACGCTCTAGTCCCATGCCTGTATCAACAGATGGCTTGGGAAGGTTAATGCGTTTACCATCAGCCAGCTGTTCATATTGCATGAAAACAAGATTCCAGATTTCGATGAAACGATCGCCATCCTCATCAGCTGAACCGGGAGGACCACCAGGAATGGATTCACCATAGTCATAAAATATTTCCGTGCAAGGTCCGCATGGTCCTATATCACCCATGCTCCAGAAATTATCAGACGTTGCAATGCGAATAATCTTATTATCAGAAAAACCGGTGAGCTTTTTCCATATGCTTGCCGCTTCATCATCATCCGCATAAACGGTTACAAGAAGGCGATTTGGATCGATATCAAAATGCTTAGTAACAAGCTCCCAAGCATGATTTATTGCGCGTTCTTTAAAATAATCACCGAAGGAAAAGTTTCCCAACATTTCAAAAAAAGTATAGTGGCGCGCGGTATAGCCTACGTTATCCAAATCATTATGTTTGCCACCTGCACGCAGGCACTTTTGTGAAGAGGCAGCGGTTTTATAGTCTCTGGTTTCTTTACCAGTAAAGACATCTTTGAACTGCACCATGCCTGCTGCGGTGAACATAAGGGTCGGATCATTTTGTGGCACAAGCGAACTGGATGGCACAATTTCATGGCCATTGGCTTTAAAATAATCAAGAAAAGTGGAACGAATGGATTGCAGCGATTTTAAAGACATGACTTAGGTATTTATGACTATTGAAATTAACCTATCATACTCTAAAGTGAATTTAAACTAATAGCCAAAGGCTCGTTGCATAGCTATTTTACGTCGCTCATGTTCATTCAAGACATTTACTTCATCAAGTAAAAATCTTTCTAATTCCGCAACAGATAATCTATTACTTATTGTACAACCAACGTCCGCTAACTTTGAAAAAAGATCGAGCAAGTGCCCCTCACCTATAAACACAAAACCTTGCTTGAAATGCTTATCGTTAAGAGTCATTAGTCGTTCTGTCCACAAAGAATTTCTTCTCAATGATGTTGCTAATGGCAACGGTTGCTCTTTTGAATAAAGTATTTGTGTATTGTCTTCAAATGTTAGAGGATGCATAAACACATGCCATAAAAAATTATCAATATCTTCTTTTTTTACGATTGTTACGTCATCAAAAGACACTTCCAAATCTCGAAAATCCTCAAGAATAAAACGGTCAGGACTCTCTTCTAAAGAAGAGAGTATTTTTTCTTGGGCTTCTTTCATGCTTATTAAATGATCCTCAACTCCAACTACATCTGGCATGCTATAGCCATAAAATTGCAGTTTAGAAAAATATAAATTGTCTAACTCTAAATTATTTGGAACCAAATAAGCAAAAATCTCTGGTGCAAGGTCTTTTCCTTTATGCGTTGGCACTTTATAGACAACATCATTAATTTTTATACATTTATAGGTTAAACCAGGAATCTTTAAACTCAAATTACCTTCTTCCAATACGGATATAGCGGAAGCTTCCAAAAGGCTATCAGACTCAACTTGTAATCCTGCTTTGTGATACCAGCAATCATTTTCATCAAAAATTCTATCCAACATGCTGTTGGTCCAAGAAGTTGCAGTAATGATATCCATTGAAGCATAATCGCTAGTGTATGCTTTAATTAAATCATCAGCCATTTTTTGTTTGCTAGATTGAGTTACATACAATACATCCACATACTCTGGATCTTGCCCGTTAAAAGCTTTTTGAAAAGCATTTCTATATTTTTCTTCATAAGATGTCCCCAAAAGTTCACCATTTATTTCATCAATAATGTATTGAGAAGCCTCAATTAATTGGTGTGCAACTTTATAGGGTAAAAAACACTCTAGCGGCACTGTATGCACCGTACCTAAAAAGATTATTTCTTGTCCTTTTGGCAAGGTAACTTTATAAATAGGTGGATGAGGATGGCCAGGAAATGCTGATAAGCACATATCGGCATATGGGTCAAAAACAGACTCGCAAGCATTATTACTTGGCATTACGTTAGCAAAAAGCAAAATGATAACAAAAATAAAAAATCGTATCATCGTCGCTAGCTGTTTTATTTTTTTTAAATTTAAATCTAAACTCATTAAATTGAGGTTAATCACGCAAGCATCGCATCATTGTACTTAAGAAAACATTCAGGCAAAATTAGCTTTTAAGAAAATCAGGAGCACAACATGTCAAAAGTTTGGTTTATTACAGGCTGTTCTAAAGGGTTTGGTCGAGTTTTATCAGAAGAGTTGCTAAAACAAACAGATTCGTTGGTGGTAGCTACGGCACGAGATTTATCGACATTAGATGATCTACGAAAAGAATTTGGAGATCGCATCCTGACGTTAACCTTGGATGTAGTGAATACTGATCATATTAAAAGTGGGATTGAAAAGGCATTACAAAAATTTTCGCGCATTGATGTATTAGTAAACAATGCCGGTTATGGATTTGGGGGTGCTATTGAAGAGTGTTCAATGCAATCCATTCGTCGTGTTTTTGATGTGAATGTATTTGGACTTATAGAAATGACCCAAGCGGTTTTGCCTATTATGCGTAAGCAGCAATCTGGGCATATTTTTAATTTATCTTCTATTGCCGGTTTAACCGCAACAGCTGGTTATGGAATTTATAACGGCACAAAATACGCAGTAGAGGGGCTTTCAGAAGCATTAGCCCACGAAACAAAAACGTTTGGCATTAAAGTAACGATTATTGAGCCTGGGCCATTTCGTACAGATTTTTTGGGCGAATCCTTGGAACTGGCACCTGCTCTACCAGCTTATGAAGGCACAGCTGTTGATCAAACTCGGCATTATTGCAAGCATTCCAATCACCAACAAAATGGTGATCCGCTGAAAGCTGCAAAAATTATCGTTCAGTTGGCTGCTATGGAAAATCCGCCTTTGCGCATGCCATTAGGCAATATCGCAATGGACCGCATTTATCTGAAATTAGAGGCCCTAAAGAAAGAGGTGACGGGGCTTGAAGAACTGTCACGTTCAGCAGATTATTGATAAGAATGGCTGGGGTACTAGGATTCGAACCTAGGGATGTCGGTACCAAAAACCGATGCCTTACCGCTTGGCTATACCCCAACAGACTCAGTAAACATACCAGAAATAGCTAAAAAATCAAGATGTGTATGAAAACAAGAGTAGGATTCGCTAAAACTCTAGTTTTTTAATTTATAATTTTAAATAATTTGATTTTTTCCTTATAATAGTATATATGTGACCTATATAACTTATAAAATAAATACATGTTTTATATTTTTTTTATTTTATTATTACTTAACATGCTTCATGCGGGCCAAATTCTTGATATCCTGTATGTTGATGATTCAAGCGTTAATCGTACGATGACAGCAAGGATTATGAAAAATCATAATAGTAAGGTTTTAACTCGCCTCCTTGCATTTTTAGAACGAAAAGAACATACAACGTTACATGAGCTAACTATCAAAAATAATGACACAGCGGCACGCATCAGAGAAGCAATTGCCGAAGATCCTGGCTTTAGAGAAAAGCGTGAAAAATTTTCTATTTCGAGAGATGAAACTACAGTATCCATAACTAATCTCATTAATTTCTTGATGGAAAGAGACACTTTAACTATTTACCAAGTCGCATTAGCACAACTGATATATTCGATTATCCCTCTACAGCAAAAAATTGATGATTCTCTGCAAATGATTAGTTTTTCTACGCTAAAGGATGGAAACGAGCTTACCTTAGATGTTGCAGTGAAACAGCATATAATACTGTTAGATATTCAAATGCCAGGAGAAAATGGTGATGTCACGTTAGCAAGAATTAAAAGTCTTGCAGAAGCCAGAAGAACCACGCTTCCTTTTATTATAGCGATTACAACTTTAGGAGAATATCACTCCATCGATGGAAAATTATCCCCCAAAGCCTTAAGCCACCATTTTAATGACGGAAGAGATAAAATTAAGACCCAAGATCATTTAACAGAAGTTCTTGCTCTTTACAAAAGACATATAGAAGAAAAGCAATCTTCATCTCAAGCTGCTGATGATACTTTAGAGCTGAAAAGTGTTAGTAGTTTTGATAGCGATGAAGAAAAAGTGGCAGACCAAGATATTCTCTATCCGCTGTGGAGAAGGAAAGTAAAACCCCTAAATCTAGATGATGAAGATATCTTAAAAGAACAACCTAGAGTTAACTTTAAGCATAAACCTAAAGATACAACGAATGCGGATGAAAATGTCGATCCATTGCTAACTCATGATATAACACCAATCAGCTCTGACTCCACTTCATTAGCGGCAACAAAAAAGGTCAAAAGAAGCCAAGCAACTCAGTTCTTATCATCAATCTTTGGTGAACCAACACAACAACCGCAACGATCAAGGCCTTCTTGCTTAGCTTATTTAATGCACAAATTGCAGTGTGGCTTTTAACCAAAAGATTCGCCTTTAGCCATAGCATCAGTACGACCAAGCAAATTTTCTTTAACACCTTTGTAATAGATGCGCGCTGCTAGAGCATTTTCCTCTGTAGAAATATCTCTCTTTTCGATAGCAGGTAACATCTCTTTCATACCATCATAAGTTTGGGAAAAATGTGTATTCATTCCTTCTCGTTGGCTTTGATCCATAACACTGGATTGTAACGCCATAATTTCAAAAGCAAGAACAATCTCCGCGGCAAATAAATTATCTCTTACTCCTAAATAATAAGAACGCGCTGTCACAGCATCTTCTTTTGTAGCAACACTCCGAAGTACAATTAACGAACTTTTTCCTTGCTTTTCTTGCATCTCTCTAAATTGCTGTTCTCCTGACTTTTGTTATCCATAACATACTTTGCAAGCTGGGCAAATTTCCCAGCAGCACTAGTTTTTTCGTGAAGTTGTTCTCGCTGTTGCTCAAGTTGCGCAACTTCCTCAACAGCAAAAATTGTTGTAACAGCAAGCATAATAACAACAAAGATTTTAAACATAAAATTTTACGTAATTTTTAATATCTTTCTAGATTTTAAAGCTAAAACATTAATGACAGGTAAATCGCCAGCATCGTAAATTGCAGGAAAAATTCTTAAAATAATGCGATTTCCTCTGGACGATAAAAGAATTTTTAGATATGTTTGTGGAAGTGCCGACTTAGCTCAGTTGGTAGAGCTACTGATTTGTAATCAGTGGGTCGGGAGTTCGAGTCTCTCAGTCGGCACCATTTCAACAGTAACCGCCACCTCAAGATATCGGAATACTTAAGACAAAAACCTAAAGCTCTATTTTAGTATCCGCTTCTTCTATACTACTAGCTGCCCAATTTATATGCACCGGCACTTCTTCCTGATTTCCTAGAAAAATATAGGCGGCAATTGCACCTAATATCAATAAAAACAATCCTGCCAGAATCATTCCGCTTGAAACAAAGCGATTTGGAGGAAAATGTTGCTCATCTCCAATCATTGTTAATTGGACAGGAAGGAAAAAGCTTTCGTCTTTTAATTGCTCAATAATTGTCTCAGGATCCAAGCCTAGATATTGAGCATATGAACGGATAAAACCAACCGTGTACACACCTCCAGGCAACTGATCAAATTGTTCATCCTCAATAGCTTGGAGAAAAACCTTGCGAATTTTTAGGCTATCTGCGACATCCTCAAGACTTTTCTTCTGCTGAAGACGCTGCGTTTTAAAAAGTTGACCTATCGTGAGCGGAGATTCTTTTTCATCAGCATTTCCCCGAATTTTCACTGTTGTATTACCCATAATAAACCACGTCTATAAAACAAACCAAAAGATATCCACAATATATTTAAGCATGTTTTTTTTAGAGAGCCAACTTGATTCTCAACATTTATTTAAAGTCAAGAGTTGACAAGTGTTTTGGGGGATAATACAAATGATAAATACGGAGAGATGGCCGAGCGGCTTAAGGCAACGGTTTGCTAAACCGTCATAGGGAGTAAATCCTTATCGAGGGTTCGAATCCCTCTCTCTCCGCCATTACTAATAGTAATTTCAGCATAAATCTTCTAGATGCTTTAGGCACGTCTGAAGAAAATATTTTAGAACAGACTACCTGATGTATTTGGATAATGTATCAAGTCTATGTTTGTGGGTATGATGGGACATTGTGTGTTCATACGTTCTTTCAGTAATGGTTTTTATAAGTACATCATCCTTTAAATAATCACCGAGTTCCTTGATGTTAGAATGATCATGCTTTAATTCAAAATAATGCTCTCCTGACACCAGAATGTCATTATAACGTCCAGGATACATTATATGGAGAGTTTTGGTTCCAATAGCATCAAAATGCCGTGAAGATATAGCCTTAGAATAAGCAGGACACTTTTTAGTTTTAGAAAAGAATCTTTCATATATTTCATTGAAATCGTAATTATCATCTAGGTTGCCAACTTCTATCAATTTTTCTTTTAAAAGAGAAATTATAAATTTTCTGATTGAAGATGGTACAATTGCACGATATATCTTTCTTGCGACTGTTTCATTTGGCAACACTATTTTTTTTGATTTTTTTTTCAAAAATTCTTGTATTTGCGTTACAAGATCATCATCTCTTTCTAAATAAAATGAACCAGCTTCTGTCGATAGGGTTGCTTTGCATGAAGATAAAAATTCAGCCCATTCTGATCGATTAAATCTTTTTTGCGATCCAGCATCAAGACCCAAATCAACATATAAACCTAATTTTTTAGAGTTTTTATAGAAAAATTGAATTATATTATTTCTATCATCATCTCCAATATAAACCCCATATCTAGCAGATCTTGTGCCAATATCAATTTGTCGAACTTTTCTTTTTGAAACAAACACCCTACTATTTAAGGCATGAGGTAAAGAGATCACCTTAGATTTTTTACATTCTTGATATAGCCATTCCCCCGCTTCTTGCAAAAGCTGTGTCGCAATAATTTCCGCTTCCAATTCTTTAAGATTTTGAATTTTGGGAGCCATTCCAAATGTTGGTAAATTTACTTCATTACCCACAAATGAAACCAACTTCCCTTTCCTATTTTTCAAAGGACTCATGAAAGGTTTAATGTATTTTAATGTATCTCCATTCATGGAATGATGAATAATTATTAAATCAGATTTTTCAATTTTTTTAGCAATATCATGAAAAATTTTTTCTGCATTAAATACATTTATGCACTCCGCATTATAATCCTTATGATATTTGAAAGCGTCGACCCAATCATCAAAATATGACATTTGGTCTGTATAAGATGAGTATAATACGAGCGTTTTCATAGACATGTATTTACAATATTTTTTATTATTTCTTCCGCAGAGCAACCTATACCATATTCAGTAATTTCTCTGCGTATTTTATAATCATCAACTCTCCATAAACGATTCCATCCATGCGTCACTGTTTCAACCCATTCAGTTTCCGAACGTAATGTAACACATGGCACTCTATGAAAATAAGCTTCTTTCTGCAACCCACCCGAATCCGTTAAAACAAATTCTGCTCTAGCTAAGCAGAATTGGGTTTCAAAATAACTTAAAGGTTCAATGAACAAAAAGTTATCCATCGTCTGATTTATTAACTGCTTTGTTCTAGGGTGAACTGGAAATACAATCTTCAAGTCATGCTCATTTGCAAACTGATTTGCATAATTAATAATATCTCGAAATTTTTTTTTATCATCAGTAGATTCAGCTCTATGCACAGTCATCAATGCAAATTTTTTTGCAGGCAAATAAGACATTTTCTGCTGTAGCAGTATATCATTTTTCACGTGAGCAAGAGCATACAGGGTTGCGTCATACATAATGTCACCTACATGGTAAAAAGCTTGAGAGATCCCTTCTTTCTTTAAATTATCCACAGCTGTTTGCGTAGGACAAAATAAATAAGAACTGACATGATCTGCAAGAATGCGATTAATCTCTTCTGGCATTTCCTTATTAAATGATCTAAGACCTGCTTCTATATGAATGACGGGGATATGAAGTTTAGATGCTGCTAATGCCCCCGCCAAGGTTGAGTTTGTATCTCCATACACTAAAACAGCATCAGGTTTATCGCTAAGAAAAATACTTTCAATACTCTCTAGCATACGACCTGTCATTTGACCGTGATAGCCTCCCTGTATATCCAATGTATACTTAGGTTTTGGGATTTTAAGTTCTTCAAAGAAAATATCTGACATATTGCTGTCAAAATGCTGTCCTGTATGAATAATGGCTTCTTCTATCTGGGGATATTTCTGCAAAGCTCTAGAAAAAGCCGCAGCTTTGATAAACTGTGGCCTTGCTCCTACAATAGTATACAGGCGAAATGTCATAAATATGTTGAAAGTTCCGGCATGAAGTAAGTGTATTTGGAAATATTAGATAAAATCAAATTCTGATTTTCTTTTGTCCAATCAATCGTTTTCTTTAATCCCTCTTCAAGAGATGTTTGGGCCTGAAATCCAATTTCGTTTTTGGCCTTATTCGTAGAACCGAATCGTTTACCTGATCGATCCCACGGCCTCGGATTAGTGTATGCAATAGGTGTTGAGTTATTAGTCAGATGATTAATTGCTTCTGCCAATTCTTTAATGGTTGTTTCAACACCAGATGCTAAGTTATAAACCTCTCCAGCTCGACCATTTATAGCACAAGCAATTAGGCCATTAACTATATCGCCTACATAAATGAAATCTCGCGATGCCTTGCCTTCGTTTTCTAGTGGAAGTGATTCCTTGTGTATAGATTTCCAAATAAACGTGGGAGTAACATTTCGCCAAACAGTAGCAGATGTGCCTCGCCATCTTCCTGCACCTAAGATTTCTCGTGGGCCATAAACATTTTGAAATCTAGCTTTAACAAAAGGCAAATCATACTTCATCCAATAGTAATTACCATAAAATTCACCAATGATTTTTGAAATTTGATAAGGACTATCATGATATAGAGAAACTTCTGCATCTTCATCCGTAGCACCCACCTCATCATATGTTTTTTTAGCGACTGTACAACCAGCAGAAGAATATACAATTTTTTTTAATCGCGAACTTCCTTTAAAATGCTCACAAAGTTTAAGCGTGGTCAGAGTATTATTTTCATGATCTGCAATCGGATCAAAAATGCTAGATTGGTTACCATGATAGGTTGCCAAATGAAAAACATAATCATAATCTTTTCCTACTTGAGCCAGCACGCGATCGTTTGCAATTGATCCCAATATAAAAGATAATCTTTGACTTTTTGGAAGATTGTCTGTTTCCGCAGAAAGTAAATTATCAACAACAGTGATAGATGCTTGTTCTTGAAGAAGTTGACAACAAAGATTACTTCCTACAAACCCTGCCCCCCCAACAATAAGTACTGATTTATTTTTTAACATATTTTTAAAAATCCAAGCTTAAATGAGTTATTTTTTCCAACTTTACTTCAACTTTTTGCGAATAAAAATCCAAAACATGCCCGCCATATTTTTGTTCAGCACAAATAAAATGCAAATGAAGACCTGAGGATTGCATACCTGCAAGATATCTTGGCACATAAAAACCTATCATATCTCCATTTATATTCGTATGGTAATAATTATCAGATTGTGCTGCAACTTCTTCTAGAGAAAGATAAGGTTTTTGTTGACGCATGGTGCTTGTTATTTTCACAACATCAAAATTTCCGGAAATTTTTATTGCTAGAAAATCTTTTGAAAGAGATATGTTTTCTTCCAAAAGAAAAACCTCAACATTTTTCCATTTAAATTGCCTACAACTACTTTTAGGCTTATAAAAATTATTTAAGCAGGACCAAACCACAAGATCATTTTCTTTTGCCTTGTGCGCACGCCCCTGGCGACAGTGAAAGAAGATACCATCTTTTACAATTAACTCACCGTCTAGCTGAGAAAATGTTCCGATACCATGATCACCCTTTCCTTTTATGCTTTCAATAGTTATACAATCACCGTAATTACCTTCTTTAAGGTTATTAAACGTATTGTATTGATAAGCAGAGATCAACTTTTGACTTCTTTTAAATGCGTAAATGTTTCTTCTATTCCGTATTCTTGATAATACTCTATTGTTTTTTGAACACCTTCTTCTAGCGGAACTTTTGCATTCCAATTCAATTCTTTTTGCGTTCTTGAAGGATCTAACAAAATTGAGAACACATCGTCAGGTTGTCTTGGCTTAACTTCAACAGCGATATTCATTCCTAATGCTTTAGTTGTTGCATCAAATAATTCTTTAATTGAAAAATCAGAACCAGAAGAAATGTGGTAAGTCCCACTTCCTTTGCCATCAACTGCTTGCATGATACACTCGATCATATCATCAATGTATACGAAGTCACGACGTGTATCCATGACGAAACATTTTTGATTTGTTGTAAGTCGCTTAAAAAACGTAGGAAGTGGACCACTAACATTTCTAGGACCATATGCATTAGCCAACCGAAAAGTCACATAATCTAAATTAGATAAATGTACATAATCTTCAGCAGCTGTTTTGCTGATAGCATAACTAGAGCCACGAGGAAGGATTGGATGATTAAGAGTAATAGGTTGCTCAAGCGGTTTTAAACCATAGCAAAGAGCCGTTTGGAAATAAATAATTCTTTTGACTTCGGCTGTTTGCATAGCTTGGCAAACAATGGTTGTACCCATTACATTTGTTAAAGCATCTTCTACCCAATTATTTGGATCTTTATAAGAAGCTGCTGCATGAACAACTAGATCTGGCTTAAATTCTTGCATTAAATCGTTCATGAGTTTTTGATTACAAATTGAATCTTCTACCAACTTTAGATTTGGATGGGATTTTAAGTTATCACGCCTCCCCGTTGCAAAATTATCAATTACAAGTATCTGATCGCCTCGTGCAAGCAAACGATCCGTCAAGTTCGACCCAATAAAACCGGCGCCACCTGTTATAAAAATCTTCATTCTAACTTTCTCCTTAAAATTTAATTTACTTTACAATATTCATATTGCTTGTCATGAAATTCTCGATGCCATAACTCTAAACATAATAAGCCCCAAACTTTTCTAGAGAACTGAGATGAATATTCTAAGTTTTGTAAAACACTTTGAGGATTATAAAAACCACGAGTTTTAGCTGCTTGCGATGAGAATATATCATTTACAAATTCTTTTAAAGGACCAGAAAACCACTCTTTTAAAGGAACGGGAAAGCCCATTTTGTCGCGTCTATTCAAAACTTTTTCTGGGATATGCTCTTTAAAAACCTTTTTTAGCACAGCTTTCATTTTACCTCCAGGAAATTTTATGTCTGCTGGAATTGTAGCCGCAAACTCAACCAAAGAATGATCAAGAAATGGCACTCTAGATTCAAGACCATGCGCCATACTCATACGATCTTCCACTTGTAAAAGCGCAGGTAATAAGCATTTAAAATCAAAATGTGTCATTTTATCAAAGTAGGCTTCTTTTTGAACATTTTCTTGATTATTAAATATCATCTTAAAACGTTCTAACAATGCCTGTTTATCAAACAAACACCAATCGATTTCATTTTTCGTATCAACCGATCTGTCAATTAACCTAAAATACCTTTCATCTAAAGGACCAAATAACCCTTCACGCCAAAAGTCTTTTATAAGGGGCTTATACTCTTGAAGTAGCGTTAGATTTGGAATAATGGACTCAGGTGTTACAACGAAATTACCATTTTTATAAGTCCCATCAATGGCTGCTTTAATGGATTGCTCAAAGTAAGCAATAACATAACGAGCGTAACCACCAAACAATTCATCCCCCCCTTGGCCACCTAAAACTACTTTAACGTGTTGCGATGCCAACTTTGATACCATGTATTGAGGGAACGATCCTGGTCCTGCTACAGGAGTATCTAGATGATAGATAATTTTAGAAATATTATCTTGAAAATCTTGAGCAGTAATATCAATCGAATAAAGTTTTTTATGAATGCTTTCAGCTGTTGCTTCAGCATAAACACTCTCGTCATATCCTTCATAATCAGAAAATTTTCCATGAAATGAGCCATAAAAATTTTCATTCGATTCTGCGGCTAAAATAGAGACAAGTGACGAATCAAGTCCTCCACTTAAATAGCTTCCAACTGGAACATCGCTGACCTGGTGATAACGCACAGAATCCTGCACAAGAGCATATAATTTCTCTTCGAAATATTTTTCAGAGCGACCAAAATCTATTTGATATGAAATGTCCCAATACTTTTTAATAGTAATATTTTCATTCTCCCACACCATAAGATGCCCTGGCATAAGTTGATGAATATCTTTAAATAAAGTTTGAGAACCAATAGTGTATTGAAATGTCAAATATTCACAAAGTGCATCAAAATTGGTTTGGATCTTGTCTAAAAAAGGAAGTAAAGCTTTCATTTCAGATGCAAAACCAAAGAGATCATCCCTTTTAGTGTAGTAGAAGGGCTTTACTCCAAAACGGTCTCTTGCGCAAAAAAGCTTCTTATTTTTCTCATCCCAGATAGCAAAAGCAAACATCCCTCGCAAATACTGCACACAATCGATTCCATATTTTTCATATAGCGCAAGGATGACCTCTGTATCAGAATTTGATCGAAACTGATACTCACTTAATTCATTTTTTTTAAGATCTTTATAATTATAAATTTCCCCATTAAATACTATTACTGTATCTTCTTGGCCATGCATCGGCTGATTAGAAGCTCTGTCCAAACCAATAATACTTAAGCGATTATGGGCGAGATAAATATCTTTATTATTGGTATAGCAATCGAAATGATCAGGCCCTCTATGAGAAAGCATATTTGTTAACGAAGAATAGCTAAAATTTTTAGAAGAGGTAATGTATCCAAAAATGCTACACATGATTTACAATTTTTCAAATATTAAAAAATATGAAGCATAAGGCTCTGAAGGAAAACGATAAAGACTTTTTAAGTCAAGTTTTTTAAATCCTTTATCGCATATATCTTTTACATATTGATCTATAAATCTATATTTCGCAGCATAGAGATGATTTTTCAAAACCTTTTGAGTATCGTGAGTATCAGATAGGGTATCTTTTATTAATAGGTACGTGCCTTTTTTAACTTGCGTAGAAATTGCATTAATAATATTTTCAAAAACCTTATCTTCAGTAATACAAGTAAACAATCCTAATGCCATTACAACATCAAAAGAATTCGTAATTTTTAGTTCTTCTTCGCAAGCATCCCAAGTAGAAAAATCAACATTGATATTATTATTTTTAGCCTCTTTATTGGCTGTCTTTATAAACTCAGAAGAAATATCTAAACCTTGTCCGTATCGTAAATAGTCTTTAACTATAAAAATAGAGCTCGACCCATCGGAGCAACCAAGATCCAACATTTTAATTTTTTTATCTTTAAAATTTTTATTAAAAAAACCGATGAGTGCTTTTGTTTGTGCATCTTGCAATTCGGGATAGCGAGAACTTAAATCCCAATTTTTGGAATTTCTACTAGACCAAAAAGAACGACTGATTTTACTTGGTGAATAAAAAGCTGTTTTTACCTTCATAAAAAAACCATATAAATAGTTTTTCATAATTAGCAAACAATCAAAAATTTTTTTTAGAACATTCATTACTTCTACCTATTTTCATACATTAAGTGTTACACAAGCTTATTGAGAATAAATTTTAATTTTTCTTCTTCTGCTTGCCAGGATAACATTTTTGAAGCTTTTACAATATTTTTTTTAAAATTTGCATAACCACTTTCTAATTGTTGCAATCCCAAAATGACTTCTTCCCCTTGCTTTATATCTACCGCAATCCCAAAACTATACTTTTTGTTCAATTGATTAATTTCTAAAAGGGCATGAGAAAATATTAAAGGCAGCTGACTAGTCATTAGCTGAAAAAAACCATTTGGAAGCGCAAATTTATAATTTTCTGAAAAATCAAAATATGGAACAATTCCAAAGTTTGCAGATTTTAAAAATGATACTAATTTATTAAGATTTAATGCCGGAATAAAATGAATATTTGAGAAAGTGTTAGCATTATAATCATATCCATTCCCAATAAAAACCAAATGTAGGCTTTTTAGGTTTTGAGAAAAAACCTTCACTAGTTGATCAAATGCCATTCCTTTTTTCTTATTGCCCACACAACATACTATAACTGCATTTGAATCCAGTTTCAGATATTTTCTTATATCTTTGTCACAAGGCTGATCATTTCTTGCATCATGCGCATTTTTTATAACAAGCGGCCTCTTATTTGATACATTGAAATACTTTTTTCCGAGCCCAGAACTAACAGTCAAAAAAACATCACATCTATCAATCAGTTTTTTTTCAAACCTCCATCTAAAAGGCATTATCCATTTTTTAACAAGAGTTGATTCATCATTTATTGGGTTGATTTCTTGATAAAAATCATGCGCATCATAAATAATTTTTGCTTCGTTTTTTAAACTCAATGCGAATTTTGCAAATTCATAAGAATGGAAAACATAGATGTCTGCTTCAGGAATATCTACATTAATGAGATTATATTCCGTTCTAAATTTCCTTTTAAATTCAAGAAAAGAAATCCAATCATTTATACAACCTAATCCTATTTTTCTTAAACCATGCCAAGCAAATTCTAATATACGTCTTATGTAGCCTGGCTGTGCAGTCGTAAAAACATTCTCGCTTTCATCATGCTCTTGTCTTACCTGATTTAAGGAAATAACTTCTATACCTAGACTACTAAAATCCTCTGTAGATTTTTGATGCTCAATTACAATAGACTTACACCCCAGTTTAGCAAAACTAGCTGCCATCTTAAGAGTTCTACCATCTTTTTGAAGAGCAAGAGGTATAATGGAAATAATTGTTTTCACTTACACACTCGCTTATAAAGCGTAAAAGGCAAGGAAAATATATATTTAAATATACTAAGAATCTTCATTTTGCGCTGATTATTAGCATAATC
>VFQS010002224.1_pt1 | contig 16296 bp, 12 predicted proteins | sample 3512361 | NCBI WGS metagenome assembly VFQS01 (sample SAMN10412375, study PRJNA504923) | tailings metagenome | isolation source: Relicate 1 Philex TSF3 active mining | place: Philippines
TTCCTTATAAGTCTTTCTCAACAAAGCACTTCTATAAGCACTGTTCTTAGGATTTTTAGCAAAGATCTCTTTCTTGATCTTATCATATAACTCTTTATCTTTTGGTTCTGGCATTCGTTCCTTCTCTTCCCTTATAATAATAAATAAAAATTATTTTCTTGTATTTTATTATTAGAAGGAACGAAATGATTGATAATGCTACACGAGCGCAAGCGCAACCATTATCAGGTGAAGAACTTATTATAGATGCAAAAGAATGTCAAGGAACTCTTGACAATAAAGAAATAATTGAAAAATTCATTAATGAATTATGTGACCTTTGTAATATGAAGAGAATAGGTAATATGGTTGCTGAATATTTCCCATATAATCATTATAATATTGAGAATGATCTATGTGGTTATACAATCGTTCAAGTGATCTCAGTATCATCAATAACTATTCATATAGCTGAAATAAGTAGAACAGTTTATTTTAATTTTCATACTTGCAATTATTTACCAGATGATAAAGTGGTTGAATTATTTAAAACTTATTTTCAACCTAAATCATTAAGACGAAGAATTATAAATAGAGATTTAAATTTCTAAATAAGACCTTCATCTTCAAGTTGTTTCTTAAATCTATCACTTGTCTTATCAAGATCTATTTGAGCTCTATATCTATATTTCTTACTATCACTGATACTGAAAATCTTTGATTGTAATGTTTTCTTTTTCTGTTTATCTGCTTTAAGATCACTAATAAACTTCTTATCTTTTTTAATCATATCAAACATTTCATCAAAGTAATCATACATTTCTTTATATTTAGGTCTTAATGATGCCCATTTACCAGCACCCATGGCTCCTGCTAAACTAGCACCTTGTCCTTCTGCTTCCTTAACTTTTTGTTCAGCTTCTTTAACAGACTTCATTGCTTCACCCATCTTTTGTTTAACTTCTTGTTCTTTCTTCAATTGTTCAGGTGTTTTCTTAGCAGGTTGTGCTTTAGAACTTTCAGCTTGAGATTTAGCATACTCTTCTTGTATTTGTTTAATTCTCTTTTGTCTCTCAGCTTCAGCTTGAGCTTTAGCTTTGGCTTCTTCAGCCTTTTTCTTATCTTCCTCTGCTTGAATTTTCAATCTTTGTAATACAAAATCCTGAGCCTTTTCAGCTTCTTTCTTTTTCTTTTCAAGCTCTTCATACTCAACTTTCTTTTTCTCATATTCAGCTTTAGCCTTGGCTTCTCGATCAGCCTTAGCTTTGGCTTCTTGTTCAGCTTTAACTTTTTCCTCTTCTAACTGTTGTTGTTTTCTTTCAAGTTCTTTAATTCTTCGTTCATTTTCAAGATCAGCTTTAGTCTTAGCACCCATTGGTAGTTCTTCTTTCTTTTTCATTGCTTGTTCTAATTGTCTTTTAACTTTAGCTTCTTCTTCTGCAATCTTCTTAGCCTCAGCATCAGCCTTTTTCTTAGCATCAGCTTCAGCCTTAGCTTTAGCATCAGCTTTAGCTTTAGCATCAGCTTGAGCAATACGCTCGGCTTCTTCTTGAAGTTTTTTCTGTTCTGCTTCGCGTTTTAAAGCTTGTCTTTCTCTTAATTCTCGTTTCAACCTTTGTGGTTCAGTCTCTTCAGTTTTTCTACCTCCAAATAAAGAAGTGATACCACTCAATAAGCCTCTAGCTTCTGGTTTAGGTTCAACTATAATAAATCTACTAATAGAATCAGCATAATCTTTGGCCTTCTTTTTTTCTATTTCAATTAACTCTTGTTGTCGTCTAACTTCTAATCCTTTGATTTTTCCTTTAAGAACACCAACAGCCTCTTGCTTTTGTGTAAATTCTTGTCTAGCTTTAGATCCCTTAATCTTACCTTGAAGAACACTTATGGCTTTAGTTTGTTCTTTTAATAACTTCTCTTGTTCTTCTCTTAATAATCTTTCTCTTTCTTCAGTAGCCTTTTTAATTTCCATTGCTAATCTTTCAGCTTCATATCTAGCACTTCTTCTTTCTTTAAATTCTCGTTTCAATTTTTCACTTTCAGTTTCAGGTTTCTGCTCAGCTTTTCGGCCTGTGAAAAAAGAAGATAGACCAGATAATAGACCACCAGCTGGTTGTGCTTCACCGGCTTTAGCTGTTTCAACAAGAACAAATTTCTTTAAAGAATCATTAAACTCTTTAGCTTTTCTTTTCTCTTCTTTATCAACAAATTCACCTCTTAATATCTTAAATTCATTATTAATAATAGTTTGTCTTAATTTAGATTCAAGTTTATTAACTTGTTCTTCAACTAATAAAATTTGTTGTAATTGATTGGCAACAAGTCTTCTCTCAATCTTATTTTTAATAACTCTATTTAAAATCTTAACAGCACTTTTCTGTTTAATCTTTGAAATATCTCTAATAAGTTTATCTCTTTGATCATCATTAAGTTTAGCATTAGTTAAAAGTTCATTAATTCTTTGTTTAACTTTAGTATTAGTCTCATCAGCAATTTGTTTAGCTTTAGGAATACTTCCAATAAATTTATCGAATTCTTCGATATCAAATTCAACTTCTCTGATCTTACCCTTGGTTATAATATCAAGACCAGCATCAGTTATCTGTTTATTAGTCTTAACTATCTTCTTATAAGTCTCTTCAATTCTTTGTAAATATTTAGTAGTTTCATCAATTTCAGTTTGAAGATCACTAATCTCAAGTTCAGTCTTAGCATTTTTAATTGTCTCTTCTTGTTTTCTCAATAGCTCCTCAGCTTTCTTTCTTTGATTTAAAACTTCCATTTCTCTTTGTTTAGCCAATTGTTCTAATTGTCTTTGTTGTTCTAATTTAAGTGCTTCAGCCTTAGCAAGTTCAGCTTCTTTTTCTTGTGTTAAAACATTTAACTCAACATTATCAATAAGATCATCTAAAACAACTTTAACTTCATCATTTAATTGTTGTAACTTAAGTGCTTTTTCTTTCTCTTCTTTCAAAAAGGCTTCTCGTCTTGCTCTAGCCCTTTCAGTCTTAATCCTCTTTTGTTCTTGTTCAGCCTCTTGGATTAATCGTTGTGTTTCTTCTTCTTCAACTTGAAATTCAACACCAGTAATGATATTATCTAAAGAATCTCTAATTTCTCTTGCTTTCTTATTTCTAAAAGCATTTTGAATAGTTCTTGCTTGTCTGCTCTTGATCGCTTCAAGTTTTCTACGAGTAGCTTCTCGTCTCTTTTCAGCATTAGCTCGTCTTTCTTGATCTAACTTTTTTTGAGCCTCTTCAGCCATTTTTATAGATTCACTCAAAGCTTTTTGTCGCTCAGCTTCCGCTTGTCTAGCCTTACTTTCTTCATCGGCCTTTTTTTTTTGTTCCGCTTGTCTTTCTTCTCTTAATCTTTGTGCTTGAGCTTCTAATTGTTGTAATTCTTTACCCATAGCTTTAGCTTGTTGTTTTAATTGTTTCTTTCGTGCCTTTTCTTCTTCTTTAGCTTGTTTTCGTTCTTGAGCTGGTGTTAGTTCCTCAGGGACTGGTTCTTCAGGTTTTTCTTTTGATTTCATTCTTTCTTCTATTAATCTTTGTGCTTGTAATAATTCAGCAGTTTGTCTTTGCCTTTCAGTCATAACTGGTTCTTCAGGAATAGTTGATATATCAGTTCTAATACCTAATTGTGATTCAATTTGTCTTAATCGTTGTTGTCTCTCTTCAAAGGCTCTCAATTCTCTTAATCTTTGAGCATTAGCTTCCATTGTTGATGCTTGACTTTGTTCTGATCTAGTTGGACTTATTCCACCTTTAACAGTAATTTCAGGTCTAACTTCTCTAATACCAGTAGCACCACGCTCACCATAAAACTGTTGTATTCTCTCTTCAGCAGTAACCTCTCTTTCAATATCATCAATTAAAGAATCTAAAAGATTTCTTGATATATTTTCAGGTTGTTGTATTTGTTTTCTAACATATCCTTGAAGAGTTGTTAATGCTTTTAATTTTCGATCATCTTCTTCTTTGAGTCGTTTTCTAGCAAGAAATTCTCTTGTTTGATATTGTAATAACTCAACAGCATTATTGATCTTCTGTAACTTCTCTCTATTGATAGCACCTCTTGCAAATCGTTTCAATTGTTCTGAAGCATTAAATCTAGCACCTTGTTGCTCTTGTTCTCTTAAAATTTGTTGAACTTCCTCAGGTGGTGTTGATGGGAATCTAGGTCTAACAACAGTTGGTGTTTCTACAACAGGACTTTCAGCAATTGGAGTTCTAGGAACTGGTGTTACAATTGCTTTTTTCTTAGGTCTAGGTGTTGATAATGGTCGTGGTGGAAATAAAGGAGATTGTTCTCTACTTTCACTCATCAATTGTGGTCTTTCAAACCTTTGTTGTTCCATTCGATAACTAGTGAATGTTTCTGGTAAATATCCAATAGCTGGAGGTATATAAGGAACTAGATCACTACCATAAGATGCTTGACTAGCACCACTATCACGACTCATAGCACTCATAGAACTCATAGGTGTTATTTCTCTTGATACAGGAGCTACACTCATGGGTGTATATTCTCGTGAGACTGGAACTGGTGTTAATTCTCTTGAAAAAACAGGTTCTGTTGAACTACCCATAGCTCTATCACTAAAAGCTGGTGTCGCTCCTCGCTCAGCACCACCTAAACGATAACCATCTTCACGACTAGGAGCTACAGCAGGAGCAACAGCAGGAGCCATAGGAGCAGGAATAACAATACCACCATCGATACCTGTAGGGACTCTCATACTTTCAAAAGAAGGTCTAAATGCTGGTAATGAAGGAGTATAAGTTGATGGTGAAGGCATAAATGTAGCACCTAATGGAACAGGGGCAAGACCACTAGTAGTGGGGATCTCTTGAGGTATTTCAGGTTTAACTTTAGGTTTTCGTTTAACTCTTCGTTTAGGTTTTTGCATTTGTCCCATATCAATTTTGATATTTACATTTGTATTAATTCTATCATTATCATTAACAGCATTTCCTTTATTATCTTTGATAGAAGCATTATTATTATTGTTATTCTTATTACTATTGTTATTCGTTCCTTTAGTTCTATTTTTAATATTTTTAACAACCATTTTCGTTCTTATGATATTTCTACTTATAAATATGAAAATAAATAAAAATAATTATTTTATTTGAAAACATAATAATCATTCCAATTTTTACGATATTTATATTTTTCAGGCATTTTTTTATCATTAATAATAGTCAAATGATTATTCATTTCTTGTGTAGCATCTTCATACATAGCTATAAAATTATCTAATGTTAATAATCCTGATACTTCATTAAAAACTCCTTCTACAATCTTCTTAAAATTATTTGCTTTAAATATAACATAAACTTTACAATTACTTCTAATTAGCGGAGGGACCGCATTGAGATGTTGGGCAGTCATTGCTATACAAATAGAATGGTGACGACATAAAATGACAAGATTATTAAATTTATTTTTATTGCTTCTACTAAAAATACCAGATCCAATCATATCATCAACAATTAACCAATAAATCTTAGTTTTCTTTCGTCTTGGTGTTTCATTTGAATCCATTCCGTATTTCTCTAAAACTTCTAATTCTTCATCAGTAAGACTATCAATATCTTGATTCTTATAAAACTTCTTAAAAACTTTACAATAGAGATTCCATTCACTAATCATCTTCTTTTCTTCAATTAATTCATTAACTTTATTTTCTAATACTTCAAATGAAAAGTCATCAATTAGATCATCATCTTCTATTTTTAATAATTGAAAGACAGCATTAGCATCGCTTTTGCTTGTAGGACTTATAAGAATATATCGCATTTCACAAGAATGACCTTCATCATCAATAACTCCTTCGTGTTCATACATCTTAAGTAATTTAATTAATGAATAACTCTTACCAGCTCCAGTAATACCGATAAATAAGGCATTGAAAAAAAATGATGGTAATGCTTCATTATTACATCTAGGTTCAGGTTTTTTATGAATTTTAATAGAATATGACTTTAAATCTTTAATCTTTTCAGTCCTGATCATTTTAAAAATAATCTCTTTATTAATATATATAAATTTAAAATTTTCGTTCCTTTTTTTCGTTCCTTTTTTTTCTTATTATAATAATAAGAACAAAGAAGGAACGAAGGATGAGTTCAAATATTGAAGAGGTTGATATAACTTCAAATCTAATTGATTCTAATATTAATGTTAATGATAGTATTAAAGGAACGAATATAACTTCAAATATGATTGAAGAGAAAGATGAGAAGGAACGAAATCCTTATTTCGATACAAATGAATATTATCATTATATCAAAATAGCAAAAGAACAATTTAAAGATGTTGATCTACATTTAATAGAATTTGCTATAGCTGAGTATTTCATATATACAGTCAAAGGGATTGAAAGACCAAAAGAAGATAGTGATGATTTTATCCGTGCTAAAGAAAAGATTGAAAAATTAATTGAAGATACTCGTAAGATTACTCAAGAACTTGCACAGACTAATGCTAATGATAATGATAATGATAATGCTAATAATAATCAAACTGATGAATAATTTTTTTTATTTTATTTATTATTAATAAAGGAACGAAGATGGATATAATTAAAAAAGCAGATATATCATTATTTGGTATAGATGATGAAAACAAAAATGATATTAAATCAATTTATGCAACTAAAATTAAATCAAGTAAATATCCTGCGATCACTTATAAATCTACTATTTTAACTGATGATGATTCTGTTGGAATAATGGAAACATTACCTATATCATCATTAACAAACGGTGAAGTTTATAATATAAGTAAAAATGAAAAATATGTGATCTTTAAGACATCAGGATCAATAACTTTAAAAGAAAGCACTAGTTGTGATATTCTAGTTGTTGGAGGTGGTGGTGGAGGTGGTTATTTTGGTGGTGGTGGTGGTGCAGGACAAGTTTTATATACAACAGGATTTTCATTACCTACAGGGACACATACAATAACTGTTGGTGATGGAGGAGCTGGAGTTTCAGTTACTACTACTAATGGCAATAATGGTCAAGATAGTTCAATTACTATTAGTGGGACAACTTATACAGCTAAAGGTGGTGGTGGAGGAGGAACACGACAAGGATTGACAGATATAGGTAGAGATGGTAATGCTGGTGGTAGTGGAGGTGGAGCTTCTCATACTAATATAGGAGGTCCTTATATAGGTGGTGTTTCAAATAAAAATACTTATTCAAGTTGGACTTCATTAGGTAATGCTGGTGGTAATGGTAAAGGTGGTTTAAGTGGTAATGAACCAACTCATGGTCATGGTGGAGGTGGTGGTGCTGGTAGTATTGGTGGTAATTTTAAAATTGTTAATGGTGTTAATATTGGTGGTGGTGATGGTGGTGCTGGTATAAATTTAAGTTCTATTTTTGGAACATCAGTTGGTCATCAAGGTTGGTTCGCTGGAGGTGGTGGTGGTGGTAATTACACAGATGGAACAAGACCTTACGGTAATGGTGGACAAGGACTTTTAGGTGGTGGTGGTGCAGGTTCTGTTTCTGTTTCATCAGGTGGTACTCAAATAGATTGTGAAAGTGGATTAGCTAACACTGGTGGTGGAGGAGGAGGAACTAGATATTATGCTTCAGGAACTGTCGGTAATGGTGGTTCAGGAGTTGTTATTATTAGATTTAAAACAAATGAGATTACATCTTCAACTACATTAGTATCAGGAATATTTAATTATGAGACCATACATAATCTTCATTATGCTAATAATTCAAATCTTCTTGTTGATTTTGATACAGGTAAGATAGATGTAAAAGCAATACCAACAACATTAGCTACAGATTATGTTGAATTATATAAGAAACCATTTGTGTGGTATAAATTTGATGATACAACTGACTTAGGTTTAGATTCAATGAATCTTCATAATCTTACAAATCCAAATGGTGTTGCTTCATCAACTGACTTTAAAAGGGGGACAAGAAGTGCTTCATTTGATGGAACTAATGATTTTTTAACTAAAGATGGATCTTTTAATCTTAATTCTAAAAGTTGGAGTGTTTCTGTTTGGTGTAAAAAAACTAATAATAATCGCACCGATTTTATATTTGAACTTGGAACAGGAAATACCGCTTACACGACATTAACATGTGGATATGAAAATACAAATAACATTTTATTTGGAGTTTATAGTGATGATTTAAGAAGTTCTGCTACTTATACTGATGCAGGAATATGGGTTCATCTTTGTTTTACTTTTTTAACTGGAACTAAACAAGGAACTATTTATAGAAATGGAGTTCAAATAAACCAAAAGATCTTTAGTGCAGAATTGAATACTAATAATAATTTTAGAATTGGTAAATTAACTACAAATTACTTTCAAGGTCTTATGGATGACTTTAGAATTTATGATTATGAATTAACACCACAAGAAGTTAATATTCTCTATAATAATCGATATATAGATAAATCATATCCATTATTAAAAGATAATACAGGGACTACTATCAATCCTCTTGTTTGGTATAAGTTTGATGATTCTACTAATCTTGGTCTAGATTCAACATCTACTCATAATCTCGCAAATCCTAATGGTGTTGCATTCTCAACTGATACAACTAAAGGACTTGGTTCAGCTTCATTTGATGGAACCAATGATCATTTAACTAAAGATGGAGCTTTTAATTTAAATAATAAAAGTTTTTCAATTAGTTTTTGGTTTAAAAGAAGTGTAAATAATAGGAATGATTGGTTATTTCAAATAGGATCATCAGCTGGTGAAAACACAACTCTCTTTTGTTATTATACAACTGGTAATCAAATTATTTTTGGAAATTATTTTGAGGATTTGACGACTACTAATACATATACAGACGCAGGTAGTTGGATTCATCTTTGCTTAACTTATTTAACTGGAACTAAAATAGCTATTATTTATAGGAATGGTATTAATGTAGCTCAAAAAACTTTTGGTAGGGAATATAATACAAATAATAATTTTAGAATTGGTAGTTTTCTAGGTCTATATTGTCAAGGTCTTATGGATGATTTTAGAATTTATCAAGATAAAGTTCTTACACCAGCAGAAGTTAATGAACTTTATAGAGGTAGAGTTGAGATTTTAGCAACAACTACTAATAAGACCTTTCTAAATCAAACTAATCCATATTTACTTTTGAATAATACCATAGATGGTGTTAGTTATCTATTAACAACGAAACCATCAACATTTGAAAAGAAAAATACAAAACGATATCTATTCAATATCGATAGAAATATAAAACAATTGAAATTGACTGATAAGGCAAGATTAGCAATTAAATCGATAACTATTCCAACTGTGATCAGTAAGTCTTATTTACAATCAAAAGCTATAAATAATGTCATCATTAAAATGATACCAATACCAATGGATAGATATATAAGTGATAGTTCGCTAAGTTCAGGTAATCCCATTTTATTTAGCATTCCATTAAAGACAAATAGTCAAGGATTTGGTGTTACTTATAATGCTGATCAAAATCCTGATAAACTTGAATTAGCACAAAGACCACGATTAAATTATGATAATAATGGATATCTATTTATAAATCCAAATCCTGATCATTTATATAACTTTAGTATTAATCAATCATTTCTTGATAATGGTTATTTTGAATTTGAGGTCATTTATGATATAGGTGAAGTATTTCAAGATTATGTGACAACTAATACCTTTAACTTCATTCAAGAAACACTTGATTATAATACTGATAGAGATAATTTAGAAGGATTTAATATTAACTTCATAATAACAGATATTGATGATAGTGGTGAAAAGGTTTATAATGAGATGTCATTATTAAATAAAATTAATCGCATTGATATATTGAATCCATAATTTATTTATTTTCTTTGATAATAGAAGAACGGACCATGGAAGAATTAATTCAAAAAGCACGGATAACATTACTTGGAATTGATGATGAATTAAAAGATGATTCAACTTCTATATATACAACAGTCCTTAATTCAACTAATTTTCCATCACCAGCGGTTGATTCAACTCAAGTTATAGATGGTGTGACTTTTACAACTAAAGCATCTACATTTACAGGTCAAAGAAAGAATACAAAGAGAATGAGATTCACACTTCCTAATAAAATGAAAAGTTTAAATTTGACTACAAGAGCTAGATTAGTAATTGAGAGTGTATGTCTTCCAAATGTAATGTCTCAATCATATCTACAATCAAAAGCTATTAATAATATCACACTTAAATTATTGAATATGCCTAATAATAATATCTTTGATAGCACAACTAAAGGTAGAGGTGGATGTGCTATTTTTAGCACACCAATTCTTCTAAATACTCAAGGTTTTGGTGTAACTTATTTAGGAACTGGTAATCCTGATTTACTTGCATTAGCTCAAAGACCAAGAATGAATAGTGATAATAATGGTAATCTTTATATTAATACAAGTCCTACAAGAATATATACCTTTCCAATCAGTGATGACTTTCTTAAGAATGGTTTCTTTGAATTTGAATTGGTTTATGATATAGGTAATTGTTGGAAAGCAACTGCAACTGCTAATACTTATGAATTAATACCTCAAACTCTTAATTATGATACTGATAAAGATGATTTTGAATCATTTATGATCTCATTTATAATAATGGATGTTGATGATAGTAAAGAACTTGTTTATAGTGAGAAAAAATTATTAAATAAAATAAATCGTCTTCTAAATGTAGATAAGACTATTAAATAATGGATAGTGTATCATTACCTGAGAGAACAAATATTTATATTAATAATATTAATTCAACAGATAAACATACATTAGAAATTTCAATACCTGATGGTATAATAACAGTTAAACCAAATGAAGAATTATATATATCAGTGATCTCATTTAATACCTTCTATACCTTCTATCAAGTTATAAATGGTTATAATAATAACTTTAATGTAATTCATCAAGGAACCAAATACTCATTTACATTACCTATTGGTAATATATCAGTTGATGATATAATCACTTATTTTACCTCAATTAAAAATATAGCTGAAATAAATATCGTTTATGATAAAAAAACAAATAAATTTATTTATACAAAACAAAATCAAAATCATACAATTATTATTGAACCAATTAATTGTCATTCATTATTAGGATTTAAAACAACTGAAACTCAAATAACTATTCCCTCAAATTCAGGAATCACTTCAACTATCCCTGTTAATATGATGAGTATTACTAATTTATATATACATCTAGATGCTGGATATGATTTGAGTATAAATGATAATAATTTAGATAATTTTAAGAGTAATTATGATGATGTTAAAGGTAATAATATCATATGTGCTATACCAGTTAAGAACTGTTATAATTCTATTATTTCTTATGAGAATTATGACGGTGCAACTTCCTTTAATTTTAAGGCTAATAGACAAGAGATTGTTCAATCACTATCATTGACCATTAAAGATCATTTAGATAGACCAATTCCTGATTTCCCTGATTTTAATATGATCTTACAATTAACAAAGAAGTTAAAAGTTAATCCTCAAACATCCCTATTAAGAACCATTAATGATAATATAATGAGGATCCTATTCCTATTTACTTCATTCCTGACAACCTAATAAATATTAGAAAAGGATATAAGAAAAAAAATGATAATAAATAATAGAGAGACAAATATTAGAAGATGCCCCAAAGAAAGGATTTGAACCTTGTTAGTGTTGTTAAGTATCGTCAAAAAATGAGAGATCAGTTAGGAGAGACTGCTTATAAAGCTAAAATGGCGGAAGCTAAGAGACTTCAAAGAGAGAAAGCAAAGATCAAAAAGGCTGATGAGATTCAAAATAAGAAGTTAATAATGGCAAGTGCAAGTTCTAATGTTAATGCCAAATCAATTGCTACATTAAAAGGTTCAAATCTCGTTGCTGATGTCTTCTCATCAATTCTAAATGCTATTCCTAATGAAAGACCTAAAACTAAAAGAGGTCGAAAGATCGTCTATAAACCAAATGAGAATATGACTGAAAAAGAAAAAAGAAAATTAGCAACAAAAGAAAAGAAACGCGAATATATGCGAGAATATATGAGAGGTGTTTATGCTAGAAAGAAAGCTTTAAAGGCTAATACCTAGATGTCGAGATAAATAATCCATTCTTTGTTGTCTAATCTCATCTATTAAAGCATGTTTAGCATATCTATCAGCATTGAATGTCATATTTTGTTTAGCTTTTAATTTAAGATTTTCTTCAAGTAACTTATCATAATCAGTAACTTTCTTTTTTATTTCTCTTTCTTTCTGTTCTTGTTCTCTTTGAATTCTTAATTCTTCATCTCTTTTTTGTTTTTCAATAAGTTCGTCATACATACGAGCTTTATTTTCAATTTCAATTTCTTTATTAACCTTCTCTTGAATTTTTTGTAATTTCTTTTGTCTAATTGCTTCATGAGCTTTCTCTCTTATCTTATTCAAATGTTCTCTTCGTTTTTGAGCAAGATCATCGTTCGTCTTTAAAGTAGGTTTTATAACTAGTTCTGTTTCACTAGAATCATCTTGACTTTGATTATCTGATTCATTATCAGTATCTGTATCAGGTCCAGTTGGTTGTATTTCATTTGAATCATCATAATCATCAGTTAAATCCAATGTTTTTTGTTCTTCCTTATTATTAATAGCATTTAAATGTTTCATTGTTAATTTATGTTTTGATAATTGTTTTTTAGTAATCATAGCACCACATTCACACTTAACTTTCTCCATCTTTATTATAAATAGATAAAAAAAAAATAATAAGGAACGAATTCAAAATTTTATTAAATAGGATAACTGGGATTATTAATAGCTGTATAAATGGGAGCAAATTTCTGTGGATTATAGAAATGATCTGGGAATGCTTTTGGATAATGTCTTTCAACACCATAATTAAACTCTGGATTTTTATCTCGGAGACCATTATACCAAGAGGCATTAAGACCATAAGTAGGATCCATAGTTCTTGAAATACTATTAATAGTAAATGGTTGTAAGTTAGGATCAAGTTCAATTGTTTTTGTTGGTTGTGTTAGATATCCAATTAAACTATTTATTTTTTTTGTTTCTTCATAATTAGGTTCAGTCTCATATTTAAGCAGACCATAACCTGCTCCTTCTTTCAAAGCTTCTTTAACATTAAAATCTTGAGTTTCACTATAATAAGAGGTAAAACCAAAAAGTCCTCCTGACATTTGTGTTCTATTTTATTTGAAGATTATTATTTTTATTAATATTTAATATCAACATTTCGTTTGCCTTGTAATTCAAGAGTAGCAGTGGTGCATACTACAAAAGTGGGAATAGCACCATCATCAGGGCGAAGATTGATATGAGAGAATCCAGTCATATTAATAGGATAAGTTAAAGCTTCAGTTGATGCAGGGACATCCGCGGCGGCATTTGGATTTGGTCGTCGAGCTCCTGCTGTTTGAGCTGTATAATTAGCTGTTTCAGGGGTATCAGTGAAACAAGAGATCGCAATAGCTTTGCCATTAGTATTAAGACCACGAAGATTATAGACTGATTTAACATCATCATCAGATTTCACTTCAAATGATAAGAGACCAGTGAAATAACAATTTACGAAATCCCAATAGTTCTTTAAACCACGATGAGGTCTAATAGCAGTATCTCCAGATACATAATTACGCCAATGACGAAGATTATCAATATACATTTCTTGTTTAGTGCGAGGCTCGAAGTAAGTTTCATCGACTTTAAAACCCATACGAGAAACTCTTTGACCATTACGACAGAAGAATTTAGATTGATTAAAGGTGAATGGTAATCCAGCAGATACTTGAGATTCAAAAGTAGCATCTTTAACACCAGTATGACCTATGCAAGATGGACTGATGAGAGTATTTAATGGATTAGCAATAGCATCATAACCAGCAGGACGGAATGTAGCTAGAACATAATTAAGGCATTCACTATTAACAACCATTCGATAATCAATGGTGCGACTTGTAGTTGCTGTGTCTGATTGTAGGACATATCGTTTGAAATGATATTTATAAGCACCACTATCTACTAGACGATTCATTACATCATAATAATCACTATTTTTGAATTGAAGAGCTTCCATATGAAGAACGATATTACGGATAGAATATCCTGATGTATCACTAGCTCTAACAGCTCGTTGATTTGCACCAGTTCCATCAGCAAGTGCTCCTGAACGATCGGCATCAGTTGCTCCTAAGGTAGGAACCCCTGTATCACCTATAATCAAATTATTAGTTGCACTTTCAACATTTTGACGAGCAAAGTTCTTAGCTCCATCAGTTCCGGCTGCGTCAGTTCCTTTTAGATCAGTAGTGTTAAGAGTTCCTTTCATTAAGAAAGCAGTTTGAGGGAAAATATGACCAAAATATGAAGTATTAGCATCTGATGGAGTTACTGCAGATCCAGCAATACAAGTAGCTACTTGAGATGTGAAAATTAGTTCTAATTTTATCTCACCAAGGATAGCAGTATTTAAAATCTTTGAACTTCCTTCAGCAAAGAAACCAATACCATCACTTAGATTAGCATGGTAGAGAGCTTTATGACGAGTATTGATATCATTCATTGCTTCTGTATCATTAAATACAGAAACAGGGAATCCTCGACGAGGAACTATATGACCACTCATTGTTCCTGCACTTGGATTTTGATATAAGATAGAGGGATCTTCACAAGTATTAAGACCATCATTAATATCAACATCAAAGGAATTTAACCAATCTTTAACCCAATTGTGAATAAAGTTATATCGTTTTGTGGTTGATGCTTGAACACCATTGATATATACATTCATTTCTTCAATTAAACTTGAAAGACCATAACGAGGAGGATATACTGATTGCACATATTGATTAGGGCGATCAGCACCACCATTTCCAAGATGATTAAAAGTAAGATCAGCTTCAAGTATAGCATTTCGAAGATTGAGAACACTATCTGATGGAAAGAAAATCTCAACACGAGGACTTTCAGATGATACCAATGGATAAGATTTATTTACAGGGGTAAGTTTGATATTAGCAATCTTATAGATATCTTGAATATTTTTGATTCTTTCTGTTATTTCCACAGGCAACACGCTAGGATATTGTGTTCTCATATTGTTTCTATAATAATCAAAGAAAAAAATAAATTTATTCAATTTTATAATTGCGTTAATATTACCCTTATATTTATTTTCTTTGATTATATATATATAGAATGAGTGCTTGGATAGAACATGTAAAGGAATTCGCTAAACAGAAGGAGATGAAATATACTGAGGCATTAAAGAATGATGAATGTAAAGAGTTATATCATAAGAATAAATCACCAGTTGATAAGAAGAAAGTAGATGAAATGACAAGACCTAAGGTAACTGTTCAAATGGAAAAAGTTGATAAACCTAAAGCCACAAAGGCAAAGAAAGTAAAAGAAATGCAACAAGATATTAAAGATGATATGATGATGGATAGTCCTGATCCAGTTGTGAAACCTAAACGAGTAACAAAAAAAAAGACCTAAATACTTATTATGAGGAACATAAGGATGAGATCAAGAATTATGTAAAAGATTATTATGAGAGAAATAAAGAAGCAAAAGCAAGATATTCAAGGGAATATTATCAAAAACATAAGAATGATTTATTATTTAAAATAAAACGAAAAATTAAAGAAGAAGATAGGGATGTGAAAATAGATCATAGTCCTGTTACTTTATTGTTTTAATTGGACTTCTACAAGCTCACTCATAATAGTTGATGCTTCTAATTGTAATGAATTAGGTAAAACCTTTGTAGTTGCATATTTATTAATAACTTTTTTTTTATAAGATGATAGATAACCATAACTATTATCATTAACTATATTATCATATTCAGTAATAATATCATCAAGAATCTTACTAGTAATCTCATGTGGATTATTGATAGTAGATTCTATCTTATGTTGAAGTTTGTTAAATTTTGTATAACTATTCTTATAAATGGTTAATCGATCACTTAATTTATATTGAGTAGCAAGAGTCATTATAACTGTATTGAGACCATTAATAGCTACATTAATATATTTCATTTTCTCATCATCAATAGTTGATGAATTAAGTATAGTTAGTAAAGCTGATCCAACAATAGTTGGGAAACTAACAATAGCACTGAGTTTATTATAATAATTATAATGACTATCACATAAGATAGTATTTATATATGTCATATCAAGATATTTCTTTAAAGCCATTAGATGGGTATTTGAATCAGCCATTCGTTGCTTATATTTATAAATAAGAGAAGATTTTATTGAGATTCG
>VFQS010002225.1_pt1 | contig 16295 bp, 16 predicted proteins | sample 3512361 | NCBI WGS metagenome assembly VFQS01 (sample SAMN10412375, study PRJNA504923) | tailings metagenome | isolation source: Relicate 1 Philex TSF3 active mining | place: Philippines
TCGCCGCGGTGGAGCAGCTCTACGGCAAGCCGATCGACGCGAACCCCCCGCTCTACCGCGACTACCGGCAGGCCATCCGCGAGCGCGACGACGCGCGCGCCCTCGGCGTCCTCCGCGCCATCGCGCGGGTGAATCCCGGGGACGCCAACGCCCAGGCCGAGCTGGCCCGGCTGGGCGACAAGTTCGCCCGGGCCTCGCTCGCCCGCATCCGCGAGCGGCTCGCGGCCGGCGACCTCGCCGAGGTCGACCGCATCGCGGCGGAGGTCGAGCGCCTGGGCGCGGCCGCGCTCGCGGGGGACCCCGATTGGGAGACGGCGCTCGCGCGCCGCCGCGAGTGGCATGCCCGGGCCGCGCGCGGACGCCTCGCGGCGCTCGCGACGGAGGCCGGCGACGCGCGCCGCCAGGGGAATCCCGGCGCCTGCGCCGCGGCGGTCGCCGCCGCCCGGGCGCTCGCCCGCCAGTCCGGCGCCTTGCCGGAGACGGCCGACGAGGCCCGGCTCGCCGAGGCGGAATCCTGGGCGGGCGCCCTGCTCGCCGCCGAGCAGGCCGAGGCCGCGGCCCGGGCGGAGGCCGAGGCGCTGGCGTCGGAGATCGAGGTGCTGCGGCGCGACCTCCGCGCGCGGGCCGACAGCGCGGCCCTCCGTCGCGCGGGCGCCTGGCTGGGCAGGGCCGAGGCCGTGGCCGGGAGGCTCGAGCCGGCGCTCCTCCAGGAGGCGCGCGCGCTCCGCGCCGAGGCCCATCGGCGCGTGAACCGACGCCACACCCTCGGCGTGGCGCTCGCCCTCGCCGTGCTCCTCGCCGCCCTCGCCTCGGGCTACGGCCTGCTCGCCGACCGCCAGAGGGACGCGAGCGAGCGGGAGACGCTGGCGGCGGCGGCGGCGCTCAAGGATGCCGGCGACCTCGAGGGCGCGGCCCGGGAGCTGGAATCGCTGCCGACGGGACGCGAGACCTCGGGCCGGACGCTCCGGCAGGAACTGGACGCCCTCAGGGCCCGCGAGCAGGAGCTCGCCCGCGAGGCCGAGGCGCTCGCCGCGCTCGCGGCCGCCGGGGTCACCCGCGCGAACCACGCCGAGGCGCGGCGGCGGGCCCTCGCCCTGCGCGCCGCCGCCGACAGCCTGCCGAGGGCCCTCGGCGCGCGCGTGCTCAGCCGGGCCGGTGACCTCTCGGGGCTCATCGAGCGCGCCGACGCGGAGCGCGCCGCGATCGAGCCGGAGATCCGCGCCCTGCTGCGGGAACTTGCCGGGGCGACGGGCACCCGCGAGCGGCTGGCGCGCCCCGACGCCGTCGAGCGGCTCGCCGCGGAGGTGCGGGAGCGCGTCGCCGCCGCCGGCGACGGGCTTGCCTCCGAGGTTTCCGACCAGGCGCTGGCGACCGCCGAGCGCGCCCTGGAGCGGCTCGCGCGCGAGCGCGAGGCGGACGCGCAGGGCCGGCGGCTCGCCGAGGCGGCCGACATCCCGGCCTACCTCTCCCATCTGCGGACCCTCGCCGCGGGCAAGCCCGAGACGGCCGCTACCCGCGCCGCGGGCCGACTGCTCGCCAAGGCGGAAGCCCTCGACGGCCTGCCCCGGCCGCTGCTCGGGCTGAAGGTCGGCGCCATGTGGGATGCCCTGCCCGGCTCCCCGGGCGACGCGGTCGCCGATCCCGCCGAGGCCATCGAGGCCGCGAGGGTCGTCGACGACCCCGCCATCCGACCGCTGCGACGGTACATCCTCCAGGAGCACACGGCCTCGGGAGTCCGCGCGCGCGGCGCGCTCATCGTCTCCGGCACCGTCAGCCGGGAGGTCCGGCGGATCGCCTCGGGGACGGAGACGGTCACCACCGCCCAGGTCCTGCGGAGCTCCGGCGACCTCGTGCAGGAGACGTGGAGCCTGCGGCGCTTCGACAACGGGACCTCCGGCGGCGAGGAGCTCGCCGAGGCCCTCGCCCTGCCCGACACCGACTACCTCCGCCGGCTCGCGCGGCTTGTCGACCCCTCGTCGCGCCGGGCGACCGAGACGCCGCTCGCGCTCGCGGAGCGCGTGCGTCGCGAGCGGGGTTCCGCCCTGCTCCGCGGCTACCATCTCCAGCAGCTGCTGGCGCTCGCCGCGCGGCGCCCCGGCCCGGGCGGGCTCGTGTTCTCGCCCTCGGCCCTCGCGGATGCGCGCGAGCTCCGCGGCATGACCCAGAACACGCTCGGCCCGACCGACTTCCTCTTCCCCGAGCGCTGGGCGGACGTGCGCGTGGAGCTCGAGAAGCTGCTGGCCCGTCCGGCTGCCCCCTATGCGGCGGAGGCCCGGCACCTGCGCGCCCTGCTCGGCAAGGTGAGGGACGGCGGCCTGCGCCTCGCGGGGCGGGTCGACGAGGCGGGCGAGCCGGTGCTGAGGGAGGAGGCCGGCTCGGGCCTGTACATCGGGCTCGATTCCTCCGGCCAGCCGGGAGTCCTCTTCCAGGGGGACGGCTCGGGCGAGCTCCGCCGACTCCGCGACCCGATGCCGATGAGCCCGCTGCTCCGCCCCGTCGTCCTGCCGTCCGAGGCCGCCGCCTCCCTCGGCGCCCCGCCCTCCGGCATGCCCACGCCCGCCGGAGGCTGGGATGAACTCCTCAAGGGGACCGACCTCTGATCGCCATGGCCGAGGAGATGCTCAGACTTCGATTCAAGGGACAGGCCCTCGGTCCCCTGCCGCGCGGCGAGGTCATGGCCCGCCTGGCCTCCGGCGAGCTGTCGCTCGCGCACTGCGTCGAGCAAGGCGGCCGTTGGGTGACGCTCCGCGCCCACCTGCGCGAGCGCGGGGAAGGCGCCGCGACGTTCCATGACGTGGCCGCGGGGATGCCCCCGCCCCCTCCGGGTGCCGCCGCCGACCACTCGCTGGAACGCCTGACCCAGCGCGCCTATCTCTGGTGCGGCCTGACCTTCGGGCTGCCTTTCCTCACCGTCGGCGCGCTCTGGCTGGGTTATCGGCTGGCGCGCGGCGGCTTCCCGGACGGCTCGCTCTTCGCCACCCTGCTCCTGCTCCTCCTCGCCGTCGCGGGCGCGGTCGGCGCCCGGCTGATGGCCCGCCGGCAGGCGGACCAGCTCGAGGCCGAGGGGCTGGGCGACGTCGCCCGGTCCGCGCGGCAGCTGGCGGACGGCCTGTCGCTCGCCTCGGCGCTGCTCTGGACGGTCGTGGCGGCGACGCTGGCGTGACCGTTTGACAGCCGGGCGGGGCCGCGCAGGATGGATCCCATGGCTCGCGCCGGCGCCACCGCCCTGCTGCGCGCCGCCGCCGCCGCGGAAGGGCTCACGGTCAGCGGCTACTCCGCCGCGGCCAACAACCGCTTCGCCTCCGGCTTCCCCTCGGCGCCGGTGGACAACACCTCGGCGTCCTTCGTCGGCGCCGGCCACGATTGGTCGTCGATCGGCTGGTCGTCGACCGACGCGACCAAGGGCCTGGCGCTCCTGACCCCGCGCCACACGCTCATCGCGAGGCACTACGGGGGCGCCGCGACGGTCCGGTTCGCCGGCGATGCCGGCCTCGTCTCCCTGGCCCAGTCCTCCGTCGCGAACACCAACCTCGGCCTCATCTTCACGGGCCTCGCCTACGGCGACCTCTCGGTCGGACGCCTCGGCGGCGTCGCGCCCGATGGCGCGGGGCTCCCGCGCCTCGCGGTCTTCGACGGCAACGCGACCTCCGTCGCCAACACCTCGATGAACGGGCGGACGCTCCTGGTTTGGGGGCGCGGCGCCAACGCGACCTCCAGCCCCCGTCTCGGGCTGGCCACGGTCGAGGCCACCTCGGTCGGCGGGGTGAGCGGCGACTTCCTGCGCACCACCCACGCGGGCGTGACCTACCAGACCGGGGACTCGGGAAGCCCCGTGTTCACGGCATGGACGGATGCCGACGGGACGTCGCGCGTCGCGCTGGTGGGCAACGCCGCCGCGGTCGACGCGACCAACGGGTTCAACTACATCAACTATCTCGGCGCGGCGTCGGTCATGGCCGCGACCAACGCCATCACCGCGCCCGACGGCTTCGCCCTGCGCATCGTCGGCGACATCTCGGCCACCTGGGTCGGCGGCTCGGGCACCAGCCTGACCAGCCGCGGCGCGTGGGGCCTCTCCGCGCCGACCGCGGCGCCCACCGACAAGTACGTCCGATTCGACGGCGCCACGGCCGGCAACGCGCGCGCGGTCACCGTGGACGCGGCGGCCAACCAGCGCGGCATCGCCTTCGCCGCGACGGGGAGCGCCTCGCTCGGCTTCACCTTCGGCGGCGCGTCCACCCTGACCGTCGGGCGAGGCGGGGTGCAGAACCTCGACGCCTCGACGCAGACCTTCGGCAATACCCTCGCGCTCGGCAACCACCAGTGGTGGCACGCCGGCGCCGGCGGCATCACGGTGACCGGCTCGCTGGCCACCGCGGGCTTCCTCCTCGAATCCGGAGGCGGCGAGCTGCGCCTCCAGGGCGCGGTCTCCGGCACGGGCTCGCTCTCGGTGTCGGACGGGACGCTCGTCCTGACCGGGAACAACACGCACTCCGGCGGCACCCTCGTCGTCGGCGGCCACCTGCGCGCGGGCTCCGCGACCGCGGCCGGATCCGGGACCCTGACCCTGCTCGACGGACGCCTCTCCTCCGACGGGGCGGCCGCGAGGAGCCTTTCCAATGCCATCATCCTCTCGGGCGACGTCGCCTTGGGCGAGGCCGGCACCGGGACGCTGACCCTGGCCGGCAACCTCGCGCTCGGCGGCGCGACGCGCACGCTGACCGTGGACAGCGCGGTGACGCTGGGCGGCGTCCTTTCCAACGGCGGTCTCGCCAAGGCCGGCCAAGGCCTCCTCAGGCTCGGCGGCGCCAGCGCCTATGCCGGAGGCACGCGCGTGCTCGAGGGCACCCTCGCGGTGGATGGCGCGATCGCCTCGGCGGCGACCGTGGATGCCGGGGCCACGCTTGGGGGCCGGGGCTCGGTGGGCGCCATCGGCGGCGCCGGCACGGTGGCCCCGGGCAACAGCCCGGGCATCCTCACCGCCTCCTCCGTCGATGGCGCGGACGGCCTCGACTTCGCCTTCGAGTTCGGCGCCGTGGGCGACCCCGTCTGGTCCGACGCCGCGGCCAGCGTGAACGACGTCCTTCGGCTGACCTCCTCCACCCCCTTCCTATCACCCCTGGGCGCCGGCAATCGGATCGACATCTACCTCGGGGTCGCCTCGCTGGCCACGGGGGACGTGTTCCGCGGCGGCTTCTTCACCGATCGCGACACTAGCTTCCTGTCCGAGATCCAAGGCGCCGAGCTCAGGGTCCACCTCCTGGATCCCCAAGGCGCGTCCCTGCACAACGGCGTCGCCTACAGCCTCTACGGCGGGCCGCTCACCCTCGAGGTCGGCACCGTCGCGACGCTCGCCACCTTCGCGTCGGGCAGCGAGGCCGGGCACGTGCTGGAGCTGACGGCGGTGCCGGAACCCTCCACCTATGGCATTTTCCTCGGCATCGCGGTCCTGGCGGCCGGCATCACGCGCCGCCGCCTCCCCGCTTGACTCCGGGGCGGGCACGCCCACGCTCGACGGCCCGGTGAAGGGTAGCGTAGCTCAGTTGGTTAGAGCGAGGGACTCATAAGCCCTAGGTCGGCGGTTCGATCCCGCCCGCTACCACCAACCGGAGGATTCAGGCCGCCAGGATCGCCTTGGCGGGGATGACCTCGGCGTCCTTCCAGAGGGCCTCGAGGCGGAACGCCGCGCGCGTCTCGGGACGGAAGAGGTGGAAGATCATGTCGAAGGCGTCGACGACCACCCAGCCGCTCTCGCGCTGGGCCTCGATGCCGCGGACCGGGGAGCTCGTCTCGGCGAGCACGCGGTCGAGCTCGACGCGCAGCGCGCGGAGATGGGGATCCGAGGTGCCGGTCGCCATGACATAGTAGTCGGCGATGGAGGAGAGATTGCCCAGGCGCAGCACCCGGATATCCTCCGCCTTCTTGTCATCCAGCGCGCGCACGGCGGCGGCGAGGGCGGCGGGGACCTGCGGGGCGGCAGGCTTGGCGGCGGCGGCCACGGGGGCGGACGGCCTCGCGGGAGCCGCGGGCTTGGGAGCCGGGACGGTCTTGGGCTTGGCGGCGGCCTTGGCGCGGGAGGGCGCCTTGGCCTTGGGCTTGATGGCGGACTTGGCCCGGACGGGCGCCTTCGCCTTGGCCTTGGGAGCCGCCTTGGACTTGGGCTTCGCCTTGGCGGCGGTCTTCGGGGCGGGCTTCTTCTTGGCGGCGGTCATGGGAGAGGGCGATAAAGGTGTCGGGCTTCGATGGCGGCGGCGACGGCGGGGGGCAAGGCTTTACCCAAGGGCTCGCCGGCGGCCAGGGCGCGCCGCACCTCGGTCGAGCTGAAAGGGACCTCGGCGACGCGCAGCCGCGTCACCCGGGCGACGTCGCGCAGGGAGGCATCGACCTCGCCGGCCGCGCCATCCCGGGAAAGGACGGCGAAGCGGACGAGCCGGCAGAGCTCGGGCGCCTCGCGCCAGAGATGGAGGCGGGCCAGCTGGTCGGCGCCGAGGATCCAAACGAGCTCGGCCCCCGGGTTCTCGGCGGCGAGCTCCTGGGCGGTGTCCACGGAGTAGCTGACGCCGCCGCGGCGCAGCTCGCGGTCGTCGACGACCGCCCAGGCGAGGTCGTCGAACGCGAGCCGGAGGAGGAGCAGCCGCTCGGCCGGGGGCGCCGAGGGCGCGCCGTCGCGCAGCGGCGCCCGGGCCGCCGGGATGACATGGACGCGGTCGAGGCCCAGCGCCTCGCGGGCGGCCGCGGCCAAGGCGAGATGGCCGAGGTGCGGGGGGTCGAAGCTGCCGCCGAGGATGCCGAGCCGGAGGGCGCTCACATCAGGGACGAGGCGAGCTCGGAGAGCTGGGACCGCACGCCATGGAGGAGGCGGACGTGGGCGGTGATGCCGTGGCCCTTCATGCGCTCGTGGGTGTGGATGAGGCCGTTCGACTTGCCGTCGAGATACGGGGTGTCCACCTGGTCGAGGTCGCCGATGAGCACCAGCTTGGAGCCCTCGCCGATGCGGGTGATGACCGTCTTGGCCTCGTGGGGCGTCATGTTCTGGGCCTCGTCGACGATCATGTAGGCGTGCCCGATGGAGCGGCCGCGGATGTAGGTCATGGCCTCGATCTCGATGATGCCGGAGTCGAGGAGCCACTGGTAGGGGCGGCGCGGCTGGCCCGCCTGGGCCTGCTGGACCTGGGACCCGAAGATGGGCGGCGGCGCCTTGCGGGCCATCGCCTGCTTGCGCTTGGCCTTGCTGTCGCTCGCCTGGGCGGCCGGGGCGGCGGCGGGCTGGGCCGGGGCGCCGGGGCGGGTGAAGAGCACCTCGAGGTTGTCGAAGTAGGGCTGGATGTAGGGGGAGAGCTTCTCCTCCTTGGTCCCCGGGAGCGCGCCGAGGTCCTTGCCGATCTGGACGACGGGGCGGGACACGTAGAGCTTCTTGTAGGGGGAGAACTCGCTCAGGACCTGGGAGAGCGCGGCCGCGATGGAGAGGAAGGTCTTGCCCGTGCCGGCGCGGCCGAAGCAGGTGACGAGGCGGATGTCGGGGTTGAGCAGCGCGTCCAGCAGGATCCACTGCTCGTAGTTCTTGGGGATGACGCGGGTGCCGCGGGGCATCTGCAGCCCCTTGCGCGCGCCGGCGGTGTCGGAGAGGAACTCGCGGTAGAGGGGGAGCGCGACGAGGCCGCCGTCGCCGACGTGCCGCGCGGGCTCCGTCCAGCTGTCCGAGACGACCATCACGTACTCGTTGACGAGGGCGCCGCCGTGCACGGCGGCGGGCACGGTCGTGCGCCCGAGCTCGCGGAACTCGCGCATCGCCTCGGCGCCGAGCGTCACCGCGCGGTACTCGCCATGGTCGCTGGTCTCGACGCGGTCGTTGCGGTAGTCCTGGACCTCGAGGCCGAGCGACTTCGCCTTGAGCGCCATGCACGCGTCCTTCGTCACGAGGATGACGGGGCCGTCCGTGGTGTCGCGCAGGTAGAGGGCGGAGGCGATGATGCGGTGGTCGGGCGCGTCCACCTGCATGAAGACGGCGCGCAGGCGCTCGGCGCGCGCGCCCGAGAAATGCTCGCGGATGAGCGACTCGTTGACCACGACGCGCAGCTCGCCGCCGGCGGGGAGGTAGGCGCGGAGGGCGCGGGGCGACTCGGCGGCGCCCTCGGCGACCTCGCGCAGCGGGCGGCCCTCGAAGAGCTCGCGGATGTGGCGGTTGACCCGCCGGGCGTTCGCGCCGACCTGGCCCTCGGACACCTTGAGGCGGTCGAGCTCGGAGAGGACCTCCACCGGGATCGCGACCGTGTGCTCGTCGAATTTCCGGAAGGACTCGGGGTCGTGGATCAGGACGTTCGTGTCGAGGACGTAGGTCTTTTTCACGTTGGGGAATACTCCCCCGGACGCCGCCGGGGCGCAAGCCGCAAACCCTCAGCGCGCGACCTCGTCACCCAGACGTCGCAGGAGGTCCCAGCTGTAGATGCCGCTCGAGTGGCCGTCGCTGAAGACCAGGCTCAGCGCGTAGTTGCCGACCCGGTGGAAGCCGGTCACGGCCACGCCGGGGAACTCCCTCGGGCCGTCCCCGCCATGGAGGTTGCCGAGGATGTCGCGCTCCCCCTGGTTCTCCGCGCTCGGCGAGCGCTCCCGGAGGAACTCGCCGGGCAGGAAGTCCTCCCGCCCGTCCTCCCAGCGCAGGGCGAGGAAGGGGCCGATGATCTGGATGTCGGCGGGCGGGCGCATCGCCCGGATGCTCGCCGCCGGGCGGCCGCCGACAAGCCCGGAGCGTGGCCGCTTGACTCCCGGGGCGGACGGCGGATGGTGGACGGCACCATGGCAGGCGTCGGCAAGCTCCTCAAGCAAGCGCAGAAGATGCAACGCGGCATCGCGGAGGCCCAGCAGGCCCTCGCGGACGAGCGCATCGAGGTCTCCCACGGCGGGGGCGCCGTGCGCGTCATCGTCAACGGGCACGGCGAGGTCCAGTCCGTCCGCATCGACCCCGAGTTCGCCAAGGAGGGCGCCGCCGCCCTCGAGACGGCGCTCGTCGCCGCCCTCCAGGAGGCCGCCGCCAAGGCCCGAGAGGTCCACCAGGCCCGCATGCAGTCGGCCACCGCCGGCTTCTCGCTCCCCGGCCTCGGCGGCCTCTGAGGGATGACCCCGGCCTTCGACAAGGTCCGGCAGCTCCTCCGCGGGCTTCCCGGCGTGGGCCATCGCTCCGCGGAGCGCCTCGCGCTGCACCTGCTCGTCGAGCGCCCGGCCCGGCTCGCCCCGATCGTCGAGGCCCTGCGCGAGGCCGCGGCGGCCGTCGGGCGCTGCGGGCGCTGCGGCAACCTGGCCGAGGGTCCCTCCTGCGCCATCTGCGCCGACCCGAGGCGCGACCCTTCCCTGCTCTGCGTGGTGGAGAACGTCCCCGACCTGCTCGCCCTCGAGCGCACCTCCGCCTTCCGCGGCACCTACCATGTGCTGCATGGCCGGCTCTCGCCGATCAACGGCGTCGGGCCCGGCGAGCTCAACCTCGCGAGCCTCGGCGCCCGGCTGGTGACCGAGCCGGTCACCGAGGTGGTGCTCGCCCTGGGCAACGACATCGAGGGCGAGGCGACCTGCCACTATATCCGGGAGAGCTTCCTCGCCACGCGCCTCGGCACCAAGGTGACGCGCATCGGCTTCGGCCTGCCCAGCGGCAGCGGGCTGACCTTCGCGGATGCCGAGACGCTGCGCAGCTCGATGGAGGGTCGGCGCGATGTCGGGGCCTGAGGCTCCCGGCGCGCTGCCGGCCGAGGTCGAGGCCGCCTGGGTCGCCCGCGCCGAGCGCGCCACCGGATTGGCCGGCGAGGCCGCGCTCGAGCGGCTCCGCCCCTCGGTCGCGCGCCTCTCCGACCTCTTCACCATGGCCAGGCCGTCCGGCGAGTTCCCCGACTACCTGGCCGACGATTCCCTGCTCGCGGCCTACGGCCTCTTCTTCTTCCCCCAATCCTGGGCGAGGGCCGGCTGGGCGCTGGCGCACGCGCGCCTGCGCGGCTGGAAGCCGGCGTCGGCCCGGCCCCGCATCCTCGACCTCGGTTCAGGGCCCGGCTCCTGCGGTCTACGGCTGGCGCGGGCGCTGGGCGGCGAGGGCGAGCTGCGCCTCCTCGACCGCTCGCCCTCGGCGCTGGCGGCCGCCGAATCCCTCGGTTCCGCCGCGGCGCCCGGATGGTCGGTCCTCGGCACGGTGGGCGACGCGCGCGCGCCGCGCTCCTGGCCGGAGGGCCCCTTCGACATCGTGGTGGCGGGGTTCGTGCTCAACGAGCTCGGCCTCGACGACGCCGGCAAGGACGCCTGGTTCGAGGCGGCGTCCGCGGCGCTCGCCCCCGGGGGCCTGCTGATCCTCATCGAGCCCGCGCTGCGGACGACGGCCGAGCCGCTGCGCCGGCTCTCGGACCGGCGCGCGTCGCTCTCGCCCCGGCGCATCGGCCCGGAGGTGGACGCGTCGCCCTGCCCCATGCTCGGCGGCGAGCACTGGGACCACGAGGTGCGCGCCTGGGAGGCGCCGCCCGCGACGGCCTACCTCAACCGCAAGCTGCACCGCGACCTCGGGGCCGTGCGCTTCTCGCTGGCGCTCTTCTCCGACGCCGCGCTGGCGGCGCCGCCGGCCGATGCCGCCCGCGTCGTGGCCGAGCCCCAGCTGCTCAAGGGGCTCTTCCGTCTCGTCGTCTCGGCCGGCGGACGGCTGCGCACCGTGGAGGCCGCGACCCGCGGCCTGAGCAAGCGCGAGGCCAAGGACCTCGCGGCCGGCTTCGCCCGGGGCGACATCGTGCGCGTGCCGCCCGGGGACGATCGCCGCGTCGACGCCGCGGGCCTCGTCCGCCTCGGTCCCTGACACTCCCGCCTTGCCCCGTCGGGCCGCCGGGCAAGGATGCCCGCCGATGCCCACCCGCTTCCTGCCGAAGGACCTCGATCCGGCGCGGCCCCTCGCGATCATCGCGGGGCGCGGCATCTACCCCGCGCTCCTCGCGGAGGCCGCCCGCGCCGCGGGCACGCCGGTGCGCCTCGTGGCCTTCGAGGGCGAGGCGGACCCGGCCCTCGTCGCCGCCTTCCCCGAGTCCGAGCGCCGAGCGATCGAGGTGGGCAAGCTCGGCGACCTGCTCGACGCGCTGCGCGCCCTCGGCGCCGGGTCGGCGGTCATGGCCGGCCAGGTCGCGCCGCGGAAGCTCTTCTCCGGCATGGTCCCGGACCTCCGGCTCGTGGCCCTGCTCGCCCGGCTGCCCGAGCGCAACGCCGAGACCATCTTCGGCGCGGTGGCCGCGGAGATCGAGGCCATCGGCGTCCGCATGGTCGACGCGCGCGCCCACCTCGACGGGCACCTCGCGACGGAAGGGCGCATGACCGGCTGGCTGGGCGGCTCGGTCGACGACGGCGAGCTCGCCTTCGGCGTCCGCATGGCGCGCGAGATGGCCCGCCTCGATGTCGGCCAGTCCGTCGTCGTGGCCAAGGGGACCGTCATCGCCGTCGAGGCCTTCGAGGGGACGGACAACATGCTGCGGCGCTGCGGCGCCACCGGCGGACGCGAGATGCTCCTCGTCAAGGCGGCCAAGCACGGCCAGGACTGGCGCTTCGACGTCCCCTGCTTCGGCGAGCGGACGCTGGAGAGCATGGCCGAGGGCGGCGTGCGCAAGGCCGCGCTCGAGGCGGACGCCGTCCTGCTCCTCGACAAGCCGCGCGTGCTGGCCAAGGCGCGCGAGCTCGGCATCACCCTCGTCGGCTTCCGATGAACCCCGCGGAGGCGGCGCTGGCCAAGCTGATCGGCGATCGCCTCGGCGACGCCGGATCCGTGCGCGAGGTCGCGCTGGGCAGGGGCTCGCTCCGGCTCGTCCTGGACCTCGCCGGACAGCACGGGCCCGTGGAGATCGCCGCCGAGGGCCTCACCTGGGAGCCGGACGGCGGCGAGGTCGTCATCCGCTGGACCCGCATCGGCAGCTCGCTGGCCTGGCTGGACCGGCTCGCCGCAGCCGCCTCGGCGCGCGCCGGGCACAAGTTCGGGGTCGCCGATTCGCTGAGGTTGCTCCCGCTGAAGCTGCTGATCCCGAGGCGCGAGCCCGGTCAGCCGTCGAAGTAGGTCCAACCCTCCGCCGCCGAGGCGACGAGCCAGGCCAGGAGCAGGGCGAGGACGAGGATGAGCAGCTTGCGATGGAGGATCCAGGCGCCCCGCAGGTCCTCGCGATGGTCGACCGCGCCCTGCCCGGTGAGGAACATCCGCAGGCGCACGGTCCAGGGCATCCGGGTCCGCCCCGAGAGGTCGGGATGCGGGTAGGCCGACTCCCGGTAGGCGCGGGAGCCGCGGAGCAGGAGCCGCAGCCGACGGAACATCCCGACCATGCTGCGGCAAATGGGGACGCTTTACAAGCGGGCTCCGTTGCCCTTGGCTGGGGGCGGTGAAAGCGACGACCCGTTCCCTCCGCGCCCTTAAGGGCCGACGCCCCCTCGTCTGCCTCACCGCCTACGACGCGGTGACGGCCCGGCTGGCGGACGCGGCCGGGGTCGACCTCCTCCTGGTCGGGGACTCCCTCGGCAACGTCGTGCTCGGCCATGCCAGCACCGTGCCGGTGACGCTCGACGACATGCTGCGGGCGACCGCCGCCGTGGCGCGGGCCAAGCCCGAGGCCCTGGTCGTGGCCGACATCCCCTTCGCCCTCGCGCACGACGGCTTCCCCACCCTGCTCCGCGCCTGCCGCCGCCTGCTCCAGGAGGCGGGCGCCGAGGCGGTCAAGGTCGAGGGCGGCGCCACGCTGGCCCCGGCGGTCGCCCGTCTGGTGGACGCCGGCATCCCCGTCATGGGGCATGTCGGCCTCCTGCCCCAGCGCGTCCATGCCGCCGGCTACCGCCGGCGCGGCGTGACCGAGGCGGACCGCGAGGCGGTCCTCGCCGACGCCCGGGCGATCGCCGAGGCCGGCGCCTTCGCCATCGTCGCGGAATGCGTCGAGACCGGGCTGGCCGGGCGCCTGCGCCGCGAGGTGCCCGTGCCCATCGTCGGCATCGGCTCGGGCGCCGACTGCGACGGCCAGATCCTCGTCTTCCACGACCTGGTCGGTCTCACCGAGAACCCGCCGCCGTTCGTCCGCCGCGAGGCGCGCCTCGGCGACCTCGCCGTGGCGGCCATCCGCCGCTGGTCGGGCAAGGTGCGGAAAGGCGGCCGCCGATGAACAGCGTCGTCCTCGGCGCCGGCGCGTGGGGCACCGCCATGGCGCTGCACCTCGCGCGCCAGGGCCACACCGTCACCTTGGTGCCCCGCCGCCAGGAGCAGGCGCTCGAGCTCGCCTCGGGTCGCGAGAACCGCGCCTACCTTCCGGGCCACTTCCTCGACCTGAGCATCCAGGTGGGCCTGGAGCCGGCGCCGGCCCTGATGGAGGCCGACCTCGTCCTGGTCGCCTGCCCCTCCTCCGGTCTGGAGGCGATGGCGACGTCCCTCGCCGCATCCCTCGACCGCGCCCAGCCGCCGCGCCTCGTCGTCTCGCTCTGCAAGGGCCTCGAGCGCGGCACGCTCCGCCGACCCTCCGAGGTCCTCGCCGCCGCCCTGCCGGGCGTCTCCCTCGCCACGCTGACCGGCCCGACCAACGCCGACGAGGTGGCCCGCGGCCTGCCCACGGCCGTCGTGCTCGCGGGCGCCGATGACGCCGCCCTCGGCGCCATGCAGGCCGCGCTGAGCGGACCGAGCCTGCGGGTCTACACCTCGGACGACCTCGCGGGCGCCGAGATCGGCGGCACGCTCAAGAATGTCTACGCGCTCGCGGCCGGCCTGTGCGACGGCCTGGGGCTGGGCTCCAACGCCAAGGCCTCGCTCCTCACCCGCTCGCTCCTCGAGATGGTCCGGCTCGGCGAGGCGCTCGGCGGCCGCCGCGAGACCTTCCTCGGCCTCAGCGGCGTCGGCGACCTCATGGCCACCGCCCACGGCGCCTGGAGCCGCAACCGCGGCTATGGCGAGGAGCTCGCGCGCGACCTCGAGGGCGCCAGGGCCGGCCTCGTCGCCCGCAAGTCGGTCGTCGAGGGCGTCTGGGCGGCGCAGGCCTTCGCCGAGCTCGCCCGCCGCCGCGGCCTCGACGCCCCGGTGCTCGCCGGCATCGACGCCCTCCTGCGCGGCGAGCGCACCACGGCCGAGACCGTGGCGGGCCTGATGGGGCGCGGCCTGAAGCGCGAGGCATGAGCGGCGCCGAGGCCCGCGCCTCCCGCATCGAGGGCCGGGGCCTCTTCGCCACCCGCGCCTTCCGCCCTGGCGAGCGCCTCGCGACCTATCGGGGTCCGGTCGTCGCCTCGCCGCCGGGTCCGGACGCCGAGGGCCGGGTCCACGCGCTCGAGCTGGAGCCCGGAAGGTGGATCGACGGGAGCGACCCGGGCAACCTCGCGCGTTTCGCCAACCATGCCTGCGAGCCGACGGCCGAGGCCGTGAGGGTCGGGGATGTCGTCGAGCTCCGGGCCCTGCGCGACCTCGAGGCCGGGACGGAGGTGACCTTCGACTACGGGTTCGGCCTGGCCGACGCCCTCGGGCACCCCTGCCGGTGCGGCGCCGCCTCCTGCCCGGGCTTCATCGTCGCGGAGCCCCTCCGCCCCCTGCTGCGCCGCCAATTGCGGGCCGCAAAAGGGAGGGATTGACCCCCTAGGCGGGCGGGTCAAAGGTCGGTCTTGGTTCCCTCCCGGACCCCATGAACAAAGTCCCCCTCACATCGCTCGACCCGCGCGTGCAGAAGCAGGCCGCGGCCGCCGAGCAGAATCTCAAGGGCAATCCCCAGTATGCCATGGAGCTCGTCTCCGGCCTGCTGGCCCGCAACCCCGGCTGCGTCGAGATCCGGCGCCTGCTCCGGCGCGCCCAGAAGGCGGCGCTGGGCACCGGCAGCGGCGGCCTGGGCGGCTTCCTCGGGGGCCTTCTGGGCGGCCCCAACCTCAAGCTCGCGGAGTCGGACCCCGTGGCGGCCATGGTCGACGCCGAGGCCCGCCTCGCCAAGAAGCCCGGCGACCTCGGCGCGCACCGCCAGCTCGCCGCCGCCGCGGCCAAGCTCGGCCTCTGGGACACCGCCGCCTTCGCCCATGAGGAGATCAGCGAGCTCAGCCCCAAGGACCCCGAGCCCGCCGTCGCCGCCGCCAACGCCCACATCGAGGACAAGGCCTTCGACACGGCCCTCGCCTACATCGACCTCAAGCTCAAGGCCTTCCCCGGCAACGGCGGCCTCATGGAATGCATGCGCAAGGCCTCCGTGGCCAAGACCATGGCGAAGGGCAACTGGGAGGGCGGCGAGGACTTCCGCTCCAAGCTCAAGGACTCGGAGGAGGCCACCCGCCTCGAGCAGGCCTCGCGCGTCATGACCGACGCCGCCACGGCCCAGGAGGTCATCGCCGGCCTGGCCAGGCAGATCGAGACCGACACCGAGAACGTCAACCTCTACCGCGAGATCGTCCGCCAGTTCACCGTCATCGGCGACTTCGACAGCGCCATCGCCTGGCTGCAGCGCGGCCGCCTGACCCCGCTCGGCCGCGGCGACGCCGCCCTCGAGCGCCAGGAATACGAGCTCGGCCTCCGACGCTACGCGGCCCGCATCGCCGCCCTCCGGGAGGCGGGCGACGCCGCCGGGGCCGACGCCCTGGCCGCCGAGGAGTCCGACTTCCGCCTCGCCGGCGCGGTCGCCGCCGTCGAGCGCTACCCCAACGACTACAACTACCGCCATGAGCTCGGGCAGCTCCTGCTCGCCCGCGGCCGCCTCGACGAGGCCATCCAGCAGCTGCAGATCGCGCAGCGCAACCCGAAGCTCCGCCAGTCGGCCCTCCTCGGCCTCGGGCGCGCCCTGCTCGCCGGCCGCAAGTTCGACCTCGCCATCGAGCAGCTCCAGCTCGCCAAGTCGGAGCTCGCCGTGATGAACGACCTCAAGAAGGAGGTCATCTACGCCCTCGGCGGCGCCTTCGAGGCCGCCGGCAAGGCGAAGGAGGCCATCGACGAGTACAAGGTCATCTACACGGCCGACGCCTCCTACCGCGACGTCTCCGCCAAGATCAACGCGTTCTACGACAAGCAGGGCTCCTGAGATGGCGCTGACTCCGTTCCGCAGCCGCCTCATCGCCGACGTCGGCGTGAGCATGGGCGACGAGGGCAAGGGCCGCCTCATCCCCGAGGTCGTCCGCGAGCTGCAGGCCCTCACCGGCCGGCGCGACGCGGTCGGCACCGTCCTCAAGGTCAACGGCGGCGCCAACTCCGGCCACACCGTCGCCGGCCTCAAGCTCAACCTCCTGCCCGGCGGCGTGGCCGAGCGCGACGTGCCCTGCCTCGCCCTCGGCTCCGGCGTGGTGGAGTCACCCGGCCTGCTCGGCTTTTTGCCCAA
>VFQS010002226.1_pt1 | contig 16275 bp, 10 predicted proteins | sample 3512361 | NCBI WGS metagenome assembly VFQS01 (sample SAMN10412375, study PRJNA504923) | tailings metagenome | isolation source: Relicate 1 Philex TSF3 active mining | place: Philippines
GCGCGCGCGCACAAGAGAACAGAATTTCAGCGCTCGAGAGCAATGAAGTGGGCTGCGCTATTTTCTGCGCACGCATTCTGTTTTGACGAAATTTATACATTTGTTTGAAATCACAGAAGCGCCAAAAGATGAGTATACAAAAACATAATATTTCCACACCACAACCCAATCATCATAAACAAAACACTTCCTGCTACAATGTATGCAGTCATAGAACTGGTTTTTGCATAGGTCCTCCAGCTATCTGGATTGTCTACATAACAAACTTTCATAACTTTCAAATAGTATACAGCACCAACAAGTGTATATAGCAAAGCGATCGCAACGGTTGTGTACAAACCATTATTTACACTATCCCAAATAATCTAAGCTTTTCCCAAGAATCCATAAACTGGAGGAAGACCAGCCAAACTCCTCATCATGACCCTCCACCTAAAAGCAGCTGCAGCGGAACTTTGATTCAATCCTTTCAAATCCCAAATATATTGAGGACCCGCGCTTTTTACAGAAGGTGTTCCTGGTCGAGTAACTGGCCACATAATCAACCCCCAAACACCAAGATTGATCTAAACATAAATAAACATGTGTGTCCAAAGCGCTCCAATATCACCAACACCGGCATAAAGTCCCCCAGAAGATCCTGTAGTGTACTGTACGCACAAAGGCATCTATAGCTATCCCATATGTCCAATACTACTATATGCAAGCTAACGTTTCAAGCTTGTTTGCGCAAGAGGTGCAAAGCCTCCAATAATCATAGAAAGAATCCTAAAAAAAGCCAAAGTGTTTCCAAAAGAAAGACTCCACAAAGCCTGCCAATGATGAGTCCAAAAACCAAGAACCGCGATTTTAGGCAACACAGTAATCCACAAAGACACACTGGACCAAGCTCCAGTATATACATCTGGAACCCAAAAGTGCAGAGGAGCTGCAGCCTATTTCCAAAGAAGTCCCATGCTGACAAACCAAATTCCCTACAACAATAGCAAAGAAGGTTCACTCCTTGTCCTTTCGGCAATGTTTTCAATAATCCTAATTTGAGTTTCTCCAGTTTGCCAATAAATGAACCCAATTCCGAGCTACTACAAACAACTCCTAAAAGCACTCAACAAAAAGTATTTCATTGCTGCTTCAATAGAATAAGCACTTTTAGAGTTCAACCCGCACAATACAACCTAGGAAAAACTTTGCTATTCCATACACTAATACATTGCCATCTAGTCTGTAGTTTGAATCAACAAATATTGTCCCATCTATGCCAACATAGCCAAATATACATATTCTGGGTGACAAATGGCAGCTGTTTTTTGCCATCCATAAGAAACCCTCTAGACCATGAGAGCTGTAACAAACAAAATGCCGCACAATGTGCTTGTATAATGGTCTTTTTGAAAACAACCACCCAAGTATACACTTTGCAAAGGTGCATAGAGCATCAAAGCAGCACTAAGAAAACACCAAAGAAGCCTCCACAAAGTCAATGTAGAAGCTGCATGATGAGGACCAGCCACCCTATAGTGAGAAAAAGTGCGGTTTCCCACATCAGAATTCCTTGCAGATACCTGGTTTTTTACCAAAGGCATCCATTCTGTTGCATGAGTGTTCATTTCTGCTACCGTCATCTTTTCTGCAACTGGTGTAATAAGTCCACCTGTCCCATACCATAGCAATACCAAAAAGCCAAAAAGAAAGAAAAATTCAGGCCTCAACATTACCAAATCCAAAGTCATCATTTTGTACTCTATATCAAATAGTAAAAACCATAATTCACGCCGTGCCTAGACTGCACGGCTGCTGCCAGAATTCATTCTCGGCAGCAGCAAGAAGAATTCATTCTCGGTCATTCTGGCGCTCCAGAATCGCCAGCATTCATTCTCGGCATTCTCGAATGCATTCTGTTCTGGCTGCAGCATTCTGACAGCAGCAGCAGCAGCAGTAGCAGAAGCGCATTCTGGCGCGCGCCAGAATCGAAACGAATCGACATTCGAGACAGAATGCTGCCGAGAATGAACGTATTTAGGGAATGAGGACCAGAACATACAGTTCTAAACAGAATGGAAGTGGCATGCTATACAGTATCCTGCAGTATTCACTCTTATGGATTTATTCGTTTCAATTGAAATATTCGTATTTAAAATATGATTTCAACATATTAGATGAAAAAAACTTATTAAAAAAAGTTTAGAAGATATCTAGAGATATTTATTATTAGATACTCAAAAATGATGAGTACTATGTTGAATATGGTATGGAATTAGTGTATTGTTCAAGCAGATGCTCCTGTGGCATGGCAAAAGTTGTTTCAAGATCCAGCAACTTCCAACATGGAAGGAATTGTTGATTTGCATGCAGACATTGCTTTCTTTTTGATTGTTATTTTGGTTTTGGTATTGTGGTTGGGAACCCGTATTGTTTAGAGTTTTCACCACACAGTACAGGCGGTGCCTGAACGATTTAACCACCACACTTCTTTGGAGTTGATTTGGGCAATTTTGCCTTCTGTTATTGTAACTTTGATTGCGCTTCCTTCTTTGAGTCTAGTCTACACCTTTGATGACTAGGTTACAAAACCTTGCTTGACCGTCAAAGTGACTGGGCGCCAGTGGTATTGGAGTTATGCTATGCATGAGCACGTTCAAATGAATTAGAGTAAAGTAGCTCAAGATTTGCTTTAGGAGTCTTCAATGTGAAAAACTCAGCAGCCCTCCACTCTCTGCTAGAGCGCAGGGTGTGCCAGCTATCTATGCAGTTTATGTCGATTCTGGCGATTCTGGCGCGTCCGGAAGAACAGCAATAAATAAACCAGTCAAAGACTCTGGTGCATAACAAAATTGATGCAAACTTTTTTTAAGTTGAAAAGTACAATGAAACAAAATAAACTTAAAGTATTTTTGATTTTTTTAAAACAAACTAAATTAGGTTTTCATGTAAGCGCTGACTTAGACAGCAGGTCAAAAAGTAGCGGTTACTGTAGGTTTCATATAATGTGTTCATATTCATGAATTTTAAATTTTTATTATATAAAATAATAAGTTATTGATCGCGCGCCGATTCTGTTCTGTGAATGAATCGCGCGCGCTTAGACTGCTGCTGTGAAGTCTTTCTCGTTTGGATTGAGCACCAGAACAATATCTTCCTGGGTTGGGTTTATACCCACCCTGATTCTGGCAATTCTGGCGCGATTCATTCTCGGCGGCAATGTAGTCTAATGGTAAGGCCTGAGTTTGCAAAACTTATAATAGCAGTTCAAATCTGCTCATTGCCTAAAAAAAATCTGCCAGAGTCCGCATGTTACAGCAGCTGCGATAGATGCACTCAGATATTCATTCTCGGCAGCTGCGTTTTGATTCTGGCACACAGATTCAGCTCGGTTGTTTACCATATATCATGCAAAAACCAGAAGCACCTCCTGTATACAACCGTGGCACGGCAGCAGCTACGGATACACGCGCGCGCCTAAACTCCTGTGCCTCAATACATGATAAAAGGTTCTCGTTTTGTAATAAAATATATATCTAACCTTTGTACTGTGTAAATCATTTTTTTGAAAAAACCAAAATCTTGAAGAATTTGACAATTTAAACTGTAAAAAAATAAAAAAAAATGTCAAAGCAGACTAAAAGATTCGCGAATATACTTGTATTTTTATATTATTTTCATGTAAAAGAAAAGAAGTGTTTAAAAAAAGTTGATCTAAAAGGTTTGTAAAACCACGGTATTTCAAGATTCACCAGAGCCCCACTGCGAGAATTCTCGTCAATTCTGGCGCGCGCCAAAACTCTGGCCCGCGTAATGAGCATATTATGATGGCTATTTTTGTTGTAATTTTTAGGAGTTTTATGATTTGGAATGGATTGTTGATGGATTGGGCAAGGGCTCTTGCTACTGGTTTGGCACAGCTTGCTATTTGGTCTACTTTGTAGAGTTAGGTACCTTTTGTTTCTCTTTGGGCAAATCTAAAAGGAGGAGCTTAGACTGAAATGCCTCAATCTACTTAGCGCACTCATTGGACCTGTTCTTTGAAAGATTCATTTTGATTCTTTCAAACCCGCTTCTGCATAAATAAAATTGTAACCGCGCACACGAAACAATATTTCTGCAGCAGCAGCGGCAGCAGCAGCAGCAGAAGCGCGCGCGCCAGAGTTCTGGCGCGATTCTGGTCATTCATTCACAGAACAGAATCGGCGCGCTTAGAATGCAGCTGCAGGGAATACAACAGGCGAACCTGAGTTTTTGTAAAGTAAAAAGCTAGACTACAGAACAAGCTTTACGCGCGTGCGCTTCAGGCTGGGTGCAGCTTGAATGCAGTTGGCGCGAATTTTTTCTTCATTTTTATTATTTTATTTGTTGCTCCGAGAATGAATTGTGGGCCAGAATCGAGCGGGGCGTCCGCCGCATTTTTATTTTCTTTTTTGTAGAGCGCCAAAACCCACGAACAGCACCACAAAAAATATATTCATTCTCGGAGCAAGTGTAAGTATAAAAACAAATAAACTGCAAAAATACCAGAATCGTTGTGTTTATATGCTCTTTTTTGCTATAGAATCTTAAAAATTGAACGTAGAAAACCAATTCAAAATAAACCAACTGTTGCGTTTCTGAGCAGCTCAGGCTGAAGCGCGTGCGTGCGCCTGCGCATTCTACAAATAAATCGCGAACAAATACTGGAAAATAAAACCCATGACTCTATACCCAAATTCTAATAAGTAAAGATCATTACTATTTGTTGTAATCTAGAAAATACCTTTCTAAATCACAATAAATAGTTAGTCTAAAGATAGCATGATGACTGAGTGGCCAAAGGTGTCGGGTTGTAAACCCGCTGACGATTGTCTGCGCTGGTTCGAATCCAGCTCATGCTAAACAACAATTTACAAAATTCTTTCGAGAATGAGTTCAAAAAAAACCTTTTACATTACAATATAATTGTAATTTAAAGAATGAAAGTACCCCAACTGCATGAACGTGACGAATGAATCATTACAAAAACCACGGGATAAAACAGCTTCCAGAATTCTGGCGCGCCAGAATCGCCAGCCAGAAATCTGGTTCTGGAATGAATTCTGGCAGCAGTTTAAGCGCGCGCCGAGAATGAATCGACATTCGAGAATGCCGAGAATGAATGCTGCGGGCACTACTATAAATACTATTTCCTTAAGCAAATAACCGTGCGCCAGCCAGAATTCTGACAGCCAAGAATGAATTTTCGCGAGAATGTCTAAGCGCGCGCACACGATTCTTGTGATTCCGGCGCGCGCCAACAGCATTCATTCTCGGCATTCTCGAATGTCTAAGAGCGCCCGCCCACAAGAGCCTTCGCCTGTATACAACATTTTTTTTCTGGAAAAAAGTGTAAAAACACAGCTATGACGAAATGGTAAACGTGCTACGCTAAGGACGTAGTGGGCATTGCCCTTGGGAGTTCAAGTCACCCTAGCTGTAAATTGTTTCACTCAAATACATAGTACTCAAAAATCACAGTAACCACCCACCCCCTCATACCTGTAGTATTGGTATGTACAGGACAGAAATGCTGCAAATATAAATATCTGCAACTGCTTGCATTAAAATTTCAATATATTAAAAAAAATGCTTAAAATATTCCTTAGGTTGATTTATAAACCCTTTTTTCTTACACAACAAAATAATAAAATACATCTGCAAATGACGCCGAGAATGAATCGCGCTTAGACATTCTCGCTGGGATTCTTCTAAAATCCCTTAATATTCATTTATTGGAAAGCAGTGTTTATTGCCCACACCTCATCTTGAGGCAGGCCACCGAGAAACGCAGCAGCTTTCTCGTTTAAGCGCGCCCGCGCGCGCGCGCTTCTGCAGCTGCCAGAACAGAATGCTGCCGAGAATGAATGCTGCTGGCAGAACAGAACATAATACCCGCGTGTGTTCATATAAAATAAAGCGGCCAGAATCGCCACGAATGAAAACTGTGAATACGTGCAACAATAACGTAGTACTTACCTTACTTTGTGTATCTTCCAGTGTAAGAAAAGTAATACATTTACACAAAGGAATTCATTCTCAGCAGCGAATTGAATGTTTCCAAAAAATGAATAGTGCACATAGCTCAAAGGCAGAGCACATGTTTCCTAAACATGCGATGAGAGTTCGATTCTCTCTGTGTACATTCTATACAAACAATATAGTATTGACTCTCTAGCTGCGCTTAAACTGCAACTGTTATCTAAGCGCTGCTGCTCATTCTCTACTGAATTCAAATGCGTAAACCTAAAAAACGGCGTTTTATCATACGTTGAAAAGCACCCCCCAATTGTATGAATCAATACACACAAGTTCGCGCGCGCGCTTCTGCTGCCAGAATGCTGCCGAGAATGAATGCTGCGTTTCTGGACTGCTAGTAGTCCATACAGCTGTTTTTTAGGCGCCTCAAAGTCATTTATTTGCTATAAACAGTAGTGTAAATAATGAAAAGTCAATACAGAGCATGTAGCTCAATGGCAGAGCGCAAGACCGATAATCTTGCGGTTATAGGTTCAAGTCCTATCGTGCTCAATAATATTCTATGACAGAATATGTTGGTGTATTGTTGTATATTGCTATTGCTACAGGTCTTGGCATTATTATTCTTTTTGCATCTTATAAAGTAAGGCCTCGTCGATTGGATTTGGAAAAAGCCACAGCTTATGAATGTGGATTTGAACCTTTCGGAGAAGCTCGCTCTCCTTTTGATGTAGGATTTTATTTGGTTGCTATCTTGTTTTTGGTATTTGATATTGAAGTTGCGTTTCTTTTGCCTTGGGTTTAGGGAGGTATTAGCACTGGTATGAGTGGCTTCTTTTCTTTGATTCTATTTTTGGTTGTCTTGGTCATTGGATTTGTTTTTGAATGGCAAAAAGGCGCTCTTGAGTGGAATTCACGAAAGTTATCCAAACTACTGCAATTCTCACAAAATCACGGCAACGGCTGCTGTTATGATTCTTACCACCCTTCATTTACAGGGGATCATAAACCCCCAAAAGTTTGTATTACTACTATTTTTTTATTCTAATGGTTTTGAAAGTTTTGAATAACGAAAAAATTCTTAGGGGAACACCTAAGAATCCTACTTATAGTTCTGCTACAGCTCACAATGGAGTGAGTATGCCCCATCATGGGTATCATTTGGTTGATCTTAGTCCTTGGCCTGCGTTGACTAGGTTGTGTCTTTTGTGGTTGACCACATCTATGGTATTGGTTTTTCACCAATATGCGGGTGCACCTACGGTTGCTAGTATTGCATTTATGTCTTTGGTTTATACAGCATTTGTTTGGTGGCGCGATGTAAACCGTGAAGGAATTCTTGGATTTCACACTGGAAAAGTGAAAGCTGGATTGCATCTTGGTATGATGTTGTTTATTTGGAGTGAGGCAATGTTTTTTGTTGGTTTGCTCTGGAGGTTCCTTCATAGGGCACTGATGCCAACTATTCAAATTGGGATGAGTTGGCCCCCTCTTGGTGTAGTTCCAGTTGAATTGTTTGGGTAGCCAAAAACCAACACGTAGCTTCTTTTGAGGAGTTATTTTACTGCGAATGCGGCAAAACATGCAGTTGATACTGGAAATATGAAAGCGGTGCGTATTCATTTGGGAACAACGATTGGGCTCGGTATTTTGTTTTTGTATTGTCAATATTAGGAATACACTGGAGCGGCGTTTACTTTTAGTGATTCCGTGTTTGGAAGTACATTCTACCTCACGACGGGATTTCACGGCTTCCACGTCCTTGTTGGAAGGCTTTATTTGGCGGTATGTTATGTGCTTCTCCCAGAAACAAAACCTGGACAATCTACCGCTATGGATCTTGCAATTGTATATTGGCATTTTGTTGATATTGTGTGGATTTTCCTTATTGTAATTATTTATGCATGGGGTTGTAGGACCCCTGCTCCAGAGCTTAGCGCATGTGCAGATAGCTCTTGCAGCTTGGCTACAATTTAGTATGAAGCAAAAGCTCATTCTTTTGCTCATCCCGGAAGTGCTCATTTACTTTATATAAATATTCTTAAAATACATCAACGCATTCTAGCGCTTAGAGTGCAGCTATCACACAACTAAGATATTCAATTCAAGAATTTTGAGAAATAAACCGCTTCATGCGTTGCGCGGCTGTACAATAACAGTAGTATTATTTCAAAAAGGGAAAGCTTCGCAATCTAATAGCAGCTGTAGAAACTCAAGCGGAGTAAAGATTTTGCTACTGAAACGGCGCTTTATGATTCTATATTTGTTGATTATGATTTTGGCAACTGTAGTACCCCTATAGCTCGCCGTTGCTTTTTAGACCCTTGTTGAACGCCGTGTTATGGGTGCAATGCAACGCCGTCAAGGTCCAAATGCTTGGGGATAGTTTGGAGTATTGCAGCCATTTTTGGATGGTTTGAAACTGTAGTTGAAAGAACCCATTTTGCCCAGCAGTGCTGATCAAGCGTTGTTTTTGTGGGCTCCTATTTTGACATTTTTGACAAGTCAAATCGCATGGGCTGCTTTGCCTACAAGCGCTGCTGGTGCTGTGAGGGATTTGAGTTTGGGTACAATGTATGTATTGGCGGTTGGAAGTTTGGGTGTTTATGGAATTTAGTAGGCTGGTTGGGCAAGTAACAGTAAGTATGCTTTTTTGGGATGTTGCCGCTCTGTTGCTCAAATGATTAGTTATGAATAGCCTATGGGATTGATTGTATTGTCTGCTTGTATGATTGCAAACAGTTTGAATTGGAGTACTTTGGTACAATCTCAACAAAATGGATGGTTTTTCTTTGCATAGTGGCCTATGGCTTAGATCTGGCTCGTGTGTTGTTAGGCCGAATAGAATCGTGCACCCTTTGATTTGCCAGAAGCAGAAGCAGAGTTGGTTGCAGGATATAACGTAGAGTATGCTTCTATGGGATTTGCTCTTTTCTTTATTAGGGAATATAGGAGCATGATTATGATGGCGACGGTGACAAGCCTTTAGTTTTTGGGAGGAACAGCAGCTCCCTAGAGTTAGTAGAGTTGGCTTCCTGGAACATTCTGGCTTAGGTTGAAAACAACTTTTGTAGTATTTCTTTATATTTGGGTTCGCGCAACATTGCCTCGATATCGTTATCGTGATTTGATGAATCTAGGATGGAAACGTTTGCTTCCAATGACACTAAGGGGATTCTTTTGGAACCTCTGCGTAGTGTTCTGTTGTCAACTCATTTCATTATTTTTTTTCAGGGCATGCCCTTCTACAGGCTGCTATTCTTTATACTGAAGCATTCTGGCGCGCGTGCGAATACGCGCGCTTAGACATTCTCGCGAGAATTCTGGCTGCAGAGACTTTGTTTTTGGCGTGCACCTCGAGTCTGGCGCGCTTAGACTGCAGCCAGAATGCTGCTGCCCCCACTTCGTCTGCTGCTGGTGCAGCTATTCTGTGGATTCCGGCGCGCGCCAGACGTGCTATATCAAGATGGACACCGCTACGGTTGCCCTGATTCGAGCGTTTACACCCTGGACGTTTTGTTCTATGCATATTTTGTTGGTTCTAAACCCCTCTATAAACAAAATATTTGGCAGCTGTTTCAGTCGTGTGCGCGCGCGCGCTTAGACTGCTGCTGGCAGAATACTGCTGCTGGCAGAATGCTGCTACCAAAACAGAATGCTGCGTTTCTGGCGCGCGCATCCAAATCTTTTCTCTTTGAAGTTTTCAAATAGTTACAACGGGCACCCACCAACAACGCTCCTGCAGTTGTCTAAAAGCGCGCAAAAATTGAACCACAGCGCTTCTGTTTTCAGAGCGCCCGGTTTCAAACTGTACTATACAGAATTGAACATTAAAAGAGAATAATAAAAAATGGACAGCATCTTTGACTCTGGCACGTACTACGAACCTTCTTTTGGTTTCGATTTTTGCACGAATCCATGATTGAGCCGTCGCCTAAGGATCTTTACGACCCAATACTTCGTGAAGATAGAAAGACCTCTACAAACAGAAAACCCCACTTTGGAGTACGGCCACAATTGTTTCCAACGCACTCAATGCCATCTAAATCATAGCAGCAATGACTGTAACTGGAGCCCCCTACAAAATAGGAGTACACTATACTGGAACAAGGGAAAGAGATGTAAACTAATGAAGCAATAGATGGCCCGCGAACATGTTGCAATAAAGTCGAGTTCCAAGACTAATTGCACGGAATCCGTAACTAATAGATTCCAACAAAATGAAAAGAGGGGCCATTGGCCAAGAGGGTCCACTAGGCAAAAACTAACGCACAAATTTTTTTCCTTGACGTTTTACTCCAATAAAAGTAATTGCAATCAACAAAGCAATACTCATTCCCAAAGTAAATCCTGCTTGCCCAGTAATAGCAGAGCAAAAAGGTACCAATCCAAAAGAGTTGCTTCCCTAAATGATAAAGAACAGAACAGAAAGCCATACAACCGTTGTTTTTCCTTGATTTTCAGAAAGAATCCTCCAAGCTGCTGGCAAACGGTTTGTCAAAATACTACGATTTGTATAAGCAGAACGTGCTCCAAACAAACGCCACTTCAAGTGAACACGTTCCTATGTTTGAGTATTCCAAAAACCACTTACAGATTTACGAAAACCAGAAAAAGCACTATTTCCAGCTTGAGCTCCAGAATGATTTGTAGAATGATTTCCAATCAATACCAACAAAACTAGAGCACAACATGTAGCCCAAATATTTACACTAAACACAGACCCCATAAAAGGCATATGCTAAGAAACCAATGGAACACTGGTCCAAGCTTCTGCCGCAGATGCAAAAAACATAGAAAAATTGATATCCATTACTCTATCTTCTTTTTAAAATATGAACACTCATCCCACTTTTTATTTTTTATTATTTCTTTGATACGCTCGCTCTAGTTGCATAAATTTTTTGCGAACGAATCACTATAAGAATTTAAATAATAACGATTTTTAAAATGAAAAAAAAAGTAAGATTTCTAGGGGTTATTTCCTCAACATTTACATATTACCTAACGCTCTCTTTACTTCATGTGTTTTCATCACACAATGATTCACTTCTTCAGGCGGGTGAGCGCCAGCGCCAGCATTTATTCTCGGCATTCTCAAATGCTGATAGTTTGCTGAATATTTTTTCTGAATCTTATGGGTCTTTCGCCTTTTTTTTGTTAGCCAAAAACGAAAGATTGAACATGCATCTTCTATTTAAGCCCGCGATGATGAACTTTATATACACCTAGAGCATATGTTCATGTAGCGCGCCGAGAATGAATTCATTCTCCGAGAATGAATGCGCGCGCTTAGACAGTCACTGGTTGGTTTTCTCAAATAAAACGAAGAGCTTATGAAAACACATAGATTAGGTGCACTATATAAAATGCAAGTATATGATGTCTACTGAGGGGTAGGACGAATTACAGGAATTTGATCACCATAGGTGTGATACGCGGGGGGACTGGGGAGACACCACTCGATACCATACGCTACATCTTGCTTATCTTCTGTTGTCCAAGGGTTGTTCGCGCACTTAGGCCCATGCGCCAATGTCAAGTAGACAATGTAGAAGAAGTACAAAAAGCTAAGCCTGCTAAGATAACTTCCATAACTACTAATAATGTTCCACCCCAAAAATGCATCTGGATAATCCAAATAACGGCGGGGCATTCCAGCCAATCCGAGAAAGTGTTGAGGGAAGAAAGTCAAGTTCACACCCTAAAAGAACAAGAAGAAGTGTGCTTGTCCATGGTGCTCTGGATACTGGCATCCAGTCTATTTACTTACCCAAAAATAAAAAGCTGCAAAAATTCCAAATACAGCTCCCATACTCAATACATAATGGAAATGAGCTACAACATAGTAAGTATCGTGCAATGCTACATCCACTCCCCTATTTGCCAATACAATTCCGGTAAGTCCTCCAATAGTAAACTAAACCTAGAATCCCAAAGCAAACAACATAGGGGTCGTCAACCACAAGGATCCCCCATACAAAGTAGCAAGCCAAGAGAAAATTTTGATTCCAGTAGGCACAGCAATAATCATCGTTGCACTTGTAAAATATGCACGAGTATCTACGTCCAAACCAACTGTATACATGTGGTGTGCCCAAACCTAGAATCCAAGAACGGCGATCGCTCCCATGGCATTCACCATTCCTACATACCCAAAAACGGGTTTACGCGCAAAAAAACTCAACACGTGGCTAACGATACCAAAGGCAGGCTAAATCAAAACGTATACTTCAGGGTGTCCGAAGAACCAGAACAAGTGTTGATACAATACAACATCACCTCCACCTGCAGGCAAAAAGAAAGAAGTATTAAAGTTTCGGTCTGTCTAAAGCATAGTCAATCCCGCTGCAAATACAGGAAGGCTCCCAATCAACTAGATACTCACAAAACAAAGGGACCATACAAACAAAGGTACGCGATAAAGGGTCATACCCTGTGCACGCATGTTCGCCACGGTGACCAAAAAATTCACAGACCCCTAAATACTGCCAACACCAGAAACGTGCAAACTAAAAATAGCCTAGTCAACAGAAGCACCAGAGTGGCTCAAAGCACTACTAAGAGGAGGATATGCAGTCCACCCTACACCAGGTCCTTGTTCCACCAAAGCGCTCTAGAGCAGCAACGTCTACCCGGCAGGCAGCACCCAGAAAGACACGTTATTCATGCGGGGAAATGCCATATCTGGCGCGCCGATCATGACAGGCACAAGCCAATTTCCGAATCCCCCCATCAAAGCAGGCATTACAACAAAAAACAACATCAACAATCCGTGTGCAGTAATCAGGACGTTGTAGAGTTGTCCATTTCCTGCCAAAATACCGGGTCCAGTGTTCCTCTATTCCATACGAATCTACTAACTCATGGTTGTTGCCATGACACCAGCCCAGCTAGCAAAAACAAGGTACAACATACCAATGTCTTTTGCGTTGGTGCTACAGCACCAACGCAAAAACATGTTTTTCAAATTAGACTCAACTTTCATTTATTTTTCATGTATATTCTTTCTAAAACCTCTATGAGACTGTACTCGATTCAGCACGCGAGAAACAAAACGAATCACCAAAATCAAAAGCAGACTGATGTAGATGCGTTCGCCCACACTTACATTGCTGCAATGCCTCTTGGTTCTTCTGCATTTTTGCACGCGAGAAGAAAAGAGAAGAGAAGAGAAATCGCGCGTCTGCCAGAATTCATTCTCGGCATTCTCGAATGCATTCTGTTCTGGCAGCAGCATTCTGGCAGCAGCATTCATTCTCGTCAGAAGCGCGCGCACTAGAATCGCCAGAATCGCCAGAATCGCCAGAATCGGCATACTCGCTGCTACCAGAATGCTGAGCGCTTAGAAGCGAGTTTTAAGCTCGCTGGTTTTGACCACCCAGAAAAAATTTTTTACGAAGAGAGAGATTCGAACTCATCACATTTATTTCAAATAAAAGCTTTAGAAGCTTTCGCGTCTACCAGTTCCGCCATCTTCGCTTATGTATGAAACTCAATTTAGATTTACTATAAGTTCACGGCAGCTACGATTCGTGAGCTTGCACATATATTGCAGCGAGAATGTCAGCTGCACGGTTTTTTATAAAGTATGACTTTATGACTGGGGTTTTTCGGCGCCAAAATCGTTCAGGTAACAATGTTGAATGCTCATGTACGTATTGATATACGGAAGTGGAAGGATTCGAACCTCCGGTGCCTGCTATAGACACAATGGCTTAGCAAGCCAACGCTTTCAACCACTCGGCCACACTTCCGTACATGTTTCAGCTGTTGCTGTAATAGTTGAATCGTTCAGAGACATGGAAGCACGGGAATAAACTATGATCTTGTCATTATCTCTTTTTCATAAGCAAATACAAAAATAAAATAACGCGCGTGCTTAGATTGCTGCTGTAGTAAGAAGAATCCAATTCTAATAATCAAACAAGAAAATGAGTTCATTTTCTTGTGCGCGCCAGACATTCTCGCAGCCTGAACAGAATGCTGCTGTTTACGCGCTGAGAATGAATAGACTGTTTATTTTTTAATATTAAGTATAAGGAAAAAATGAAAAGGCAGATTCCCCTGAAATCAAAAAAAAAGTTCTACCCAAAAAAACTCTCAGGTAGTGAATAAAGGGTTACTTTGCTGCTTTACTTTTACATTGGGCTGCTTATATACCCTCTAAAGTCGAATGATGACGATTCTACGGCGTAGCTGCATTCGTAGGCGCGCGCGCCAGCAGCAGCAGCAGAAGCGTGCGCGCGCACGACATTCGAGAATGCTGCTGCCAGAATTCATTCTCGGCTGACGCGCGAATTCATTTTGTTTTATACTTTCTGATGAGAGTATACAAGCAACCAGAAGAACGTGTATCTTTATAATGTAATCTTGTGGTTATTAGGTTTATACTTTCATCTGAAAATATAGAACGAATATAATACAAGATGTATATATGTGCAAATTTCAAAAAACGCCCCTGCAGGAGTATAAGAGCGCGCACAAATTTATTTTACTTCAATTTTTGCAGCAATAATCATTATTTAAGCTTTTATTATTTTTTAGATTCAATAAATTCTTTTGAGAGGGTGAATCACAGTATACACTGTGAGTTTTGTGAGTACTTTAGCATCCACTAGTTTTTGTTTTATGTCTACGTGCGCGCCAGAACAGAATCGATCGCCGTGGCGATTTTCGCGCCGCAGACTAGAACAAAAGCTCAAATTGAGCCATTGAAAAGTGAATGGTCACAGTACTAGAATCATTGCTTGATCCAAACTAAATCAAGAAAGTCACCAAGAGAGCGAAAAGCCTTACACTTTCGCACAAAGCGAATCCCAACAAAGCATATCCCATCAAAGCTTTTGCCATGGTGGGGTTACGGCTTGCTGCTTGGATCAAAGATCCAAATACAATTCCAATCCCAGCACCTACTCCCGCCAAAGCGATCAACGCACTTCCTGCTCCAATCTATTTTGCTGCTTGTACCATAATATATTTTTTATTTTTTGAAATTCCCAACCAAACTTTATAAATCAGAGAGACCGGATTTGAACCAGTGACCTTCGACTCCCTATGCCGACACGCTACCAACTGCGCTACACTCTGCGTTACGAACAACAAGATTTGAACTTGTAAAGAGAAATCCCCAATAGTACCTGAAACTACCGCGTCTACCTATTTCGCCATGTTCGTTTCTGGAATTGTTGTGGGTGGAAAGGTTCCTGAACAGAATAACCACGATTGCAGAATAAGCTTTTTGTGTGTGCCAGAATCAAAACGCCGCCGCGATTCTGGCGATTCATTCTCCGAGAATGAATGCGCGCGCGCGCTTCTGCTGCTGCTGTCAATTTAAACGCACTTAGGATAGCAATATACCATTGGGTGTTTTGTTGGTTGTATACTCTAAATTTATTCGAGAAAAAAATGACATCCTTTGCTACGCATTTAGACTGTATACTCTTAAAAGAAATTAGAAAGAAACGCTGCAATTCAGGCGCGCGCGCGCTTCTGCTGCTGCCAGAACAGAATGCTGCTGTGAAAATTTTACAGAAATAAAGTCTGGCGGACACCGTGCTCGTACTTTTTCGGTGGGTCGTGAATATTTTTGCTTTAATATAAAAAAAAATATTAGGCGCATTTCGTTGTTCTTTTCGGTGTGGAAGATATATATGCCTTATGAACTTCAAGCGGCTCCTTTCATTTTACTCATTTTTTTGAGTTTATCACCAGAATCCAAGATCCCGACAGTCTAAGCGCTCGTGTTTAGACTACGCTGTTTTTCAGGACTGTATTCCATTCGCTGTTGCAATTCAGGAGGGGCAACTTATTCATTCTCGGCAGCAAATGGGAAAAGGTCATTCAGTGCATACGGACTTTCACTTCTCTTCTCGTGATGATCAAATATTGATTGAATGGGCCAATACATTAGAAGTGTTGGTATTTTGATACTTCGCCTAGTATTGATCTGCCCAAGCTGCTACACACAAAGCCAAAAGCAACCCAAAAAAAGCAACTGTAGCCTATTGTCCCATCAATACGTAAGGAGCTTCAACTGGTTGATGTCCCTAGTAAGTGAGCAACATAAAATCACCAATCAATGCCCATACCTATACTTCGTGCAACCTTCGGAAAGAAGGTCCACGACAGTTTGGTTTATGCAAATAAGGCAATGCCCTCAAAGCAACGAAAACCAACAAAATAGCGATAACACCCGCAAGTTTATTTGGAATACTACGCTAAATCGCATACACCCACTAAAAGTACCACTCGGGAACAATGTGTGCTGGAGTGGAATAAGGGTTTGCAGGGATA
>VFQS010002227.1_pt1 | contig 16271 bp, 4 predicted proteins | sample 3512361 | NCBI WGS metagenome assembly VFQS01 (sample SAMN10412375, study PRJNA504923) | tailings metagenome | isolation source: Relicate 1 Philex TSF3 active mining | place: Philippines
CAAAAGGGACAAAAGGGGCGCGGCGTGACCTTCGTGCTCGACTCTGACGAAGAAGAAGAGGACGAGTTTGACGACGACGATGAAGAGGACGACGACGACGATGAGGAGGACGACTTGACGGCGGCGGTGTCGCAGCTCAGTCAGCTGTTGGTTACTGAAGATGGCGAGGCGTTGGCCGACATCATGCGTGGCATCTTGGATGCCTTGGACAAGCACAACAAGATTATGTACCGAGGGCTGCAAGTACTGGAGACGACCATGGCCAAACCCGGTCGCCGCTAGAAGCCCGCCGCTTGAAGCTATCGCTTGAAGCTATCGCTTGAAGCCGTCGCTAGAAGCCGCCGCTTGAAGCCGTTTGTGGATTCATGTAACATACCGAGCTTGCACGCCCGGAAGCGGCTTTTTGAGCGAGTCAAAGTAGGGATCTTTCAACAGCATTTCGGGTCGGAGACGGGCCATCACAGTGGCGTTTTGGCGGTCTTCGGTTTTCAAGCGGGCGCGGTATAAAAAACGTACGGTTTCGGGGAATTCGGAAGTGCGTCGTTGGATGCATTTCAACACGCTTTTCAAGAAAAAGTGGGTGTCGTAACTGTCATTTGGCCGACCATCCACTTTGTACCGCCCGCTCAGCACGCGTTCATTGGACAACTCCTCGTGGTTGGGCACATGCACGAAGTCGTAGTCAGACAAAGCCACGAACACCGGCGCGGACACATAATATGTCGTGGACGACGCCGTGGCAGTGGACGCCGCGGCAGTGGGTGCTGGGGTCGAGGTTGAGGCCGGGGTCGAGGTTGAGGCTGGGGTTGAGGGTGAGGCCGGGGTTGAGGTTGAGTTTGTCACGGTGTATGCCAGCGTGGGGGGCCTGGTCAGCGTGCGAACCAAAATGTTGTTGGTCGATAAGTCATTGTGGCGGAAGCCGGGGAAGGCGCGTTGCAAGGCTGCCAACGTGTACACGATTTGAAACACGAGGCTTTTGAGAACGTTTTCCGAGTACTTTTTGGTGACCAGGTACGAGGTCAAGTTGTCGTGAAACAGTTCCATGAAGCACACATTGTTAAACTTTTTTTGGAATGGGCTCAATTGCTCGAGTCGTTGCTTGAGCAGGCCGCCGAGCTTGGGCGCAAAGTCCATGCAATCTTTTTGGCAATATACCACCACGAAATGTGGCGACACACTGTCGAGAAGCTTGGACGTCACCCTGGAAAAGGCGTGGCTGACTTGAATGGCGTCGCGCCGTTTGGATCGCACGGCCCCCTTGAAATCGCCGGCTTTGAGTTTTTTGGCAACGTCGCACAGCGTGGCGTCCCTGTAATAACTGATCTTCATGACCAACCTGGTAGGCTTGCGGGTGGCCATCACGCGGAAAACGTCGCTGTACTTACCCGAACCCAAGGGTTTTAACACCACGCCGTTAAAAGCTTTTGGACGCGTCCTTTCCTCTGGACGCGAGTTTCCAAGCTGTTGTTGGGGTCGCCGCGTGGATTGTCGCCGCGTGGATTGTCGCCTCGTGGATTGTCGCCTCGTTGATTTTTTAGGTGTAGTGCCTCTGCGTTTCGTCCAAGGTTTCAGACCTTTCAGACCTTTCAAACCTTTCAGACCTTTTAGACGGGCCCGCTGCCGCCGCGGCCGTCGAGGTGGCATCGCGAGCGAGCGAGAGGCGTTACTGGTTGGCTGTGGCGGTGGTGTGTTGTTGGGTGCGCGTTGGATGGTCGTTGGGTGGGAGTTGGGTAGGAGTTGCGTCCGAATGATATCAGAGCCCGCGTTTATTTTTTTGAGCGAGTTTTTTTCTTTTCGTCAAAGCAATAATGCCGCCACGCAAAAATACCGGCGCAGTGGGCGCTACGACTCTAGGTGCCATTATGCCGACCGATATGGGCCCGACCACGCTCGAAGCTGTCGCGGATGTGATGGCACCTCGAAGTACGACGGGTCGCCGACTGTTCAAAACTGTCCGTAAAACAGTTCGTAAAACAGTTCGTAAAACAGTTCGTAAAACAGTTCGTCGTAAAACAGTCCGTAAAACAGCACGTAAAACCACCAAGAAGACTGCAAAGAAGACTGCGAAGAAGACCGCCAAAAAGACTGCGAAAAAGACTGCCAAGAAACCAGCGAAAAGGACGCCGTTCAAGAAGACAACGAAGACAACAAAGACAACAACACCGAAAAAGAGCAGAGGATGTGGATGTGGATGTGCGTGATGAAGAGTGAAGAAAGAAGTTTATTGAAGAAGTGTTTTGAGATTTTCGAGGGACCGCGATTTCATCCATATGTGTGTGATCGCGGTCGCACGAAAAAAGTGTGGCTTAGTGGTAACCTACTCGGCGTTCAAGCACAGTCGCCTTCACGCGGAATGTCGAGGCCGCTGACGAATGTGCGCGGCGTATCGTGCCCCGCCCACGGATCTTGTACGAGCCAGATTCACGTCAATCCATCGGTGAAATCGTTGGCATACGGCTCAAATGCCACGGTCGTCAATTTGGGCAGCCCGGAATGTCCCGTTTTAGAATTTGCTTTGCCTGCCGGCCGGCCTGGGCCTGTGACCGTCGACATTGGCAATGTGGTGACCGTAGAACACGACCAGGGTGCCAATGTACTGAATGTGGGCAACGTGCAACATGCGGTCCTCGATTTCTACTTGCCCAAGGGCAGCACGCCCGCAGTGACCATTGGCAATGTGACCACGCTGCCATATGGGTCAAATGCTGCCGTCACGACGTCTGGCAATGCCACGAATGTCGTGTTGAATTTTGGCATCCCGGCATCCAACGAAACCTTCGAAACCATTTCACGTAACATCCGCAGCATGCCCGCCGCCATCGCGTATTCCAATACCGGCGACATTGCCAACATCACCTACACCAGCAACGTGCACGGTACCGTCATCAAATCGTTCGGATATGACCCCTCGGGCCGCCTGACCAGCCTGACGCTGAGCGGCAATGCGGCGGCGGGCCTGCCCACCACCAAAACATTTGCATACGATGCCGATGACAACTTGGTGAGCACCTCGTACTCGTAAACACGCGAAAACACAGCACACACAACAAACAAAATATCTCGCCGACAAAGAAGAAGTGCAGCCGCGTCTTGAGACGGCAAGAACAACAACATGTCGTCGGTGAGCGTGGTGGTCAAAGCCCGTGTCACCAACTTGGTGGCGGGATCCAGGGTGCACATTTACAACGTCGCCACATCCACCGTGCTTTTCAACGACATCGTCGCGTCCTCGACCTACGAGAATGCTTATGAAAGTGGGTACACGCCCGGTGACGTGGTGAGAGTGCGAGTGACGTACGTGGCGGGCAACGCCGCGAAGGTGGCCGTGGAAGCGTTCACCACGGTCAGCGACTACGGGTGGATGGTGCGCGTGGCCCAGGCGGACGACGCCGTGTACAACGGCTACGGATTGGACGGCTCTTCAATCGCCGAGTTTTCGACGGCGGCGTGGCCCACCGTGCGCATCAGCGGCGCATCGACCACTTCGGTGGCCCGGCTGTACGCGTGGTGGGTGGCGCGGCAGCACACGTCCGCGGGCATCACCTCCCATTTCGGAGGGCTGGTGGCGGAGGACGCGCTGAACTTTCGCATCCGGCAATCCATCGTGGACCTGAAGCTGGACAATGCAGATTCAACGGCCGTCGTGTTCACCGGCTCTATGCGACTGTACCGGGAGGACGGCGCGTCCCCCGTAGTGAGCTCCACGGCCGGCGGCGGCTCGTTGGTGCTGTACGCCGGCAGGGTGTACGGCGGCGGCGGCGTCGGCAGCGATTGGACCGCGTCGGAAAAACAACAAATTCGAACGGCTCTGGGCATCACGGGATCCACGGCCAGCACCAGCGGCACCGGGTACATCGATGCCATCAAGCTCAAGACGGACGCCGTGACGCAATGGTCCCCCAGCGAACGCAATCAGTTGAGGAGCGCGCTGGGCGTGAGCGGCACCACGGCATCGACCACGGGCACGGGCGTGCTGGACCGCATCTACGCCAATTTGCAGACGTACAATGCGAGCATCACCCAACTGTTGACGACGACACAAAAAGATTGGACGGATTTCGAGCGTGGCCAAATTCGCAATGTGTTGGGCGTGGGCGGCGAGCAGTTCGCGGCGTCCAACGAGCCATATTTCGGCGAATTGTACACCACCGTCAACAACATCAAGGCCAAAACCGATTTGTTGCCATCGTTGCCGGCCAATGAATATACGGTCCTCAGCAGGTTGGCGGCCGCCGCATACGTGCTGCCCAACAATGCGACTGTCGACCAGGTGTTGGCGAACGTGTTGGTCGTCAAGTCCAAGACGGACGTGTTGCCGTCTCAACCGGCCAACGAGACGACAGTTCTGAGTAGGTTGGCGGCGGCGGATTACGTGCTTCCCAACAATGCTGTCGTGGATGACGTCCTCGCCAATGTATTGGTCGTCAAAGCCAAGACGGACGCGCTGCCATCCCAGCCGGCAAATGAAGCGACCGTTCTCACCAGGCTGGCGGCTGCCGACTACGTGGTGCCGGATAATGCCACGGTGTCCACGATTTCCGGCACTGTCACCGCCATTCGGGCCACCACAGACGCGTTGCCGACCCCCGTGGCTTCCAGGGAAGACGTGTACACCCGCTTGGCGGCCAGCGCATACGTGGAACCCGACAACGCGACGACGCAACACATCTTGCCGAATGTCGTCGCCCTCAAAGCCGTCGTGGATGCTTGGCCTGCCAACGTGGCTTCCGCCGAAGATGTGATGAGCCGGCTGGCGGCGGCAGCGTACACGGCGCCCGACAACCAAACCTGGCAACCGATTTTGTCAAATGTATTGTTGGTAAAATCCAAGACAGACACTCTGCCGCCACAACCGGCCAATGAAGCTACGGTTTTGACTCGTTTGGCAGCTGCCGAGTACGTGGTGCCAAACAATGCCACGCTCGACGACGTATTATCCAATGTCCTAGTCGTCAAATCCAAGACAGACACTTTACCGTCACAACCCGCCAACGAGACGACAGTTCTCAGCAGGTTGGCGGCAGCGGATTGCGTGCTCCCCGACAATGCGACGGTGGGTCACGTCTTGGCCAATGTACTTTTGGTAAAAGCCAAGGCAGACACTTTACCGCCCCAGCCGGCCAATGAGGCCACAGTTTTGAATCGTTTGGCGGCTGCCGACTATGTGTTGCCACATAATGAGACTCTCGACGACGTCTTGTCCAATGTTTTAGTCGTCAAATCCAAGACGGATACCTTGCCATCACAACCCGCTAACGAACTCACAGTGCTCAGTCGGTTGGCGACCGCCGAGTACGTGCTTCCCAATAATGCGATATTGAACGACACACTAGCAAACGTCGTACTGGTCAAAGCCAAGACAGACTTTTTACATGCTGACATCGCCACCGAAACCAGCGTGGTGTCGCGCTTGGCGGCTGCCGACTATGTCGCTCCAGACAACGCAACCATACAACACAACTTGGCCAACGTATTACTCGTCAAGTCTAAGACGGACAATCTCCCACCTCAGCCGGCCAATGAGCTCACGGTGCTCAGTCGTTTGGCGGCTGCCGACTACGTGGTGCCAAACAATGCCACGCTCGACGACGTATTGTCCAATGTGTTGATGGTAAAATCCAAGACAGATACTCTCCCATCACAACCGGCCAATGAAGCCACAGTACTGACTCGGTTGGCAGCTGCCGACTATGTGTTGCCACACAACGAGACGCTCGACGACGTACTGTCCAATGTGTTAGTCGTCAAATCCAAGACGGATACCTTACCATCACAACCCGCCAACGAGACGACAGTTCTCAGCAGGTTGGCGGCGGCGGATTACGTACCCCCCGACAATGCGACGGTGGGTCACGTTTTGTCCAATGTGCTGTTGGTACAAGCCAAGACGGACACCTTACCGCCACAACCGGCCAATGAAGCAACAGTTCTCAGTCGGTTGGCAACCGCCGACTATGTGTTGCCACATAATGAGACTCTTGACGACGTGTTGGCCAATGTTTTAGTCGTCAAAGCCAAGACCGACACCTTGCCCTCCCAACCGGCCAATGAACTTACAGTTCTTAGTCGGTTGGCAACCGCAGAGTATGTGCTTCCCAACAATGCAACACTTGACGACATCATGGCAAATGTGCTGTTGGTACAAGCCAAGACGGACACCTTACCTCCCCAACCGGCCAACGAGGCGACAGTTCTTAGTAGGTTGGCAGCAGCGGATTACATACTCCCTAACAATGCGACTCTCGATGACATCATGGCAAATGTGTTGGTCGTCAAAGCCAAGACGGACTTGTTGCCACCCCAACCGGCCAACGAAGCCACAGTCTTGAGCCGGTTGGCGGCAGCAGACTACGTGCTTCCCAACAATGCGACACTTGATGATGTGTTGTCCAATGTGTTGGTCGTCAAAGCCAAGACGGACTTGTTGCCACCCCAACCAGCCAACGAAGCTACAGTTTTGAGCAGGTTGGCGGCGGCCGACTATACACTTCCAGACAATGCGACACTTGATGATGTGTTGTCCAATGTGTTGATCATCAAAGCCAAGACGGACTTGTTGCCGCCACAGCCAGCCAACGAAGCCACTGTTCTGACACGATTGGCCGCCGCCGCCTACGTGCTTCCAAACAACGCGACAATTGAAGCCATCGCACTCAAAACGGCCAATTTGCCGCCAGATCCCGCATCTGAATCCTTTGTTGCGACCAGGTTGGCGGCAGAGGATTACCTTGGCGGCGGCGTATCAGATTGGAGTCCAGCCGAACGCCAACAAATTCGCCGCGCCTTGGGCATCACCGGCACCACCGCCGCCACCACCGGCACCGGGCACATCGACGAGGTCAAAGCACGCACGGACGCCCTGCCGGCCAACGTCGCCAGCGCCGAAGACGTCAGCTCCCGCCTGGCCGCTAGTGCTTACGTGGCTCCAGACAATGCCACTCTTCAATTGGTACATGCCAACGTCCAAGGCATCTACTCCAAAACCAACGCACTGCCGGCCGACCCAGCCTCCGAAGCGACGGTGTTGAGCCGGCTGGCGGCCGGCGCGTACACGGCGCCAAACAATGCCACTGTGACAGAAATAGCATCGAACGTCCAACTCATTCGGGCCAAAACCGATGTATTGCCCGCCGATCCCGCGAGCACGACTGACGTGTTCACACGGCTGGCGGCAAATGTCTACGTCGCTCCGGATAACTTATCGATCCAAACCGCAACAAACACGCTCGCAAACATCCAAACTCACGTAGCCGCTTTGCCCGCCGACCCCGCCTCCGAAACTACCGTCTTGAGCAGATTGGCGGCAACGGCCTACACGGCACCGGACAACCAAAGCATTTTGGCCATCGAGGCCAACGTGGCTGCCATTCGATCATCCACACAAAACGTGCCGTCCGATCCCGCATCCAATGCTGCCGTTTTGAGCCGGCTCGCGGCGGCTGCCTATGTCTCTCCCGATAATTCCAATGTACAACACACCTTGTCGAATGTGTTGTTGGTCAAAGCTCGCACCGACACCTTGCCGTCCCAACCGGCCAACGAGGCAACAGTGCTCAGCCGGTTGGCTGCAACAGCATACACGCCGCCCAACAATGCGGGTATATCGGCACTTGTCACCCTGGCGACGGCCATCGATTCTAAAACCACACATTTACCGGCCGACCCCGCTTCCGATACGACGGTATTGACTCGATTGGCAACTGCAGCATACACGGCGCCGGCCAATCAGACCGCGCACCACGCGTTGTCCAATGTGTTGTTAATCAAGTCCAAGACGGACACCTTACCATCAGACCCGGCATCCACGACTACCGTATTGACACGATTGGCAACTGCCGCATACACGGCGCCGGCCAACGATACCGCGCAACACGCGCTGTCCAATGTGTTGGCCATTAAAGCTCGTACGGATCTTTTGCCCCCCGACCCGGCATCGGACACGACCGTCTTGACCCGTTTGGCAACGGCAGCATACACGGCTCCCGACAATGCCAACATCTCGACCATCCGCAGCAAAACAGACAATTTACCGACAGATCCGGCTTCGACGACTACTGTATTGACTCGGCTGGCAGCCGCGGCATACACGGCACCGGCCAACGAGACCATTTACCATACATTGTCCAATGTGCTTTTGGTAAAATCCCAAACAGACACTTTGCCAGCCGACCCAGCCAGCGAAACGACAGTTCTTACACGCTTGGCAGCAGCCGACTACGTGGTTCCCGACAACGCGACCGTACAACACGCGTTGTCCAATGTGCTGGTCGTCAAAGCCCAAACAGACAATTTGCCACCCGATCCAGCCAGCAATTCGGCAGTGCTGAGCAGGTTGGCAGCTGCCAATTACGAACCTGTCAACTATGCCGCCATCAATTCCACGGCTGCCACTGTCGCAAACGTTAAAATCGCGACAGACAGACTACCGTTAGATCCAGCATCCGATACTACCGTGTTGACCCGTCTGGCGGCGAATGCCTATGTGGTTTTGGACACTCCCGTGCTGAACACCGTGGCAGCCATCGTGGCAAACATCCAGTCCAAGACCGCCGCTTTGCCATCGGACCCGGCATCCGATACGACAGTTCTCACCCGGCTTTCGGCAGACGCATACACGCCCCTCAGCAACGTGCAAGCTGCCGTGGCGAATGTGCAAACCAAGACAAATGCATTGCCGGCCGACCCGGCGTCCAATGCCGCGGTGCTGAGCAGGCTGGCGGCCGCTTCGTACGTGGCCCCCGACAACGCAACACTCGCTGCGGTGGCCGCCCAAGTGGCCACCTTGAATTCGTTGACTGCCAACGTGCCCACACTGGCCACCCGGACGGTCGTGGCAAACGTGGAAGCCGTGTTGTCGACGGTGCGCGCCAAGACCAATGCGTTGCCCGCCGATCCGGCCAGCGACACGTTCGTGGCCACCCGCTTGGCCACTGCCAATTACATTCCATCGTCTACCACGTCGGATGTCGCCACGCTGACGACCATGCTGAGTCACATCCGTTCCAATGTCGTGACCATCCGCACCAAAACCGATCGTCTCCCCACCGACCCGGCATCCAATACCCAAGTTCAAACCAGGTTGGCATTTGCGGCGTACGTGCCTCCCGACAACGCATCCATTCGGTCGGTCATGTCAAACGTGGCAGCCATCAAGCTCAAAACCGATGCTTTGCCCTCGAACATTGCGACCACGTCGACCATCCAACCGGTCGATGCGTCTTTGGCGGCCATCAAAGCCAAGACAGACGTGTTGCCAGCGGCACCCGCTTCAGATACGACAGTTCTCACGCGATTGGCGGCCAATGCCTACGTGGCACCCAATGTGGTTTTGTTGGCAAGCGTCGCCAATGCGGTGTACGACACATCGGCCAACGTGTCCCTCGTCAAACTCGCCACAGACCGTTTGCCGGCCGACCCGGCGTCGAATTCTGCCGTGTTGAGCCGCTTGGCCGCCGCCGACTACGTGCCTCTCGACACCTCTGCTCTGAATTCCAATGTGGCGCTTGTGAACACACAGCTGGCTAATTTGCAAAGCGTGTTGAGTACCGTGCAAGCTCGCACCGACACTTTACCTGCCGATCCAGCGAGCAATGCGGTCGTGCATGCCGCCATCATGACCCGGTTGGCCGCCGCCGACTATGTGTCGCCCGACCTGACGACTCTGTATGACATCGCCGCCAATGTGGCACACATCAAAACCAGCACGGCCACTTTGCCGGCCAATGTCGCGACGACAACCCAGATGAATTCCGTGTTGTCAAATGTATTGTTGATCAAGTCCAAAACATCGTCCTTACCCGCCGATCCCGCGTCGAACGCCACCGTCCTCACCCGCCTGGCCGCCGCTTCGTATGTGGCGCCAGACAATGCGACCCTCGGAAACATCGCAAATATCGTGTCCATTGTCGACATGTTGACGACCACGATTTCGGCCAAGACAGACTTGTTGCCATCCGATCCGGCGTCACAAACTGTCGTTCTCAGTCGCATGAGTGCCAATGCATATGTCGCACCGACACCACTCGACGACCTCACGACGACTTTGGCGAACGTTCAACACGTCGCAAACGACATTTGGGCAAAAGCGTCGGCACTGCCCGGTGACCCGGCATCCACGACGACCGTGCTCACACGATTGGCGGCCTCGGAGTTTACGCAACCGCCAAATATCCAAACGCTCACTCAATACATAGACGACGTGCGGACTCACACGGCCAATTTGCCGCCGGATCCCGCCTCCGAATCCGCGTTGACACTCATTCTTGGGAATGTGTCACAAATCAAGTCCAAAACGTCCCAATTGCCTTCCGATCCTGCATCCGAGAGCGCCGTGCTCACCCGTTTGCCGGCGGCGGCGTACCAAGCTCCCAACACGGCGTCAGTGCTGAGTGCGGTATCTGGCGTCGAGGCCAATGTGTTCCTGGTGAAAGCCAAGACAGACGCATTGCCGACCGCTCCCGCTTCACAACTAACTTTGGAAGCCATCGAATCGAATGTTGACGGTGTCATGACCAAAACGCAAGCTTTGCCGACCGACCCCGCCTCCGACACGACCGTGTTGACTCGGTTGGCTTCGTCGGCATATGTGGCGCCACGCAACGATCTCATCGCCAATGTCCAAAGCGACGTGGCGGCCATTCGGGCAGTGTCGGATGCGTTGCCCGCCAACGTGGCCACTCAACAATCGCTTCAAAGCGTCAGCACCGCCGTCGCTGCCATCGCCGCTACAACTAGCTCGTTGCCCGCCAATGTTGCCAATGCCGATACGGTCGATCTCATCGCCACGCACGTCCAAACCATTCACACACGGACGAACGCTCTTCCTGCAGACCCGGCACGAGAAGCGACCGTGTTGTCCAGGTTGGCCAACGTGGACTATGTGCCGCCCGACAATGCCAATGTGCACGCCATTCGCAAAGTAACTACACTCTTGCCGGGATTGGTGTGAAATCGTGTTGTGGAGATGTGGAGATGTGAGACGTGTGTGCTCTTTGTGAGATGTGGATGTGGACACACATGACTACTATCCGTGCACTCCACGACAGATGTTCCGCCAAGCTTTATTGATCCTTTCACCAAAAACAAATTTCTCGTTACATTCGAGAGACTCCTCGAGGTCTGGACACTCGGACACTCGGACAATTACATGTCGGTGACGTTGTCCCAACCCAATCGGGTGGTGGTCAGCGATGCCGCCGGCAATCTCGCGACCTCTACAATCACGACGACGGAGTTGGGGTACGTGAAAGGAACGACGTCCCCCCTTCAAGACCAGTTGGACGACGCATCTTTCAACATCGTGCGTTTGTATGCCGATTGGGAATCCAATGCCACCACGCTGTCCGCAACGCCACTGTCGTTCGTGCCCAAGCCGCTGCGGACATATGCGGTCGACGCGCACATGTACATCTTGGCCAACGCCGCCGACTATTCCGAAAGTTTGGGTGTGCGTTGGCCGACGCCATTATACAATACCAATTCCGGCGGCGTCACGTTGGCGTACCCTTCGTCGCCATACGTTGCCGGATTTGCCAATACCGCCATCTTGAGAGCATCGAGCCGAACAGTCGATCCGCTGGTGACGCTGAACAATGCCACCACGACAAGCAATGTGCCATGGGAAGTGAGCGTGCAAGCTTTGTTCACGACAGATAACGTTTCTAATTTATCTGCATTTAGCATCTTGGCGAATGTCAACAATGCGTCGAGGTATGTCAAGCTGTTGTATGGCAGTCACCTGACGTATCGCAGTTTCAGGACGGTTCCCAACTTCCCGCCATACATCACCACACCAATACTGGAAGCGTACACATTATCGACGCTCGGCACGCCGCTCGTGTTCACCATGGAAGCGACCGATCCCGAAAACAATCCGTTGACATGGTCGTTCGAAACCGTGGGCATGGGAAATATTGCGACCGTGTCTCAAGCGGACAACGTGTTCACGGTGACGCCGAGCCTCGGCGAGACATATGCCGGCTCGTTTAGTGTCACGTTCCGTGTGACAGACGGCACCAACTCGTCGTCGGCAACCACCACGTTGACCAAGACCAGCACTGCACCAACCATCACGACGACAATAAACCCCACGTACGAGCTGAGCAAGGTGGGCACGCCGCTGACGCTGACGTTGGAAGCTACCGACCCCGAGAACACGCCGCTCACGTGGTCGTATTCGACTGTCGGTTTGGGCAACATCGCGACAATTGTGCAATCCGACAACGTGTTCACCATCACCCCCAGCACATCCGAAGCGAATTCGGGGTCTTTTACAGTCACATTCAGCGTCACTGACGGCACTAATATCACATCCACATCGACCACACTCGTGAAAAACACCACGCCACCAACTTTGGCAAATGTGCTGGCATCATACACGCTGTCGACGCTTGGTGCCACGACAGTCATTACTTTGGACGCGTCAGACGTCGAAGGATCGCCGCTCACATACTCGTACGAAGTGGTTTCCGGCAGTCCCGGCAACATTGCGACTGTTTCCCAGGAGAACAACGTGTTTACGATCACGCCTTCGATGGGCGAAACGTATGCCGGTTCATTCACGTTACGGTTTGGCGTGGCAGATGCGTACAATCCCACCGTGTACACAAATACTGCAGTGTTCACCAAACCCAGCACTGCACCCGTGGTCACGTCGTCGCTCAACGCAAGTTATTCGCTCGCAAACGACGGCACACCGACGGTCATTACTATCACGGCCACGGATCCCGAAGGCACGCCGCTTACCTACGGGTACGAAGTCGTGTCTGGAACCATCGGCGCTACCGCCACGATTGTTCAAGATACGAATGTCTTCACCATCACGCCATCCACCAACCAGGCAAACGGCGGCACGTTCCAATTGCGGTTTAGTGTCACAGATGGCGTGAATACCGTGTACACCGACGGCGCCACGTTCACGTTATCGTTTGGCGGCAGCGTGGTGTTTGCCTACCCTGGAACGTACACGTGGACGGCACCTGTGGCAACTGTCAGCGTGGTGTGCGTCGGCGGCGGCGGCGGTGGCGGCGCGGGGTTCCGTACACAAGGCGGCGGCGGTGGCGGTTTGGGATACAAAAATGCAGTCGCTGTCACCCCGGGATCACCATACACAGTCGTCGTCGGTCGGGGTGGGCTTTCCAGTGCGGGCGAAGACAGTTATTTTGTCAACTCCACGACCGTCAAAGGAGGCGGCGGCGGCGCCGGACAGGCGTCGACGCAAATGGCCGGTGCGTTGACGGCAGCTTCTGGAGGGACGTATGTGGGAGATGGAGGCAGCGCGGGAGGAGCAGGCGGCGGCGTCCAAGGCGAAACGGTTCTGATGGTCGCAGGCGGCGAAGGCGCCAACACGCTCGCGTACTCCATAGACGGTATCGGATGGACTGGACTGGGCAAATCGATTTTTTCGACTCGTGGATACGGCGCGGCATGGAATGGGACTATGTGGGTGGCGGTTGGCTCCGGCACCAACACCATCGCCACATCTACTGACGGAGTCACGTGGACGGGACGGGGCACCTCGATCTTTTCGTCAACCGGATATGGTGTGGCGTGGAATGGCTCATTGTGGGTGGCGGTGGGCCAAGGCACAAACACCATCGCCACATCGCCCGATGGTGTGAACTGGACAGGGCATGGCACCTCGATCTTTTCATCGTACGGAGTGGGCGTGGCGTGGAATGGATCTTTGTGGGTGGCGGTTGGCGGTGGGACAAACACTATTGCCACATCGCCCGATGGTATCACCTGGACGGGACGCGGCACCTCGATCTTTTCGTCGATCGGACGGGGCGTGGCATGGAATGGTAGTTTGTGGGTGGCGGTGGGCGAAGAGACGAATACCATCGCCACATCTACTGACGGAGTCACGTGGACGGGACGCGGCACCTCGATCTTTTCGTCATACGGATCTGGCGTGGCATGGAATGGTAGTCTGTTTGTGGCAGTTGGCGGAGGCACCAACTCCATCGCCACATCTACAGACGGAGTCACGTGGACGGGACGCGGCACCTCGATCTTTTCGTCGGCCGGATGGAGCGTGGTGTGGAATGGCAGATTGTGGGTGGCGGTTGGGTATGGCACAAACACAATCGCCACATCGACCGATGGTATTACGTGGACGGGACACGGGTCGTCGATCTTTTCATACGCATATGGCATCGCGACGCGGTTGCAACCGTTCAAGTGGGTGGCAGTGGGAGGCAGTCTCAACACCATTGCAGGATCCTATGACGGTATCACGTGGACCGGTCTTGGAAAATCGATCTTTTCGTCCTACGGAATTGCAGTGGCGTGGAATGGTACCATTTGGGTGGCGGTTGGTACCGGCACGAACTCTATCGCCACGTCTCCGGATGGTATCAATTGGACCGGTCTTGGAACTTCAATCTTTTCACCTGGGCGAGCCGTGGCGTGGAATGGCAGTTTGTGGGTGGCGGTAGGCTCTGGAACGAATACCATCGCCACGTCGCCCGATGGAATTAATTGGACGGGACGCGGCACATCGATCTTTTCATTATACGGATACGGCGTGGCGTGGAATGGCAGTTTGTGGGTGGCGGTTGGCGAAGGCACAAACTCCATCGCCACGTCGCCTGACGGGATCAATTGGACGGGACGCGGGACATCGATTTTTTCAACCGGATACGGCGCGGCGTGGAATGGCAGTTTGTGGGTGGCGGTTGGCCAAGGCACGAACTCCATCGCCACGTCGCCCGATGGTATCAACTGGACGGGACTGGGTAAGTCGATCTTTTCGTCGACCGGATACGGCGTGGCGTGGAATGGTAGTGTGTTTGTGGCGGTTGGCCAAGGCACAAACACCATCGCCACTTCGCCCGATGGTATTACGTGGACGGGACGCGGCACGTCGATTTTTTCAAACAGCGGATACGGCGCGGCGTGGAACGGGGCGTTATGGGTGGCAGTTGGCAACGGCACGAACACCATTGCCACGTCGCCTGATGGGGTCAATTGGACGGGACGCGGCACGTCGATGTTTGATTACGGATACGGCGTATCGGCTGTGCCGTTGACATCGTTCAAATGGGTTGCTGCCGGTACGGGTGCTCACACGTTGGCAGGATCAGACGATGGCATCACCTGGACCGGTCTTGGAAAATCGATCTTTTCGTCGTACGGATTTGACGTGGCGTGGAATGGCAGTTTGTGGGTGGCTGTTGGCGGCGGCACAAACACCATTGCCACATCGCCCGATGGTGTGAATTGGACTGGACGCGGCACCTCGATCTTTTCGAACTCAGGATACGGCGCGGCATGGAATGGCAGTTTGTGGGTGGCGGTTGGCGAAGGCACAAACACCATCGCAACCTCGACCGACGGCATCAATTGGACTGGACGCGGCACCTCGATTTTTTCGTACGGATACGGCGTGGCGTGGAATGGTACCATTTGGGTGGCGGTGGGCCAAGGGACGAATAGCATTGCATACTCATACGATGGTATCACTTGGATCGGGCTGGGCACATCGGTGTTTTCCACCTCTTGCTCTGGAGTGACATGGAATGGGGTGCGATGGGTGGCACTCGGATCCGGCACAAACTCAATTGCGTATTCTTCGGATGGCATCACGTGGACGGGTATCGGCACCTCGATTTTTTCGGGCGGGTACGGCATCGGCGCACAGTCCGTGTACTTGTCGAGTGGCGGCGGCGGCGCTGCGGGGTACGCCGGTGCAGGCGGTGCTGGTGCTGGGTTGTCGTCCGCGTACGCGCTCGTGTCGTCTACAACAGGTTCGGGCGGCGGCGGCGCCGGTGGTTTGACGGGAGGTGGCGGTGTGGGTCTGTTGGGTCAAGGTTCGAGTGGAGCCACAAATGGTGCTGGCGGATCGGGAGGTACCGATGGGTCTGCTGCTACCGGCGGCGTGTACGGTGGTGGCGGTGGGAGTGTCGGTGGCAAAGGCGGCGTGCGCATCGTGTGGGGTACCGGCCGCTCTTTTCCTTCGACGAATGTCGGATCGATGAACGATACGACTTTTCTAGGTATCACAACTGCCTTGAAACCGACATACGAACTCACAGGCTCGCCGATCATCGTGTCAGGTACCGCCACCGAATCTGCTGGCACCACGTGGTCTTACGAAGTCACGTCCGGCACACTGGGCACGACGGCAAACGTCATTCAAAATGGCAGCGCGTTCATGATCGTGCCGACAATTCCGCCGACTCCGGGAACGCTGGGCGTGCGTTTTGCAGTCACAAACGGCACGCAGACCGCCAAAAGTCCCATTGTCGAATTCACACTGAAGTTGCCCA
>VFQS010002228.1_pt1 | contig 16266 bp, 15 predicted proteins | sample 3512361 | NCBI WGS metagenome assembly VFQS01 (sample SAMN10412375, study PRJNA504923) | tailings metagenome | isolation source: Relicate 1 Philex TSF3 active mining | place: Philippines
ATGTGAACTTTGCCTGGCCCTCGGCAGAAATTGCGGTGATGGGACCGAAGGGCGCTGTTGAAATTATCTTCCGCGAAGAAAAAAGTGATTCGCAAAAGATTGCCGAGCGTGAAGCGGAGTACAAAGCGAAGTTTGCAAACCCCTTTGTGGCAGGACGGCGCGGCTATATTGATGATGTGATCATGCCCCATGAATCACGCAAGCGCATCGCACGATCACTCGCGATGTTGCAAGACAAGGATTTGCAAAATCCTCCCCGAAAGCACGGCAACATCCCTCTTTAATTTAACCGACTGACGAATCACTATGTTTAAGAAAATCTTAATTGCAAACCGCGGTGAAATTGCCTGCCGAGTGATGCTAACCGCTAAGCGGCTTGGGATACAAACCGTTGCGGTCTACTCCGAAGCGGATGCTGAGGCCCGTCATGTGCGCATTGCCGATGAGGCTGTTTGCATTGGACCGCCCCCATCGCGCGAGTCCTACCTGCAAATGGATCGCATCATTGCGGCATGTAAAGAAACAGGTGCGCAAGCAGTGCATCCGGGTTATGGGTTTTTATCTGAGAACGAAGAGTTTGCCAAACGGGTTGAGGAAGAGGGCATTATCTTTATTGGCCCCAAATACCAATCGATTGCTGCGATGGGCGACAAGATTGCCTCCAAGAAACTCGCCTTGGAGGCCAAGGTAAATACCATCCCTGGTCACAATGCAGCCATTGATGACCCACAGGCTGCGGTAAAAATTGCGCAGGGTATTGGTTACCCTGTGATGATCAAAGCCTCTGCCGGCGGGGGCGGTAAGGGTCTGCGCGTTGCGTATAACGATCAAGAAACCGCCGAAGGCTTTGTGGCTTGCAAGAATGAAGCACTCAATAGTTTCGGAGATGATCGTGTCTTCATTGAGAAGTTTGTGGAAGAACCGCGGCATATTGAGATTCAGGTATTAGGCGATGCACATGACAATGTGGTGTATTTGTGGGAGCGTGAGTGCTCGATCCAGCGCCGTCATCAAAAGGTGATTGAAGAAGCACCATCCCCATTTTTGGATGACGCGACTCGTAAAGCCATGGGCGAACAAGCAGTGGCATTAGCTAAAGCCGTTCACTACCAATCGGCAGGCACTGTGGAGTTTGTGGTTGGTAAAGACAAATCATTCTATTTCTTGGAAATGAACACGCGTTTACAAGTTGAGCATCCGGTCACCGAGTGCATCACCGGACTTGATCTCGTAGAGCAAATGATTCGGGTGGCTGCTGGTGAGAAGTTGGCATTTACCCAAAACCAAATTCCACGCAATGGCTGGGCGATGGAGTGCCGCATTAATGCCGAGGACCCATTACGTAACTTCCTGCCATCCACCGGGCGCTTAGTGAAGTATCAGCCTCCGGCATCCAAAGATGGGGTACGAGTGGATACGGGTGTGTACGAGGGTGGTGAGATCCCGATGTATTACGACTCCATGATTGCCAAACTGATTACGCATGGAGCCAATCGCGATGAAGCGATGAGCAAAATGCGCGGGGCGCTCAATGAGTTTGTGATTCGGGGGATTCATTCAAACATTCAATTCCAATCGGCTTTGCTGCAACACCCACGCTTCGTCTCGGGACAGTTCAATACTGGATTTATTGCGGAAGAGTTCCCCAAAGGATTCTTAAAAGAGTCCGTTCTACCAGCTGACCCCAATCGTTTGCCAGCACTTGCGAGCTTTGTGCACCGTCGCTATTTGGAGCGCGCCAAATTACTTGAAGGGCAACTCTTGGGTCACGAAATGAAGATCACCCAAGAGTTTGTGGTGATGCATGGTGAGAACTCTTACAACACCAAGATTGAGCAGCGTGATCACGGTTACCAAATATCCGTCAAAGCCAATCAGGGCAAGCACTCAATCACGGATTATTTCCTAGAGAGTGATTGGCAACCGGGCTCGATTCGCTTGGCATATCGCTTAAATGATGGGCCGATGGCATGCGCGCAAGTGGAGCGTCCAGGTTTGGGCTATGTGTTGATGCAAGATGGTGTGCATTTTGACTGTGTGGTCTTAAGTCCATTTGGGGCAGAGTTGCAACGCCGCATGCCATACAAGGCGCCTCCTGACACATCGAAGTTATTACTGTCACCCATGCCTGGTCTCTTAACGAAGTTGCATGTGACTAAAGGGGAGAAGGTCAGCGCGGGTCAAAAGCTCGTTGTGATTGAGGCCATGAAAATGGAGAACACGCTATTTGCTGCGCAAGATGGCATCGTGGCAGATATCTGCGCTAGTGAAGGATCGAGTCTAGCGGTTGATCAAATCATTATTCAGTTTGCAAAGTAATCATCATGAGCCGACCATTCAAGATTTTAGGTATCCAACAAATTGCCATTGGTGGCACGGATAAGCAAAAACTGAAAGCCTTGTGGGTGGATCTCCTTGGACTGCAATACAAAGACACCTTCGTATCTGAGCGCGAGAACGTCGATGAGGATATTTGTGCCATCGGTCATGGCCCCCATGAAGTTGAAATTGATTTGATGCAACCGTTTGATATTGAGAAAAAGCCAGCAGTGCATCAAACGCCACTCAATCATATTGGACTGTGGGTCGATGATTTACCAAAAGCAGTGGAGTGGTTAACGCAGCAAGGACTGCGCTTTGCCCCTGGCGGTATCCGCAAAGGAGCGGCTGGCCATGACATTATTTTTGTTCATCCCAAAGCCAACGAGGAGTTTATGTTCTCGGGGGAAGGGGTTTTAATTGAGCTGGTACAAGCGCCACCCGATGTGATAGCTGCATTGGCATAAACCCCAATTTGTGTGCAGTGCAACAAATCAGGCATAATAGTCATCAATTTGTCATTTAATCCTTAAAACCGATTAGGAGTATTCATGTCTGGCGCCCCAACCATCGAATCCAGTGGCATTGAGCTCAAAGCTAAACTCAATCCGGATTTCGCAACCGTTGTTTCCCCCGATGCCCTCGAGTTTGTTGCTAAATTGCATCGTGCCTTCGAGCCACGCCGTCAGGAACTCCTCAAAAAACGAGTTGAGCTAGCAAAAAAATTAGACGCTGGCCAAAAGCTGGATTTCTTGCCAGAAACGAAATCGATTCGTGAGGGCGATTGGAAAATTGCTCCAGTACCCAAAGCACTGGAAACACGCCGCGTGGAGCTTACTGGTCCCGTTGATGCCAAGATGGTGATTAATGCGCTGAACTCCGGTGCCGATTCATACATGGCGGACTTTGAGGATTCCAATAGTCCCTACTGGGAAAACATTGTGCAGGGGCATGTCAATTTAAAGAAAGCCGTGCGCCGCGATATCGAGCTTAATCTCTTTGGTAAGGAATATAAGCTCAATGAGAAAACTGCAACGCTAATTGTTCGTCCTCGCGGTTGGCATCTTGATGAGAAACATGTCTTGGTTGATGGTCAGCGCGTATCAGGTGGCATTTTTGACTTTGCCATCTTTACTTTTAATAGCGGCAAGTATTTAGAAGCGAGAGGCTTGGGCCCATTTTTCTATTTACCAAAGATCGAAAGCCATCTCGAAGCACGTTTGTGGAATGATATTTTCACTATGGCTGAGAAAGAGCTGGGCATGAAGCACGGCAGCATCAAGGCAACCGTATTGGTAGAGACCATTAACGCAACTTTTGAGATGGACGAGATCCTCTATGAGTTACGCGATCACAGTTCGGGATTAAACGCCGGTCGCTGGGACTATATCTTCTCCGCGATTAAGAAATTCAAGCTCGATAAAAACTTCTGCTTGGCCGATCGTGTGAAGGTGACTATGACCTCGCCCTTTATGCGCTCCTATGCACTCTTTTTATTAAAGACCTGCCATAAGCGCGGTGCGCCAGCAATGGGCGGTATGAGCGCATTCATCCCAATCAAGAACGATCCTGAGAAGAATGCGATTGCACTCGCAGCCGTGTCAACCGATAAGCGTCGTGAGGCAACCGATGGCTACGATGGCAGTTGGGTTGCCCATCCAGGTTTGGTTGAGTTATGCATGAATGAGTTCAAAGCAGTATTGGGTGATAAGCCCAATCAATTTGATCGTCAACGCGAGGATGTTCAAGTCACCGCTGCGGACCTACTCAACTTTGCTCCAGAAGGACCCATTACGGAAGCGGGATTGCGTTACAACATTAACGTGGGTATTCATTACATGGGTGCTTGGCTGTCAGGTAATGGGTGCGTACCTATCCATAATTTAATGGAAGACGCCGCTACCGCTGAGATTAGCCGCTCGCAAGTATGGCAGTGGATTCGGTCACCCAAAGGGGTTCTTGATGACGGTCGCAAAGTAACCCTTGAGTTGGTTCGCCAACTAATTAGTGAAGAGTTAAAAAAGGTCAAGGATTCAGGTGCCGTTGGACAGTTTGACCGGTCTGCCAAGATCTTTGAGGACTTAGTTGCCAATGATCATTTTGTAGAGTTCTTAACCCTGCCGCTGTACGAAGAATTCTAAATTTAGGACGCTAGGCATGCGCATCTTGGCCATCGACACTTCGACCTCGTGGTGTTCGGTGGCCTTGTGTTTTGATGACAAGCCGATTGTGCATCGGCATGAGCTACTTGGATCAAAAGCGAGTCAGCATCTCTTGCCATGGTGCAGTGAGCTACTTCAACAGGTTGGTGCAGGCTTTAAAGATCTCGATGCGCTCGCGGTGGGAGTCGGGCCTGGCGCATTCACAGGAGTGCGCCTCTCGGTTGCGGTTGCTCAAGGACTATCGGTAGGCAGGCAATTGCCAGTGATTCCGGTGACTAGTCTTGATGCGATGGCATCGCAGTTTGTACAACACCATCAAATCCCTCAATACACGACATTCACCATTGCTCTGGATGCCCGCATGGGTGAAGTGTATTGGGCTCGCTATCAGCAAGATACCTCACAAGCTAAACCGATCAGCCCAATCCAACTGACGGTTCCAGAGGCGATCGAGGATAACAATCAGGATTTGATCGCTGGGAATGCCCTTGCTGAGTATGCCGATGATTTCAAGAATCATTTTGTGGATCGACAGAGTGATGCGCAGTTAGTACCCAACGCACTCGGTATCTTGGGTCTCGCGCAAGTGCGTTATCAGGCGGGTCAAACAATTTCGGTTGAGCAACTTGAACCTCTTTATATACGTAATAAAGTTGCTCTTACTACCCAAGAACGTCACGATGCAGCAAGCCGCACCCCAACCGGTCATTTGCTTGGCTGAGTTGGTTCTTGAGCTAATGACCGAATCCGATCTGGATGCGGTCATGGCGATTGAAGCAATTTCGCATCAGCACCCATGGTCGCGCAAAAACTTTGGTGACTCAATCGAAGCGGGCCATTGGGCATATTGCCTGCGTGAGGTGAGCGATCCCAGTAAACGAATATGGGCCTATTGCATCTTGCTACCCGCGGTTGATGACCTCCATCTTCTTAATATTACGGTAGATACGGATCTGCGCAAACAGGGCGTGGGGATGCGCCTCATGGGAGCTATCCAAGCAATTGCATCAAATTTATCAATCCCGCGGATTCTACTTGAGGTTCGTCCAAGCAATGAAGCGGCGATCGCCCTATATGAGAAGGCAGGGTATGAGGAGTTAGCACGGCGCAAAGCGTATTACCCAGTAGAATCTTCCTCTGGAATTCGCGAAGACGCGATTGTGATGGTAAAAAATATCGACTGCTCAGTAAAACCCTATGCACATTGATGATCGCTCACGCTACTTGAAAGAGATGGGTATTACCGAGTGGTCCTTGCGCTCTGCTGCACAAGACTTAGCGCCCAGCATCACTCCAAGTGGAGAACCGCATCAACATATCTCCAACCAAGAGCCCAAGGTGTATTGGTTGTTTTATGGTCAAGCACCCGGTGGTGATCAAGAGCGCTTATTTCAGAACATCATTTTGGCTCTCGGGCTATTACCCAATGAATGGGAATGGCGCTCACTAACGGATACGCAGACACCGAATACGCAGTTGCCATGCGTGGCTTTTGTCTTTGGTGAGCAAGCTGCACAGGCGTTAAGTGGTGAACAAGAGCCGCTAAGCCAGCTGCGCGATGTCGTGCTTGAGATTGCTGGTCAGGACATACCATTAATTGCGAGCTTTGATCTGGCGCACTGCCTAAACCGACCAAAAGATAAAGCTTTACTCTGGCAAGACCTATTGCTAGCCCGCTCCGTATTGCAATCCCTCTAATTAGTGCTTGGCTTCACCAATCAGATGCAGCGAGTCATACTCGGCCTGATTGGCTTGATGTTTCTTAATCACCAGCCACATGGTGAGTGCAACTGCTAAGCCAAATCCCGTAATCACAATCGGAACAGGCACATCCAGCCAAATTAGGAGCGCATACAGCATCAGCATCATGAGCACCGAGAGGTTTTCATTGAAGTTCTGAACCGCAATGGAGTGGCCCGCAGACAGTAAGACGTGGCCACGGTGTTGCAAAAGGGCGTTCATGGGAACAACGAAGTAACCTGCCAACCAGCCTACGGTGATCAGTAGGACATACGCAGGTAGGAGATTAAAGTTAACTTCTAAGACACCAATCTTAAAGAGCACGATCGATGGAATGTATTCAATATGGTAGATGGCCATGACGCATACCAGCAAGCCCATCACGACGCCATACGGCAGAACATTTAAAGCAGACTTTAATGGAATGCGCGATGCCGCCCAAACTGCACCGCCGGCAACGCCAATGGCTGAAATCGCTTGCAAGATGGCCCCTTGTGAGAGGTTCATATTCAGCGCGGTCTCAGCCCACTTCAGCACAATGAACTGCAAGGTTGCGCCTGCGCCCCAGAATAGGGTGGTGACTGCCAAAGAGATTTGGCCCAAGCGATCACGCCACAAAATATGAAAACCGACAAAGAAATCCTTGGTCAATTGAATGGGGTCTAGGCGCTGCTCAGGGTAGCGGGCCCCGGTATCCGGAATGCGCAGATTAAAGAGTGCCGCAATCAAATAAATAAACATAATGATTGAGATGGCGGACTCCGCAGGGCTATCCACACCGGTGCTAATCAGCGGTAAATCAAAACTCATGAGCGTGGCAGATACCTTGCTGCTAATTAACACGCCACCCAATACCGTGCCAGCAATAATGGAGCCCACGGTTAGGCCTTCGATCCAGCCGTTTGCCGCCACCAACTTTTCTGGGGGAAGTAGTTCGGTCAAAATGCCATACTTGGCTGGCGAGTACGCAGCTGCTCCAAGACCCACAATGGCGTACGAAGCCAATGGGTGTGCACCTAAGAGCATGGCGGCACACCCAATAATTTTGATGGTGTTGGTGATAAACATCACTTGCCCCTTGGGCCTGGAATCAGCAAAGGCCGCAACAAAGGCGGCCAACAACACATACGAGAGCACAAAGAAAAGTTTGAGAAGCGGGGTCATCCACGCTGGGGCAGCGAGCTGGGCTAAGAGGGCAATGGCCGCAATTAGCAGGGCGTTATCGGCGAGCGACGAAAAAAATTGCGCCGCCATAATGGTGTAAAAACCTGGTTTCATTCGTACAATTGCTTCATTTACTAGATTAAAGCATGAAAGGGGAGATTTCTGGAGCGCCCAATTCTGGCAACAATTAACTCTGCTGCATTAGGCCACAATTTAAGGCGGGTTAGGGAACTGGTTGGTAATTCTCGCATTTGGTCTGTGGTTAAAGCCCGCGCCTATGGTCATAGCCTAAGGGCCGCGTTGGCAGGACTCTCGCAGACCGATGGCTTTGCAGTCTTGGATCTCGATGATGCCCGTTGGTTGCGAGCTCAGGGTTGGACCAAGCACATTTTGCTGCTCGAAGGCCTCTTTCAGGAAAGTGATATCCCGTCGGTGATCGAGTTGGATTGCGATGTGGTGGTCCACAGCCCCAATCAAGTGACTTGGCTTGAAAAGCAAGCCCATCCCGTCACCATCTTTCTCAAACTCAACTCTGGAATGAATCGTCTTGGATTTCGACCCGAGGCGTATCGATTAGCCTACCATCGGCTCCATGCTGCTGGGCACCGCATGAACCACATGACCCATTTTGCGAACGCCGATTACGTCGATCGCGAGCCGTCGGTGGGCGCCCAAATGGAGTGCTTTACCAAGACGACTGATGGCTTGGCGGGTGAGACCTCGCTTGCGAACTCGGCAGCAGTTTTATGGCATCGCAATGCCTTAGGCGATTGGGTTCGTCCAGGGATTATGTTGCATGGGATTTCTCCATCGGGTCAGTTTGCAGATATTGCCCATGCCAATTTGCAAGCGGTGATGACCTTATCAAGCTCCATCATAGCGATTCAAGATCTAGAGCCGGGCGACGCCGTGGGCTACGGATCCCGATATCGGGCAACTCAACCCATGCGCATTGGTGTGATCGCATGCGGCTATGCGGATGGCTATCCCCGTCATGCAAAAGATGGCACCCCGGTCTGGGTTTATGGGAACGATCCCAGTCAATCCCGAATTTGCCCGATTGCAGGTCAGGTCTCCATGGATATGTTGACGATTGATCTCACGCATGCGCCATGGGCAACCGTCGGTACCAAAGTAGAACTGTGGGGCAAAAACCTACCCGTCGATGATGTGGCAGTGCATGCCCAAACGATTGGTTACGAACTGGTGTGCGCGATTGCGCCCCGGGTACCCGTTGAAATTATTTAGTGACCCAGAACTGCCACCACTGGCGTTCTTTCTGAACGCGTTTACCGGTCTTAAAGATCTGGCTATCGGGGAAATTGAGCTTAAAGACCCGCATAGCATCAGAACTTAAGTCATACATACCCAAGGCTTGATAGGACTGAACCAAAATATAGAGTGCCTCCTCAACTGCCGGTGCGCGATCGTAATCCCGAATCACGAGCTGTGCTCGGTTGGCGGCAGCTAAGTATGCGCCGCGCTCGTAGTAATAGCGCGCCACAATTACATCGGCTTCTGCCAAGGAGTTGACGATGTAGCGCATGCGATCGAGTGAGTCAGGAGCATATTTACTATTGGGAAAGCGCTCAACCACTACCTTGAAGGATTCAAAGGCCTCTTTGGCTGCTTTAGGATCACGTTCACTCAGATCTTGCCCCGTGAACTTTCCCATAAAGCCTAAATCGTCATTAAAGGTGATGAGGCCCTTGAGGTAATACGCGTAATCTAAATTAGGATTGCCTTGATGCAGTTTAATAAAGCGATCGATTTGTACTAGAGCTTGAGCAGGCTCTTGGGCTTTCCAAAAGCAATACGCGGAATTAATTTGCGCCTGTTGGGAGTAGGGACCAAATGGAAAGCGCGCCTCCAGTTTCTCAAAGTACTGACCGCACTTATCAAAATCATTCTCATTCATCTTATCGCGCGCCTCGGTGTACAACTTGGCCTCGGACCAGCCTAAGGTTTCATCGGTGCTGGTATTGGCGCATGAGGTAAGAAGCATCACAGAAGAAACTAGCGAAGCAAGAGCAACAAGCCTTAAACTAGCACGATGGTGCCCCATAGGGGGAATTGATAACACAATAAGGTCCTTCCAGCGTGGCATTGCCGCAAACTCCTGATCCGAATCCCTCTGATTATATCGATGATGAGGATTTCATTGCGCTTGAGATCCCAGATGCATGGGCGGGTGAGCGTTTGGATAAAGTCTTAGCCCATTTTTTAACCGACTACTCGCGCAATCGGATACAGGCATGGGCCAATCAGGGGGCGGTCCTGGTCGACGGCAAGGTTGTTAAGTCTCGCCAGATTCTGCGCGGCGGTGAAGCGATTCGGGTCTTTCCGCAAGAGATGCCAGAGCAACATGCATTTGAGCCAGAAGATATTCCCCTCAATTGCATCTATGAAGACGATCATCTATTAGTCTTTAATAAAGCGGCTGGGATGGTGATGCATCCGGCGGCTGGTAATTGGACCGGAACCGTTCTTAACGGCCTACTGTTTCACTACCCCGAGCTCGCTCAGTTGCCACGTGCCGGGATTGTGCATCGACTCGATAAAGACACCTCAGGACTCTTTGTGGTGGCCCGAACGGCATTGGCCCAAACCGCCTTAGTGCGACTCTTGCAAGATCATTTGGTTGAGCGGCGCTATCTGGCCTGGGTGTGGGGTGATACCCCATTACACGGCACGATCAATGCAGCCTTAGCACGGGACCCACGCGATCGACTCAAGATTGCCGTAGTGCCGGCGGATTCTAAAGTGGCCAATGCCAAAGCAGCGCGCACGCATTACAAGCGCTTAGCCCTCGGTACCTACCAACAGAGTAAGGTCTCATTGTTGGAATGTCGCTTAGAGACCGGTCGAACCCATCAAATTCGCGTGCACCTTGAGTCCTTGTCTTATCCATTATTGGGTGACCCGGTGTATCGCAAACGGATTCCAGCGGCTGCGAGTCAGTTGCTCTTAAAGCGCCAAGCGCTTCATGCCTTTGCGTTGGAGTTCGTGCATCCCAGCACACACAAACCGATGCAATGGTTTGCAGAAATTCCAGATGATCTCTTGGAGCTGCACACACAAGTGCATATGGATCTTGCCGATCTTCCCAAACCATTTCATGATCATTCCTCATGAGTCCGCTTCGTATTCTCAGGCCCGATTGGCCGGCACCCGCCAATGTGCATGCCTTTACAACCACGCGGCAAGGCGGCTTTAGTCAAGCGCCATACGATCAATTTAATTTAGGTGCATTTGCTGGCGAGGATCTGCAAACCGTGCAACAAAATCGGGCCTTGCTCAACGCTTTATTACCGCAAGCACCATTTTGGATTAAGCAGGTGCATGGCACCGATGTGGTCCAAGTAAAAGGTGTTCATGAGGGCATTGGCAACTCCATCATTGAGGCGGATGCGAGTGTGACGACCGATCCGCAAACCGTGTTGAGCATCTTGGCAGCCGACTGCATGCCAGTGCTCTTCACCAATCGATCGGGAACGGCTGTCGCTGCTGCCCATGCGGGTTGGCGTGGACTATGTGCCGGCGTTCTGGAAAATACGGTAGCCAAACTTCTGAAGGAGTCCTCAAGTACTGCATCCGATGTAATTGCATGGATTGGTCCGAGCATCTCGGCCGCGCATTACGAAGTGGGCGCTGAAGTGCGTGCTGCGTTTATGGAGTCAGCAGTGCAATTTAAGTATCCACTCGACGATGCATGTTTTATTCCCAACCGCACATCCCGTTCTGAGAAGTATTGGGCCGATCTGCCACGAATCGCCAAATCCCGACTACAAGCCTTGGGTATTGGCGCGATCTATGGCGGTGATTTATGCACTTTCAGTGACCCTGAGATTTTTTATTCCTACCGCCGCGAAACTCCCACGGGACGCTTTGCCAGCTTAATTTGGTTCAACCCGAAGCCCTAGAAATCAGGGCAATTGCCATATCCTTGCCCAGCAATCCTGATAAATGCTAGGGTTAGTGCTTATAACCCTAGCGTCATAATCACTTGAGAATAGAGTCGTACTGTTTAGTTTGATTGACACTTTTAAGAAGATCACCATCATCATGAATTTGGGTAATTCACCAAGCTTGGCCCCGCAATACATGGCCATGATTCCCCCGGATAAGCTCTCTGAAATTCAAACGAAGTATCTGGAAGACCTGGGTAAATTGGGTAAAGATCCGAGCGCCTTGGAGCTTAAAGATCGACGCTTTATGGGTGAGGCTTGGCAAAACCCTTGGAGCAAAGCACTGGTCTCCACCTACTTATTGAACGCACGTTATCTCAATGAGCTTGTGCAAGCGGTGCAGACCGATACCAAAACCCGACAGCGGATTGAGTTTGCCACCAATCAAATGATTGATGCCCTATCGCCCTCGAACTTCTTAGCCACCAATCCAGAGGCACTGGAGACCATCCTCAAAACCCAAGGCCAATCGCTTCAAAAAGGGATCCTTAATTTATTGGGCGATCTTGGCAAAGGAAAAGTGAGCCAAACCGATGAGAGCGGCTTTGAGGTCGGTAAAAATTTGGCACAGACCGAAGGTGCGGTGGTATTTCGGAACGCGCTATTCGAATTGATTCAGTACAAGCCACTGACCGACCAGGTCTACGAGCGACCATTCTTAATGGTTCCACCGTGCATTAATAAATACTACATTCTGGATTTGCAACCCGACAACTCCGTGGTGCGTTATATGGTGAGCCAAGGGCATACGGTGTTCCTGGTCTCCTGGAAAAATCCCGATGCCAGCATGAATCGCATCACCTGGGAAGACTATGTAGGCACTGGCGTGCTCGAAGCGATTCGGGTTACACAGGAAATCAGTCAGCAAGACAAGATCAATATCTTGGGCTTCTGTGTGGGCGGCACCTTAGTGAGCACCGCACTCGCAGTGCTCGCAGCACGCAAACAGGATGCCATCGAAAGCTTGACACTGCTCACCACCTTATTAGATTTCACGGACACGGGAATCCTGGATGTCTTCATCGATGAGTCCTTGGTTAACCTGCGGGAGAAATCCATCGGCGGCGCCGAAGGGCGCTATGGCCTCTTATCTGGTTTGGAGTTAGCCAATACCTTCTCCTTCTTGCGACCCAACGAGTTGGTGTGGAACTATGTGGTGGATAACTACCTCAAAGGTAACTCGCCACCGCCATTTGATTTGCTCTACTGGAACGGTGATTCCACCAATTTGCCTGGCCCGATGTATTGCTGGTATCTACGACATACCTATTTGCAAAATGATTTAGCAAAACCGGGCAAGTTGAAGGTCTGTGGTGAGAAGATTGATCTAAGTAAGATCAAGGTTCCTGCTTACATCTACGCATCACGCGAGGATCATATTGTGCCGTGGCACTCCGGTTATCAAAGCACCCAAATCTTGAAGGGTCCGATTCGGTTTGTGATGGGGGCCTCTGGCCATATTGCGGGAGTGATTAACCCACCGCATAAGAAAAAACGCAATTACTGGACCAATCCTGATTTACCAAAAACCGCGGATGCTTGGCTCAAAGGCGCCAAGGAAGTGCCGGGTAGTTGGTGGCCCGACTTTACCGAATGGCTCGCTCAATATGGCGGCAAGCAGATTCCTGCACCGAAAAATTATGGGCATGGCAAGTACAAAAAATTAGTTGCAGCGCCTGGCACCTACGTCAAAGAAAAGGCGCAAAAGGTTTAATCGATTGATCTGAATACAAGGAGAAGATGATGGCACAACGGATTGCATATGTAACAGGTGGTATGGGCGGGATCGGTACGGCGATCTGCCAGCGTTTGTCTAAAGGTGGTTTTAAGGTGATCGCCGGCTGTGGCCCAAACTCCCCCCGTAAGGATCGTTGGATTGGTGAGCAAAAAGCCCTAGGTTATGAGTTCATTGCATCGGAGGGCAATGTATCCGATTGGGAGAGTACCAAAGCGGCCTTTGAGAAGGTGAGAGCTGAGGTCGGTCGCGTTGATGTCTTGGTAAATAACGCCGGTATCACCCGGGATAGCGTGTTTCGGAAGATGACCCCCGAGGATTGGAAGGCTGTGATCGATACCAACCTGAACTCACTTTTTAATGTCACCAAACAAGTGATTGATGGCATGATCGATAACGGCTGGGGCCGGATTATTAATATCTCCTCGGTCAATGGTCAAAAAGGTCAGTTTGGTCAAACCAACTATTCCACTGCCAAGGCAGGCTTGCATGGCTTCACCATGGCGCTCGCCCAAGAGGTCGCCAGCAAGGGCGTGACCGTCAATACCGTCTCCCCAGGCTATATCGCGACCGATATGGTCAAAGCGATCCGTGAAGATGTGCTTGAGAAGATCATTGGCACCATCCCGGTTAAGCGTCTGGGAACCCCTGATGAGATTGCCTCAATCTGCGCCTGGATTGCCTCAGACGATGGTGCTTTCTCAACCGGCGCCGACTTCTCCGTCAATGGAGGGATCCATACAGGCTAAACTAAGGGGAAATTCTGCATTGCAACAACGAGCAAGGGAATAACCATGGCTACACGAACAAAACGGGTTGGCGACGAACGCCTGATTAAAAAGTATCCCAATCGGCGTCTCTACGATACCCAGACCAGTACCTATGTAACCCTCGCTGACATTAAACAATTGGTGATGGCGTCCGAGAGTTTTAAGGTTCTGGATGCTAAAACCGATGAGGATCTGACCCGCAGCATTCTTTTACAGATCATCCTTGAAGAAGAGGCCTGCGGGGTGCCGATCTTCACGACTCAGATGCTCCAGCAAATGATCCGTTTTTATGGTCACTCGATGCAAGGTTTAATGGGTAGCCATTTGGAGCGCACCATGCAATCGTTTATGGATATGCAGCAAAAGTTATCGGAGCAATCCAAGTCAATGACGGGTGGTGGCACAGAAGCCTGGACCCAAATGATGAACTTGCAAAACCCCTTTATGCAAAATCTGATGACCAACTACATGGATCAGAGCAAAGACTTATTCCTAAAAATGCAGGAACAAATGCAAGGCTCAAACCAACTCTTTACTGGCTTCCCATTCAAGGGCAAATCCGATACATCGAATTCCAACTCTTAAGCACAGGGCTTAGAGACTCTTATTTCATTATTTCAAGATCGGGCATTATTCGTGGTTGCAAAAGTAGGATTTGTTTCATTGGGGTGCCCCAAGGCATTGGTGGATTCTGAACTGATCTTGACGCAGTTAAGTGCCGAAGGCTACGAGACCGCAAAAGATTATGCGGGAGCCGATCTCGTCATTGTTAATACCTGCGGCTTTATTGATTCGGCAGTCGAGGAAAGTTTATCGGCGATTGGAGAAGCCCTCACCGAAAACGGCAAGGTCATCGTGACCGGTTGCCTGGGCGCCAAGAAAAATGCCGATGGCAGTGATCTCATCACGAGCATTCATCCTAAAGTATTGGCGGTGACCGGGCCACACGCAACCGCGGAAGTCTTGCAAGCAGTACACACCCATTTACCCAAACCGCATGACCCGTTTCTGGATCTCGTACCCCCAACAGGTATCAAACTAACACCAAAGCATTACGCCTATCTCAAAATTTCAGAGGGGTGTAATCATCGTTGCAGCTTTTGCATCATTCCCAGCATGCGAGGTGATTTGGTATCACGTCCCATCGGCGATGTGTTGCAAGAAGCTCAAAAACTTTTTGAGTCAGGGGTCAAAGAGCTTTTAGTGGTTTCCCAAGACACGAGTGCCTACGGTGTGGATATTCAGTACCGCACCGGCTTTTGGGATGGCAAACCCATCAAGACCCGCTTATTCGACTTGGCACTTGCCCTTCATGAGCTCGCGATATCGCATCAAGCCTGGGTGCGGATGCATTACGTGTACCCCTATCCGCATGTCGATCAAATTTTGCCGATCATGGCGCAATTTAAAGATACGGGATTTGGACTCTTACCGTATCTGGATATTCCATTTCAGCATGCACACCCGGATGTACTCAAGCGCATGAAGCGACCTGCGAGCGGAGAAAAAAATTTGGACCGAATTGCCGCCTGGCGCGCGATTTGCCCTGAGCTCGTGATTCGGAGTACGTTTATTGCCGGATTTCCAGGCGAGACCGAAGAGGAGTTTTCAGCCTTATTGCAATTTATGGAAGAGGCGCAAATTGATCGAGCCGGATGCTTTGCGTATTCACCGGTGGAGGGTGCTACTGCCAATGCGCTCGACAACCCCGTCTCGGAGCCCATTCGAGAAGAGCGGCGTTCTCGCTTTATGGCGCTTGCCGAGGAGCAATCGAGCCAACGCTTACGGCGATTAGTCGACCAACGCATTCGGGTATTAGTTGACCATGTGACCCCGGAGGGTGGGATCGGTCGGAGTGCGGCCGATGCCCCAGAAATTGATGGGATTGTAAAAATCTTGCCACCCAGTAAGCCTTCCAAGCGCTACCGGGTTGGGGAGTTTGTGAAGGCAACCGTCCTTGATACGCAAGGGCATGATCTGATTGTGCAAGTGTAGATAATGAGCTAAAACTAGCAGTTCGGCTAATGTGTAAAGAGGGGAATAATGATGAGTCGTGAAGTCGTGGTTTTAAGTGCAGCGCGTTCTGCAATCGGTAGTTATGGTGGCAGTCTCAGTGGCATGGAGCCATCGGAGTTGGCTGGCGTGGTGATGAAAGAAGCAGTTGCCCGTTCTGGCGCCGATCCTGCCAAGATTAATTATGTGACGGTCGGCAATACGATGCCAACTGACTCACGCTATGCCTATGTCTCTCGCGTGGCTGCAATCCAAGCGGGGCTGCCAATGGACTCGGTTGCCATGGCGGTTAATCGTCTGTGCAGTTCTGGATTGCAAGCGATCGTGACCACTGCGCAGGGCATCATGCTCAACGACTATGACTATGGTGTGGGCGGCGGTGTGGAAGTGATGTC
>VFQS010002229.1_pt1 | contig 16266 bp, 11 predicted proteins | sample 3512361 | NCBI WGS metagenome assembly VFQS01 (sample SAMN10412375, study PRJNA504923) | tailings metagenome | isolation source: Relicate 1 Philex TSF3 active mining | place: Philippines
GCGACTATGATGCTTTGGAGTTCACATTAGATCGCCCATTCGACGGTACTTGGGGTGGTGGTGCATCGTACGTATGGTCTAAGAGTCGAGGCACCGCCGAGGGCTATGTGCAATCTAACTTGAATCAAACTGATGCGGGTATTACGCAAGACTTCGACTTTGGTTCGTTTACCGATGGTGCTTATGGTTATTTGCCAAATGACCGTCGTCATCAGTTCAAACTGTATGGTTCATACAAGTTTAATGAGACATGGACAGGTGGTTTAAATTCACGCATCACTTCTGGTCGTGCAACAAGTTGCTTGGGTTTTGTGCCAACTACTGTACCTGATTACTTGGGCGCAGGTGGCACAACTAGTGGTGGTTCTGGCGCATACACTAGTGCTTCGAGTTACTACTGCATGAACAAAGATGGTGTAAGCGAATTGCACCCACGCGGCACAGGTCCACGTACGCCTTGGACCGCGCAGTTGGATTTGTCGGTGAACTACAACAAAAAGTTCGGTGATCATTTATTGACTGTTCAATTCTCGTTGGTCAATGTGTTTGATACACGCACTGTACAAGAATGGTCTGAACGTAGTGATTACAGCCGTAGTACGAGTAAGACACCGCCAGGTCGTTTTAATCAAAACTACCAATCACCAACTGTGTTCCAGACCCCACGCTACTTGCGTGTGAGTGCGCGTTATAACTTCTAATGCTGATGTTTGTCTTGTTAAACAAACGAAGTTTTTTTGATATGAAGTTGTTACACTAGACGGTAGACAAAAAGGCGAATCTGCGTTGACAGATTCGCCTTTTATTTCTGGTGTTTCTAATTCACAACTCCAGAAATAGGTTGGCATTTCATTGCCCAAACAATCCCTTCAATTTCCCTTTCAACTCCTCATTCACTTTCTCTTTCAGTTCTTTTTTCTTCTCTTCAAGAACAGGAGCTGCTTTTGCTTTGAATGCTGATTTCAAGGCTTCGCTGCCGATTTGTGAGAATAAGATTTGATAGCCTAGTTTGTCGAATGGGCCGCTGATTCGTACTGGAATGCTTAGGTCTTTTAGCTGCGATAAATCAGCGCCATCTTGTCCTGCTGAGGTATTCACAATGGTTGTGCGTGCGGTGTAATCGAGGCTGCTATTGCGTAGATTCACTTGTCCTTTACCACCAACTCGCAAGAACGGTGATTTCATATCGAGATCGTCGCTGTTACCTACGCCGTCAACAAATTGCATCGATACTGAAAATGCTGAGAAGTCGGTTTTTTCATTTTTATTAGCAGCTTGTTGCTGATCCGCTTTGTTGAGTATTTTTGCTTTAAAGTCGCGCAAGGATTTTGCTAAGTTAATCCCTTTCACTGCACCGTCAGTTAATTGTGTCCGTACGTTGCCGTTTAAATTATCTTTAAATTGCGATACACGTTTGCCGTGGGTATTGATATTGACACTGAGGTTGCCGCGACCTTCAACAATGTCTTTTTGCATGAAATCGACCAAGATAGGATTGATTTGCACATTGCTTAAATTTTGTTGCATTTGAAAGCGGTTTCCATCGACGTCAAATCCCATATTGCCAGCGACACTGCCTTGATACAGTTGTGCCGTAATACCGTTCATGGCGATTTTTCCTTGGTTTGCTTTAATTGGTAAAGCAACTTGATTGATCTTTAGGTTTTTAACTTGAAGTGCTCCGATGCGGATCAGACCATCTAGATTCAAGGATTTCAATGCGCTTAGATTGAGATCCTCTTCTTTGCTGCTATCTGCTTTTGCAGGTTCCGCTGCACTTTTAATATAACGATCTAGATTGATTTTATCGATATCGACCTTAAAGCTGATTGCCGGATTTGAAAAGTTATTCACTTGTACTGATGTTTGTAATTTGGTGTCGTCAAATTTTGCATCTAGCTTGGTATCAAGCGATTTCTCCTTTAGATTGGCAGAGAGTTGTCCATTGATAGGGATAAGGATTTCAGTTTGTGCGAGTTTTGGATCATTCAACTTAATTTGTAGCGCTAACTGCGGCAGTTGTACAACTTGGGTATCGAGTCCCATGCTTAGACTGGATTTCAAATTGACTTGTTTGCTGCTGCCAGCCTGTTTGCTTTGTGCTTGCGCATTGAGCTCGGCAATTTGCAATTGTTTATCCTGTATCTGTAATTTACTCAACACAATTTGCGTACTCAATTCTTGAGTACCACCTAGTTTGGCAGCAAGTTGAATTTGTTCGCTAGCACTTTTATTCGGACTGAGTTGCATTGCCGCCGTGCTGATTTCAACATCAAAAGGATTGCTGCCTAGTTTGCCGGCGATTTGGGTTTTGAGATCTTGTAGGTCGAGCAGTTTTTGTTCGATGTCGAAGCGCAATTGCGTATTGATGTCGATTTTTGCTTCCGCTTTGGGTTGCTCAAATTGGAATTGCGCGCTGAACTTGATCGGCGTTTTATTTTTGTTGCTGATTTTTCCGGTACTGAAATTCAGATCGTGAATGCGTCCTTTCAATTCGCTTTTTTGATCGTCAATTGCAAAACTTGATTGCGCAATATTGATACCTTCAATATCGAAACGCATTTGCTGCGATGTTGAGCTAGTCGATTCCGCTTCTTTGTTTGTAGATTCTTGCTTGATTAAGTCGTCTATATTTGATTGACCTGCGGCATCACGTTGATAACGCAGTTGTAAGCCTTGTAGTGAAATTTTATCGACGACGATTTGCTTTTGTAGCAGAGGAAAGAGCGCGAGAGAAACTTGGGCTTTATCGACCGCGGCAAATTGCGTTGTTGATTCAAACTCGGATAGTTTGATCTTCTCTAAACTGACGCCCAGTTTGGGAAAAAAATTGAGTTGAATATTGCCATCAATCGCCAAATCTCTATGTTTCTTGTTTTTAACCAGCTCAATCAATTGTGATTTGAATTGATTTGGGTCGAATACAAAACTCAGATAGGCGATACCAAGACCCAGTAAGAGTACGATAGCCGAGAGAGCGACGGCTAAAATCTTGAAAGGCTTTTTCATAGCAAATTCCTGATTGAAAAGAAGATCACAGCGATATGATCATAGCACCTTCACAACGACGAATTTGTTAAATGTTTTTACTTGTGGAATTTGAAATATTTGCTGCGCAAGTGTGGGCAGGGAGTAAACGAAAAAATGGACTTCTTGCGCTAGTGCTGCTCGGTTAAGCCCTGCAATTTGAACTGTCATTCCCGTGAGGACGGGAATGACAGATCTGAACTAATTTATTTGAGCGAATACACTTCAGCTAATCTAGCTTAGCTATTTGATTGAAAGCATTTGAACGCTTGCCTCTGTTTAGACAAGCGCACTCCAAGCTTCGGATTATTTGTGTGCTTATTTACTTATTCACGTTTACTAAAGGCGTGGCATTGCCTAACAAAACCGTATTGCCCGCCTTTGAAGCGATCGCAATTGCTGCGTCACGTTGGATTTCCGCCAAGCGTAGCTCTTTCAAAGCAGGTGTAAGTGATTCGCTGATGATTTTATTTGCCTTTGCTTCGCCTTCTGCTTGCACGATTAAACGTTCTGCTTCTGCTCTGGCTAAATCAACTTCTTTAAGTTTCTTCTGAATCGCTTGATCCGTCTCTGCACGTTGACGAATCGCCGCCTCAATCGCTGGGTCGGTTAACAAGTTTCGTACATTCACCGCTGTGATTAAGAACGCGCCTTTGTCATTGTTATCTAATTCCGCTTGCAAGCTGGCTCTGACCATCTCGGCTAATTCGGTGCGTTTGGTATGCATCGTGGTTGCGTCTAATTGTGCGATGGATTTATAGACGGATTCACGTGCTTCGCGCGAGACGCGACTATATGCCATCACCAAGTCGCTAGTGCCATCTCTAACTACTTGTTTGTGTTGCACCACATCACCTTGATACTTGGTGTACAAAGCAGGAATTGCGGCTGGCATCGTCTTGAAATAAATATCGATATCGACATCTTTCATCGTTAGGTTGTCGCGACTTTTTGGCGTCATATCTTGTAGCTGAAAATTCACTTCTTTGGCAGTGAATTCATCAACTGTTTTAAATGCAGTGAAGTAGATGCCTGGTGGCAGCGCATCTTTGCCGACTTTACCTAAAGTTCGTTCAACTCCGACATTACCAGTATCGATTTGGGTGCAACCAGTTAGGATTGCTGCAATTGAGATTAAACTTAGTGGCGCCAATTTGGAGAGGATTTTTTTCATTTTTCTTCCTATATCAAAGTAAGTGTAAAGCAGGTGTGTAATACGCGATGATCAACAAGATGAGTAGTAACATGCCAAACGCAATGAGTCGCAGTGCATGACGGGCAAACGTCTTGCTTGCATTTTTTCTGGTGAGTGGCGAGGTTAATTGCCATCCTCCATACAGTAGCACTGCGCCTATCAGTATCATTACAAAATGTTTCATCACCACTCCTTTCTATTAATTTTTAAATTAAATCGCGAAAACAAAGTGTAGTTTTTTTATGGCGCTCCTACTAGCAAAAACATGAGGTAATCGTTGCTAGAAAAAACCGGATTTCTTTGCTTGGATGCGCGCCGCTGGTTGATTAGATGTGACAAGAATATTCGCAGTAAGACTTAAATGGAGTCTAATTTGCTTTGATCATAGTCTTAGTTTGTTACACTGTGCTTACTTGCTTTGAATTGTGCTTAGGCATGGATTCTTAATTTTCTTCTAGGTTTTTTGTGTCACATTCCGCTTTTCTCTTAGTCATTCTTGCTGGTCTTATTCATGCCTTATGGAACATCGCTGCTAAAAAAGCAGGGGGAGACGTGCGCTTTGCTGGCTTTACTGCTTTAATCATGGCGGTAGTGTGGGCACCTGTTGGTATCTATGTTGGTTGGGATGTGGTGCCGACTTGGGGATACCTCGAATGGGGATTTATAAGTGCGAGTGGCGTCTTACATGTCTTGTATTTCGTGACTTTGCTGCGTGGTTATCGCAAAGCCGATTTAACCGTGGTCTATCCATTAGCGCGCGGCTCGGGGCCGTTGATCTCATCAGCAGTTGCCATATTGTTTCTCGGAGAACATCTGAGTTTGTTGGGTGGGCTCGGTATCTTGGCGGTTGTTGGTGGCGTGTTTTTGATCGCAGGTGGTCCCAAATTATTGCGTTCGCTGCGTCAGGAGCAAGAAGCACATGACCAGCAGATAAGAGTGCGTAGAGGCATTTTCTACGGCTTATGCACAGGTTTATTTATCGCGGCCTACACGGTCTTAGATGGTTACGCCGTCAAAGTATTGCTGCTTTCACCTCTGTTGGTCGATTACTTTGGCAACTTCATTCGTATCGCGCTGCTGTTACCGGTGTTGCTACGTGACCGTGTTGCAACGCGTGTGTCTTGGAATAAAGAATGGAAATACGCGTTGATTGTCGCTGTGATTAGTCCTATTTCGTATGTGCTTGTTTTGTATGCGATGCAGGAGGCGCCACTCAGTCACGTCGCCCCCGCACGTGAAGTTTCCATGCTATTTGCAGCGCTGATTGGTGGTCATTTATTAGACGAGGGCGATCGCCTGCAACGCATCTGCGGTGCTCTATGTATTGCGGTCGGCGTGATTGCATTGGGCAGTTTCTGAGCGTCTAACTTCGATTCACAGCTGTTGTTTTCACGACCTATTTTTCTATCGATTTTATTGTTGGTTTCATTTTTGCCTAAGTTGGCATTGACATCCTTAAAGTTAACTACTACAGTTGTCGTACTACATTTGTAGAAATAAGATGAAATGCTTCCAAAAGGAACGATATGGATGAAGACGCAGACAAAGTTTCACTGAGTGATTTGCAACTAAGCATCATGCGTGTGCTATGGGATCAACCGAATTCTAGTACGGCGCAGGTGACAGAAATGTTGCGCGATAGTCGTGCACTTGCTCATACCACTGTCGCTACTTTACTGACGCGTTTGGAAAAGCGCGGGCTTCTGTCTAGCCAGCGTGAAGGGCGTCAAATTTTTTATACTCCTTTAGTGAGCGAATCTCAGATTCAAAGATCGATGCTGGCGGATTTGTTGGCAACCGTATTCCGCGGGAATACGCCAGCGCTATTGAGTCATTTGGTGCAAGAAGATGAGATTAAAGTCGATGACTTAGAAAAAATTCGTCAATTGATCGATGATAAAGGAGGCGACCATGCTTGAGCAAGCTGCGGCCTACTTTTTGGTGTACCTCATTACATATCTCATTCATAGTAGTTTATTGCTAGGATTTGCATATGTTGTGCAGCGCGTGGGGCTGTTGAATCCGATCACCCACACGCGTTTTAGTGAATCCTTGTGGCGTCTGGCTTACTTCGCAGGCTTCATCACAGCAGCACTGCATTTGGTGCTGGCGAGTAATATGTTTCAAACGAATACTTCAGCAGCATCGATGCATGATAGTGAATTGATAGTGCCCTTATCGGTGCTGACGACAGAAGGCAATGCGGTGGATTCTGTAGCTGTTGAATCTACAAATCCACCGAAGTATTCGCAAAATGTAGCGAAGTCTGTGCCATCGTCTATCGTTGATTTTTCCCTTCCTTCTTCAATATCCTTGCCATCGTATTTGTCGGAAATTGCGATCTATATCGTGTCGGCCTGGCTCATTTTTGCTGTTTTCGTGGTCTGGCATTTGGTGTGGCAATTAAGAAATTTAAATCGACTCGCGCTGGAAGAACAAGCAGACGATGCATGTTCTATAGCCGCTTCGCATCAATTTATTGCGGAACATTTTTCTCCTCACCAACAGCGTTTGCAGTTGCGTATCAGTCCTAATTGGTATAGTCCGATGGTGGTACCGAATGGCGTGATTTGCTTGCCGCAATGGATGACAGAAGAGCTGACGCCAGCACAGCAACGTGCTGTGTTAGCACATGAGATTGCGCATGTCGTTCGCAAAGATACGGTTTGGAGCATTGCCTATGTGCTGGTGTTGCGCCTATTCTTTTTCCAAATATTGAATCGCATGGCATATAAGCGATTACGAGATATCGCTGAGTTAGCTTGTGATGCCGATGCGAGTAAAACGGTCAAAGCACAGGATTTAGCAAAGGCACTCTATGTCTGCGCCAAACAAGTAAAAGATCACACCATGAACGGATTGATACTGGCGGCACATCACGAAGGCTCAGCCTTAGAGCAAAGGGTGCGGTGTTTATTGGAGCAGCGAGCAAGCCTTGGAAATAAAACTCAGCAATCACATTACTTTACTAAAGTGACATCAGCAACCAAGCTAATCGTTTCTGGAGTCGGTATTTTAGGCGTAACGTGGACGGCGACATTTGCGATGCCTACCATGCAGCTTCCTGTCGAAGTTTTGAAGTCAAATGTTGCGACAGATTCACTTTCCAATTTAAATATGGGGGGCGTTCCTGAGTCTATATCGTCGACCGTGCAAGTGACGAGTGCACCTTCTGGTAATGCAGGAGTTAATAATCGTAGCGAACAAATAGCAAGTACGCCCACGGCACAGGTTTCTGCGCAAGCACCACTTCGATCACAAAATCCAACATCCCTTGTGGTTAGTCGTGAAGAGCGCACTCAGCTCACAAGTCAAGATTTAATGCTCGATAACAGTTGGATGCAGGCGGAGCTTGCTTATGCACAGCAAGATTATCAAAAGGCAGCCCAATTATATGAAGCATTGCGCGCATCGGGTAGAGCAGAGGCGCAAAATCGGCTGAATCAAATTCATGCACGACTACAAAAGCAGGCAGAGATTCAAGCCTATCTAACCGAGTTCCCAGCCAACGAATATCGTTTGAGTGCTGAGAGATGCCAGCCACCCGCAAATTTAGTAGCGAGTGGTGTTCGTAGCAAGAACCTCGAAACTCTAAAGCAAATTAACGACTGGGAGATTTGTTACAACCAATTCGTCGAAAAGTTGCAACAGCGTTTTGCGCAAAATCCTATCGTTCCACAAGAGCTTGCGAACTTGATGACCGATGCTGAAATCGCGCGTGCGAATCAAATCGCGAAACAAACCTACCATCGAATTAGTGCTGAAGCTTTAGCACAGTTAAAACCGATACAAGCGGCGATCACCCAATGGCAAACTGAACGAGTACAAGCCGAGCAATTGGCGCAAGCATCTAGTCAGCAATCGCGACGTGCTGGTGCGATGCCGACTCGTATCCAAAATCAAAAGGAACTTCAATCGTTTACTTATGCAAATGGACGTCCACTCTCTATCGATCAAGAATCGAATCGTGTGAATGACGCGTTTGGTTGGCAACATCGCGGACAAACCCATGCTGTCGATCAAGTTGTAACTACAAAATCACCAGAGAAATGAGAATATGATGAAAACTTTGTTACCCCATTTGATCGCCTTATCTTGTTGCCTTAGTTTGTCGTCCTGCGCCATATTTACCAAAGCACCGTTGTCTTATTTGGAGGCGAAGCCTTATTCCGCAATTCATTCCAGTTTGCAGTTTCCCGTGCGGGTGGTATCGATTGACGGTAGCCTACAGTTTTCTATGCCAGTCCAGATTGCACCTGGTGAGCGTAGCTTAGTGCTGGAAGCGATGCCATCAAATTCGGCAAGACATACGATACAGAAATCGATACATTTAAAAATTGCACCATGTACGCGTTATTTTTTGCTGGCGCAGCGTGATTCTGTGATGCAAGCGGATTGGCAATTGAAAATTGATTCGACTGAAATGGTCGCAGCCTGCGATCCAATAGAAGAAGTAAAAAAGGCGTCTCAATATTAAGCGAGGGACGATCGCGTTTCTTTTGATTGCTAGCGACCTCTGACATACAAGCGAATCAAAATATCGTTTGCAGAGGCCGCAAATCAACTCCTAACCACTGGGTTCATCTAGACCTCCACATCACCGACCAGCAGCGTGCTGATTCGCACTATTTGTTTTGGTGCTTGCCTACTTGCTCGAAGCCTTTATCCAACCTAGGTTGGAATAATTGGCCGTCAGAGTTTGTTAGGTTTGAACTAGCATTCGTATTCTCTTTTATGTTTGCGGTGCTAGTGGCACCCAGATTGCTGCGCGATTGTGGCTTGCTTGCTGTTGATGTCGCTTTAAGCGTTTTTTGTTCTGCAGGTTTGGGCTGATTTTGCACTTGTTGATTCCACCACCAATAAATGCCGATCGCGATAATCGTAGTCAGGAGCAGGGCGATTGTGCCGTTACTCCAACGCGATTTGGAGCGATTCGCTGTTTCGAGATAGAGCTCAAAATTATCTTTGCTCTCAATGCGAGCTAAGGCGGTCTCGGTGGAGGTCGGTGTCGATGCTGAACTAGGCTGATATGCCATGGCAGTGTCGGAGGAAAAATTTTCTTCATGACTCGATGCTGCATTTTGCACAGCCTCGTCTGCCGCTTGCCGCTCTGGCTGTTGTTCTACTTCTATCGGTAAGGGTAATTGCGGATTTTCGAGTTCGGCAAGTTCTTGATTTTTCTCTGCCAGTGTTTGTGCTAATTGTTGGTGTTGATCAGCGAGCGCGTGCGCAGCTTGTTCTGCCGCGATTCTGGCTTGTTCAGCTTGAATCGCCAATTCTTGCTGTTCTATTTTGTCTTGTGCTGCGTTGATGGCTTGCGTTTCGAGCGCCGCATTTTCTTGGGCTAATTGATGTAATTCTTGTTCGCGCAACAGGCGTTGTTGTGCGATGACAGTCGCTGCTTTTTCAGCTTGTAGTCGTTGTTTCGCTTTGCTGATACTTTCTTTTTCTTGTGCGATTTTTTGATGTGTTTGCGTCAGTAGCAGACGTTCTTGATCCGCTAGTTGTTCTAAGTTGGCTAATTCTGCCTCGGATTGTGTGACTTGTTGTTCTAGCTGTTCGCGCTCTAGAATTTTCGCTTCAAGGCTTTGATGGTCTTGTTGGTGTTGTGCCGTTAATTCGGCGAGTGCTTGTTGCGCTTCTGCGATTCTGGTTTGTAATCTTGCTTGTAGCTCATTCAGTTGCTGTAGCTCTTGCGTGTGCGAATGCAGTTTTTGCTCTCCTGCTAGACGTTCTTGTATCAACTGTTCTGTTTCTGCATCTAAAGTAAGTTGTGATTTTTGCGCGCTTAGCAATTCAGCTTCGCTTAAGATTCTTTGTTCTAACAGACGCTTGGCATCGTGCTCTGCTTGTTGCCGCTCTTGTGCCTGTTTTTGCGCTTGGATAGAAGCGGAAACGCGTTCTCGTGCGACGGTTTCTGCTTCTAACTCTGCGGCAGCGAGGCGATGTGCCGCTTCTAGTAAGGCGTTTTCGTGCGCCAGTCTTTGTTGTTCCGCCAGAATCGCCAAACGGTCGTTCTCTTGCCTTTGTGTGGCAGCACTGATGGCGTCGAGTTCGGCTTGCAGGCGTTTTTGTAAGCTTTGTTCGGCTTCTTGTGCTGCAGCAAGTTGGGCCGCAGAAATTTGTTCTGCTCGTTGCTCTGCACTGGTTCTGGCCTCGACTTGACTTAACAGACTCGCTTCAGCCGCTTGTCTGCGTTGACTGTCGGTTAGTGCTCGTTCTTCTGCGAGGATTTTCTCTTCGATTTTTTGTGCCGCGAGTTGTTCTAAGTTCTGTTTTTCTTTTGCTGCTTGTTCAGCGGCGTTTTCAGCGAGTGACAAGGCGACCGCGGATTCAATCAGCGCGGTTTCGGCGGTAATTTTTTCTTCGATTAGCTTGGCTAGTTCGGCTTCTGCAGCGATGCGCTCCTGCAATTTTTGTTCAGCTAAACGACTGACAAGTAATCGTTCCGTACTTTTGAGTTTGGCTTCGCGTTCAACTGCGATCTTGAGTTTGCTGACGCGGATCAGTTCATTTTCCGCTTCTATCCTCGCATTTTCAGCATCTAATTGTGCGTTGGTAGTTGATTCTTGTTGAGTGAGCTGGGCTATGGCTTCTTGTTCTTCAGCGATACGTTGGCGCGCCAGTTGTTCTGCGGCTTGATCAGCGGCGATACGTTGTTGAATCTTCTCGTTTAGCGTGTGTTCTTGCGTTTGTTTTTTTTCAGTCAGCGCCTGCAATTCTTGTTCAGCTTGTAGTCGCTGCTGCGCTTGGCTTAGCGCTGCTTGTTCGGTCTGGGTTTTGCGCTCTATCGCTTCTAATAACGCAGCCTCGGCTTGTAGTTTTTCTTGCAGCGCTCGTTTTGCTTGTTGTTCTGCATGTAAGCGTTCTGCTGCCACTTTTTCGATTTGACGTACTTCTTCTAGTTGTGTCTCGGCATTTAATTTCGCGAGATTTTCCGTAGCAATCAATTTTTCGGCGATAGCGCGCAATTCGGTTTCCATCGCTAGCGTCGATTGCACGGTTTTTTCGGATGCTTGTTCGGCGTTGATGCGTTGTTGATGTAGTTCGAGTGCTTGTCGTTCGCTGTCTAATCTTTGTTGGGCTAACTTCTCTGCTTGTTTCTCCGCCATCAAACGAGTTCTAACTTTGACCAATAACTCTTGTTCAAAGTCGATACGGCTATTGGCATTAATTAACAAATCACGCTCAACTTTGGCTCGCGCATAAGCGGCTTGTTGCAGATTCCATTCTTTGTCAATTTGATCCAAGATGCTTTGATCGGGTTTTTCGGCTGCGTCATGTAGTTCATTAGTCGCAACTTCATGTACTGCGCGTATAGTCTGCGCTGATGGCATATCTTGAGCTGAATGATGGAAGGCGCTATTGATAGCGTCTTGGGTCTGATCACTGTTCGCATCTTCATCGCTACGGTTAAATGTACGATTGAGTAGTGATTGCTTTAGTTGTTTGAACATGGAAAAGCCTAGTGATCAGGAGTCGTCAGAGATTGCAATTGCGAAGATGATAAAACCTTCTCATTTTACCGAAATTGACCTGCAATTTATTTATCTTATAGCAATCTTGTTTTGGATTGTCTTGGATTTTTTGCGCTTCTGACGGATAAAACCACAGATAAGCGCGCTTATGGATAAGCTGCGATCAATTCGGTTTGGCATGAGCGTGTGATTTCGCTACTTTTTTGCTGTTTTTGCGCTGTTTTTGTGCAGTCTTTGTCGTTATTTTTGGAATTATTCATGGTCTTTTGGAACTTTTCATCCGTGCTACGCTCCAATTTGCGGGGAATTTTTATAAAATAATTCACACCTCCCATTTTCTTCCACTTCATGGAGTAAACATAATGCGTTTGCCAGTGTCATTAGGGCTCTTATGTCTGAGCATGTCTGCCTTTGCGGGTGGGCAGTCCGACGATAAGTTTCGTCAAATAGAAAATTTATTGCCTACACCAACCTCCGTACGCACCGCTTCTGGTGCGCCGGGTCATGCATATTGGCAGCAGCGTGCTGATTATGTGATTCGCGCAACTTTGGATGAGTCTAAACGTGCGATCACTGGCGCAGAGACCATCACGTATCACAATAATTCGCCGGATACTTTGAATTATCTGTGGGTGCAGTTAGATCAAAACATCTTCCGTCCAGATTCGGATGCGAACAAAACCCGCACTTTACCCTCACGTGATGCTTGGAAAAACCCGAATGCGGTTAGCTTCCAAGCGATGAGTGTGATGAATGAGCGTGAGAATTTTGATGGTGGTTTCAAAATTACTTCGGTTAAAACCGCCGAAGGCCAAGCATTGAAGCATGTGATTAATCGTACGATGATGCGTATCGATTTGCCGCAGCCATTGAAACCAGGCGCGAAATATGTGTTCAGTATTGATTGGAACTACAACATCGGCAATGGCAAATTGCTAGGCGGTCGTGATGGCTATGAGCATTTTAAAGAAGATAAAAACGATATCTTCGAAATCGCACAATGGTTCCCACGTATGGCGGCTTACTATGATGTCTATGGTTGGCAACATAAGCAATTCTTAGGTTCTGGCGAATTCACATTGGAATTTGGTGATTACGATGTGCAATTGACTGTGCCAAGTGATCACGTGGTTGCTGCAACAGGTGAATTGAATAATGCAGATAAAATTTTGACGGCAACTCAGCGCGAGCGCTTGAAGCAAGCGCGCACGGCAAAAACACCGGTAGCGATTGTGACGCAAAAAGAAGCGGAAGAAGCAGAGAAAACACGTGCAACTTCTAGCAAAACTTGGCACTTCAAAGCAAAAAATGTACGTGACTTTGCATGGGCAACTTCGCGTAAATACATCTGGGATGCGCAAGGCTATAAATCTGGTTCCAGCAACGGCTTAGCGATGTCTTTCTATCCAAAAGAAGCCAATCCTTTGTGGGGACAATATTCTACGCAAGCGATCATCCACACGATAGAACAATACAATAAGTTCTCTTTAGATTATCCATATCCGACAGCGCAATCTGTGAATGGCCCACAAGGTGGTATGGAATATCCGATGTTGTCTTTTAACGGCGGTCGTCCAACCAAAGATAAAAAGACTGGAGAGTTGACTTATTCTAAGCGTACTAAGTACGGTTTGATCAGTGTGATTATTCACGAAGTTGGTCATAACTATTTCCCGATGATCGTCAATTCAGATGAGCGTCAATGGACTTGGATGGACGAAGGTTTGAACTCTTTCGTGCAAAGTTTGGCTGAACAAGCTTGGGAAGAAAATTATCCGGGTACACGTGGTGAGCCACGCGGCATTGTTGATTACATGAAGAGCCAAAATCAAGTGCCTATCATGACCAATTCCGAATCCATTTTGCAATTTGGTCCAAACGCTTATGCAAAACCAGCAGCTGGTTTGCACATCTTGCGTGAAACGATCTTGGGTCGTGAGTTGTTTGACTTCGCTTTCAAAGAGTATTCACAACGTTGGAAATTTAAGCGCCCAACACCAGCAGATTTCTTCCGCACCATGGAAGATGCTTCTGGTACAGACTTAGATTGGTTCTGGCACGGCTGGTTCTACACCACCGATCCAGTCGATATTAGTATCGACGGCATCGTTGAATACACGATGTCAACCAAAGATCCAGAAGTGGAAAAAGCATGGCGTCGCGCGCAGTTTGCGTCTCAACCAACTTCAACTGCTAATCAGGCAGACAAAGGCAAGTTGGAACGTCGCTTAGATTCACATCCTGAACTCAAAGATTTTTACAATCAATATGATGACTTCACTGTCACCAATAAAGATCGTAACAATTACATGGATCTGATGAAGAGTTTGGAAGAAGATGAAAAAGCGATGCTGAAATCTGGCAAGCATTTTTATCTGGTGGATTTCTCCAACGTCGGCGGTTTAGTGATGCCTTTGATTTTGGAAATTGAATTGAAGAGCGGTAAGAAATTAATTCAACGCATTCCAGCAGAAATCTGGCGTTACAACTCCAAGAAATTCACCAAGCTGATCGTTACAGATGAGCCTATGGTTGGTTTGACGCAAGATCCTTATTTGGAAACTGCAGATATTGATACCAACAACAATTCTTGGCCACGTAAGATCACGCAATCACGTTTGGAATTATTCAAAATGAATATGCAGCCAAGCGACATGATGATGGATTTCAAAACACCTTTGAAGACAGATAAACCTGAATCCAAAGATGCAGCGAAACCAGCTGATAAGAAGTAATGTAGTTCATCTGAAGTGCGCGTGTCGTACTTCAGATCGATTCTTCGTTGTGCATGCGCGCAAATGCGCATGCACAACAAACAAGATAGAAAATTGAGATAAGCATGTTGCGTCGTATTCAGGGTTTTAAATTCGTATTCTTAACTTTCGTTGCTAGCACGCTCGTTCTTGCGTCTTTGGGTTTGAGTCCGCTCGCACACGCACATCGTTTTCATGCCGGCATCACTGATATCAGCATGAATCCCAATACCGGCAATACTGAAATCGTGCACACCTTCATGGCGCACGACGTCGAAGCGCTGCTAGAAAATTTATATCAACGTCAATTTGATTTGAGCGACCCAGAAGATATTGCGGTGTTCAAAAAATATTTCGAAAGGCAATTTGCGATGGCTGATACAGCCGGTATTTTGCCGCTGAAGTGGGTGGGATTAAAAGTTGATCCTAATAGCGTGATTGTGTTTCAAGAGTTAGAACAGCGTGCCTTACCTGCGCAAGTCAGTATCCGTCAGGCAGTATTAACGGATTTTTTGATTGATCAAGTCAACACCTTAAATATCACCCAGAACGGAGTGACGCAAACGCATACCTTTACACGCAGTAAGCGCGAGCAGCAATTACCTTGATTTGATCGCCTAAGAGTATGAGCAACTAGCGCCAGTTGGCGCTTTTTTTTCAGTTAATGAATTAATTTTTAGAATTTTATTTTAATTATGAAGCAACGATTATTGCTTGGCTTGATTGCCACGATGTTCCATCAAAGTGTGTTTGCGGACGACTCCGTTTTGCATCGTGTAGCGATTGATGGTTCTAAGATGAGTCAATTAGGTTTGTTGGATGCCGCAAATGCAGGCGTGATTGGTAAAAAAGAATTGGCATCAATGACCACCTATCGTCCCGGTGAATTACTCGAATCCATTCCTGGTTTGATCGTAAGTCAACACAGCGGAGAAGGAAAAGCGAATCAATTTTACTTGCGTGGTTTTAATCTCGATCACGGTACTGATTTACGCACGACGCTCGATGAGATGCCCGTGAATCAACGTAGTCATGCACACGGACAAGGTTGGACTGACTTGAATTTTCTCATCCCCGAATTAACGGCACGCATGGAATTCAAAAAGGGTCCTTATTCATCGACCACAGGCGATTTTTCTGCGGCGGGTAGCGCTGCCATGCTGTATGCCAATCGTTTGAGTCAAAGTATCGCCAGCGTCACTTTGGGGCAAAATGCTTATCGTCGTGCCTTGCTGGCTGCCTCACCAGATTTCGCAGACGGAAGTTTATTGTATGCGCTGGAGTTGAGCGGCAATGACGGTCCTTTTGTGAACCCAGACAAATTTAAAAAAGTAAATGCCGTTCTGCGTTATAGCGAGGGATTTGCGAACAATGGATTTAGTCTTAGTGCAATGTTGTATCGCGGCAAATGGAATGCAACTGATCAAATTCCCTTGCGCGCGGTAGAACAGGGCGATATCGGTCGTTTTGATACGATTGATAATACTGATGGCGGTGAAGCGCATCGCTATAGTTTGTCGGGTACTTGGCGTCGTACCGCGACCGATGATGCATCCAAGATTAGCGCGTATTTGATTAATACGGGTTTGGATTTGTATTCGAACTTTACCTACTTTATGGATGATCCGATTAATGGTGATCAGTTCAGCCAGCCAGATCGCCGCGTGACCAGTGGATTGAATGCGAGTCATACTTGGCATTCGCATTTGAATGGAAAGAATACAGACTTCACTATCGGTACTCAGCTGCAAAACGATAATATTATTAATGGCTTACATAAAACTAAAGCGCGTCAGCAATTATCGACAGTGCG
>VFQS010002232.1_pt1 | contig 16255 bp, 17 predicted proteins | sample 3512361 | NCBI WGS metagenome assembly VFQS01 (sample SAMN10412375, study PRJNA504923) | tailings metagenome | isolation source: Relicate 1 Philex TSF3 active mining | place: Philippines
ACAAATGGGCGGTTTGACCGCCTGAGGCGTGAATTCAATCCGCCAGGTCAAGGTCCTTTTTCAGCATTTCGTACTTAGCACCAACACTCAAAAGACCAGGAAACGACCTGATTGACTAACGCTTCTCATCTGAGACGGTCATGCGACAACCAGCAGTGCGCTGCAGCGGGCCGGGCCTCCAGGCCAGCAGGCCGAGCCGGTCAATGGCATAATGAGATCATCCGCAGAGGAGCTGCATGCCATCACTGAGCCTGCGGGGGCTGTCGGATCAGACCTATGAGGGCTTGCGGCAGCTCGCCATTCGCAACCATCGCAGCATGCAGGAGCAGGTGCGACTCCTGATTGAGCGGGAGGTGCGTTACGCCCAGGTGGGCGCTGTGGATCGGGCACGGCAATGGCGCTCAGTGCTTGCCGAGCGCCATTTCCCTGATCTGGCTGCCGACATTCGGGCTGACCGGAGCCGCTGAAGCGATGGCCGCAGCAGCGCCGAGCCAAGCCGATGTTGTTGTTCTGGATACCTCTGCTCTGCTGAGGCTTTATCTGGCCGATGGACCGCTGCCACCCTCGTTGGAGCCCGCCATCCAGCGGGGCTGTACTGGCGATGCCTTGCTGTTGGTGCCTGACCTCTGCCTGCTCGAATGCGCTTCAGTGATGTTGAAACAGGTGCAGCGCCAACTGCTCAGTCCCGATGAATGCCGCGCCCTCCTGGCGGATGTACTGCAGCTGCCTCTCCGACCCACCAGCTCCAGCGACCTTACTGCTGCAGCGCTTGATCAAGCCATGGCCCTTTCGCTGAGTGTGTATGACGCCAGCTACCTGGCTTTGGCGCTCAAATATGGCGCCTGTTTGATCACCGCAGACAAGCAACTCGCCAAGGCAGCCGCTTCGCTTGGCTGTCTGGCAGATCCAGGATTTCTTGCCTGATTGCAATGGAGCGCCTGGCGGAAGCCATTCGCCGATCCGCCCTACCCTGAAGTACATCAACGGCCTGGACTGATGAGCATCTCTGCCAGCCCAGTTGCAGCCGAACCAACCACTCACGCCCGTGCAATTTGCCCTGCTGTGTGCCGAGAACCGCGAGGCGGTGTTGGAACTCGCCGCCGATGGCCAGGTGCTGGTGATGACGCCCACAGGCAGTGAAACCGGTGCCCGCAATTCCCGCATTGAACGGCCCTGCGCAGCAAGATGGCCGCCTACCAGGCCAACGGTGCCCGTCTCGGCTGGCTGCTGATTCCCCACCAACAGACCGTGGAGGTGTGGCCCGCCAGCGGTGACTCCCAGCGCTACGAAGGGATCGCGGTGGTGGAGGCAGGATCCGCATCTCAGCGACGTCGTCCCGACCGCGCCACCGCGGCGTCCAGCTCTGACCGCGCCCGCGCTTGCCAGCCCTGTCGCTGGGGACTTTCGTTGTCGTGCTTCTGAAGTTCCGTACGGTCCGTACGACATCCCAGAACAGCTGCAGTCCATGGAGTGCCGCGATGGCAAGCCGGCTCCGCTGAGCCGCCAAGCAAGCGGCAGGGAGCATCCCAAAGCGTCAGCTGATCTGGCAGGTCTGAACGTAGGCGCTGAGATCGTCCAGGCAGCACTGCAGCGGATCCGCACCCTCGTGCACCGACCGATACCAGCCCACGCTGCGCTCCACCGTGTTGGCAAACGGCCAGCGCGGTTGCCAGCCCAGCAGGTGCAGCGCCTTGTCGATCTGCAGATGCAGCCGGCCCGCCTCATGGGGCGCCTCCGGGTTCGAGTGATCCAGCCAGGTGCCGGGCCAGTGCTGCAGCGCGGTTTCGATCAGCTGCCGCACCGTGCGGTTCGCCTCCAGCGCCGGTCCGAAGTTGAAGGCCTCGCAGGGGGGGCTGGCCGCCGTGGTCGATGCGGCAGCCAGGGCTTCCGCCAGCCGCAGATAGCCGCCGAGTGGCTCCAGCACATGCTGCCAGGGCCGTGTGGCCTGCGGGTTGCGCAGTGGTACCGGCTGGCCTGCCGCCAGCGCCCGCATCGCATCCGGCACAATCCGGTCTTCCGCCCAGTCGCCGCCGCCGATCACATTGCCGGCCCGCGCCGTGGCAATCGCCAGGTTCGGGTTCTGATGGGCCGCTTTGCCACAGAAGCTGGCGCGCCAGCTGGCGATCGCCAGCTCCGCCGCCGCCTTGCTGGCGCTGTAGGGATCATGGCCGCCGAGCCGATCGTTTTCGCGGTAGCCGTAAGGCCACTCCCGGTTGGCATACACCTTGTCGGTGGTCACCATCACCACCGCGCAGGGCTGCGCCAACGGCCTGAGCGCCTCCAGCAGATGCAGGCTGCCCTGCACATTGGTGGCCCAGGTACCCAGCGGATCGCGGTAGCTGCGGCGCACCAGCGGTTGCGCCGCCAGGTGGAGCACCACCTGCGGCTGGCAGGCCGCGCTCAGGTGCGCCAACACCTGCGCATCACGGATATCGCCGATCTGATGGCGCTGCAGCCGCTCAGCCAGCTGCAGCTGGCCAAACAGATTCGGCGAGGTGTCGGGCTCCAGGCCCACACCCCACACCTCAGCCCCCAGCTCCAGCAGCCACAGCGCCAGCCAGCTGCCCTTGAAGCCGGTGTGGCCCGTGAGCAGCACCCGTCGCCCCCGCCAGAAATCGGCCGCCGGCGCCGCATTCACCACAGTTTCCACGGCGCCGCGCCGCTCTCCCACAGCTCCTCCAGCTTCAACTTCTCGCGCAGCGTGTCCATCGGCTGCCAGAAGCCCTCATGGCAGTAGGCATTGAGCTGCCCGCGCCGCGCCAGCTCCGGCAACACTTCATTTTCCCAGCTGCAGCCGTCCCCGCTGATCAGGGGCAACACCGAGGGCTCCAGCACGAAGAAACCGCCGTTCACCCACGACTCCTTACCTTCCGTTTTCTCGCGAAACTCCTCCACGCGCCCGGCGGCCGCATCCAGCTCCAGCGATCCAAACCGGCCGGTGGGCCGCGCCGCCGTCACCGTGGCCGCCAGGCCGCTGGCCCGATGGCTGGCCAGCAGTGCCGCCACATCCACATCGGCCAGGCCGTCGCCGTAGGTGAAGCAGAAGGTGTCGTCGAGATAGGGCGCCACCCGGCCCAGCCGCCCGCCGGTGTTGCTGTCGTCGCCCGTATCCACCACCGTGACCCGCCACGGTTCGCCATGGCGCTGATGCACGCACAGCTGGTTATTGGCGATGTCAAACGTGACATCGCTGGTGTGCAGGAAATAGTTGGCGAAATATTCCTTGATCATGTAGCCCTTGTAGCCGCAGCAGATCACAAACTCCTCCACGCCGTAATGGCCGTAGAGCTTCATGATGTGCCACAACATCGGCCGCCCGCCGATCTCCACCAACGGCTTGGGCCGCACCACCGTTTCCTCACTCAGCCGCGTGCCGAGACCACCGGCAAGAATCACGGCCTTCATCCGCTGCCTTCAGCCGTTCCGCCCATGCTGCTGAGCGGTGGCGGACCTGTCAACTGCTGGCCCTGAGCTGCTGCCCCTTCGATCTGACCGCCGCCCTGGCGTTTTGAATCGTGAGCCTGGATCCGCCCTACCCTGAAGCAGCTCAACGGCCTGGAGTGATGACAATCTCTGCCAGCCCATCCGCACCCGAGACAGCCACTCCCTTCCATGTCCTGGCGCCGCTGTTGCTGCCAGAACGCCTTCGGCTCACAGCCGAACAATTCGAGGCCGTGTGTCATGCCAACCCCAACGCGGTGCTGGAGCTCGACGCCAGCGGCCAGGTGATCCAGATGACTCCCACCGGCGGCGAAACGGGATCCAGGAACCAGGCCCTCGGCGCTCTGCTCTGGATTGCCGTTCGCGCGTCCTGGCTGCCCCTGAAGCTGTTCGACAGCTCCACAGGCTTCCGATTGCCCGATGGCTCAGTGCTCAGCCCGAATGCCTCGCTCGTGCGGATTGAACGCTGGCAGACCCTCACCCCCCAGGAGCGCCGCGGTTTTGTGCCTCTTTGCCCCGATCTGGTGGTGGAACTGGCCAGCCCCAGCGACCAGGGCCCCCGCGGCCTCTCGGCTTTGCGCCGCAAGATGGCGACTTACCAGGCCAACGGTGCTCAACTCGGCTGGCTGCTGATTCCCGAGCAGCAGGCCGTGGAGGTGTGGCCTGCCGCTGGTGCTGGCGGCGGCAGCGAGCCTGTGCGCAGTGAAGCGGCCACCAGCCTCAATGCCGGCCCCCTGTTCCCGGGGCTCACGATCGAGCTTCAGGAGATCTGGCAGGGCTGAACGGACTGGTGGTGGTGCTGGCGAGTCCTTCCGATGGGGCCCAGCGGGGCTGGGTGCTGATTCCCGAGCAGCAGACCGTGGAGGCGTGGCCCGCCCGTGGGCAGTCCCAGCGCCTGGAGCGGGCCGACGTCGCCGAGACTGGCATAGCAGGCAAGCGCCAATGAGCACCACCCGAGAAACCGATGCAATCTACCAAGTTTATATCTCAGATCAAAACGCAGAACCGCCGCAGCTACTGCACCGCGCGATCGCCTCTGTTCAGCAGTGTTTCTCCGCCTATCGCTATGTGCGCCATAATGGCGACAGCCTGCGCGCCTTTATAGAGCAGAACTTTGATCGAGAGGTAGTTGCCGCCTACGACAAGTTGCGGCCCTATTCCTACAAAGCCGATCTCGGGCGCTATTGCCTGCTGTATCAGAACGGCGGCTGGTATGCCGACATCAGTATCATGATGCGCAGTCATGTGGCGGCGATCAGCAGCGATGTCGACCTAATCTACTTTTTCGATCTTGGAGATGGCGTTGTGCCCGGGCGCAGTCTCTTTGATGTTTCAACCTCACTGCTCTATGCGCGACCGCGCCAGGCCGCACTGGACGCTGCCATCCCCACGGTGCTGGGTGCAGCGATCGCCAGCCAACCGCGCAGCCAGCGCCATGTGAGCGGTCATCTGATGCCGCTCACCCCCAACCACCGACAGCGCAATCTTTCATTTGTCTTACCCGATGGCTCAATTCTGGCCCTATTCAAGAAGTGCTCCCATGAAGGATGCCAAGTTTGATTAGCCAGTTCACGGTGCCCATGAGCAGCCTGAACTTCGACTGACCTGGATCGATGGGCAGTTGTCGAGCTGCACTGTCAATGGTGAGCACCTGACCCTGTGCAATCAGTGTCAGCAATTTGACGGTTTCCTCATGACTCAGCCGCCAACCCCTAGCAAATGAATGGAGGCAGTCATCCTGAAGAGCCTGCAAGCGCTTGCCCTGTTCAGCAGCCGACAGACCGCTCCATTCCGGCGACAGTTTCAGATCGCTGTCCACTGTGATTGTGGCCGTTGGGTAGCTTGCAAACACGGCATAGGGATCTCCGCGCAATGGCGCAGGGTTGACTGGCGGTTGCACCAGCTCAGGATGATGGTCTGCTGCCGCTCGGCGGCGTTCGCCAAGCTCAATCAGGAGGCTGCGATACTCACCGATCACAACCTCCCAGCTGAATTGGCCGCACGCGTGATCGCGGCCGGCAACGGCCATGCGTCGGCGCAGTTCAGGGCTGCGGGCCAGGCTCGCCAGGGCTTTCACCGTTTCCACCAGGTCCACGGCCACGGTCTGGGCGGTCACCGCACAGTAATGACCGAACGAGATCGTCTGGGCACAGGTGCCATGGGCAAAAGCATCGCCTGAGGCTGTGCCAGCCGCGGGCATGCTGGTGGGAATCAGAAAGCCGTCGACACCATGGCGCACGGTGTCGCGATAGCCATTCCAATCGCTCACCACCACAGGCAAGCCGGCCGCCATGGCTTCGATCGGGGTGAGTCCGAACGTCTCCTGAAGATTGTCGGAGAGAGAACAGAACACATCGGCCGCATGCCAGATCTGCTCACGCACCTCAGCACTGCGGCCATCCACAAACAGATGCTTCACACGCGGCGCCCAACGCCGGGCCGCATCCATGAAGGCATCACGGGTGGTGTCGTTGGGAAACCAGCCAGCCTGGAGATACACCACGGGCTGATCAAGATTCTGGGCCAGCTGTTCCAGAGCCAGAAACATCGGAATCGGATGGGCCTTGGCCGCGTGATTGAAGCGGCCCATCCACAGCACCACAAACGCATCCTCTGAACATGACAGGCGCTGCCGCCAGCGCTGCCGCGATTCCGGTGTGGCCGGGGTGATGCCGCAGGTGTCCACACCCAGGGGAATCATCGGCAACTGGGGCCGGGGCAGGTGCGTTGCACCGAGGCGATGGCGCAGGTAGTCGTCCCACAACTCCAACACGGTTTCATAGGTTGCCTTCACTGCTCTCGACGTGCACACCACCGCATCCCAGGATTGAATGGGTGCAATCGCCAGGTTGCCGATGGAATCCATCACCAGGTGACTTGCCGTGGTATGGGTGATACCCAGCAGCGAGTAGGAGGCCGCACCACCGAACTGGCGGGTCCAGGCCAGAGGCCCGAAACCAGGAAACGGATGCAGCAGTGCTCCGGCCCGGGCCAGCCCTGCCTGATCATCCGGGAACAGATGGTGGATCGGCTGGTCTGCTCCACAGATCTCAGTCGCCAGGTGCTGAAAACGGGCTGCCTCCTGGGCGGTGCGAACATGGGCAATGGAGCTGGCAAAGTTTCCGTAGCGCAGAAACGCCTTCAGGAATCCTTCATTGGCAGATTGCAGCCCCATTAACGACTGTCCCGCCGTGGAGAAGGAATCGGGGAAGTAGTCGATCGCGCAGTTCACTGCACGTTGGTCTGCGCGTGCCGTTGTCATCATTCAGACCGCTTGCAAAGAGTTGTCAACGGCTATCGCGACGTTGGTATGAATGTAGTTGGCATGGATGTGGTTGGCATAAATGTACGCTTACCCACCATGATTGTACTGAAGCGCTGCTCCGGGCCGTCGTTGATACGGATCTTCAGAACATCAGCCCGGCCGCTGAACACCTCGAGGCCCGAGCCGATCGGCAGGGTGGTGGATCCCTTCAGGGTGTTGTAATACACGCGGCGGCCGGTTTTCACATCTCTTGCTTCCAGCCAGCAGGGCTGCGCGCAGCGCAGTTGCAGGGTTTGCGGCTGCGTTTGCGGCGGCGGCGGCGGCTGGCGCGGCGTTGCCGGCGGCGCTGTGCCGGTGCGGCTGCTCTCGCGGGGTTGGGCGCTGCTGGCCTGCGGTTGGCGGTGCTGGTCCCACCAGGCGAGCGAGGCCAGCACCAGCAGCCCTGCCAGGAGGCTGCCGCAGCAGGCCGCCGCAACGGTTCGACCCAGGCCGTTGCCCCTGGCGACCAGGGCCTCCTGCCGGCGCAACAGCTCGGTGATGGCGACCAGGACCTCGGCCATCAGGCGCTGATCGCGCTCGCTGCTCAGGCGGTGCTCGATGCCCTGCAGCTGCCGGCGCAGGTCGGCCAGCTCCAGCTCCAGAGCGGCCAGCTTTTCACTCGACTGGCCAAGCGCCCTGTTGGAGGATTCCACCAGCTCCAGCATGGCCTGCTGCAGCGGATCGCCACCAGCAGCCGCTGCTTGCTCGGGACTGGCCTGCTGCATGGCGTTCCGTGGCTCGGGATCAGACGGCACGGGTCAGGCCACAGACCTGATGCCGACCTCTTCTCCAGCGCAGTTTAGAGACGCCATGGCCGTGTCGACCCTTGTGCTGAGCCTGTTGGGCCTGGCGGCCCTGTGGTGGATCATCAATCTCGGCATCAGCCTCACCATGGCGCTGCTGGATCGGGCCACCGCCTATTGCCGCGATGGCCTGGCGGTGGAACGCATCCGCCTTCAGGCCCGCGAACACCAGCGGTTGCTCGACGCCATGGCCAGGCAGAGGCGGAGGCAGCACCAGGGCTGGTGCCTGGTCGATCTCGATGGCCGCAAGCGCTGGCTCGAGCGGGATCAGCTGGAGGGGTTTGCCCGCAGCTGCTGGCTGGAACTGGGCCTCGACGCACCCTGCAGCCCAAGCGAGCTGCGCCGGCACTGGCGCCGCGGCAGCCTGCGCTGGCATCCCGACCAGGGCGGCGACCCCGAGGCCTGGCTGCGGCGGCTGCGCGCCTACGAGGCCCTGCGCCAGCTCGGCCGGGATGCCAGCGCCCGAACGCTGGTGCGGGCGCAGCCGCCGCCCCTGCCCTCGGCCCGGCGCTGGGGTTGGCGGCGCTGATCAGGCCCGGCTGATCAGGCCTGGATCGTCACCTTGGTGATGCGGCTCCCGTTCTTGAGCGCCAGCACCACATCCATGTTGCCGGTGTGGCCGAAGACGGTGTGCTGGCCGTCGAGGTGGGGCTGGGCCCCATGGCAGATGTAGAACTGCGAGCCACCGGTGTTGCGGCCGGCGTGGGCCATGGCCAGGGTGCCGGCCTGATGCTTCTGGCTGTTGATCTCACAGTTGATCGTGTAGCCGGGGCCGCCGGTGCCGGCCACGCCGCGGGCACCGGCGCGGCTGTTGGGGCAACCACCCTGGGCCATGAAGCCGGGGATCACGCGGTGGAAGGCCAGGCCGTCGTAGAAGCCGTCGTTGGCCAGTTTCACAAAATTGGCCACGGTGTTGGGAGCGTCGGCATCAAAGAGCTCAAGCTCGATAGTGCCGGCGTCGGTCTCCATCACGGCTTTGGTCACGGCAGGGGAAGCTTGCTGAAACTGCACTGTATGGCGGCCTGTATGGCGCCCTGTATGGCGCGCCCCCTGGCGCCTGAGCGGGCCTGGACAATGGCCACACCACCTCCCGTCTCCAGCCGATGAGCGCCCCCGACTCCGCCAGCTCCAGCCACGGCCTGGATCTCAGCACGGCCCGGCTCGGCATCCTCGGCGGCAGCGGCCTCTATGCCATGGACGGGCTGGAGGATCTGCGCGAGCTGGAGATCGACACCCCCTACGGCAAGCCCTCCGACAGCCTGCGGCTCGGCCGCATCGCGGATCTGGAGGTGGTGTTCCTGGCCCGCCATGGCCGCCACCACAGCTACACGCCCACCGAGGTGCCCTACCAGGCCAATCTCTGGGCCCTGCGCTCGCTCAACGTGCGCTGGATCCTGTCGGTATCGGCGGTGGGCTCGCTGCAGCAGCACCTGGCGCCGCTCGACATGGTGGTGCCCGATCAGTTCATCGATCGCACCTACCACCGCCCCCACACCTTCTTCGGTGAAGGGTTGGTGGCCCACGTGACCCTGGCCGATCCCTTCTGCCCGGTGCTCAGCCGCATCCTGGCGGATGTGGGCGAAAGCCTGATGCCCGATGGGCGCCACCTGCACCGCGGCGGCACCTACCTGTGCATGGAGGGCCCGGCCTTCTCAACCCGCGCCGAATCCGAGCTCTACCGCAGCTGGGGCTGCGACGTGATCGGGATGACCAACCACAGCGAGGCGCGCCTGGCCCGCGAAGCCGAGATCGCCTACAGCACCCTGGCGATGGTGACCGACTACGACTGCTGGCACCAGGAGCACGACGCGGTGACCGTGGAGATGGTGATCGACAACCTGCGCGCCAACGCGGCCCTGGCCGAGACGATCGTGAAGGCGGCGGCCGAACGGGTGGCGGCAATGCGCCCCGCCAGCGGCACCCACCACGCCCTGCGCAACGCCCTGATGACCCCCAGGGAGCAGGTGCCCGCCGCCACCCGCCAGCGGCTGGATCTGTTCACCACCCCCTACTGGGGGCCGTTCGCCAGCTGAAGCGTGGCGCCACAGGCCGCCAGGGCCGCGCGCAGCGATGACCCGTGGGCGGCCAGGGCCGCGCCGGCGTTGGCGGCGTCGAGGCCGGTGGCCGCCATCAGCAGGGCCAGCTTCACCGAACCCTCGGCCTGCTCCAACAGTCGGCGCCCCTCCTGTCGATCAACGCCCGCCAGATCGCGCAGGATGCGCAGGGCCCGGTCTTCCAGCTTGGTGTTGGTGACGGCCACATCCACCATGCGGTTGCCGTGCACCTTGCCCAGGCGCACCATCACGCCGGTGCTGAGGATGTTGAGCGCCATCTTGGTGGCGGTGCCGGCCTTGAGCCGGGTGGAGCCGGTGAGCAGCTCGGGGCCGGTGAGCAGGCGGATGTCGATGTCGCAGGGCATCGCCGCCTGCTCAGCCGGCACGCAGGCCAGCGCGATCGCCAGGGCGCCGATGGCGCGGGCGTGGCTGAGGCCGCCGTGCACGTAGGGGGTAGTGCCGCCGGCGGCGATGCCCACCAGGCAGTCGGCGGCGTGGAAGCCCCGGGCCTCCAGATCCGCGCGGCCCGCCTCGAAGCGATCCTCCAGGCCCTCGGAGCTGCGTAGCAGGGCCGGTGCCCCACCCGCCAGCACGCCCTGCACCAGCTCCGGATCGCTGCAGAAGGTGGGCGGACACTCGGCCGCATCCAGCACCCCCAGGCGTCCGGAGGTGCCGGCCCCCAGGTAAAAGAGCCGCCCGCCGCGGCGCAGACGCCCGGCAATGGCATCCACGGCCTGGGCCAGCTGCGCCGCCGCGGCTTCCACCGCCCGCTGGGGCTCACGGTCGTTGTCCACGAACAGGGCCACCAGATCGGCGGTGGCCAGCTGATCGAGCCGGGCGCTGGCGGGATGGGCCTGTTCGGTGAGCAGATGGCCCCGGTCTGCCTTCACAGCAGGCCCTCCAGCTGGCGGCGGAAGGCTTCCAGCTCGGGATCACCGGAGCTGATCGGCTCGGGGGCCAGCTCAGGCTCGGGGGCCCGGGCCAAGCCCGTGGGGACGGTCTCAGCCTCCTGCCACCTGCTCACGTCCATGTTGTGCTCGGGCGGCGCCAGCAGCAGCCGGTCTTCCGCGCTCTGGGGCAGGAAGCCATCGGGCACGAAGCGCGCCTCGTAGCCGGCCTCGCGGCAGAAGGCCTCCATCTCCTCGCGCTCCAGCGCCTCCACCGTGGGGGTGGGGAAGTCCTGGGCCTCCAGCAGGCCCGCATAGCGCTCGGCGTCGTCGCGCGCCTCGAACAGCAGCACCACGGTGCGGCCATTGAGCTCAAGGGAGTGGATCCCCTCCTGGTCGCTGCCCGCGTCGAAGAGAAGCACGTGCACCGGCATGGGGCGAGTGGGGGCGGCAACGAGCCCTCAGTGTGTCACCGCCGGGCCGACTGGCCCAGCTCGCGCAGGCGCCGATACAGGGCCAGCTCGTCGTCGCCGAGCTGGGCGGGCACCACCACCCGGATCTCCACCACCTGATCGCCGCGGCGCTCTCCCCAGCGCAGGCCCCGGCCCCGCAGCCGCAGCAGCCGGCCGCTGGAGCTGCCCGCCGGCACCTGCAACCGCACCGGACCCTCCAGCGTGGGCACCACCGCGCTGCAGCCCAGCACCGCGTCGGCAGGATCCAGCTCCAGCTGGTAATTCACCCGCAGGCCATCCACCCGCAGGCCCTCCGGCGTGCGCACCTGCAGCTGCAGGAAGTGGTCGGCGCCGCCGGGGGCCAGTCCCGCCAGCCGCAGCCGCCAGCCGTCGCCGGCCAGGGGCGGCGTCCACACCTCCACACAGGTGCCGTCGCGCAGCACCAGCTCCACCCGCTCGCCCGCCAGGGCCTGCTCGGGGGTGAGTTCCACCAGGCTTTCCTCGTCGCTGGTGGCCCCCACCGGCGGTGGGGGCGGCGGCGCATGGGTGACGCCGCGGCTGGGCCGCTGGGGCTGGGGCTCAGCGTCGGCCTCGGGGGCTGGCGGCGGCGCCCCGCGGGCCGGACCGCCGTAGAGGGCGTCGAGGTAGTCGAAGAAGTCGGGGAAGCCGCTGGCGAAGGGATCGACCGCAGCGCCACCCTCCAGTGGCTCGCCCGCCTCCCAGGCCGCACGGCGCTGGGGGTCGGAGAGCACGGCGTAGGCCTCGTTCACGAGCTTGAAGCGCTCCTCAGCCACCGGATCGCTGCCGTTGAGATCCGGATGCCAGCGGCGGGCCTGGGCCCGGAAGGCCCGCTTCAGGGTCTGGGGATCGGCGCCGGGCTCGAGGCCCAGCACGGCCCAGTAATCGGGCGGTGCGGCGGTGCTCACGGAGCTCAGACGTCGCCCCAGGGATCGCTCTCCTCCCAGGCGGGAGGAGGAGCGGTGCGCCCGCGACCGTAGGGGCTGCTCACCCAGGGATCGCGCCGCGGCGGTGGGCTGGCCCAGGGATCGCCGCCGGGGCGGTTCCAGTCATCCCAGTCGTCGTCGGCGAACAGCTCGTCCTTCAGGGAGCCCAGGGTGTTCCTGAGACCCTGCAGCGGGTTGGCGTCGCCCTTGCGCTCGCTGAGGATGCGGCGATTGAGCCCGAACAGCGCTTCCTGCAGCTGGCTCACCGCCAGATCCAGCTCGCCCGGATCGCTCTCGCCCCGCTCCTCCAGGGCCAGCAGATCCTGCACATCGCGCAGGGCCATCTCCACCGAGCGCTGCTGGCGCTCAGCGCCATAGGGACCCAGCTCCAGGGCCGCGTCGCGCAGGCGGCGCTCCGCCTGGGCCGCCAGGGTCTGGGCCTTGTTGCGCCGGTCGATCGCGGCCCGCTTGCGGCGATCGTCGACGGCCTTGCGCTCGGCCTCCTCGATCAACCGGGCGATCTCCTCCTCGCTGAGGTTGGAGCCGCCCTGGATGCTCACGCTCTGCTGGCGGCCGGTGGTGCGATCGGTGGCCGCCACCTGCAGCAGGCCGTTGGCATCGATGTCGAACGACACCTGCACCTGGGGCACGCCGCGCGGCGCCGGCGGGATGCCGGAGAGGCGGAAGCGGCCGAGACTCTTGTTGTCAGAGGCCATCTGCCGTTCCCCCTGCAGCACGTGGATCTCCACCGAACTCTGATTGGCCTCGGAGGTGCTGAACACATCGCTCCTGCGCACCGGAATCGGCGTGTTGCGCGGGATCAGCACCTTCATCACGCCGCCGATCGTCTCCAGCCCCAGCGACAGCGGCGTCACGTCGTTGAGCATCAGGTCGCGGAGCTCGCCGGTGAGGATTCCGGCCTGCACCGCCGCCCCGATCGCCACCACCTCATCGGGGTTCACCGACTGGCACGGCTCCAGCGGGATCAAGGTGCGCACCATCTGCTGCACCATCGGCATCCGGGTCGATCCCCCCACCAGCACCACATCGTCGATGTCATCGGCGGCAAAGCCCGAATCGCGCAGGGCGCGCTGCACCGGCCGCAACAGCCGATCGAGCAGATCCGGGCAGAGGCTTTCGAACGTGCCGCGCTCCAGGGTGGTCTCGATGTGCAGCGGCCCGCTGTCACCGGTGGCGATGAACGGCAGCGAGATCGGTGTGCTCTGCACGCCGCTCAGTTCGATCTTGGCCTTCTCCGCCGCCTCGGTGAGGCGCTGCAGGGCCTGACGGTCGCGGCGCAGATCGATGCCGTGTTCCGCGAGAAAACCATCGGCGAGCCAGTCCACGATCCGCCGGTCCCAGTCGTTGCCGCCCAGCTGGGTGTCGCCGCTGGTGGCCTTCACATCGAACACGCCCTGGGCGATGCGCAGCACCGACACGTCGAAGGTGCCGCCGCCCAGGTCGAACACCAGCACACGCTTCACGGTGCTGCGATCAAAGCCGTAGGCCAGCGCCGCCGCGGTGGGTTCGTTGAGGATCCGCTCCACGGCGATCCCCGCCAGCCGGCCGGCGTCACGCGTGGCCTGGCGCTGGGCGTCGTTGAAATAGGCGGGCACGGTGATCACCGCCGCCGCCACCGGTTCCCCCAGGAAGGTGGCGGCGTCATCGCAGAGCTTGCGCAGCACGCTCGCCACCAGCTCCTCAGGGGCGTATTCGCGCTCGGTGGCCGGGCACACGACGCGCACATGGCCCTGGTCGTTGGCGCGCACGGTGTAGGGCACCGAGAGGCTGCCGTCGTCGAGTTCCTCCCACTGGCGCCCCACGAAGCGCTTGAGATTGGCGAAGGTGTTGCGCGGGTTGAGCACCAGCTGGCGGCGCGCCAGCTGGCCCACCAGCAGCTCCTGATCCCTGGAGAAGCCCACCACCGAGGGCGTGGTGCGGCCTCCCTCGGCACTGGCGATCACCTGCGGCCGCCCGCCCTCCAGAACCGCCACCACGGAGTTGGTGGTGCCCAGGTCGATCCCGACTATCCGGCCCATGAACTCCGGCGCTGCATGAACCGCTGCATGAACCGCTGCATGGAAACGGTGTGGCGCCTCAAACTACCGGTGGTGTCGACGTTAATCCCGGCTTAAACGGGGCGTCGGAGCGCACTCCTTAGATTCGTTTCTGGCCGGACGTCTCTGACGTCGCAGACCAGACCCTTCTTCCACCGCATGACGCCGGATCTCCCCTCCGCCGTGAACGCCGATGCGTTCACCCTCCGTCGTCGGCCCCCCAGCGAAAAGCTGGTGGACCTCGGCTTCCGCCAGCTCACCCTCTGCCTGGCCGCTGTAGTCGCCCTGCTGCTGGCGGGCATCTTCTACACCGTGTTCCACGGGGCGGGCGATGCCTTCCAGGCCTTCGGCTTCCGGTTCCTCACCACCTCCAGCTGGGACCCGGTGAATGAAACCTACGGCGCGTTCGTGGCGATCTACGGCACCCTGGTGTCGTCGCTGCTGGCGCTGCTGATCGCCGTGCCGCTGGGGGTGGGCACCGCCATCTTCATCACCGAAGACCTGATGCCGAAACCACTGCGCGAAGCCATCGGCCTGATGGTGGAGCTGCTGGCGGCGATTCCCTCGGTGGTGCTGGGCCTGTGGGCCATCTTTGTGATGGAGCCCGCCATCCGGCCCGTCCTGGAGCTGCTGCACCAGCTGCTGGGCTGGAGCCCGTTCTTCAGCACCGTGCCCCAGGGGCCCGGCATGGCCCCGGCGATCCTGATCCTGGTGGTGATGGTGCTGCCGATCATCACGGCCATCTCCCGCGATGCGCTCAACCAGGTGCCGCCGGAGCTGCGTCAGGGGGCCTACGGCGTGGGCACCACCCGTTGGGGAGCGATCTTCAGCGTGATCCTGCCGGCGGCGGTGTCGTCGATCACCGGCGGCGTGATGCTGGCCCTGGGCCGGGCCATGGGCGAAACCATGGCCGTCACGATGATCATCGGCAACTCGCTGAATTTTGATCTCTCCCTGCTTGCTCCGGGCAACACGATCGCCTCGATGCTGGCCAACCAGTTCGGTGAGGCCGATGGCATTCAGGTGTCGGCCCTGATGTATGCGGCCCTGATCCTGATGGTGCTCACCTTCACGGTGAACGTGGGTGCCCAGTGGATCGTGCGGCGCCTCAGCCTCCGCTACTGACACCTCTACCGATCCGATTCCGATGTCGAACCGTTCCGTGGAGATCAGCAGCGCCGATCTGTTTGATCGCCGTCCCCTCACCTTCGATCCCAACCTGCGGCGCAACCGCCTCAATCAGCTCTGCACCGGCGTGGCCGGCCTGTTCGCGGCCATCGCCGTGCTGCCGCTGTTCCTGGTGATCCTCTATGTGCTGGTGCAGGGAGGCAAGCTGATCAGCGTGGGGCTGTTCACCCAGTTGCCACCAGCCCCCGGCCTGGACGGCGGCGGCATCGGCAACGCCATTCTCGGCACCATCCTGGTGACCCTGGTGGCCTCGCTGGTGGCCATCCCGATCGGGGTGGGCGGCGGTGTGTATCTGAGCGAATACGCCAAGAACGGCTGGTTTGCCCAGTTCGTGCGCTTCGGCAACGACGTGCTCGCCGGTGTGCCCTCGATCATCTGCGGCGTGTTCGTGTACGGCACGATCGTGGCCACACGTATCTTCTTCAACCAGAGCTACAGCGCCGCTGCCGGTGGCATCGCCCTGGCCGTGCTGATGCTGCCCACGGTGATCAAGACCACCGATGAGGGCCTCAAGCTGGTGCCGCAGGAGCTGCGCTGGGGAGCGTACGGGGTGGGCGCCTCCAAGTTTGTGACGATCATGCGCATCACCCTGCCGTCGGCCTTCACCCCGATCGCCACCGGGGTGGTGCTGGGGATCGCCCGCGCAGCCGGTGAAACCGCACCGCTGATCTTCACGGCCCTCTTTTCTCCCTTCTGGCCGGAAGGTGTGTTCAATCCGATCGCCACGATGAGTGTGCTGATCTTCAATTTTGCGATCATGCCCTATCCGGCGCAGAACGCCCTGGCCTGGGCCGCGTCGTTCGTGCTGGTGATCATGATCCTGCTGGCCAATCTCACCGCCCGCTGGATCAGCCGCCTGGCCCGCAGCTGAGCGCCCATCGCAATCTCACTCTCTCCTTCTCCTTCCTCACCCCCTGCCTGCGATGACCACCAGCCTCCAGCCTTCCGTGATGCCCGGCGCCAGTGCCAGCAACGTCTGCATGTCGCTGCAGGACGTGACCATCAGCTACGGCAAGTTCGAGGCCGTGCGCAGTGTGTTCATGGACATCCCGCGCGGGCGGGTGACGGCCTTCATCGGCCCCTCCGGCTGCGGCAAGAGCACGGTGCTGCGGGCCCTCAACCGCA
>VFQS010002233.1_pt1 | contig 16250 bp, 10 predicted proteins | sample 3512361 | NCBI WGS metagenome assembly VFQS01 (sample SAMN10412375, study PRJNA504923) | tailings metagenome | isolation source: Relicate 1 Philex TSF3 active mining | place: Philippines
TCAAACAAAATAATGCTGGAACACCCAAGGGATTTTTTCAGATTATACATGAAGGTCGACATCTCGCAATTGCAAAAAAACAAAAAGTAGTTGTTCAGAAGACTGCACCAGATAAATCCTATGCTTTCTACAAACAGTTTAACACTTATTATTTAGTGATAGAGGGTGAATGGAAACAAGTAAGCAATAAGAATGATGTCTTGCAAGTGATAAAACAAAAAAAGGAAGAAGTAAAACGTTTCATCAATCAGCGCGGTTTGAATTATCGAAAGGCACCTGAGGTGTTTTTAAGTGAAGTCTTGGCTTATTTTGAAACATTGAATGGATAAATGAAGAGCAGTAAGATTATATTTTTTTTAATTTGTGTTGCAAGCATTTGTTTGCCTTCTTCAACAAGCGCCCAAGAGACTAAACTATATTCATTTAAGTTTAATCAACTTGGTACATCAGCCATCTTGGATAGTGTATCATCTGTAACAGGTTATCATGTTTTTTATGATGCCTCATCCTTGGATACTGCAAAGAAAACCATCCTGCTGCAGGATGTTACTTTATTACAGTTTTTGACAGCTCTTTTAAAAGGGACTTCCTCCGGTTTTTATATAACTTCTGGTAAAGAAATATTTATTGTAGAAAAAGGAACTCCTATTTATACTGCATTAAATATTCAAGAACTCCGAAAGCAAGAAGTCGATAAGCAGCTAGATGTGCCGATTTCACAACTGACAAATGAACAAGAAAAAAATAATCCGAGCCAGCAGCTGGAAAATAAGTTGATTGAAATAGGTTCTAAGCAACAACCCTCATCTGCTGCTAAGGTAATTTTAGCCGGTTATGTAAAAGATGCCAATACGGGTGAAGGTATTGTGGGGGCAACTGTTTATGCAGTGACACAAAAGCAAGGCGTTGTTACGGATGCATTTGGATTTTTTTCAATCAAGTTGCCTGTGGGTAGGTCGACTGTAACTATCAGTAGTGCAGGAATGAAGCCAACAAGAAGAGAAATCATGGCCTACGGAGATGGTCAATTGGTCATTGAAATGAAAGAAAATGTGCCCACCTTAAAAGCAGTTACCATAGTCGCTGAGAAAAATTCAAACGTGCGCAGGATGCAGATGGGAGTTGAAAGGCTGACAGCTCGCACAATAAAATCGGTGCCCGTATTACTTGGTGAGCCGGATGTATTGAGGGTACTGTTGACACTTCCTGGTGTTACATCAGTAGGCGAAGCCAGCACAGGTTTTAATGTAAGGGGTGGATCAACCGATCAAAATTTGATCTTGCTGAACGATGCAACCATTTATAATCCATCACATGTGTTTGGCTTTTTCTCTGCTTTCAATCCCGATCAGATTAAGAGTGCAGAGTTGTACAAGAGCTCTATTCCAGAAAGATTTGGGGGAAGGCTTTCATCGGTTTTAGATATTGCAACCCGTGATGGTAATGCAAAAAAATGGACAGGCTCAGCAGGGATTGGTCCCCTGACGAGTAAAATCAATCTTGAAGGTCCTCTTGTAAAAGATAAAACCACTTTATTGATGGGTGCACGATCAAGTTATTCTGATTGGATCATCAAACAACTTCCTGATCCAGCCTACAAAAACAGCAGCGCTTCATTTTATGATGTGAATATGCATCTTGCTCATAAGTTGAGTAAGAAAGATGATGTTTACCTTACCTTTTATAAAAGTGCTGATCAGTTCAGGTTAGGGAATGATACTACCTTCAGCTATGCCAACCAGAATATTGTGGCCAAGTGGAAACATGTTTATAACAACAAGTTATATTCAACGGTAACAGTTGGACAAGATCAATATAACTATAATGTCAAAGGCGATCTTGGTTCAGTGAAAGGTTACCAATTGAAATTTGGTATCAATCAACAGCATTTCAGGACAGAATTTAATTATGCTGCATCCAACAAACATACTTTGAATGCTGGATTGATGATGGTGAATTACCAGATTACACCAGGAGCTATAAATCCATCTGGAAATGCATCCAAAGTTGCGGAAGATAAAGTAAATATGGAGCAAGCCAGAGAGATTGCTTTTTATATAGGTGATAAATATGCAATTAATGATAAGCTTTCAGTCAGTCTTGGGTATCGTCATTCCTTGTTTCAATCGCTAGGTAAACAAACTGTGTATGCTTATGCAAATGGACTTCCAAGAGATCAAAGTACTATAGTTGACTCAACAATTTATGGAAGAGGTCAAGTTGCAAAAACTTATCAAGGTCCTGAATTGCGATTTGCACTTCGTTATGTGATCAGTGAAAAAACTTCTATCAAATTCAGTTACAACAACATTAGGCAGTATATCCATTTGTTATCCAATACAACCGCAATTTCACCAACAGATATTTGGAAATTAAGTGATGCGCATATTCGTCCACAACTTGGACAACAATTCTCTTTGGGTTTTTATAGAGACTTTCCGGATAATGGATTAGAGACATCCCTAGAAATTTATTATAAATCAATCCAGAACTTTTTAGATTATAAGAGTGGAGCACAAATTGTAATGAATAAAAATATCGAGCGTGATGTGCTTACTACCAAGGGGCAGGCTTATGGTGCAGAATTCATGATTAAAAAAGTCAGCGGAAAACTGAATGGGTGGATGAGCTATGCGTATTCACGTATTCTATTACAAATGGATGATCCAATTGCTGGACAATTGATCAATAAGGGTAATCCATATCCTGCAAATTTTGATAAACCACATGCTGTCAATTTTGTTGGTAATTATAAGTTTACCCATCGGTATGCACTTTCCTTAAATATGCAATACAGTACAGGTAGGCCAATCACATTGCCCATCGCTATTTTTGATTTAGGGGGTTCTCAACGTGTATTGTATTCCGAGCGTAATCAATACAGAGTTCCAGATTATTTCAGAACTGATTTGTCATTCAATATAGAGGGAAACCACAAGGTCAAGCAAAAAACACATAATAGCTGGTCAATTGGGATATACAACCTCACAGGTAGGCGAAATCCTTACTCAGTCTATTTTGTTGAAGAGAATGGAAAAATTAAAGGATATAAATTATCTGTTATTGGTGCTGCAATTCCATATGTAACATTTAATATTAGATTTTGATGTTGAAGGGTAATTACATATTGAATATTTTATTCCTGGTTTTATTATTTAATGCCTGTAAGGAACCTTATTTCCCTGCAATTATTGAGGTGCCCAATAGTTACCTGGTTGTTGATGGTATGATCAAGGTTGGAGGCGATTCAACTATCATTAGATTGACGCGCACAAGAAATTTGAGTGACTCAAGTGTTGTTGTTACAGAGGAAGATGCTTTTGTTGTTTTGGAAGGAAATCAAGGTGGTTATTTTCCTTTTACAAGATTGGGAAATGGTTACTATGGCACAGCGCCATTGAATTTGAGTGTGAATGAAAAGTTCAGTTTAAAAATCAAGACAAGAGATAATAAACAATATCAATCGGATTTACTTCCGGTGAAGCCTACGCCTGCAATTGATAGTGTTTCTTGGGTGCGGGACACAAGTATTACTATTCGCGTATCTACAAAAGATCCGACAGGGAATACCCGTTTCTATCGATGGGAATTTGAAGAAACCTGGGAGTATAATTCCTTTTACGAATCAATTCTCGGATATGATTACGGAACTAATCAACCTTATTATTTAGATCCTAAAGATTATTTGAATAGGTGTTGGTCGAGTCAAAAATCTTCCTCTATTTTATTGGCCAGTACCAATGCACAAGTAGATGATATTGTAGAGAACCTTCCAGTTACCACTATTATACAGGGATCTGATAAAGCAAGTGTGCGTTACAGTATTTTGGTTAAACAATATGCGCTGACCAAAGAAGCTTTCGAATATTGGCAACTGTTAAGAAAGAATACAAACGAGTTGGGTTCTATTTTCGGCAATCAACCTGCAGAATTAATCAGTAACATAAAATGTACGAGTAATCCGGAGGAGCCCGTAGTAGGTTTCATCAGCATATCTTCCATTCAGCAGAAGCGTTTGTTTATCAGGAGAGGTGAGCTTTCTGGTTGGTATCCAGATTATTCTTTGCAACAATTGTGTGAACCCAAGATTGTTGGTCCGGATAGTTTGAGTTATTATTTGCAACGCAATAAAAATTTAATGCAGGCATACAACATAACTGGTGGAGGCACTGCCTTGGCCGATAAACGTTGTATTGATTGTAGATTAAGAGGTGGTACAACTAAAATGCCTTCATATTGGTAAACATGTTTAATCATTCTATATATTATTCATTTAAAAAAGTTCGACGGGCAGTTCAATTGCTCATCACTCTTTTTATCACTCATGCTGCATTCATGAGTGCGAAAGGACAAATAACTATAGCATCGGAAACTGCATTTCTTCATATAGCAAAAACAGGATATGTCACTGGTGAAGTAATGTGGTTCAAAGTATATGTTGTTTCAACTGCTGAAGGCATATTGTCGCCTGTCAGTAAAATTGCTTATTTGGATATTATCAAAGAAGATGGAGCGGCTGTGCATCAACAGAAAGTGGAACTAGAAAATGGTATGGGTGATGGTTCATGGTCAATACCTTCAGGCCTTCCTACTGGTAAATATTCAGTTAGAGCGTATGTTGCTAATCAAAAATCTATTCCTGGTAGTATTATTTCATATGGTATGCAAGTGATTAATCCTACTCTGCCTTCACCTTTAAAATTGCTGCTAAGCGATACAAGTAACGGTTTGGTAATGGAGAATGTACATTCACCTCAATTTCCTTCAGCTCTTATGTTTAAGCTAAACGGTTTGCAGCAGAAATATAAGAAACGAAGTAAAATAAGTTTTAGTTTGACTGATTTGCCTAATTCTGCTCACCTTTCGATAGCTGTCTTCAAACGAGATGGGTTAGAGTTGAATAATCAACAATCATTGGATTTAACATCATCTATTGTTAAGCAAAGCACCACTGAGCTGGTGATAGATAATGGTCAGTATAAAGCGGCTCCCGCAGAATACAGTGGACATTTTGTAACTGGAGTTGTAGTGGACAAACTTTCAGGTAAACCAATTAGTGGGGTTCATGTTTATCTTAGTGTTAGTGGTGAGCGTTTTTATTTTGGAAAGGCTATGAGTGATGAGAAAGGGGAAGTTTTATTTGATATAGGAAAGCCTTATGGTTCACAGCAGATTGTTGTGCAGTTGCCTTTATTAAAAGACTCAAATGCCGTTGTTCAAATCAGTTCACCATATGCACTAACAACTACTCATGAAAAGTTTGATGGAACTGTTTTTTTTCAAGGTCAGAAAAGTGAATTAGATGAAAGAGTCTTTTATACTACCATAGATAAGTCATTTGAGAAAAACCGGTCAACCGCTTTTTTCTTGCCACATTTTAATGACAGTACTGTATTTTATGGAACTCCAGATAAAACTTATTTCTTAGATGATTATACCCGATTTAATACCATGGAAGAGGTATTGCGTGAATATGTAGTGGAAGTTGATTTGCGAAAGTCTAATCAGCAATACAAGTTTTCAGTGCTGGATATTCCGAATAAAAAATCATTTGAAAATAATCCATTGGTATTGGTTGATGGAGTGCCAACAAATGATATCAATAAAGTAGTTGCATTTGATCCTTTGAAAATTAAACGTATGGATATTGTGTCCAGGAAGTTTTTTTTGGGAGATCAATCATATGACGGTATTGTTAGTCTGATTACGTATACTGGTGATTTAGCTGGGTTTGAATTAGATCGTCAAACTTTAGTTGTTGATTATCCGGGTTTACCCATGAAGCGTCAGTTTAATAATATTGAATATGAAAATCCAGGAGCATCAAAAAGCAAGGAGCCTGATTTGAGGGTTTTACTGCATTGGGAGCCCTATATTAAGTTAAATGCCAATCAAAACTTACCTATTACATTTTATACATCAGATTTAGTAGGTAATTATGTTATTGAAATCAGAGGAGTTACTGAAAATGGCAAGGCGTTAACTCAACAACATTACTTTTCTGTCGTTAATTAGAAGTCCATTTTCACTAAATTTGGATAACGACAAAATAAATCATCATGCAGGAAGCATATATAGTAGCCGGTTTAAGGACAGCAGTTGGAAAGGCAAAGCGAGGTGGATTTAGATTTACCAGGCCTGATGACCTTGCTATTGAAGTAATTCAGGAATTGATGAAAAAAGTGCCTGAGTTGGATAAAACGAGAATCGATGATGTTATTGTGGGAAATGCTGTGCCAGAGGCAGAACAAGGTTTACAAGTGGGAAGAATTATTGCTGCACGTGCATTAGGTGAGCAAGCACCTGGTATTACGGTGAACAGATATTGTGCCTCTGGATTAGAAACCATTGCCATGGCAACCGCAAAGATCAGAGCAGGAATGGCTGAGTGTATAATTGCAGGTGGTACAGAAAGCATGAGTTTTGTACCAGCTGCAGGTTGGAAAACTGTTCCTTCCTATAATATTGCTTCTGACGAACCTGATTATTATATTAATATGGGATTGACTGCTGAGGCAGTCGCTAAACAATTCAATGTTAGCCGTGAAGCACAGGATGAATTCTCATTGGCCTCGCACCAGAAAGCACTAAATGCCATTCAGCAGGGTTATTTTAAAGAGGGCATTGTCCCTATAACCGTAAATGAAGTTTATCTTGATGAAAAAGGCAAGCGTCAGAAAAGAAGTTTTGTCGTTGATACTGATGAGGGAGTACGTGCTGATACCAGTCTTGACGGTCTTGCTAAACTCAAACCTGCTTTCGCAGTTAAAGGAACTGTTACAGCCGGTAATTCTTCGCAAACAAGTGATGGCGCTGCTTTTGTTATTGTGATGAGTGAGAAAATGGTGAAAGAATTGGGATTACAACCTATTGGTAGACTTGTGCATAGTGCAGTAGCGGGTGTTAATCCTAAAATTATGGGTATTGGTCCTGTTGTTGCTATCCCTAAAGTTCTCAAATTATCAGGACTAAGTATTGATGATATCGACCTAATAGAACTCAATGAAGCATTTGCTGCACAATCTCTAGCCGTAATCAATGAATTACAATTAGATAAAGCTAAGATCAATATCAATGGTGGTGCAATTGCTTTGGGACATCCTTTGGGTTGCACTGGCGCAAAGCTGACAGTCCAGTTGCTAGGTGATCTTAAGCGACTAAACAAACGCTATGGCATGGTTTCTGCATGTGTAGGCGGAGGACAAGGTATTGCAGGAATTATTGAAAGGTTTTAATTTTTGCAATATTGTTGCAAAATTTTATTTTTTGCTTAGCTTTGGTCTATTGAATTGTTCATGAGATTAAAGCTTTTTCCCATATTACTGTTATTGGTACTGGCGAATCAGGTAGAAGCACAGTGTGTACTAACCATTAAAGGTATTATTAAAGATGCAGATACGAGGTTGGTCTTGGAGAAAGCCACAGCGACAATTCTCGAGTTAAAAAAATCTGTAGTAACAGATCAACAAGGTAGGTATTTAATAAGTGGACTTTGTCCGGGTGACTACACCTTACGCATCAGCCATGCAGGATGTCAGACTACCGATTATCATTTCCATATCAAGGAAGATATGGAGAAACAAATTGATCTTCCTCATGCTGAAAATGTATTACAGGAAGTTGTGGTAGTAGGAGCTGCTTCCATTCGTTCAGAAGGAATAACTGGAGAATTAAAGGGAAAAGAATTGGCGGCAACAAGGGGGTTGACGCTTGGTGAATCTTTACAAAGAATAGCAGGTGTAACCGTTTTACAAACTGGAAATAATATTTACAAGCCCGTTATACAAGGATTACACAGTAGTCGTGTTTTAATTCTCAACAATGGTATCCGTCAAGAAAGTCAACAATGGGGAAGTGAGCACGCTCCTGAAATTGACCCTTATGTTGCAAACCGACTAACTGTTATTAAAGGAGCATCTTCAGTGAGATATGGTGGAGATGCAATTGGGGGTGTTGTTTTGGTAGAACCTAGGTTGTTACAATACCATCGTGAGTTGAATGGAGAGTTAAATCTTGCGGCATTTTCCAATAACCGACAAGGAGTAGTTTCAGCCATGGTTGAAAGCAGTTTCGATAAGGAAGAAAAAACTGCATGGCGATTACAAGGTACTTTTAAAAGAGGTGGAAATGCCAGAACGCCTGAATATTGGTTGAAAAATTCAGGCGTGGAAGAATTTAATATGTCGGCTGCAGCTGGTTGGAGAGCAAAGGATAAAGGTGCAGAATTTTTTTACTCAGTCTTCAATACCAGAATAGGTATTTTTTCAGGATCCCATATTGGGAATCTTACAGATTTAGAAAATCTTATTCGTCTTCAACAACCTCCTGATTATATAAAAGATGCTCGATTTAGTTATAAAATAGACCGGCCTTATCAGGATGTTCAACATCATTTGTTGAAAGTAAAAGCGTATGCTGAAAATTTTAAAGCGAGCCGACTTAGTCTAACTTTATCCTCACAATTGAATATCCGCAAAGAGTTTGATATAACAAGATCTGAATCAAATTTGCCTCAATTGCAATTGAACTTGCTCACCAACATGGCAGATCTTGTTTGGGAACATTATGGAAATAATAAGTTGAAAGGATCTATGGGCTTGAATGCAATGCACCAGCAGAATATAATTAACTATCGTTATTTCATTCCCAATTATACAGGGATTGATCTTGGAATTTGGGTAGCAGAAAAATATAAGTTCAAAAAATGGCAAGTTGAAGCAGGGCTTCGCTATGACTTTAGGAGTCGGTTTGCAATAAAAGACAATGACAAGGCTCCAAATGATGTCTTGATGGGTAATGCATTAGTACCTGGTGATCCTTATGGCAGTAGAAATTTCTCTGGTCTTTCAGGGACAGGTGTAGTTGCATATTCATTTAATGAAAATTTGAGAGCTGCTCTAACAGCAGCTACTGCATGGAGAGCTCCACAAGTGAACGAGCTTTTCAGTAATGGATTACATCATGGTGCAGCAAGGATTGAAAGAGGAGATCCAGGTATCAATCCCGAACGTGCTTTTAGCTTATTGGGTAATATCTTGTACAACAACAGCAAGTGGGAAATTGATTTTGGTATCTACAATAAAATTATAAATGATTTTATTTATTTAAAGCCTGCTTATCCACCCTTGCTAACTATTCGTGGAGCCTTTCCTGCATTTGATTATGCACAAACTGATGCAGTACTCACTGGCACTGATATAAATGTGGGTTACAAATTCAATAACCATTTGCGTTCACAATTCAAAGCTTCCATTTTAAGAGCGTATGATCAGGGACAAAATACATGGTTGATTCAAATGCCATCGGATAGATATGAGACTGACTTAAGTTATGTTTTTGTAGAGGGTAGAAAATTAAAACAACCATCTATTAAAATTGCATATCAATATGTTACTGAGCAAAAGAGGGTGCCACCTACAGGGAATATAAAAGTGGTAAGTCCATCTGGTCAAGAGTCGATGGAGTCTGATTATATGGCGCCACCACCTGCATACGGCTTAGTTAATGTTGAAGCAGCTGCAGGTATGGAATTGATGAAAAGAAAAATTGATTTTGTAGTGGGTATATCGAATTTATTCAATGTTGCTTATCGCGATTACATGAATGCCTTTCGATATTTTGCATTAGATAGAGGAAGAAATATTTCACTTAAAATAAAAATGCCATTTTAAAACGGAAAACTATGAAGAAGATTAATGTTCAGTTTTTGATTTTTGCAGTTGTTGTTTTGTTTTTAAATAGCTGTAAGAAAGACAATGTGGTAGATCCTAATGAAGGTGAATTAATTACTACTGTTAGATTAAAGTTGACGAATACCTTGTCGTCAAGTATAGCACCTCTGGTATATGAATTCAAAGATTTGGATGGAGAAGGTGGTGCCGCCCCTGTCAAGTTTGACGATATTGTTCTACAGAAAAATATTCCATACATCTGTGAAGTTTTTGTGTTGAATGAAAGTGTGAATCCAGCAGCTGATATTACATCGGAAATAAAGACTGAAGCGAGCGACCATCAATTTTATTACGTACCAAGTTCAGCTTCATTGTTATCTGTATCAAATTATGATACAGATACACAAGGATTACCTCTTGGTCTTTCTTCATTTTGGGTTACAGGTTTAAACCCCGGAACTGGTACTGTAAAAATTGTTCTCAAGCATAAGCCGGGAACTAAAGCAGCAAATGATCCTATCACCAAGGGTGAGACAGATATTGAGTTAGACTTTAAATTGATTATTCAATAAAGGTCAATCCTTTTTCCTTTCACCGATCTGCTGGCGCCACATGGCATAGTATAGACCTTTGGCATCCAGCAGTTCCTGGTGAGATCCGGTTTCTACAATTTCACCACGTTCCAATACATAAATAGTATCTGCATGCATGATGGTCGATAATCTATGTGCAATCAGCAAAGTAATTTGTTCCTTTCTGGCAGAGATGGATCTGATGGTTTCTGTAATTTCCTCTTCTGTTATTGAATCTAATGCAGAGGTAGCTTCGTCAAACAACAATACTCTTGGGTTTCTTAGCAAAGCACGCGCAATGGAGATTCTTTGTTTTTCACCTCCCGACAATTTCAATCCCCCTTCACCAATGACTGTATTGATTCCATTATCTGCTCTCTTTAATAAAGAGTGACATGAAGCTTTATCAAGGGCTTGTTGTATGTCGCTTTCCGTAGCATTGGGGTTTACGAACAATAAATTTTCTTTGATAGTGCCTGAAAACAATTGTGTGTCTTGGGTAACAAAGCCTATTTGTTTCCTTAAGTCTTCGAAGTCGATTTCGTTTTCATCCAATCCGTTATATAAGATTTTTCCTTCTTGTGGACGATAGAGTCCCACCAATAATTTCATCAAGGTAGTTTTGCCAGATCCTGATGGGCCAACGAAAGCAATGGTTTCACCACGGTTAACCTGAAAGCTGATGCCATCTATTGCTTTTTGTTTTGCAGTAAGGTGTTTGAATCCCACTTCTTGAAAGTCTAGCGTTTCAATATTACCAAGGTGTACTGGATGGGTAGGGGTTGATTCTGGTTGCTTTTGCATCAATTGATGATAGTTGCCTATAGATGCTTCAGCTTCACGATAGGATAAAATGATGTTTCCTATTTCTTGAAGTGGTCCAAAAATAAAGAAAGAGAAGAATTGCATAGTAACCATTTCGTGTGGTTGCATATCATCTCTAAAAACCAGCCACATCAACAGAAATAATATCACTTGTCTTAAAGTGTTTACCAAAGTACCTTGTAAGAAACTGATACTACGTATTCTTTTTACTTTGGTGAGTTCTAGTCCCAAGATTTTATATGTATCTGAATTGAGTCGGTTTACTTCTTGTGTAGTTAACCCAAGGCTCTTCACCAATTCAATGTTTCGTAAGCTTTCGGTTGTAGTTCCAGCGAGTGAGGTGGTGCTACTCACAATTTTTTTCTGAATGGTTTTTACTTTTTTACTTAGCGCATTTGTTCCCCATGATAATAGAGATATGCCCAAAACGTAGGCTACAGGAACAGACCAATGTATGTACACTGAAGCGTAAACAAACACAAAAACAACACCTACAATTATAGCAAAAAGGGCATTGACAAAATAATTGATGAATTTTTCCGTGTCCGTTCTTACTTTGGTGAGTACACTTAATGTTTCACCACTTCTTTGGTCTTCAAATTCCTGATAAGGCAATTTCATGGCGTGTTGCAAGCCATCAGTAAAAATCTTAGCCCCAAATTTTTGAATGACCACATTAGCAAAATAATCCTGAAGGTTTTTGGCAATCCGACTCACCATTGCTGTTCCCATCGACATTAACAAAAGCAGTAGGGTGGCTGAAAAGAATTCATTCCAACCAAATGCATTGCCATTTTCTTGTCTGGTATTGATGTCTTGTGATAGCTTAATAATTCTTCCAAAAATGATGGGATCAATCAAGGAAAATACCGTGTTCACTGTTGCGAGGAGCATAGTGAGCATGATCAGCCACTTGTAGGGCTTAAGGTAGCCATATAGTAATTTCATATGGCAAGATTACGCCAAATTTTACACCAATGTTTAAACGTTGATAAAGAATTTATCAATTCTTCCTAAAAGTCCATTTCAGCATCTCTTTCCAGGTTACTTTTTTACCATACATCAATATACCTGTACGGTATATTTTACCTGCAAACCAAGTAGAGAAAATAAAGCCGCCGACAAGACTTAGCATGGATGCTACCAACTGCCAATAAGGGACTGTACTCTGCAGACCAAATGGAATTCTACCCATCATGATGATAGGTGAGGTAAATGGAATTATACTCGTCCATACCGCCAGAGAACTATTAGGGTTTGCCAGGACAGATTGCAAGATGATGAATGAAAAAATGATGGGCATTGAAATGGGCATCATCAGTTGTTGTGCTTCTTGTGGATCTTCATTTATTACACTTCCAACAGCAGCAAAAAGTGATGCATAAAATAGATAGCCGCCTAAGAAATAGAATAGAAAACAACTGATGATTAACAGCCAGTTAGCTCCTTCAGTGATTGTGTTCTGCGCCTCAAGTATTTGTAGTGCTCCTGGGTTTGAACTGGCGATAGCATTAACAGAAGTACCTGCTTGTTGTGCGTTTTGAAATTCCTGATAGGCTTCAGCAGGAATAAATGCAGATAGTGAGCTTGATATGGCAATCATCAACCCAATCCAGAGAAGCAGTTGGGTTAAACCAACGCCGGCAATGCCAATAATTTTGCCCAACATCAATTCAAATGGTTTGCAGGAGGAGACGATTACTTCTGCAATTCTATTTGTCTTTTCTTCTGCAACACCACGCATCACCATGGCACCAAAAATGAACATAGTAATGTAGATAAGAAGTCCGCTGCCAAAACCAATGCCATAGGCTAGTCCAGAATTTGATTCTTTAGCTTCACCTTCTTCATCTGCAATCATGGTTTTCATGATTACATTCTCTTTAGATTCATTATTAATTGAATCCAGCGTTGATTTGTTTATTCCTTTGTCGAGTAATAAATTATTTTCAAGCGCTTTGTTCAATTGTCTTTCTATATAGCGCGATGGTTCAAAGCCTATTTGACCTGCCGAATGTAATTCTGCTACAATTTTACCATCTTGGTATGTTGGATAGAGTACGGCATCAAATTTTTTGTCCTTGTAATTTACAGAATCAACACCTTCTGGGAATGCAAAAACCACATTACCTGAATCGCTCTTTAAATTTTGAGTAATAAAAGCCGGTTCGTCTATAACTGCTATGCTAAGTTCTTCTCTGGAAGTGGCGGCAAAGTAGGCTGAACCTGCAATGAAGGCAACAAAAATCAATGGCATGAGAAATGTCATCAACAAAAATCTTTTGTTGCTTACTCTGGTGATGTATTCTCTTTTTATGATGAGTAAAACCTTGTTCATGATTCTGGATTATAAATCGTTTTGGAATTGTCTAGCTTCTGGAGTTCCTTGTACCAATCTGATAAATATATCATTAAGCGAAGGGAGCACCTCATTGAATGAACGAATGTTCAATCCTTTGTTGATGAAGAATTGAATAACATCGTTGTTGCTGAACCCTTCATTCAATTTAATACTGACCGTTTTCTCTTGCTTTTCAATCACATTAAATAAATGAATAGCTGTATGTTCGGGTAAGATTTCTTGGTCGAATCCGATTTGAAATAAATTTTCTTTGAAGTCTTGTTTGACATTTTGAACAGTGCCATCTAATATTTTCTTTCCCTTATTAACCAAAATGATATGGTCACAGATCTCTTCAACCTGCTCCATCCTGTGTGTACTGAAGATAATAGTCGCACCCTCTTTAGCCAGTCGGAAGATTTCATCTTTAATCAAGTTAGCATTCACTGGGTCTAAACCACTGAATGGTTCATCAAGTATGATCAGGCTTGGGTTGTGAACAACGGTAGTAACAAATTGTAATTTCTGGCTCATACCCTTACTCAGGTCTTCCACTTTTTTGTTCCACCAGGATTCCATTTGAAACTTCACGAACCAGAATTTGATTCTTTCTAAAGCTTCTTTTTTGGAAAGTCCTTTTAGTTGGGCGAGGTAAAGAACTTGCTCGCCAATTTTCATTTTTTTATAAAGACCCCTTTCTTCAGGCATATAACCAATGAGGCCATTATCACGCAGCGGTTCAAAGGTTTTACCTTGAAGGGTGATATTTCCTTCATCTGGATAGAAAATTCCGGTAATCATGCGAAGGAGCGTGGTCTTTCCAGCTCCGTTTGGGCCAAGGAGTCCGAATACTGAACCTTTTTCGATTGAAAAACTGATATCGTCGACTGCTTTCTGTCCTGAAAAATATTTTTTCAGTCCATTTATTTCTAAGATTGTTTCCATAACAGTAGTTAGGATGGAAAATTACGATGAAAAGTTGTCTGACTAGGCAAATTGTGATAAATGGTTAGCCACTTTTTGTCCGTCCATTGCCGCACTAATGATTCCACCAGCATAACCTGCACCTTCTCCACAGGGATAGAGATTGGTGATTTGTGGATGTTGAAGTGTGGTTTCGTTTCTGGGTATGCGGACTGGCGAAGAGGTTCTGCTTTCGGGTGCAATCAAAATTGCCTCTTCAGTAAAATAGCCTTTCATTTTTTTTCCAAAAGCGATGAAAGCGCGTTGTAAGGCTGTGGCTATGAAATCAGGAAGTACTTCCTTGAGGTTAACAGATTGAACACCTCTGAGGTAAGAATTATCAGGTAAGCTGCTTGAGGTTTTATTATATACAAAGTCGGTCATCCTTTGTGCAGGTGCTACAAATAAACCTCCTCCAGCAGCGTAGGCTTTTCTTTCAACTTCTTCTTGAAAATGGTGAAGTAATAAATTATTACTAATGCCTGGTTGTTGCTTTTTGATTACATCTTCCATCATCACTTGTGCCACCATTCCTGAGTTGGCAAATGGATTATTTCTTTTGGATGGGCTCCAGCCGTTGACAACCAATTCCTCTTTTGCTGTTGAGGCCGTCGCGATGATACCACCTGGGCACATGCAAAACGAAAAAACGCCTCTTTGGTTAACCTGTTCAACCAATTGATAAGCGGCAGGAGGTAGGGAAGGGTCTCTTTCTTTGCTAACAGCACAATGGTATTGAATGGAGTCGATCAATGCCTGTGGATGTTCAATTCGAACGCCCATAGCAAAAGGCTTTGGTTCAATTAAGATTTTTTTGGCATCGAGCAGGTAGAAAATATCTTTGGCTGAATGACCGGTAGCCAGAATTACCTGATCAGCATCTATTTTTTCACCTGAAGCACATATGACCGATTTGATTTTATTTTCAGATAAGATTAAATCAGTCACCTTGGTCTCAAAACGCACTTCGCCTCCTGCATCAATAATTTGCTGACGCATGTTTTGAATAATACCCGGAAGTTTGTTGGTACCTATATGAGGATGCGCGGTGTACAATATTGATGGATCTGCTCCAAAGTGGACCAGCATTTGCAATACTTTATCGACATTCCCGCGTTTTGTGCTTCTTGTGTATAGTTTACCATCACTATAGGTGCCCGCACCTCCTTCACCAAAGCAGTAATTGCTGTCTTCGTTGATGATTCCTTCCTTGTTGAGGACTGCAAGATCTCTTCTTCTTTCCCTTACATTTTTTCCTCTTTCCAGTACTATAGGTTTATATCCCAGTTGAATCAATTCAAGAGCTGCAAAGAGACCAGCTGGACCAGCACCAATAACGATAACACGTTTTGAAGATTTGCTCACTTCGGGAAAATGGAAGTCGGTTTTTTCCCATTCCCTAAAGGGTTCATCCACAAATGCATTGAGCTTGAGGTTGATTAGAATATCCTTTCTTCTTGCATCGATGGATTTCTTGAGCAAATGAAAGCCAGTCACTTTTTCCCTCTTGATGCCTAATGATGCTGCAATCTGAGAAATGATTTCAGCTTGATCGGCTGCATCTTTAGGAGAAAGCTGCAAAAGGAGTTCGCGCCGCATTACTTTGGAGTTAGAAAGGCAGATCGTCGGCTATGCTATGCTGACTATCCGGGTCTGGTGAAAAGGCAGGAGGAGTATCAACATAACCAGTGCCGCCAGACATGCTCATTTGTTCTATTCTCCAGGCATCCAAGTTGGTTATGTAGTTGATTTGTCCGTTTTTCTCCCATTTAGATCCTTTGATATTGAAATGCACCTTTACGGTATCGCCTATATTGAATCTATCTAAAATACTGGTTCTATCTTGTACAGTCTGGAACTTTACAAAGTTTGTAATGA
>VFQS010002234.1_pt1 | contig 16249 bp, 25 predicted proteins | sample 3512361 | NCBI WGS metagenome assembly VFQS01 (sample SAMN10412375, study PRJNA504923) | tailings metagenome | isolation source: Relicate 1 Philex TSF3 active mining | place: Philippines
GCTGCTCCATATGGATTTGCTGTGTGGCGCGATCCCAGTACCACTTGTCGTTGGCTGGGGTGTTGGTCATGGCTTCAGCCCAGGCCGATCTGGGAGAGGATGCCCTGGCCGGTGAGCAGCTCGGTGCCGAGGCCGATCACAAAGCCGAGCATGGCCAGGCGGCCGTTCCAGGTTTCGGCGAAGCCGACGAAACCGAAGCGGGAGGTGGAGTCGGACATGAGACGTTACGGAACGTTTCTAGAATCGTAAAGGATCGTGAACGGTTTTGGGTCTTGGGTTGCCAAATTCGCGTGAGCGGTTCAACACAGCTTTTTGCCTCGCCGTTGGTGGCGGTTCTCCGCGAACACCGCGGCGGCGGCAGGCTGGCTAGGAGGGGTTTTTGCCGATGAGCCCGATCTTCCCCTGCAAGGGTTGCGGCACGTTCATCGAGCGCTCCACCCAGCACTACCGGCGGGTGAAAGGTCAGGTGCTCTGTTCCACCTGCTCCGATGCGCGCCTGGCCGCCGAAGCGCAGGGGCGTTCGGGGTTTTGGCAACGCCTGCTCCGGCGCTTCAGCCGGCAGAGCGGAGGCGTGTGCTGATGCCAAGGCCCACTTCAACCGGCACGGTGCCGTCGGGGTGAAGCGCTTGGGGTGTGGTTTGCAGGGTGTGCAGCAGCAGTGCCCTCTGCTCAGGGCTGAGGCGCAGCAGCTCTGCCAAGGCGTGAGGGTCGATGCGGCCCAGGCGGGCGCGGGAGAGATCCGTCACTGGGAAGGCTCCACCACTGGTGATGCGCCGGACGCTAGTCGCCACATGTGGTGCTGTCAGCCCCTGTTGGAGTCTGCGGATCGTGGGCGGGGTGGGGTAATGGTTCGTTGGGGTCTGAGTCGCTCCCAGGCCAGGTCAAACACGTAGTAAAGGAGCGTCAGCCCGATGTGAATCTCGATGGATTGCTTCAGGCCGATGAAGAACGCCGTGAAGGCGATCGCAATCACTCGGTACGCCAGGGCCTTCCACAGCAAAGGCAGTCGCATGGCGTTACCGACGTCGTTGTTCAGTCTGGTGCCGTTGCGGCGCTGATCTCAAAGGCCTTCGCAGTGCTGCACCGCCTTGAGGTAGATCAGTCTCCCTGGGCCGTTTTGTCCCTGCAGTCCGCTGGATTGGCGCAGCTTGATCTGGGCATCCACGCAGCGGTTGTAGCGATTCGCTTTCACGGCCTGCGGGATTTGCAGCAGGGCGATGGCCAGCAGGCTGAGGGTGCTCACGGCGGCCAGCACGGGGTAGGCGTGGGCGCGCACCATCTCTCGGGGGGTGAGGCTTTGGTTGCTGTGATCGCTCATGGCAGATCGGATCCTGCGCTGATGATGCCCCGTTGACAGCGCTTGACCACCTGGCTAGTACAGGTGTACTTCGCTCCGGGGTTGATGGCTGTCGCCTCTCCGTATGCCGTCTTTCGTGCCGTGGATGTGATCTGGCCGCCCAGCCCACCGCAGCCACTGCCGCTGGTGTCGCCTCCGGTCAACCGTCCGCGTAAGCGCCGCCGGGCCATGGCCGTGCAGGGCGAGTTGTTCCCTGCGCTGCAGTCGGCGCCTTGAGCGCTTAGCGGCGCTGCAACAGCTGCGCGGTCCAGTGGCGCGGACCATCGTTATCGCGCACATGCAGCTGGGCCATCGAGGCGGCAAAGCGCATCCCGCCGCGACGCAGCACGGAGCCGACATGCCAGATCACGGCGCCTGTGATCAGCATCCAGGCCACGAGATGCAGGTGGTACGCCAGATGGTCGAGTTGGCCTGTGCGCAACCAGTCCTCCTGCATCAACTTGCCGCTGCCCACTGCCAGCACTAGCCCAAGCAGCGCTGCCGCGTTCGCGGCCTGGCGCAGGCGGGCGCGACCCACGCGGATGGCGTACACCACAAACAGCAGCGCCACCGGCCAGAGCAGCGCGCCAACCGTGCCGTGGATGTCGATCCACTCGCCTGGCACGGCAACAGGCAGGCGGAACCAGCGCCCGTCGTGGTTGGCGAGCACCACCAATCCGCTCAGCCAGGCGAGCGGCACCAGGATGGCGGTGATGCCGTGCAGCAACCGCAGCAGCGAGGGTTGATAAGGAATCGGGCGCGCCATGGTTCAGCTCAGGGCCTGCTGGAGCGACACAAGGGCAAAGGCAAGGAACAAGCCACCACTTAGGCGGTAGAGCAGTTTCTCGCTGATCCGCCCGCCGATCCATTTGCCAGCCCACACCGCCAGCCAGGTGACCAGGGCATGGCCGGCCAGGGTGCCTGCCAGTAAACCTGCAAAGCCGAAGGCCGGCGCAGTCGCCAAGAAGATCGTGGTGAATTGGGTGCGATCGCCCAGCTCTGCGATAAACACCAGCGCAAAGGCTTCCCAGATCACCGCCCATGCCGTGGTGAACCGCGATCGACTCTCCACCTCTGCAACGGCTTTCTCCGCTTCCTGCTCTTCCACCTCGGCTTCGTTGGCCGCCATGCGTTGCGCATCGAACAGCAACTTGCCGCCGAAGCCAGCAAACAGCACAGCTGCTAGCCACGGCACCACGCTGCTGGGTAGCAGTTCCTTGAGGCCGTAGCCCAGGCCCAGGGAGATCAGGGTGACAGCCGTCAGCGCCGCGAAAGCGCCGATGAACACATCGCGCGCGCGGTGTTTCGCGGCCAGGATCAAGGCCATGAAGAAGGTCTTGTCACCCAGTTCGGCGAGGGTGATGGCCGTGAGGCTGGCGCCGAAGGCCGCCACGCCGGAGTCAGGAGGAAGCGGAGTGCTCATGCCTCAAACCTGCTGCATCACCCATGAAGAAATCATGAGGAATGGCGCGCCATCGGCAGCAGAACTTGCATCACGCAGCGTCCGGGTTGGGCTGTCAGCACCCTCAGATCGCCGCCGTGGCTGCGGGCAATGCTGCGGGCGATCGCCAGGCCCAGGCCGCTGTGCCCGCCTTGATCACTGCTGCGCCAGAACCGCTCAAACACCTGCTCATGGGCATCGCTCGGGATGCCAGGGCCCGCATCGATCACCTGCACCGTGAGCTGGCGGGCGTTGGCGTGCACCTCGATGGCCACATCCCCTCCCTCGGGGCTGTGGCGCAGGGCGTTGAGCAGCAGGTTGGTGAACAGCCGCAGGATCTGATCGCTGCGGGCCTCAATCGGTGCACGACAGCTGGCGGGATCGGGGCTGAGGCTCAGCCGAATCGCGCGTTCACTGGCTTGGGCGCTGTAGCAGCGGGTCAAATCCTCGAGGAGCTCCATCAGATCGAAGCGCTCGAGCTTGCGCGCGGATGCGCCGGGGCTGGTGAGCTCCTGGCGCTCGCGGGCCAACAGCAGAAGGTCATCCACCAGTTCGCCCAGTTGGGCGGTGAGTTGGTTCAGTTCGCGCCAGGCCAGCTGCGGCTGTTGGCGTAAGTCTTCGGGAACCGCCGCCAGCAGTGCCCGCAGGGCCGAGAGGGGATGGCGCAGTTCATGGGAGGCATCGGCGGTGAACCGCTCCAGGGCCCGCACTTGCTGCTGCAGCGGCCAAAACGCTGCGTTGAGCATGCGGCGGCCCACCAGCAGGGCCGCCACCACGGTGACGATGCCGCCAAGCAACAGGCCACTGCGCAGTCGCCGTAGATCAGCCTGGGCCGCTCGATCGGAGAGCGCCACCCGCACGGAGCCGAGGGTTTGCGGCGTCGCCCCGGGGCTGGTACGCACCAACACCGGCTGCCAGAGGCTGATGCCACCCGGCCATTGCTGCCACAACGGCTCCGCGCGTGTGGCTGATGGAGTGGTTGCGTCACTGGGCAGCTGTAGCTGCCCTTGTTCGAGGAGCAGTTGACCTGCCAAGCCAAACCACTGGATCCGTTGCTCCAGCAGGGCCGGCGCGGCAATCAGCTCGGCCTTGGGCTGAAATTTGCGCGCTCCGGCGGCTTCGTTGGTTTCGTGGGCAATCAATGGCAGTTGGCTGGCGGCAGCCGCCATGAGTTGCCGCAGCTCGGTGCGTTGGTCTTCCTGGCGTTGCTGCGCCACCTTCCAATAGAGCGACCCGGCAAAGGCGCTGAGCAGCAGCAGGGCAAAGCCCCCGCCCTGCCGCACGAGCCGGCGTTTGAGCCGCAGCGGATCAGGGTGCAGCGAGCCGGTAGCCAAGGCCGTAGACCGTTTCAATCAGATTGGCGTGGCCCCCGGCGGCGCTGAGTTTGTGGCGGAGGTTGCGCATGTGGGCCCGCAGCGCGTCATCGCCCACCACGCGGCGTCCATCCTCAAAGCCATCGAGCAACTGCTCTTTGCTGCAGGCGCAGCCTTGGGCGCGAATCAGTTGTTCGAGGATCAGGCATTCCTTGGGGGTGAGCTCCACCACCTGATCAGCCAGCAGCGCTGTGGGATTTCCCGGTTGGAGCTCGAGATCGCCCCAGCTGATCGATGGCCGCAGTGGCCGGTGGGCCCGCCGCAGCAAGGCGCGGATGCGCGCTTGCAGCAGCTCGGGATCAAACGGTTTCACCACATAGTCATCGGCGCCGCCCTCCAAGCCGGCGAGCTTGTCGCTGCGGCTGTCCCGACCGGTGAGCATCAGCACCAGCGGTTGCGGCCGGCCTCGCCGCTGCCGCAGCACGCGGCAAACTTCAAGCCCATCACGGTCGGGCAGACCCAGATCCAGCAGCACCAGATCAAACGCATCGAGCTCCAGCCAATCGAGCGCTTCGGCGGCGTTGCCGGCGGATTGCGCGGCGTAGCCCCACTGGGCCAACAGCCGCAGCAGCGCCTGACGCAGGGTGGGTTCGTCTTCCACCACCAGCAGCTTCATGCCCTTCTGAGAGCGGTGCCACCCACCACTCTCACAGGGGACCGCTGCGCTTCAGGCCAGTGGATCGGGGGCAGCGATCAGGCTGAAGCGATCGGAGTCGTAGTCGTTGTCGTGGTGGTCGATGGAGGATCCACCCAGGGAATACTCCGATTCATCGTGGTAAATCTCGTGGCCATAGCCGTGATGCTCGTCGTGACCGTTGCTGTGATCACGGCCATCGCGCTCACGCTCATAGCGCCCTGATTCGCCGCCCGAAATGATCGGGTCGTCGCTGAAGGTGTCGGCTGATGTACTCAGTGACCGGCGGCGACCCTTGTGATCATCGTGGCGCTCGCGGCGATGATCACGCTCGCGGTGATTGCGTTGACGGTCGCGGGACATTGAACGTCTCCGGAGAACTCTTTCAACGTATGCAGCCCCCCGTGAGGAACTCGTGAGGCCATTACTTCGGCTTGCAGCGGTAGAGATCAGGCCCCTGTTGTGAGGTTTGTTTGGCCTGCTCGATCCGAGAGCAGCTGAGCTGCGGTTTGCTGGGATCGCTGGTGCTGAGCACCAGGCGCTCTTCGATGGACGTGCGCAGTTGGCGCCGCGCCTTGGAGCCGGTGGCGACTTCTTGGCCCAGATACCAGTTCAGGCTGGGGCGTTCGCTCTCCAGGAGCAGAAGCGGAGGAGGCCCCCCCGCGGTGGCGAGCGGCTGCAGCCAGGCCGATGCGGGTTGCACGCTCCATTGCTCGCTCAATTCCCAGAGCCAGATCGGGCTGGCAAACAGGTTGAACAGGGCGCCCCACAGCAGGGCGATCAGTGCTGCAGCACCCCATTGCCGCCAGCGCAGCGCGGGCGACAGCAACAGGCCTCCCCCGAATGTGAGCGCGAGTGCGGCGGAGATCGTTACAGCTCCCGGCACGGGGATCTGTCCCTGCACAGCCAGCAGCCCCGCCCCAGCCAGGATCCAGAAGCAAGGCACGGCCAGCAGCAGGCGGTTGACGAGCTTCGAGGTGCCGCCGCTGCGTTCAATCAGCTGGGCCAGGAGTGGCCCCACGCTCAAGGCGAAGGAGGGCCAGAGCAGGTGGCTGTACCAGGGCAGCTGGGTGCGCAGCGGCAGCACGGCTGCTGCGGTGAGCAGGGTGAGCCCGAGGCACCAGAACCCCCAGCGGCTGCGGCGCTGCTGCAGCGCCGTGAGCATCGCCAATGGCCAGAGGGTCAGCCAGGGCCAGCCGCCTTCCAGCACCTCCAGCACCGGCATGATCCAGCCACTGCTGTGCCCTTCGATTGGGCTCACCACCCGTGCCAGCCCTTGCCGGCCCCACATGGTGAGGGCTTCCGGCCCGCGCTCCAGCAGATGCCACCCATGCCAGAGCAGTCCTGGCAGAAGGCCGATCCCAATCCAGACGACGAGAGGGAGCCATTGCCGCGGACTCCAGCGCCGTTCCCAGGCCAGCAGTAGGCAAGCGCCCACCAGCAACGGCAGGCTCGCCGGTGCCTTCAGCAGCAGGATTGCGGAGCCTGCCGCGCCAGCAAGCAAGCCCCAGATCCGTCGCTGTGTTGGCGATGGCGTAGCGGGAAGGCTCAGCAAAGCCCACCATTGCAGCGCCATCGCGCTGATCAAGCCGCCATCCAGCATGGCCAGCCGGCCATGGCGCATCAGCGGCAGCAGGGTGAGCGCCACTGCCGCTGTGCAGATCGCCGCCGTGCGATCGCCGGGGCGAAGGCGCGATTGCACCAAGGCCACCAGGGGCACGATCAAGCTGGAAGCCAGCGCTGGGATCGAGCGCACCAGCCACTCCGGTGGAACCTGCCGGAGCCCTTCGCTGCCAGCGGTGTGGCGCCAGACGCCGATGGCGCAGCCAATCAGCGCATGCAGCAGGGGTGGTTTGTTGAGGTAAGGCTGATCCCAGAGGGTGGGCAGCAGGTTGGTGGGAAAGGGCCGCAGGCTGATTTCTTCGGCCACCCGTGCCACCAGGGCCTCATCCCAGTCCCGCAGGGGGACGTTGCCGAGATGCTGGAGCAGCAGCACGATCGCTCCAGCCCAGAGCAGCACAATCCACCAACGCCAGGCCATGCGTGCGGCGCTGTGGACGCCAAAACGCAAACGCTTTCAGAGTTCGGTGAAGAACTCGTGAAGGGTCGGTGAAGACTGGTGTTTCAGCTGGCTGCTGGCAACAGCACAACCATGCGGCATCCGCCGCCATGGGCTCGCTGCACCTCGATCGCTCCTCCATGCACTTGGCAGATGCTGCGGGCGATCGAGAGCCCTAGGCCTGCATTAGGCCCACTGCGGGCGGTATCTGCCTGCCAGAACCGCTCAAACACCAGCTGCCGTTGATCGGATGGGATTCCGGGCCCTTCGTCGTCGATCACAAGCCTGACCTGTTGGCCTTGCTGTTGCACCTGCAGGGTGACCGCGCCACCAGCCGGCGTGTACTGCATGGCATTCACCAGCACGTTGCTGATCAAGCGCCGCAGCTGATCGGGGTGCCCGTGAACCATGGCCGAACGCTGCAGTTCACAGCGCAGCTGGAGCTGCTGAGCGCTGGCACGATCCTGATAAAGAGCGGCCAGATCTTCCGCCAGATCACAGAGATCAAACTGCTGCCAATGCCGTTGATCCGGTGCTGCGCGATCCAGTCGCGTGAGCAGGAGCAGGTCTTCAACCAGGCGAGTCATTTCGGCTGTGGCCTGATCGATTCGATTCAGTTTCTGGCTGAGTTCCGGTTCGGCGCGATCGAGTTGTCCCCGTTCCCGCGCGGCGCCGATCACGGCGCGGATGGCGGTGAGGGGATGGCGCAGCTCGTGGGAGGCATCACTGGTGAAGCGCATCAAACGCTGCAGCTGATCGCGGATGGGTTTGAGCGAACTTGCCACCATCCACTGGCTGAGCACGGCTGCAGCCAAGGCCCCAACGGCGCCGCCCACCACCAGACCATTGCGCAACCGCAGTAGCTCTCGATCTGTTGTGGCTGTGGAGAGGGCGCTGAACACATAGCCCTCCAATTCGCGATTCGCCTCAGTGGATTCTCGCAAATACACAGGGCGCCAATAAGCCACACCATTGGCAAGGGCAATGTATTGCCGCTCATTGGGATGTTTCAGCGCTTTCAGGGCCTTGAGATCCGCCGGTAGCTCACCAAATTGGCTGAGGATCTGCCTATCTTTGTCAAAAAGAATGATTTTCTTGCCGTCGAGTGTTGATGCTCTTGTTTCCAGAAGGGCAATATGCCCCGATTCTCCTTGTGGCTGTTGATTGGGAAGATGGCTGTATTCCTCCACCTCATGCAAAATCAGTGGCATTTGTGAGGCGGCAGCCGAAGCCAGTTGCTGCACTTGTTCGCGCAGCAGAGCAGAGCGGGCACGGCTGACCTCCAAAAACACGGCGATGCCAAACACCAGCAGCACAAAGGCTGAAATCAGCACGTAGCGGCCGGTGAGCTTCCAGCGAATGCGGCTGAGATCTGGCTCCATCGCGAGTTTTGTGTTCAAGCGTGGCTGGCGTTGAGGCGGAAGCCAACGCTATACACAGTTTCAATCAGATCAGGAGGCGCTCCAGCTTGATTGAGCTTGGCTCGGATGTTTTTCACATGTGTTTTCACGCTTTCATCCCCCGGAACATCGGCCCAAGCCCATGCTGATTCGATTAATTGCTCCTTGGAGCAGGTGCGCCCGCCAGCTTTCAGGAGCGCCTCCAACAGAGCATGTTCTTTGGGGGTGAGCCGAAGGTCTTGTGTGTTGAAGCTGGCCGTGCGGCCATCGAGGCTGAGTTGCAGCGCTCCCCAGCTCCAGGTGTCTCGCAGAGGCCGTGCGGCGCGGCGTAGCAGGGCCTGGATGCGTGCTTTGAGCAGTGCTGGCTCGAATGGCTTGACCAGGTAGTCATCGGCACCCTGCTCGAGGCCCAGCACGTTGTCATCCAGGCTGTCGCGGGCGGTCAGCATCAGCACCAGGGGCTGATTGATGGGTAAGCGCCGCAGTCTTCGGCACACCTCAAGCCCGTCGAGGCCAGGCAAGTTGAGATCGAGCAGCACCAGATCAAAGCTGCCGGCCTCGAGCAGGGTGAGGGCTTCAAGCCCTTCGGCGCACTCCTCCGTGACCAGGCCCCAGTGCTGCAGCAGTTCTTGGAGCGCGTCACGGATGACGGGATCGTCTTCCACGATCAGCACTTTCATGCCAAGGAGTGGCCCGCCTGGAGCCTCATGCTCTCTCGATCCTGCGCAACGCGAGGTGAAGAAGTCGTGAAGCTCTTCACGGGTTCTCCACGCCGCCGGGGTTAGGTGATGCGTGCTGAGCGCTGGGGTGACTAGGTCATGCGCAGATTGATCGTGTCGGCCGCAGCTCTGTTGGGGATTGGGTTGGGAGCCGTTCCTGGCTGGTCGTCCCCCCACTCAAAAGGCCCCTGTTCTGGGCGTTTGCAGCAGCTCGGCTACAGAGCTGTGGAGCTTGATGCCGAGGAGGCCCACAGTTCTCTCTATGAAGCGCGGCGTGGCCGTGATGAGGTGAAGCTGATGGTGAAAAACGGCAGCTGCCTGGTGGAGCGCGTGTGGCTGGATGAGTGAGGCCTGCCTACACGTAGCGACCGGGATATTCGCCGGGATGGTCGATGCGGGTCACCCTGACCCCAGCAGCGGTTCGGCCCGAGAAGCGCAAGAGATCGCTTCCGCTTACGGGATAGCCCAGTTCCTGGGCGAGCATGGCCACCGCGTCGGCGGTGATCGCTTCGCTCACCTGCTGGCGGAGATCTGGATCGGCCTGCACCCGGGCTAGGAACTGCTCCAGAGGCGTTGTTGTCACGGCCGGCTGCTCACGCCCATGCCACCAGCGTCGCACCGATGGCCATGGTCACCACGCCGATCCAAGCTTTCAAACCAAGGGGTTCCCCCAGCACCAGCCATGCCAGCAGGGCCACCAGCACCACGCTGAGCTTGTCGAGTGCAGCCACTGCGGCCACCGGCCCGAGCTGTAGGGCGCGGTTGTAGCAAAACCACGACAACCCGGTTGCCAGGCCTGAGAGGGTCAGGGCCAGCACGCCGTTGCTAGGTAGTTGCAGCAACGTTGACCAGGCCAGTTGTCCGCGGCTCACGAGCACGAGAGCCAGGGCGATGGCCACCACCAAGGTGCGCACCAGCGTGGCCATGCCGGCATCGATGCTTTGAACGCCGAGCTTGGTGAGCAAGGCGGTGATGGCGGCGAACAGCGCCGCGGCGGCGGCCCACAGCTGCCAGCTCTGCACGGCGGTGTTCTCCCGGGTTGCTGCCTTGAGGCTACGGGGCTTCTTCGCTGTCGCTGGTTGGGGTGAGGTGATCGTTGCTGTCCCAGTCCATGCGGATCAAGAGGTCCATGGTTTGGCGTTGGATCTCGATCTGTTGGAGCAGGAGGTGCGCTGCACGCTTCGCCTCCTCAAGGGTGGTGATGGCTTCGATTTCGCGCCGGACAACCTCGCTGTTGAAGGCGCGCCCCAGTTGCTGATCCATGGCGTCTCTTGTCGTGCCAGAGCATGGCGAGAGCGGCGTAGCCGTGCCATCAATCTCAAGGGTTGATTTCGATTGTTGCTTTGGGATCGCCCACCTGGCTGGTACGTTGCGGGTGCAGGTTGCGGTGGACCATGGATCGCGTGGGCTGTGCGATGTTGCGATGAATCTTGTTCTTCTAAGCGACAAGGATTGGATCGATTCGGATCGCGTTGTGTTGCGTGATCATCGTGCTGATCATCTGCACAATCTGCTCAAGCTGCAGGTGGGTGATGCAGTGCGGGTGGGGCGCCTTGGCGGGCTACGGGGTGAGGGCGTTGTGCTGGAGATGGATGCCGACGGGGTGCAGCTTCAGGTTCAACTCCATCAAGCCCCCCCGCCGCGCCATCGCTTCGATGTGGTGCTCGCTCTGCCGCGCCCGAAGATGTTGCGCCGGATCCTGCGCACCGTGGCCGAATTCGGTGTGGCCAATCTGCATTTGATCAACACCGCGCGTGTGGAAAAAAGCTATTGGCAGAGCCCTTTGCTTCGGCCAGACAAGGTGCAGGAGGCCCTCCTAGCTGGCATGGAGCGCGCCAGCGACACGATCGCGCCGCAGTTGCATCTGCACAAGCGATTTCGACCCTTTGTGGAAGATCAGTTGGTGGATCTCTGCGCTGGCCGGCACTGCTGGATGGCGCACATGGATGCTCTGCGGTCATTGGCGCATGTGCCGCCTGAACCCGCTGTGGTGATGATTGGCCCTGAGGGTGGATTTGTGCCGTTTGAGGTGGAGCTCGCAGAACGGGTGATCGCCCAGCGAGTGCACCTCGGTGCGCGGGTGCTCAGTGTGGATACGGCGTTGCCTGCTGCTTTGGCCCAGGCTCTTTAATACGGTCGCGGGTCAAGGTTGGCGTGATGACCATCGAGCTATTGATCGCCCTTGGCCTCACCATCGCCTACCTGGTGATCACCAACGCTGTGTTGAGTACGCGCCATCAACAGCTGCCCCGGGTGCTGCAGCGGCTCACCGCCCGCGATGCCCTGCTTTGGAACACCATGGTTGGCATCACCATCGGAGCAGCAGCGCTGCGATGGGCCTTGCATCGCTGAGAGCAGGAGAGCACCAACAGCGTGATGGAGCAGCTGAACTGGGGTTACGTGCAGCTGGGGTTGTTTGCCTTGGCCTTTGGTGGACTGCAGATCTGGTGGATCGGCAGCACCCTGCGCCGGCAACGCCTGCCCCGGCCGCTCAGCGAGGGTGAGTTCCGCCGCCGCTTGGAGCGCATCTGGCAGAAGCAGAACTGAGCGCCAAGTGCCACCTCCATCAGGAGCGGCTCACGCCCTTCCAGATCCACCAGAGCACAACGGCGAGGATCACCCACGGCAGCAGAGCCCGCAGCAGCAGCAGTGCTCCAAACACCACCAACGCCGAGACGGCCACGCGTTTGGTGAGCCTTTTGGCGTCATCGGTCATGTACTGCCAACGAGGGATCAGGGCCATGGCGGGAAGCAGTGCAGGCGATCGCAGGTCCATCGATAGCGCAGAGACCTCCCGGTGAGGAGCGGTCCACGAGTGAGTAGTGCGCATCGGCAGTACTCCTCACATTGCATCTCACCCAGAAGAAGCGCGCGCCGGGTTTGCTGCGAAAACTGGCGGTGCGTGGCCGGTTGAGAGCAAGCGGAATACCTTGCGACCGTCCTTTTCCCGGAATCTGTGGCGTCGTCCGTTCCCATGGGCAAAAAGCTTCTGGCGGAAGCTTTCGGCACTTTCTGGTTGGTGTTGGGTGGTTGCGGCAGTGCAGCCATCGCTGCCAACTTCCCTTATCTCACGGGTGCCGATATCGCTCCCGGTAATCCCTTCGGTTTGGGCTTCCTGGGTGTGTCGCTGGCTTTTGGTCTCACCGTGGTCACCATGGCCTATGCCATTGGGCACATCTCCGGTTGCCATCTCAACCCTGCCGTGAGCTTCGGCCTCTGGGCCAGCGGCCGCATGAAGGGTTCCGAGCTCCTCCCCTACATCGTGGCTCAGGTGGTTGGTGGTGTGCTCGCCGGTGGATTCATCAAGCTGGTGGTGGCCGGTGGACCTGCCTTCAACCTGGTGATGAGCGGCAGCAACCCCCTAGCCACCAACGGTTGGGGTGCGCATTCGCCAGGGGGCTATGGCTTCTGGGCCGCGCTGATTGTTGAGCTGGTGCTCACGTTTTTCTTCCTACTCGTGATCATCGGTGCCACCGATCGGCTGGCGCCGGCCGGTTTTGCTGGTGCAGCGATCGGTCTCACCCTGGCGCTGATTCACATGATCAGCATCCCTGTCACGAACACCTCGGTGAATCCAGCCCGCAGCACGGCCGTCGCGGTCTGGGCTGGGTTGGAGGCGATGGGTCAGCTCTGGTTGTTCTGGGTCGCCCCAATCGCAGGCGCTCTTCTGGCGGGCTGGTTCTATCGCCACGTGTTGAGCGACTCCGCCGCCTGAGCTGGTGGTCGATGGCGGCAGCCCGTTAGCCATGCGTCATTGCCTCAGGCTGTGTGCCGCCGCCGCTCGCTTGAATCCCCTGCTCTTGCGTCACCACCAAAGCGGTGACATCGATGGAACCCAAATCGATTCTCGTCCTGGCTCCACTCCTCAGCACTGCAGAGAAATTGATTCTGGAGTCAGGTTCATTCACGCCAAGAACTCAACCTCTAGCGCTGACTTTGTCGGCTGTTCCCCTTCTTCACGCGAGCTGAGGTTGACAACTGTCCCGAGACAGTCGCACGTTGGCCTTTAGGCCGCCTGGTCGACTACAACGTTGACAATCCATGAGCTCAGACGCTGAACGTCCCAGTGCCTGAGTCGTCCCGTCATGCGTTCCTCCCTGCGCCGCCAGCTGCTCCACCTGGCCACCGATCTTTCAGCCCTGGCCGCCAACCCGGATGATCTGGCGCACGGCTTCGATCTGCTAACCCGCAGTTATGCCACTCCGATCGCGGACGCAGCCCGCGCCGCCCTGCGCAACGACCCTGCGATCGCGCCCCTCATGCGTGAGCGTTACTGGGGGCCTTGGCCGAGCCTCACCGAGCTCCTAGCGCTCCCTCCTGAGAGCCTGGGCCATACCTATGCAAGCTGGTTCGCTGATGCCGGTGGCCAGCCGCTGCCGGATCCCGTGTTGCAGGCGGGAGCCGATGGTGATGACACCTGGCTTCATCAACGTGTGCGCCACACCCATGACCTGTGGCATGTGGTCTGCGGTTGTCCGCCAACAGCGGCGGGGGAGGCGGCCATGAACGCCGTCAATGTGATGCAATTGCGCTGGCCTGGAAGCGCCATGCTGTTGGGCGCTGATTTGCTGCACCGTTGCTCGGTGGGAGCTGGCAGCGACGGCGTCGACGTGGGGCAGGCGGTGGCCTACGGCCTCGAGCTTGGTCGCCTCTGTGCTCCCTTGCTGGCGCAGCGCTGGGAGGAAGGTTGGGCGCAGCCTTTGAAACAGTGGCGTGAGCAGCTGGGCATCGCGGCTCTTGTAGCCCGTTCGCCCTTCAGCTCGACGATGTCAGCTCAAGCTTGAGCGACACAGGCGTCGCATTAGGAAGGTCTGGAGCAGTAGCTCACTGAGGACCACCACAAAGATCAGAGCCATTAACTGCACTGCCAGTGGTTCCGCCAGCTCCGTTGGGATGCCGCGCAGGTGCGGGAGTTCCTCAGTCATTGAAACGGCGAGCGCCAGCGGCACCGCCGCGCGCAAGCCGCAACCGGTCACCACCAAGCGCTCGTGCCAGGAGATGGAGGACTGGGGCATTAAGAGTGTCACCGCCAGTAAACGTGCCAGTAGGAGCACCAGGGCTAGGAGTAGCCCCAGTGGGAGCACCGAGATCAGCGCTAGGGGCTTGACCAGCAATCCCAGAAGCAGCAGCACGGTGATCTCAGCGGCGCTGTTGAAGGGCTGCATCACCCTTCCGATGGCGTCTTGCTCGAACCGTCCAATCCGGTAGCGGCCATTGGAGAGAAACACACCACTGACGAACACCGCCAGCAGTCCCCCACCACCCAGTAACTGCCCGAAGCCATAGGCCACGAAGGCCAACGCCACAGCCACCAGCAACAGCTTCTGTTCAGAGCGGACCAGGGCATCGATCAGCCTTGGTGCCAGCAAACCCACCGCTGAGCCCGCCATCACTCCGCTCAGCAGATGGAGCCCCACCGCCCCCACCTGGCCGGGTAGACCACCGAACAACGATGCATGCAGCTCCTGGTGCTCACCGTGGCTGCCGATCTGGAGCAGCGCCACCATGAAGCCAAAGCCCAGCAATGTGGTGACGGTGCTCACGGCTGCCTCAAATTCCAGCAAATGGCTGAGATGCCGCCCCACTGAATGGCGTAACGCCACCATCAAGTCTTCGATGGCGCCACTGTCGGTGGCGCCCAGGCAGCACACCGTGAGCAGAGCAGCGGAGACCGGTAAACCACCGGGTAGCAACGGCGCCAGGCCAAGCAATGCCAAAGCCAAGACTCCCAGCGTGATCAACACCCCGAGACAGCCAAGCCTCAACCCAGCGCCTGCCATTCCGCGGATGCGGCGCAGGTCGGTGCGCAGACCGGCGTAGAAGATGAGCAGCGCCAAGCTGACACGGTGGAAGGTTTCGAGCTGCAGCGGGCCAAGCGGCTGGGCTTGGGTCAGCACGTGGGTGGGCAGTACGAGGCCGAGTACCAAAACAGCCGCTGCGCCCGGCAACCGCCAGCTGGCTGCAAGACGATCCAGCGCCAAGGCAGCCAAGTAGATCAACCCCAACCCCAGAAAAAAGCCACGGGGCAGGAGTGTGCCAGGGAGGTGAGAGGCAGGCGCCGAGAGCGACAGAAGCACAGGAATCATGAATTGTCTCTGTTCCTGCGGAGGTGGAGTCACTCTCAATTCTCCACCCAAGATCAAGAAATTGACAATGCTTGTTTCGGCTCGAATTGCCAGCGGCTGTTGGAAAATAGCTCGAGTAGCCGCATTCCTTGCTCTTGAACGTTGATCACGCTCCGTTGAGGCGAGTTCTAACAGTCTCTATCGTTTTGACTGCATCTCGCTTCCATGGGCCTATCAGATCCTTAATCGTTTAGTTAACGACTAGGGCGTGGCCGTTCTCCATGAGCAAAGGCTCTCCTGAGCTGGTTAGTCCTCAACAGATTCTGGGAATCTGGCATGGCATCGCTTTCGAACCTTCGTTCTTCCTAGCGATTGCGAGACCACGGTGCTTCACCCCACCATTGTGAGCGTGTCAGTGGAGAGCTGAGTGCCAGCACTGCCGCTGAGATGGTGATGCCAAGTACGTAGCGGCCATCAACACCGGGGATCAGGAATGGCAGCAATCCTGCCGCGAGTAGAGGCGGTAGCCACATCCGTAGCCTCTGCAGCAGCAGCAGGTTCAGCCTCAGGCTCACCGCCATTGCTAGCGCGATGTGAGGCATTAGCAGACGGACTGCGAGCACACCCACACCGCCGGCCACGCCACAGGCAAGGGGAAGTTGCCAGGCCCTTCGGAGCCAAGGGCAGTGCTCTCGCTCGGCGAACCACTCATGGGACATCACGATCAGTGGCGGGAGGAGCAGCATCCGCCATCCCGTGAGTTGCACCATCCCCTCCATCAGTGCCAGGTAGATCCACCATGACCGCTGCCAGCCCGGTTCAACGGCGACCTCGTTGCTAAATTGAGTTATTGCTTCGATGGCTGGCCCCTGCAGGCGACGCAGAACGGTCAGCACGACACTCAGGCCGACGAGACCGATGGCGATCTGAACGGGATAGGCCCAGCTGTGGATGCGCAGGATCACCGGTAGGGCAGCAGCCGACAAGGCCGGCACCAAGCTGCTGCCGAGCAAGGTCAGTAGCACCCTTGTTGCCAGTACCGCCAGCAGTAGCGCCAAGCTTTCGCCGGCAATGTGATTGCTGATCCAAAGCCCACATATTGCTGCAGCGGTGGGAACCCCGATCAGTTTCCAGGGTGATGCTGCCCATCGATGGTTGGGCTTGCTAAGAACAGTGGCCGCCAGTGCACCAAGCTCTGGAAAGAGCAGAAAGCTCCAGCCCT
>VFQS010002235.1_pt1 | contig 16228 bp, 18 predicted proteins | sample 3512361 | NCBI WGS metagenome assembly VFQS01 (sample SAMN10412375, study PRJNA504923) | tailings metagenome | isolation source: Relicate 1 Philex TSF3 active mining | place: Philippines
CCTTCCCCTTCAATCTGACAATCGGAATACCTGTCATGCTTGCTGTTAGTCAATTTCTTGAAGGGGTGGGTCTGTGATTCTAAAAAAGAGAAAACTGATGACTATGGTCATTGAGTCCTCTCTTGCGCACAGACTCGAAGAGGACATTGTTGGATGCGGAGCTAAGGGCTTCACATCCTCCATTGCTCATGGCACAGGACCTAGAAACCAAAGATCTTCTGACATCGAGGGTGGCAATGTTCGCATCGAAACAGTTGTCAGCGAAGAGGTTCTAGAGAAAATCTTGGAGAAACTAAAGACTGATTACTTCCCACTCTATGCAGTTAGCTGCTGGGTGAGCGATGTTGAAGTGGTACGGGACGACCGCTACTAATTCTTTTTGGGCAGCGTGAGAATTATTGACCCTGCCAAAACAGAAATCAGTGGCGCTGCTCCGATTACCCAAGAGCCATTAATTCCAATGATTGCGGCAAGACCTGTAATGGTGTTGGAAAGAATTCCAACCCAAAGTTTGAGCTTGCCTCGTCTAACCAAAACCACTAACACTAGGTTTACCAAGGCAATAGCTATGAGGCCAAACAGAATGGTGGCGACAAGAGCTGCTAGTGATTCCATTACAAACCTTCCTTTCTGACAAGAGTAGATTGAAATACGGAGGTGTCAATTGTTCATCACGACACTTGGTTTACCAATAACCATCGGCTGGTTGATCTCGCTCTTTGTCGGGGTTTATGCAATAAGCAAGAGGCCTGCGTTGCGAAGGCCCGTGATTGCAATTTTGGTTGCAATTCCAGTTTTAGCTATCTTGCTGGGTTTCTTACTTGGCTAACTAAAGTTTGTTCTTTGCCCTGAAGTAGGCAACCAATGCGTTGGCATGGCCGTGACCAAGCTCGTAGTCGTTTTTTAGGATTGCAACCATTTCCATGTGTGCTTTGGATTTGTGTTTGGTCAAGATTTTGAACCAATGCTCAACTGGCTTTCCATACTTTGCCTCAATGGAGGGGAAGTAGCTCTGAGGGCCTTTTACTTTTTCACTCACGAAGAGAAACTACTCCTTAACCAAGGCAACTGGCTAACTTTCTAGCCTGTTCTGCTCGAGCTTGCTTCGCAGACCCACCAAGTCACCCAGGACCCAAATGTTGGTCAGCACCCCGTTAGAGCTTTCGAAAAACGCTGTGCCCAGCCAGGAAACTTCTTTTTGGGTGGGTTCATAGTCCATGAATTCACCAACATGAATACCTTTGAATAAGACCTTCGCTGAAGCTTTTTCGCCTTCAACAACTAGCTCTTTAATGTCGCAGTGGTAATCGGCAAGTGCAGTGGTGACGTCTTTCACATACTCACAAACCTTAGCTCGCCCCACCATGGCAGAACCGAGGGAGCCCCTGAAATTTATTTGCTCATCCAGAATTTCGTTAGCTAATTCAAAATTCTTCTGATTCCAAAGCTGCTCATAAAACAGCTTCACCAGATCCGCTACTTGCGCCATGAAATAACAATAGGGAAAGCAATGTGCAGGAAATGAAAAAAGACCCGCCATTTCTGACGGGTCTTTCTCCTTGTGGAGACTAGGGGGGTCGAACCCCTGACCCCCTGCTTGCAAAGCAGGTGCTCTACCAACTGAGCTAAGTCCCCAAAGTGTGCTCCTACTGATGAAGAGCTCACCGTGGGCCTAGGAGGACTTGAACCTCCGACCTCTTCATTATCAGTGAAGCGCTCTAACCACCTGAGCTATAGGCCCGTAGAGCAAACAAAACCTTACTAGAGATTGCCTGCTCAAACAAACCCCCACCTAGTTATTGGTGAAGGTGAGAGAAATACCCCCTGAAAGCTTGGCAATTACGTTGAACAGGGCCGCATAAACCGCCGCTAGGGAGGTTGTTAGAACCATGTTCAAAAGTGAGATGGTCAGGGCTGTTCCCATGACCGAACCAAAGGAGAAACTGGAAGCAATGTCGCCCTCAGCACCAAGCAGAGATCCGAAGATTCCACCCAGCTGGTTAAGCAGTCCGGAGAATGTAAGAAGAACCCACAACAGAAGTGCTGCAACCAAGATTCCAATCGCTGCTGCTAACGCGACAAAAAAGCCGGCTTTAGTGGCAGACAAAACATCAATGCCTCGCAGCTTGAGCTTGATCTGCTTGCGCGGCTCAGATGATGCCGCACTTTTATTGAACATGCTTGCCAATTTAGGCTCCTTCACTCGTCTCTAGATTTCGCTCCGAGTTTTTGGCCAAAGAGAGAACTGCGTCCCCTTCTTCGAACCTAGCAAACACTACACCTAAGGTGTCGCGGCCTTTAGCCGGGACCTCGTTGGCCGCTGTTCGCATGACTTTTCCGGAAGCTAATACAACTAGTACTTCGTCACTTTCGTCAACAATTTCTGATCCAACTAGGTCGCCTCGCTTCTCATCCAGCTTCGCAACCTTGATTCCAAGGCCTCCTCGACCCTGCACTCGGTATTGGTCAACTGAGGTTCGCTTGGCATAGCCACCCTCAGTCACCACAAACACAAATCCTGCTTTGCCAATGACTCTGGCGGAAAGCAGCTCATCGCCCTTGCGGAACTTCATGCCCGTCACACCAGAGGTGTCTCTGCCCATTGGGCGAAGAGATTCATTATCAGCAGCGAAGCAAATTGACATTCCCTTCTTGCTGACCATTAGCAAGCGATCTTTTTTGCCAACCAGCATCGCATTGACGACCTCGTCGCCCTTGCGGAGCTTGATTGCGATGATGCCGCCGGTTCGGGAAGTGTCATAGAGCTCAAGCTCTGTCTTCTTCACAAGTCCAGCTTTAGTAGCAATAACCAAGTAAGGCGCTTGCTTGTAGTCCTTCAAATCAATTACTTCAACCACTCGCTCATCTGGTTGGAGAGCAAGCAGGTTGGCAACGTGCTGTCCCTTGGCCTCGCGCGATCCCTCTTGAATCTCGTGAACCTTGGCTCTGTAAACGCGGCCCATGTTGGTGAAGAACATCAACCAGTGGTGAGTGGTTGAAACGATGAAGTTTTGTACAACATCGTCGGCTCGAAGTGATGTTCCCTTCACACCTTTACCGCCACGGTGCTGCACGCGGTAGCTGTTGCTTCTGGTGCGCTTGATGTAGCCACCAGCAGTGAGAGTCACAACCATTCCCTCTTCTGGAATTAGGTCTTCAACTGATACATCGCCATCCGCTGCAACAATCTGAGTCTTGCGGTCATCGCCATATTTCTCAGTGATCTCAGCAAGCTCTTCGCCAACAATCTTTCGTTGCAGGCTCTCGTCCTTGATGATTTTTTTGTAGCCCTTGATTTCAGCTTCCAGTGCTGCTGCTTCATCAATGATCTTCTGGCGCTCAAGTGCTGCTAGCTGTCTCAGCTGCATGTTCAAAATTGCTCTTGCTTGCAGATCATCAATCTCAAGTAGCTTCATCAAGCCATCGCGTGCATCGTCAACAGTTTGGCTCTTGCGAATCAACTTGATCACGGCATCGAGTGCATCGAGTGCCTTCAGATATCCGCGCAGGATGTGAGCGCGCTCTTCAGCCTTCTTTAGGCGGAACTGGGTTCTGCGCAGAATGATCTCAATCTGGTGATCAATCCAGTGTGTGATGAAAGCATCCAGTGTCAGAGTTCTTGGAACACCATCAACCAGGGCCAACATGTTGGCACCGAAGTTTTCTTGAAGCTGGGTGTATTTGTAGAGGTTGTTTAGAACAACTCTTGCAACTGCGTCTTTCTTCAAAACAATGACAAGGCGCTGACCGGTTCTTCCCGATGTCTCATCGCGGATGTCGGCGATGCCGGTTAGCTTGCCTTCTTTAACCAGCTCCGCAATTCGAAGCGCTAGGTTGTCTGGGTTTACCTGGTAGGGCAGCTCTGTGACAACTAGGCAGGTTCTACCCTGCAGTTCTTCAACTGTGACAACAGCTCGCATCGTGATTGAGCCGCGGCCAGTTCGGTAAGCATCTTCGATTCCGGAGCGACCAAGAATTTGAGCGCCAGTTGGGAAGTCTGGTCCCTTAACAATCTTTAGAAGTTCGCTTAGAAGTTTCTCGCCACTCTTGTCTGGGTTTTCCAGAACAAACTTGGCAGCCTCTGCAATTTCTTTGAGGTTGTGTGGCGGGATGTTGGTTGCCATACCAACCGCAATACCAATCGATCCATTGACCAAAAGATTTGGAAAGCGCGAAGGAAGAATGGTTGGCTCTTGAGTTCTACCGTCGTAGTTGTCTTGGAAGTCAACAGTTTCTTCATCGATGTCGCGAACCATCTCCATCGCAAGTGGTGCCATCTTGCACTCGGTGTAACGAGGAGCTGCTGCTGCATCGTTACCAGGTCCACCAAAGTTTCCCTGGCCCCAAACCAGTGGGTAACGCATGTTCCACTCTTGAACCAGGCGCACCAAGGTGTCATAAATTGCAGCATCACCATGCGGGTGGTACTGACCCATCACGTCACCTACAACACGTGAGCACTTAGAGAACTGTTTGTCTGGTCGGTAACCACCGTCATACATCGCATACAAGACTCTGCGGTGAACTGGTTTTAGACCATCTCTGACATCCGGCAATGCACGGCCGACGATAACGCTCATCGCGTAGTCGAGGTAGCTTCTTTGCATCTCGACCTGCAGGTCGATTTGTTCGATCTTGTCTATCTGATCTGACATTGATTCCTCCTAGATATCCAAGAAGCGAACGTCTTTGGCGTTGCGCTGAATAAAGTTTCGGCGGCTTTCGACATCTTCACCCATCAGGGTTGAGAAGATTTCATCAGCCAAGGCGGCATCAGCCAGGGTCACCTGCAGCAGGGTGCGGGTGGCGGGATTCATGGTGGTTTCCCAGAGCTCGTCATAGTCCATCTCACCCAGACCTTTGTAGCGCTGGATCGAGTTTTCCTTTGGCAGCTTCTTTCCTTCTTTTTGACCTTTTGCAATCAATTCATCGCGCTGGGCATCTGAATAGGCATATTCGTCATCGGTGTTTGACCACTTGATTCGATAAAGCGGTGGTTGTGCCATGTAGACATAGCCGTGTTCAATCAGTGGCCTCATGTATCTAAATAGAAGTGTTAATAGAAGTGTTCTGATGTGCTGGCCATCAACATCGGCATCGGCCATCAAGATGCACTTGTGATATCTAATCTTGTCGACGTTGAACTCTTCGCCGATTCCAGTTCCAAATGCGGTAATTAGCGACTGCACTTCAGTGTTGGCAAGTGCTCGATCGAGTCTTGCCTTCTCAACATTCAAGATCTTTCCGCGCAGCGGAAGGATTGCTTGGGTTTCGGGATCGCGGCCTCTAACTGCAGAACCACCAGCCGAGTCTCCCTCGACGATATAGATCTCGGAAACTTTTGGATCTCTTGATGAGCAGTCGCGAAGTTTTCCTGGCATGCCACCAGATTCGAGAAGACTCTTTCTTCTGGTTGCTTCTCTTGCTTTTCGTGCTGCGAGTCGCGCAGCGGCAGCTTGAATTGCTTTGCGAACAATTTCTTTAGCACCGGATGGGTTTCTTTCAAACCAGTCGCCCAGTTGATCGGCAACGATTTTCTGGACGTACGTTTTTGCTTCGGTATTACCAAGTTTGGTTTTCGTCTGACCCTCAAACTGTGGTTCAGAAAGCTTGACGGAAACAACTGCGGTTAGTCCTTCACGAACATCGTCGCCGGTTAGGTTTTCGTCTTTCTCTTTTAGCAGTCCTTTGTCACGAGCGTATTTGTTGAGAAGTGATGTGATTGCGCTTCTAAATCCTTCTTCGTGGGTTCCACCTTCGTGGGTATTGATGGTGTTGGCATAGGTGTGGACACCTTCGTTGTATCCAGTGGTCCACTGCATTGCAACTTCCAAAGACATCTTTTTGTCCTTGGTTTGAGATTCGATTGAAATGATGTCGTCGTGAACAACTTCTACTTTTTTGGCTGAATTTAAGTATTTGACGTAATCAATAAGTCCGAGATTGTATTTGTAAGTATCGGTTTTTCCATCCCGCTCATCGGTGAGAGAAATCTGCAAACCTTTATTTAGGAAACACATCTGCTGGAATCTTTGACGAAGAGTTTCGTAGTCAAAGACAACGGTTTCAAAAATTTCTTTGCTTGGCGTGAACTTGATGGTGGTGCCAGTCTTGGTTGTCTTGGCACCTTTCTTTAGTGGCGCATCAGGGACACCGACGCTGTAGCTCTGAGTCCAAACAAATCCATCGCGATGAACTTCAACTGAGAGTTTTGTGGATAGCGCGTTTACAACAGACGCACCAACACCGTGTAGACCGCCCGAGACCGAGTAGCCGCCGCCGCCAAACTTTCCACCAGCGTGTAGAACAGTGAGTACAACTTCAACTGCTGGCTTTTTCTCAACCGGGTGCATATCAACCGGAATACCGCGACCGTTGTCGCTTACTTTGATGTCACCGCTCTTGGTGATCGTGACTTCGATTGAGTCGCAATAGCCAGCTAGGGCCTCGTCGACCGAGTTATCAACAATTTCATAGACCAGGTGGTGCAAACCCCTGGGGCCGGTGGACCCGATATACATTCCAGGTCGCTTACGAACCGCTTCCAGTCCTTCGAGGACCTGGATGGCTCCGGCGTCATACTTCTTTTTTGTTTCAGACATATTCAGTTGCTTCCCACTTGGGTTAGCACCACAGAAATGCACTCAAAAAGTGACTGAGATTCGGGTTAGCTAACCCCGTTAGTCTACCCCAAAATCCGCGCCGTTATTGGGCAAAACTACCCATAGGTGTCCCTGGGACCCCGCCCAGGAACGCTCCTGGGGCCCTTCTTCCAGCTAGGGGCGGCAGGGCCAAAAAAGACCAGATCCTTAACCCCAAGTTCGGGGTATTGCTCCTGGACCCGGGCCAATATTTGGTCTTTCAAGGTCCGAAGCTGGGTGGCCCAGGCGGTCGATCGGCACTTGATGCTGAGGGTGCCATTTCGGATCTCATCTGGTGTGGAGGCGGCGGCATTTTCAGGCCCAACCAGAATATGCCAATTCAAAAGCAGCGATTCTTTATCGACTCTCTTTTGCCAATCAAATTCACCGAGTAATTCTTCTACTCCCTCGCCGGCAGATATTGGTTCGCGACCTTTTTCGAAAGGTTTTGTTCCGCGCGATTTATCGTCGCGTCTTTTTTCGTCACGGGTTTTTCTTCCGAGTGATTTCAGGGTTTGCTTAAAAAACTTATCAGCGAGCTCGAAGTTAATCTCCAACTAGCTCACCCCCTGAAATTGCATATGATGCCGACCACTCTATTTCAGGAGCCATGCTCTCATCGGCCGCCGTAATCAAAACTTGTTCAAAAGCTAAAACAAATTCCAAAATTCTGGTTCTTCTTCCCGGATCCAAAACAGAAAAGACATCGTCTAGAACAACCACTGGATCGCCAAGTGATCCGTCTTTGAGTAGCGCTGCTACCGCAAGTTTTAATCCAAGTGCGATTGACCAGGCTTCTCCTTGGGATGCTTGAGATCGCGCAAGCATTGAGTCTTTCTCGATTAGTAGTTCGTCTCTATGGGGGCCGACTAAAGTGATGCCGCGTTCAAGTTCTTGGTCTCTTAGTTGCAGCATTCTTTCCCGCATTTGTTTTTCAATATCGCTTTGCGTGATCTCTTCGACTTGTTCCTGGCTGTTTAGCGAAACTAGTCGCAGAGAAATTTTTTCTTGAGCCGGTGAGAGTTTGTTATAGAAGTCTTGTAGTAGCGGTGAAATGTCTGAGATGAGTTCAAGTCTTGCGATTGTTAGTTTGCTACCCAGTGACGCAATCTGTTCATCCCAGATATCCAAAGTTGATAGCTCTGGGTTCTTGGCAAACTTTGCGCTCTTTAGAAGGGCGTTGCGTTGCTTGAGGGCACGGTCATAGTCGAGCTTTAGCTGGGCAAGTCTGGGGCGCAAAAGAGCCATAGTCGAGTCCAGGAAATAGCGCCGGTCTTCGGGATCTCTTCTGACGATGTCTAGATCCTCAGGGGCAAATAGAACTACCGGGAGGTTGCCCAGGAAATCTGCTGTTCTCTTTTGCTGGTTGGCGTTCAGGAAATAGCGATTGGTTTCATCTCTATTCAGCTCCGCTGCAACTACGACCCTTCGATTGCCCTGGTTCGCGGTGGCTGAAACCATTGCCTGGTTTTGGTCGTTCTTGATAAGGGTCTTTTGAGCTCCGGGGCGATGGGAAGAGAGCTGGCTAAGGAAGACCAGGGCTTCGACAAGGTTGGTTTTGCCCTCGCCATTGGGGCCGTGGAAAAGGGTTGTGCCCTTTTTGAGCAAAAGGTTTAGGGCAGCGTAATTTCGAAAATTAGCAAGCTGAATTTCGCTTACCCACAACTTGGACCGCCTAGGAAACCAGCAGGTTTGGCTGCAGTAGGTATTTGTAGTGCTGAGAAGATCCAACAGGGGTAATAAGAACTGGGCCTGGCTTGTTTGGGTTGTTTGGGTTCGATGTAAATCCGAGAGAAACCATTTCAGTGTCGACTCCGGCCAGTGCATCAATCAAATACTGCGGCTTTAGTGAAACGGTTGTTTCTTCTCCTGTGAGTGAGCATGCGACCTGTTCGCTTGCGTCTGCGACGTCGGAACCAATTGACTCCAGGGTCACTTCGTTAGACGAAAATTTAAATCTCAGGGGTTTGTCTCTATCAACAACCAGTCCGACGCGCTTCGTTGCGTTGATTAGATCTTGCGTGCTGGCCACTGCGAAGTGTGGTGTGTCTGAAGGGAAAAGGCTCAGAACGGCAGGGTACTTACCCTTGATGGTGGAAGTTGTTACGGACTTGCTGCCCGATGAAAAGCCAACCATTTCTTTGTCGCCATCAGCAAAGCCAATTGAAATTTCTTTTTCGTGTGCAAAGGTCTTAGCAATTTCACCAACAACGCGAGCCGGAATTAAAATTTCGCGGTCGCTACCAGATCCTTGCCAAGCAATGTTTCTAGTTGCCACGCGGAACCTGTCGGTTGCAATTAGCGAGAGTTCTTTGTCGTTCGATGAAATCATTACTGCGGTTAAAACCGGAGTAACTTCTTCTTTAGATGCAGCAACAGAAACCTGTGTAATTGCTTCTGCAAATAATTCTCCGCCTACTTTTCCTGATCCGGCTGGTGTTGCGGGAGTCGAAGGATATTCACTCATGCTCATTGCGGATAATGAGAATTTGCTAGAACCAGAAATTATTTGAACCCTGGATTCTGAGTGATCTATTGATACTGCTTCTGATGGCAGCTTGGAAACAATGTCAGACAAAAGTCTGGCTTGAACTAGCACTTTTCCTGGTTTTTCAACATTCGCAGAAATTGTGGCTTTAGCTGAAACTTCATAATCAAAAACGGAGAAAGTAACTTCTTTGCCATTTGCCTCAATAACAACACCTGAAAGCTGAGGAAGTTGTGGTCTTGGAGAAACAAGCCTTACTACGAAAGAAATAGCATCAGTAAGAATGTCTCTGTCGGCTTGAAATTTCATCTTTTTCCTAAATCGGGGCTCTTATCTTGGCACAACTGTCTGATTTCTTCACAGCCGGGCTTTTTCCCCACAACCCCCAGCTATTTAAACCTCTTCTAATAACAACAATAAGCACCTGTGGAATATGGGATAACTGGATCTTGGTAGCCAAAAACCTAAAAACTACACTCTTGTAAGTTGTATACGAGCCTGTGGAAAAACCTGTTGATAACTATTCAGCTTGTGGAAACCCTACGGCCACAAGGCCAAAAGGGGGTGATTGTGGACAAAATGTGGAGAGTTTTCCACAGATTTGGCCCTAGTTATCCACAGCTTTATCTACTGGAATCTTTGATCTTTTGGATAATTTCAGAGACCTGGTTATAGATATAGCGCCTTTCGCGCATCTGCTCACTGATTTTTTTGGTCGCATACATAACCGTTGTGTGGTCTCTGTTGCCGAAATACATCCCGATCTTGGGCAGCGACAGGTCGGTTAGCTCGCGGCAGATGTGCATGGCAATCTGGCGGGCCAGCGCAACTGCCTGCTGACGACCGCTGCCTGTTATGTCATCTGGGCTGAGCTTGTAGTACTCAGCGGTCGCGGTAATGATGGCCATTGGCGAGACGTTGCTGTCGCCAGCAAAGGAAAGGGTGTCTTTCAGAACCACCTGGACTAGGTCCATGTCGATGGGCTGGCGGTTTAGGTTTGCAAATGCCGTGACACGGATCAGGGTTCCCTCTAGTTCGCGGATGTTGGATGAGATTCGAGCGGCCATATATTCGATGACCTCATCGGGAACCTGGATTCTTTCCTGAGCAGCTTTCTTTCTCAAAATCGCAACACGAGTTTCAAACTCGGGAGCTTGAATATCTGTGATCAATCCCCATTCAAATCTCGAAAGCATTCTTTCTTCGAAACCAGCAAGTTGTTTTGGTCGGAGATCAGAAGTGATAACAACTTGTTTGTTGTGATCATGCAATGTGTTGAAGGTGTGGAAGAAAGCTTCTTGAGTCTGGTCTTTTCCTTGCAGGAACTGGATGTCATCAACTAGCAAAATATCGACGTCGCGATACTGCGCTTGGAAGTCAGCCGTCTTGTTGTTTTGAATTGCATTGATGAAATCATTTGTGAATTCTTCGGAAGAGACGTAGCGAACCTTGAGTCTTGGCTTCAGATGAAGCGCATAGTGACCAATAGCGTGCAGCAAGTGTGTTTTACCAAGACCGCTCGAACCATAGATAAATAGCGGGTTGTAAGCCTCTGCCGGTGCTTCGGCAACTGCGAATGCGGCGGCGTGCGCAAATCTGTTTGAACCACCAGTAACAAAACTGTCGAAAGAATATTTTGGATTTAATCCAGATGCATTTACTGCAGTTAAGACAGGTCCAGTTGCAGGATCAACATCTTCCCATTTAATTTCTGGTTCTTGAACAACATCAACTTTGATCGCAGTTTGTAAATCTTCATTTGTGATTGCAACAAAAGATGTCGGTCCACCAATTTCTGAAAGTTCAGAAAGTGCTTGAAGAATTTGATCGCGCAATCTTCCTTGCAACATCGAACGTGTTACTTCATTTGGAACTTCGATGTAGAGGGTGTCATCCAAAACGCCTTTTGGAACCGCAAGATCTAGATGACCTTTTAGGTGGGGGGTGACTACAGGGTCAGAGGCAACCTTCGCGACGAGCCCCTTCCAGGAGCTGACTAATGCCGCATCAGCCATCAGAATCTCCCTCCAGAGTTATCCACAGAGTTTTACACAGGTCTTTAACCCTGTGGATAGGGTTTAGAGTGCTGTGGAAAACTTGTGGATAAGTAGCCCACGTTTTTTGACTGGGTAATTCAATACCCCCTGCCCCCAGATATCAAATCGGAACGGCGTGTCGGCCTTGTAAATTAGGGGTTTTTGGACCAAATTCCACCTTGACTTGAGCGCTCAGACAGCGTAAATTGTTCAGGTTGTCTAGGGCATATGCCCATAAGTTTCAGGAGATCGAAGTGACCAAGCGCACTTTTCAGCCTAACAACCGCCGCCGGGCCAAGACCCACGGCTTCCGTGCTCGCATGAAGACCCGTGCAGGCCGTGCAATTCTGGCTGCCCGCCGTCGTAAGGGTCGCGCCGAGCTCAGCGCCTAGGGGCATTTTGCTCCCCCGCGTAAATCGCTTGCGTTCAAGCGATGAAATTCGCGAAGTTGTGAATAAAGGCAAGCGAATTAGCTCAAAATTGGCTACTTTGCATTACCTACCAGCCGAAACCAACCGTTTCGCCATAGTTGTCTCCAAGGCTGTTGGGGGTGCGGTGGTTAGAAACCAGGTAAAACGCCGAATTAGAGCGGTTTTATCGGGTCAAACCACCCACTCCCCAGCTATTTCAGGGGTCGTCCGAGTCCGGCCAGGAGCCGATCGAATGAGTTATCAACAGGTTGACTCCGAACTTGTGGAAATCCTGGGGCAAATCCGGTGAAGTTCCTGATAACTATCTGGTTGTTACCTCGAAACATTCTGATAGCACCCATCCTGCTGTGGAGGAAATTCATCTCCCCTCTTTACGGGAATGTGTGCCGCTATTACCCAAGTTGCTCAACCTATGGTCTTGCTGCGGTCCAAAGATTTGGAATCATTCGAGGAGTACCAATGACGGCTTGGCGAATTCTTCGTTGCAATCCTTTTTCAAAAGGTGGCGTTGACGATGTTCCAAATAGCCCGAGACCAATCTCAATCAGCGCACTAGGATTTGTAAGTCCCGACTTATCAAAACGAGGTAATTAGTGGATCTGTTATGGCCAATTAAGTGGCTCATCGAATTTATTCTGGTGACCTTCCACAACCTGTATAGCGCTATCGGTCTAGGAAACGACACCGGCATTTCCTGGGTGCTGTCCATTATCTCTTTGGTGCTGGTTGTCCGAGCCGCCCTAATCCCAATCTTCGTTCGTCAAATCAAGAGCCAGCGCAACATGATGCTTGCTCAACCAGAACTTCTAAAGCTTCAGAAAAAATACAAGGGCAAGACCGATCGTGAATCACGCGAGCGCATGGCCCGTGAGCAGATGGACCTTTATAAAAAAACAGGCTCCAACCCATTTAGCTCGTGCCTACCTCTGTTGCTTCAGATGCCTATCTTCATGGGGCTTTTCTTCACCCTCAACGACGCACAGGCGAACAAGAAGGGTGTTGGTCCCCTAACATCCGACCTTGCTGCCTCCTTCTCCCAGGCCCAACTTTGGGGAGCAAAGCTTTCCGACACCTTCTTCGGAAGCCCTGAATTAAACGTCAAAATCATTGCCGGAGTCATGATCGTCCTGATGTCTGCTAGCCAGTTCATCACCCAGAAGCAGATCATGGCCAAGAACCAAAACCCAGAGGTCATGAACAGCCAGTTCATGCAGACTCAGAAGCTGCTTTTGTATGTGCTTCCTTTGGTCTTCCTAGTCTCGGGACTCACCTTCCCACTGGGAGTTATGACCTACTGGCTTATCTCTAACTTCTGGACCATGGGGCAGCAATTCTTTGTGATCAGGAACATGCCCCAACCAGGCTCCCCCGCCTTCCATGCCAGACAAGAAAGACTTCGCAAGAAGGGCAAGCTGGTCGAAGAGACCCCAGCCCCAGTTTCATCAGACGAGACTGAAGAGGAAAAGGGTGAAACCTCACCTCAGCGCCAGCAGCCAGTAAGTAAGAATCGTGCCAAGAAAAAGAAGAAGAAATGACCGAAGAAAACCTGCTTGAAAAAGAGGGCGAAGTCGCAGCTGACTTCCTCGAAGAATTCCTTGACTCCGCTGACCTAGATGGCGATCTGGAGATCGAGTTCCGCAACGACCGCGTCTACCTAACCGTAGCCAGCGAAGGGGAGTCAAACCTAGGAAAGGTTGCTGACCCAGAGGTTGCCCAGGCCATCCAGGAGATCACTCGCCTAGCTGTTCAGAACAAGACTGGTGAGCCAAGCCGACTGATCCTGGACATTGGTGGCTCTAGAGAAGCCAAGACCGAACAGCTTAGAAAGCTGGTGGAGAGAGTCGTTAAGAAGGTTAACGAAAGCGAAAAACCAGAACACCTAAAGCCCATGAGCTCTTATGACCGAAAGCTCGTCCACGACATGGTGGCCGAAGCAGGTCTAGTCTCTGAGTCTGAGGGCCAGGGTCGCGATCGCCACATTGTCGTCAGCAAGCCCTAATGTTTCACGTGAAACATGCCAAGTGACTTCGAAGCTGAACTAGAAAAAGAACCCCCTTACGCCACAGAACTATTTGGCGATCAAATCGAGCTCGCCAGACAATTCACAAATAGGTTGGCCAAGGACTCAGAAACCTTTGGCTTACTCGGACCAAGGGAGCTATCCAAAATCTGGTCGAGGCATGTCATCAACTCAGGGCTTCTAGCCGAGTTAATCCCAGCTGGCAGCAAAGTGGTCGATGTTGGATCCGGAGCAGGACTACCTGGAATCCCAATGGCAATTGCTCGACCCAGTGCCCACTTCACGCTGGTCGAACCAATGGAAAGAAGAGCCAATTGGCTCAAGTCGGTCGTGCAGGATCTAAAGATTTCCAATGTCGAGGTTTTGAGAGCAAGGGCTGAAGAGGTGAAGAAGTCAGATTTTGATTTCGCCACAGCCAGGGCGGTAGCAGCACTGGACAAGCTTTTGAAGCTAATGACCCCCCTAATCAAAGATGCGCCCCAAGGCACCGTAGTTGCTCTCAAAGGATCTAAGGCCGAGCAGGAAATCGATGAATCTGCCAAGATTTTGGCCAAATTTGGCTATTCGACCCCAGAGGTCCTAGTGTTGGGTTCCGGAAAAGCCCCCGAAACAGCAACGGTTGTTCGAACTTTCCTGAAATGATAGAAAACATGAATCAGCCCGCCGACGAGTCTGCCGTCACTAAGCCAACCGTCGTATCCGGCATGGGCTACCCCAACAATCGCGAAGAAGTCAGCCCCAGCCCAATTGGCTGGCAAGGCCTAAAAAACGAGAATTTGACGAATGTTTCACGTGAAACATTGGGGGATGAAAATGACGATTGAGCAGGGTGCCACCCCGATCCTCCATGAGCTCAAGGTCAACAGCGAAAGAGCCAAGCGGGTTGCCGCAGCAGTTTTGACCCCACCAGCCAAAACCAGGATTATCACCATCTCTAACCAAAAGGGCGGGGTCGGCAAAACCACCACCGCTGTCAACCTTGCCACCGCCTTGGCCCAAAAAGGCATGCGGGTATTGGTTATTGACCTGGATCCCCAGGGAAATGCCTCCACGGCTCTCGGAGTGGCCCACACCGCAGGCACACCATCCAGCTACGAAGTTCTAGTGGGGGAGATCTCGATGGCCCAAGCTGTAGTGGCCTCCGCCGAACACCCCAATATCCAGTGCCTACCCGCCACCATTGACCTGGCGGGAGCCGAAATCGATTTAGTTAATACGGTTAACAGAGAGCGGATCCTGGCCGAGGCGCTAAATAAGTACCTTTTTGAACACCCGCAAGATTACGTCTTTATTGACTCCCCGCCTTCATTGGGATTGTTGACGGTAAACGCACTAGTTGCAGCAACCGAAGTAATGGTTCCGATTCAGTGTGAGTACTACGCCCTGGAAGGCGTGACCCAGCTGATTTCTAACATCGAACGAATAAAGCAAGCACTCAACCCATCTCTTGTCATCAGCTCAATACTTCTGACCATGTTCGACAGCAGAACCAAACTCAGCTCTGATGTTGCCTATGAAGTTAGAAACTTTTTCCCAAAGCAAACTTTGCAAGCCGTGATCCCAAGATCGGTTCGCATTTCAGAAGCCCCAAGCTTTGGACAAACTGCAATCAAATATGACGCAAAGAACGCAGGGTCACTTGCCTACCAAGAAGCAGCAATCGAACTAGCACAGCGAGGAGTCTAGAAATGGCTGATGACAAAAGACGCGGAGGCCTAGGTCGCGGAATTGGATCACTGATTCCCGGTGGTCAACGAGACGCAGTTGATGTTTTCTTCTCATCTGATTCAGCTGGCATGGTCGCAGTGCCAGGAGCAAAGCTCGCATATTTGGAACTCAGTCGCATAAAGCCTAATGCTCAACAGCCAAGAAAAGTTTTTGAAGAAGAAGCACTTGCTGAACTTGTTCACTCGGTCAAGGAGTTTGGTGTTCTGCAGCCGATCGTGGTCAGACCAAAGGGCGATGACTTTGAACTGATCATGGGTGAGCGAAGACTGCGTGCATCCAAAGAAGCAGGTCTAACCTCTATCCCTGCAGTCATCCGCGATACCACCGATGACAACATGCTGCGCGATGCACTACTTGAAAACCTTCACCGTGCAGACCTAAACCCAATTGAAGAAGCCAGTGCCTACAAGCAGCTGCTCGAAGACTTCGGTATTACCCAAGACCAACTTGCTGATCGACTCGGTCGCTCTCGCCCACAAATCACCAACACCATGCGTCTACTGAGACTGCCGCTAGATGTTCAATCCAAGTTAGTTGGTGGTGCACTAACTGCCGGCCACGCCAGAGCACTGCTCGCGGCAGCTGATGATGAAACAATGCGCGAGCTGGCGGGCAGAGTAATTCGTGAAGGTCTATCGGTCCGTGGACTGGAAGAGCTAATTGCATCTGGTGGCGTGAAGACCAAGAAGCCAAAGATTAAAGCCGGCACCAAAACCGAAATGCTTTCAGAACTTGCTGATCAACTCTCTGATTACCTAAACACCAGAGTAAAGATTTCAATTGGTCGCAAGAAGGGCCAGATCACCATTGAATTTGGATCAGTTGCAGACCTAAGAAGAATCGCTGACGAGATTCAGAAAAAGTAATTAGCGCGAGCGCTCAAT
>VFQS010002236.1_pt1 | contig 16228 bp, 12 predicted proteins | sample 3512361 | NCBI WGS metagenome assembly VFQS01 (sample SAMN10412375, study PRJNA504923) | tailings metagenome | isolation source: Relicate 1 Philex TSF3 active mining | place: Philippines
GGGATCTGAAGCAACGCGGATTGCTCGACGACACTCTGGTGGTCTGGGCCGGTGAGATGGGTCGCACGCCGCACAGCTCAGGTACTGACGGTCGTGATCATCATGTCAGCGGATATACGATCTGGATGGCGGGGGGCGGAGTGCGAGGTGGCATGACGTGGGGAGCAACTGATGAGATGGGGATGAGTGCCGTGGAGAATTCCATGGACATCCACGATGTGCATGCAACCATACTGCATCAGCTGGGCCTGGATCACGAGCGACTGACGTATCGGTTCGGCGGACGCGAAATGCGACTGACTGACGTGCACGGGCGAGTGATTCGCGACATTCTGAGCTGACGGGCAGCGCGTTCAGGCGGCGGGTTCGTCCTGCGGATATTCGACGTTGACCAGATACAGTCCCTCGGGCACTGCTGTCATGCCGGCTGCCGCCCGGTCCAGCGACTGAATCACTGTCTGCAGATAGTTCACCGGCTGACGGCCACGACCGATGTCCGTCAGCGTCCCCACGATCGCTCGCACCATGTTGTAGAGGAAACCGTCCGCCATCACTTCAAAGATCACGAACGGAGGGTCAGCGACTGCGGAGGTTTGCCGGCCGGACTGTCGCGGCCCCCAGCCATGTTCGCCCTGCCACATTGGCCAGCAGTCACAGCGAAAAACCCTGGCATCCATGATGGTCCGCACACTCGTCAGCTTGTTCGGATACTCCTTTTCAAAACAGCGAAAGTCATGAGTCCCCAGCAGGCAGGCTGTGGCCTGATGCATGCGCTCCGCATCCAGCACGAAGCGGGAGTGAGCGCAGTAACGCCGCAGAAACGGGGGACACACTGCTCCGTCGTGAATCACATACCGATAGCGTTTGCGAATGGCGGAGAACGTCGCGTGGAATCCCAGCGGAACTTCCTGGGAATGCACCACCACGATGTCGTCCGGCAGCTCCGTCTGCAGGGCCGGGCGAAAACTGGCGGCCGGAATGCGGCTCAGCGTGAAGAAATTGGCCTCCTGACCCAGCGCGTGGACTCCGGCATCCGTTCGTCCTGCACAATACACGCGTCGCTGCTCGCCCGTGATCTTCCGAATCGCCTGTTCCACACAGGCCTGCACTGAAGGTCGATCCGGCTGCACCTGCCAGCCATTGTATTCCGTGCCGTCGTAGGCCAGCGTCAGGCGAATATTGCGGGTACCAGGCGCCGCATTCACAGCCTCAAACGGCAGCGGTTCGTCGTCAGAACCACTCATGCCCTCTGCTCACCCTCAGCCGTTGCGGAAGGATTCAGCCGAATTCGACTGACCAGCATGCCACCGCACAGAATCAGACCTGCACCAAGGAAATAGGGGAAGGCAGCCCCCTGCCGCAGCAGAGCAATGCCGATGGCCGGGCCCAAAATTCGTGCCAGCGATGACAGACTTTGGCCCGTACCCAGCACCATCCCCTGCTCGTCAGCCCCGGCAGCCCGCGACAGCAGCGACTGCAGCGACGGGTTCACCGAAGAAAATCCAATCACAATTATCGGCAGAATCGCCCACAATGCCGCACCCGGCAGCACCTTCAGGCCAGTCAGAGCAATCAGGCAGAACCCGACAGTCATCAGCAGGATCCCGGCCAGTGCCATGCGAGTTTCACCAATCCTCGGCAGCAGCCGTCGGACCAGCAGGCCCTGTCCCAGAGACAGCACAAATCCCACGTACGCATACAGCAGATAATTCCAGCGGCTGCTGTAACCGAATTTTTGCGTCAGCAGCGACAGAGTACTTTCAAACTGCGCAAACCCAAAGGTGGTGACAAAAACTGCACCCAAAATCACTGACAGCCGCGGATTTCCCAGGTGTCGCAGTACCGTTCCTGGATGAAAGCCGCGGTGCACCGCACTGCTGCCCGGTCGCCGCGACTCCTGCAGCTTCACTGCGGCCAGCAGCAGTGCCAGCAGCGACAGACCACACGCCACATATCCCGGCAGACCGGATGGCGGAGTAGTCAGGACCGACTTCAACTGCGATTTCGGCAGGGGTTCAGCCAGCAGCAGTTTCACCGCAGCCTCACTGGCTTCATCCACCGCACCTGCAGTCGCCAGCTGCTGCAAAAATTCGGTCGCTGAGACCGGCTGCTGCTGATTCTCCCAGTCATTCATGAGCTGCAGCTGAGCCGTATTCATGGCCACCGCGTTGTCCTCCGACACGCAGACGGCGCCGATCAGCGGCCCAAACGTAAAACCAATCCCAAATGCCGCTCCAATCATCGCCATCCCGCGACCACGGTTCTTTGCTTCCGTACAGTCGGCAATCACCGCCTGTGCGGTGGAAATGGTGGCGCCCGCAATCCCCGCACCAATCCTGGCAATAAACAGCCAGGCGAGGGCACCCAGTCCCAGCCACTGAAATTCACGCCCCTGAGATGACACATAACCAAACAGGCCGTAGGACCAGGCAGATCCCAGCAGTCCCAGCATCAGAATCGGACGACGACCAACCCGGTCCGACAAACCACCCCACAACGGAGCAAACAGGAACTGCATGGCCGAAAAGGACGCCATCAGAGCACCCAGCTGCCACCCCGATGCGCTGAACCAGGCCCCGTAACGCGGCAGCAACGGCAGTACGATCCCAAAACCCAGCAGATCAATAAAGACCGTCAGAAAGACCACCAGCAGAGTTCCACGACCTGCCGACACCACCTGATTCCCGCCCTGCCCCTGTTCACTCACTGCCAAACCTGCTCTTCCGTAGATGAAACGCGTATTGCCTTCGACTGATCTGTCCCCAAGCTACCACATTTGCAGTTTTGCGGGGCCTGCCATCCGCACTGACAGACTCACAAATACCGAATTCTGCGACGAATGTCCGAATTGATGCTCTGATAGCGATTGCTCAGACAGCCCGCATCAAAAACTTCCCGCCGAATGTACTCCACATCGTCCGCACCCACGGCTCGCGTGAAGATCGGCTTGAGATATTCCATGCCCAGCGACGACAACTGCATCCGCCCGGCATCGTACAGACTGGGATGCACCTCCCGCGGATGAATTTCACCCCAGCGGTCACGCAGCCGGTTGGCCGCAATGGAACGGAATGTGAAACCATCCGTCTCGCTGTACTGCAGCGTCGCAATCTCATTGCTGTATCCCGCCGCCAGCAGCTCCACCGCCTTGCCCCCCAGCTGAGTCGCAGCAAAGCGGTCAAACAGAATCGGACGACCGCCGCGCTGAGTATGTCCGACCTTGCGACTGAACAAAGCACTGCTGCCGGGTTCAAATCGTCGCGTCTCGAGGAACAGGTCAGGACTGAGGCTTTGCTCAAGCATGCCGACGATCGCATCGGCGGCACCCGCGTACTTCACATTGCCCGCCGGGTCGAAGGCCGGCTCCGCGGCACCCAGTTCCCGCCCGTCCACTCCCCGTACACCCTCACCCACCACAATCACCACGTTCTGCTGCTGTTCGTAAATCCGCGAAACCTGCTGCGTCAGCTGGTGCGGGTCCACCGGAACTTCCGGGATCAGAATGATGTCGGGCTGAGCATAAGCGGCACCCAGAGCGATGTAGCCGGACTGTCGCCCCATCACCTCCACCACCGCAATCCGATGATGACTTTCCGCTGTCGTCCGCAAACGCTCAACCATCTGCACAACAACAAACACCGCTGTGGCGAACCCCGGAGTCGCATAGTTGATGATGTCCTCCAGCCGCAGCGTATCCCGACTTCTGACGCCCCGCACCGGCGGACCATCAGCTCCCTGCGGCCGCTGCCACTCGTCCGGCTCGCCCGGATAATTCAGCCCCAGATCGTTATCAATGGTCTTCGGAGCCAGCACACAGGGCAGCATCTCAGCCAGCGGCTGCATTCCGTTGATTGTCCCGTCACCTCCGATGCAAATCAGTCCGTCCAGCTGCAGCTTTGCAGCGTGCCGGCCCGCCACCTGCAGATGCTCATGCGAATTGTGGTCCAGATAAGTTCGGGATGACCCGATCAGCGTTCCACCCTTGCACGGATCCAGCTCCGGAATGCTGGAGTACAGCGGGTTCAGCAGGACATGCGGAACCTGCGGATCCAGCAGCCCCGCATAGCCTCGCAGCAACCCGACAACCTCGATTTTCAGAGCATTGGCGCGCTGCACCGCTCCGTAAATCGTGGCATTGAGTGCCGGAGTATCGCCGCCGGCCGTCAGAATTCCGATTCGCTTCATGAGTTACTTCACCACAAAATTGACCAGACGCCCAGGCACCACAATCACCCTGACAACCGTCTTACCCTCCAGCTGCCGACGCACCGTCTCGTCCGCCTCAGCTGTCGCCTGCAGCACCTCCCCGGTCGTGCCCGCCGGCACCACCAGTCGCGCCCGCAGCTTGCCGTTGACCTGCACCGGCACCTCCACCGAATCCTCGACCAGCCACTGCGGGTCCGCCACCGGCCACGGCTCGTACGCCAGCGTCTCCGCATGACCGAGGGCAAACCACAGCTCTTCTGCCAGATGCGGCGCAAACGGGCTCAGCAGCAGCACAAACTGCTCCAGCACAGACTTCGCCAGCACCTCCTGATCCGACATCGCATTCGTGAACTCCATCATCCGGCTGATCGCCGTGTTGAAGGCCATCCGCTCAATGTCGTCCGTCACCGCCCGGATTGTGCGGTGCAGTACCCGCAGCTGTTCAGGAGTCGCCGGGATGTCCTGCACAGCACTGTCCAGCACCACCTGTTCAGCACGGTCGTCCACAATCATCCGCCAGACACGGCTGAGAAACCGATAGACGCCCTCGACACCGCTGGTCTGCCACGGCTTCACCTGTTCCAAAGGACCCATGAACATTTCATACAGACGCAGCGCGTCGGCACCACGGTCGTTCACCACCTGCTCAGGGTTCACAACGTTGCCGCGAGACTTCGACATCTTCTCGCCGTTTTCACCCAGAATCATCCCCTGATTCACCAGCCGGCGGAAAGGTTCCGGATGAGTGACATGGCCGCGGTCGAACAGCACCTTGTGCCAGAATCTGGAATACAGCAGATGCAGCACCGCGTGCTCGGCACCGCCGACGTACAAATCCACCGGCAGCCAGTAACGCTCCTTCTCAGGGTCAATGAACTGCTGCGAATTTCGGTTGTCACAGAAACGCAAGTAATACCAGCAACTGCCGGCCCACTGCGGCATGCTGTTCGTCTCACGCTTCAGCCGTACACCATCCTCCGCCGTCCGATACAGCCAGTCACTGGTCGCTTTGGACAGCATCGGCTCCGGAGTCCCGGTGGGCTTGAAGTCCTCCACATGCGGATGCAGGACCGGCAAAGTCTCCACGGGGTCCGCTCGCAGCAGGCCCGTCGGCTGCCCCTGCTCATCCAGCTCATGCCAGATCGGGAACGGTTCACCCCAGTACCGCTGACGGCTGAACAGCCAGTCGCGCAGTCGGAAATTCACGGCTTCACGACCCAGCCCGCGAGCCGCAAGATCGGCAGTGATCCGCTGCTTCACATCCTCAGTCGGCATCCCATCCCACGGTCCCGAATTGATCGCCACTCCCAGCTCACAGAACGCCGCCTGCGAAAGATCCGCCTGCGGTCCGTCCGCCGCAGCCGCTGCCACCACCTGCACAATCGGAATCTGATACTGCCTGGCAAACTCGTAATCACGCTCGTCATGGCCCGGAACCGCCATGATGGCCCCCGTGCCATAACTGATCAGCACATAGTCGGCAATCCACACCGGCACCGGCTGACCATTCACCGGATTGATCGCATAACTGCCCGTGAAGACACCCGACTTGGTCTTCGCCAGATCGGTTCGCTCCAGCTCAGACTTCAGCGATGCCTGCTGACGATACTGCTGCACAGACTGCTGCTGCTGCGGAGTCGTCAACTGGTCCACCAGCGGATGCTCGGGCGACAGCACCATGTACGTGACGCCGTACAGGGTGTCCGGACGAGTCGTATAAATGCGAATCACGTCCGCCTCAGGACGCGCGGGGAAACCAGCAGATGCTCGCCCCGTCTGCCATGCCGACTGGCTGTCAGCAGACGACGCCACCCGGAAATCTACCTCCGCACCAATGCTGCGCCCGATCCAGTTGCGCTGCATCAGCTTGATCGATTCCGGCCACGACAGATCCGCCAGCTCATCCAGCAGGCGATCACCGTACAGCGAAATTCGCAGCATCCACTGCTTCAGATTCATCCGGACAACCGGATGCCCGCCACGCTCGCTGACACCATCCACCACCTCTTCGTTGGCCAGCACTGTGCCCAGTTCAGGACACCAGTTCACCGGCGCTTCAGTCAGCACCGCCAGTCGGTGCTGGTCCTGATAACGCCGCACAGCCGACTGCCCCGCCGCTGCAACCGCTGCAGGAATCGGCAGCTCGGAAATCGGACGCCCCCGACCACGCCGCTGGACGCCATCCGGACCCGTCCAGACACAGCCGGCGTCGTACCACGTGTCATAAATCTGCAGAAAGATCCACTGCGTCCAGCGGTAATAATCCGGATCGGTCGTGGACAGCTCACGGCTCCAGTCATAACTGAAACCCAGCATCTTCAGCTGCTTGCGGAACGTGTTGATGTTCTGCTCGGTCTTGATGCGAGGATGCACGTTCATCCGCCGGGCGAATTCTTCCGCCGGCAGACCAAACGCGTCCCAACCCATCGGGTGCAGTACGTTTTTGCCCCGCATCCGCGAATAACGACAGACAATATCCGTCGCCGTGTAACCCTCCGGATGGCCCACATGCAAACCTTCACCCGACGGGTACGGGAACATGTCCAGCACGTACAGCTTGGGCCTGTCGGCCACGCAGTCCTGAACCCTGAAGGTCTGATGCTGCTCCCAGTACTGTTGCCAGCGGGATTCAATTCGGCGGAAGTCGTATCGAGGCATAGCGGGGTAATGGCGGGCAAAGCCCGGGAACAGAGGGACAACCGGAGTCAACAAAAATCGGCGTGGGATGACCGATTCCTGAACACAGGAGAAACGGTCGGGACAGCCGAGCCACCAGCCCACCAGCGGGCGGATGCTGGTCTGGATTGTACCCCGCGGAGTTGATGAAGCAAAACGCAGCAGCGTTCCCGGCAAAAATCGGGGGTGTTTGTGGTGGGTGGCGGGTGGCGGGTGGCGGGTGGTGGGTGGTGGGTGGTGGGTGGTGGGTGGTGGGTGGTGGGTGGTGGGGCCGCGAAGGATTTGCCGATGTTTTGCCGGGGCCTCAATTTTGTGGCTGGGGATTGGCCGGGGGAGCTGGGGCCGGGGGTTGCAGACGCAGCAGCAGCTGATGCGCTTCGCGATACCGAGGACTCTGTTCCAAAGCCAGCAGAACTCGCCGACGCGATTCCGCCGGATTGCTGTCCTGCAGCACCTGCGCAAGCCGGAAGTTCAGTCTCGCGGCATCCTCCGGCTGCAGCTGCAGCAGACACTGCAGCGCCGCAGACACCACCGCCACGTCGGCAGTGGCCTGCCCGGCCTGCACCATCCGCTCCTGCACCTCGGCACGAAATGGATCGGCGGCAAAAATCTGCTGGCCATAACGAATCACGTCAGGCCATGCCTGAGCACTGACGCACAGTTCCTGCAGCCGCAGAGCTGCCTGAACGTCGTCCGCCGTCCGCTGCAGATGCTCGGTCAGAACCTGCCGCTCAGCTTCCGCCTCGCCACGCTCACGATAGATTCGCGCCAGCAGCGGACGAGCTCCGCCCGCACCGAGGTCCTGAGGATACAGTTCCAGGACTTGTCGCAGCGTCTGCTCCGCCGCTCCGTCCTGAGCCTGCAGCTGCTGCTGAGCCAGCAGCAGCCGGGCAGGAACATGCTGAGGATTTTGCCGACAGAACTCCGCCAGTGCAGCTGCATCCGCACCCTGCAGCGCCTGCAAAGGCTCCTTTCAAAAATCGGCCGTCGGTGCCAGCTGGTCCGCCTGCTGACGCAGGAACTGGTCAAAGGATGCCTGCAGTGATTCAAGGCCACCGCAGTGACGCCCCAGCGCATCGTTGATCTGCAAGCCGCTGCGCAGATCCGTCATCACCGCATTGATCGCCGGGAGACCATGCACAGTGATGATGTGTTCGACCGCCAGCGACGATTCAAAATACGCAAAGTTCAGATCCGATCCGGAACCGGCGTTCAGAAACGCACTGCTGAGGCGACCAATCGGCACTGCTCGCCCCTCGCGAATTCGATCACGGAATTCCGGAGTCATCTGCTGACCCCAGCGCGGATCCCGCAGCCGCTCTTCGTACACCGAAATCCCCTCGCTCAGCCACCGCGGAATCCGATTGCCGGTTTTCTGCAGCGAAATCACATGGCAGAATTCGTGCCACAACACCGATTCCCAGCTGACGGGACTGTCCCGGCGGCTGGCCGGACTGTTCGCCGTCACCACCCGCCCAAAACACACTCCCAGAAATCCGGTGACGTCCGGCATGCCGAACGTCCGCACAGCAAAATCATCAGCCCGCTGGTAGATCTCGACAAACACGGGAACTTCCGGCTGATAGTCGTAGCGTGTCGTGAACTGCTGCCAGGCCTCCTCCAGCAGACTGCAGACGCGCGGACCATACAGGGCTGCCTCACCGCGTTCCATGCGGATTTCGAAGTGTTCGGTCTTGAGCGTTGTGCAGCGTCCCAGACTGTCCTTCAGCTGCAGCAGGTTGAACAGCGTGGAATTGTACTGATCGGCCTTGCCTGCCTCTTCCGCCAGCTGCCAGCCTTCGCTGATCTGTCCCAGTCGCAGCAGATCCTGAGCCAGCTGGGCACGAGCCTTGTGGCAGGTCGGATCAAACTCCAGAGCCCGTCGCTGAGCTGCAGCGCCCTCGGCAAAACGATACCGCCGCGACAGTCGCGTGCCAATCAGATGATCGGGTTCCGGGCTATTGAGGCTGAATTTCAATGCCGCGGCACGGCTTTCAGTCTCGGCGTCCGCCCGGCCCTGCAGATGAAAAATCACCGATCGCAGAGCGTGAGCAGCAGGCAGGTGCGGATTGACCGCCAGCATTTTCTGCAGCGTCCCTTCCGCAGCCTCATAGTCCTCCGCGTCGATCTGCTGTTCGGCAATCCGCTGCAGTGCCGGAAACAGCTGCGGATTTTTTTCCAGCGCCTGAACTCTGAGCTGCAGGGACTGCTGATCGTCACTGTCGGCGAGTGCTTCAGAATACAGGAACAGCATTTCGGCATTGTCCGGGAACGTCTGCAGCACCGGTTTCAGCAGCTCGGCGGCAAAGGCCGGATCGCCTTTGTCCAGAGCCAGCCGAGCGGCTGCCAGAAAACCCTCAGGGCGGTTGGGGTAGTTGCGACGAGCCCGTTCGAAGAATCCTTCCTGGACGGCTTTCGGGTCCGCACCCAGCAGCAGAGCAACTTCGCCGAGACAGGTCAGGTCATCAGCATCGGTGTACCGCCAGGATGCTGTGCTGGCCAGTTTTTCCACTTCACTGATGGCCGTGGCTGCGAGTTCCCGGTTGCCATTCGCCAGGGCCGCCTCGATCCGCAGCTGCTGCAGCCTCACCGACCACGAATAGCGTTCGATGCCGGCAGCCACGGAAGCCAGTGCTTCAGGGTATTTGCCAAGTGCCAGCTCGGCGCGAGCCTTCAGGATGGGCCACTCTTCGCCGTAACTGCGGGCTTCAATGGCCGCAGTGGCCAGTTCCAGACACCTGGCGTAGTCGCCGGTCTGCCAGGCCGTCTGACAATCGGTCAGCGAGTCGGGTGCTGGTCCGGCCCACCCGGCCCACACTGTGGTGGTGGACAGCAGCGTGACTGCCAGCAGCACAGTGGCGGTCAGTGGCGAGCGATTCCCGGTCCTGCGGTTCATACGGTGACCTTTGCGTCAGAATTGCCTGAGGCGGTGTGGCTGCTTTATAACAGCACAGTGGCACCAGCGTCATGCCGGGGCCGGAAAATTCGGCGAATGTCGTCGGCAGATGAGGCAGTGATGGTGATCCGCACGTGTTTTTTCGACATGGGAAATGTGCTGGTGCACTTTTCACACGACCGCATGTGCCGGAACATCGCCGATCTCAGCGGTCTGGCAGAATCTGCAGTCCGGCAGTTTCTGATGACCGAACAGCGGCAGTGGATGATGGAGCGCGGTGAGCTGAGCGAAGCCGATTTCTGCAGCCAGCTCAGCCAGTACTGCGGACGCAGTCTCAAACCGGACGCTGTCTGTGAAGCCCTCGGCGATATTTTTCAGCTGAACGACAGCATTGTTCCGGTCCTGCAGCAGCTGAAGGCAGCCGGACAGCGGCTGGTGCTGCTGTCAAATACCAGCATGGCACACGTGCGGTTCATCGAACGCCATTTTCGAGTGCTGGATTATCTGGATGCCCGCGTTCTGTCCTGCGAAGTGGGCGTGATGAAACCCGACCAACCGATTTTTCAGGCGGCACTGGCGCAGGCACAGTGTCCCCCGGAAAACTGTTTTTATACCGACGACATCGAAGCCTACACAGCGGCAGCAGCCCGCCTGGGAATACAGACTCACACTTACCGTCAGACCGATCTGCTGGTCGCCGAGCTGCAGCGACTGGGCGTGCTGCAGTAATCGCTGCAGATCACAGTGAGACAATTCCACAGGCCGGAAAGGCTGCGAACCCTGTTGCAGGCACGCAGCCTTCCAGCCCGATTTTCCGCCGACACACTCAGCATTCAGGTGGATTTGTGCTGAGCGATGGAACGGTGCAGTGCCAGTGAGACGCAGCCGTGGCTGGCCTGAGCCACAGTGGCGGACCAGTCTGCAAGGTAACCGCGGACCGTTCGCAGTCCGGACCAGGCAGGCAGCTTTGATTTGCGAGCCGCCAGGGTGTCGTCACTGACATTCACGTGAATGACGCCCTGCAGCAGGTCAAAGGAGATTTCATCACCGTCCTCCACACAGGCAATCGGCCCACCGACGGCGGCTTCCGGAGCACAGTGCACCCCGATCGCTCCGTGCGACACTCCCGAAACCCGCGCGTCTGACAGAAATGCAATCCTGCCGTCCAGTTCAGGGACCGCCAGGGCTGCAGTGGCAATCAGCACCTCCGGCATGCCGCTGGCCACCGGCCCCAGATACCGCAGAATAATGACGCTGCCCGGAGTAATCCGACGCTGTTCCACCGCGCGGACAATGTCGCGCGGATCGTCAAAGCAGACGGCCTTGCCGGTAAACCGCGGATCCTTCATGCTGGACACTTTGAACACAATGCCTTCAGGGGCCAGGTTGCCGAAGCAAACCTGCATGTCAGCAAACGGCTTATAGCAGTTGTCGCGGCTGACCAGCAGGTCCTGACCGGCCGGCGGTGGCGGGACATCCCGCAGATTTTCAGCCAGTGTCTGACCGGTGACTGTCAGGCAGGACCCGTCCAGCAGGCCGTTGTCGAGGAAGTGTTTCAGCAGCACCGGAGTACCTCCGATGTGGTGCAGGTCCACCATGGTCCGCGGACCGCGTGGAGCGAATGACGCCAGTACCGGAGTGTTGCGGAAAATTTCCTGCAGATCACGCAGCGTAAAGTCGACGCCGGCTTCGCGAGCCAGAGCCAGAATGTGCAGGACGCCGTTGGTGGATCCGCCGGCAGCGGCGATGGTGACCGCAGCATTGCGGAAGGCAGCCGGAGTCAGAATGTCGCGCGGGCGAATGTTTTTCTGCAGCAGATTGACCATCGCAGTACCGACGCGACGGCATTCAGCCTTCTTTTCCGGATCGACAGCCGGGATCGAGCTGCTGGCGGGCAGCATCAGTCCGATCGCCTCCATCGCCAGGCCCCACGTGTTGAACGAAGCGGCGATGCCGCAGCCACCGGGACCGGGGCAGGCCTTGCGAATGATTTCCTCGGATTCCTCGTGAGTCATCGCGCCCACGGCCGCCTTGGCCTGCGAATCGTAAACGTCAAGGATGGTGATGTCCTTGCCGTTGTGACAGCCCGGCAGAATGCTGCCGCCGCTGACGATCAGGCCAGGGAAATTGGTGCGAGCGAGGGCCATGGCGAAGCCCGGACCGTTCTTGTCGCAGTTGTGCAGACCAATCAGACCGTCGTAGCAGTGGGCCGTAACGACGCATTCCGCACTGTTGGCGATCAGGTTGCGGGACGGCAGGCTGGCGTTGCCGCCTTCGTGGCCCTGCGAGATGTTGTCACTGACGCCGGGAGTGCCGAAGGGGAATCCCAGCAGCCCGGCTTCGCGGCAGCCGGCGGCAATTTCCTGCGCCAGCTGGTATGCATGAATATTGCAGGTGTTGCCGTCCAGCAGCGGTACGCCAATGCCGATCTGCGGCTTCTGAAAATCCTCGGCCGTCATCCCCAGTGCGTAGTAAAAGGCGGTAATGCCTTTCTGCCATCCGTGAGTCAGTTGATTGCTGTTCCAGTTGAGCATGGGAGTGGTGACCCGGAAATAGAGAGCGTGGGTGGAGTCGGCGATCGGCGGTCTGCGGAGACAGTTCGCAGACCTGTGAGTCGCCGAAAAGGTTAGGGAATGCGGGGGCTGCGGTCGAGCGTGCGGAAACGGCCTGCTCAGATTCTCAGGCCTTCTGCTTCCGGGTCGGCTGTTTTCCTGCCGCAGGTTTGGCTATGGTAGTGAACGATTCCCCACATCATTCAGGGCCACCACCATGCACAGCGCTGATTCTGGTCACGCGTCACAGTCCACCGGTCTGCTCGGACAGGACAATGCCATTCCGCCGTGGACTGTTGCCGAGCTGCCGGAACCGCAGCCGCTGGGACTGCGCAATCTGGCCGGCCTGATCGGTCCGGGGATCGTGATGTGCGGCATCCAGATCGGCGGTGGTGAATGGCTGATGGGACCGGATGTCACCGCGAAATACGGCGGCAACCTGATGTGGGTGGCGACCATCGCCATTCTGACGCAGGCCTTCTACAACATCGAATGCGGTCGATATGCCCTGTACTGCGGTGAGCCTGTGTTCACCGGGTTCATGCGGACCTTTCCTGGTCCGCGATTCTGGATGGCGGTGACGGCGGTGCTGTGCCTGACATTTCTGATCCCGGGGCTGTCCACCAATGCGGCGGTACTGCTGGCGACGGTGTGGCTGGATCGAATACCGACTGCGGCGGACAGTACGCTGGTGAACACACTGGTCTTTGTGACTCTGGGAGCCGTGGTTTTACCGGTCTTCGTAGGCGGCAAGGTTTACAACATGCTGCAGTGGATCATGACGGCCAAGGTGTTTGTGGTGCTGGGGTTTTGTCTGGTGATGGGAGTATTTTTTGTCAGCCCGCAGGGCTGGTGGGATGTGTTCAGCGGGTTCCTGCGATTTGGCAATGTGCCGGTGGCGTCTGCGGATGGCGGTGAATCGATAGTGAATCTGTTTGGCTGGCGTCTGGAGCATGGGGTGTGGCCGGCGATCTCCCTGACTCATATAGCAACGCTGGGAGCCTTCGCGGGTTATGCGGGAGGCGGCGGGCTGGCGAATTCGGCGTATGGCAATTTCGTGCGGGACAAAGGCTGGGGCATGGGCAGTCAGGTGGGAGCGATTCCGAGTGCCATGGGTGGCCACAGCATTACGCTCAGCCATATTGGTGCGGTCTTCCCGATCACTGCGGACAATCTGCGGCGGTGGCGTGGCTGGTGGAAGTACATTCTTTCGGACCAGCTGATGGTGTGGGTGCCTGGCTGTTTCATGGGGATGGCGCTGCCGGCCCTGCTGTCCATTGGATTCGCTGCCAATTCGCCGATGTTTGGCAAGCAGATTTTGTATTCGCAGCCGCTGCTGGCGGCGGACGGCATCCTGCATACTCCGGCCTTCGGCTCGTGGGCCCCGTTTGTCTGGGGGGCCTGTTTGTTCACGGGGCTGATGGTGTTTCTGCCCAGTCAGATGGCGATTGTGGATGATTTTGCGCGGCGCTGGACGGATATTTTGTGGAGCGGCAGTCGGCGAATTCGCAGTCGTCTGCAGGGCAATCAGGCGCGGCAGGTGTATTATTCGATTCTGCTGCTGTATGTGGTGTGGACGATTATTGCGGCGGCGCTGTTTCTGCGTTTCCCGGATGCTCCGAAAACCATGGTGACGGTGATTGCGAACGTGAACAATGTGTCGCTGGCGGTGACAGCTTTTCACATTTTGTGGATCAACTGTCGGCTGCTGCCGCCGGAGCTGCGACCGCGGTGGTATTCGCGGCTGGGGATTGCCAGCTGCGGCGTGTTTTATGCGGGGCTGAGTGTACTGATTTTTTGGACAAAGATTCTGCCGCTGTTCAGATGAAACCAAAGTGCCTGCCTGAATTTTTTTGCTGGGGGTAACTGTCATGTTGTGTGTTTTGCGGGCCGGCCTGTGTGCTGCTGTTGTGCTGTGTGGTGCTGACCGAGTGGTGGCTCAGGAGTCGGCTCCGCAGGCGGCTGCCGCAGCGGCCGCGCCGGCGACTGATGCGGCAGCCGCTGCGACGGTCAGTTATGTGGTGGAGCTGACCGAGTATGAGTGGCGTGAGCCGCTGGCTGCCGGGCTGGGTGCAGAGGAAATCCTGGCGCTGGTCTTGAAAGCGGATGCTCGGCCGCAGGCGGACCTGCGTGAGACGATCCGGCTGACGACACTGGCTGGTACGGAGAGCGTGGTCAGCTTCGGCCGTCGTTCCAGCGTGACGGTGGGGCGAACGGCCACTGGGCGAGGTGAAGTGATGAGGAACATGCAGGTGGTGGAATTTGGCACGCAGGTGAAGCTGACGGCGGTCCCGCAGGCCCAGCGAGTACGGCTGACGCTGCACTTTGAGTCATCGCGACAGTTGCCGGCGACGGCAGACGACAGTCCGCCGGACGTCAGCACGACCGAGGTTTCGACGACGGTGACGCTGGATCCTGGCAAACCGGCCCTGGTCAGCAGTTTTGGCGGCAATCGCAGCAGCGTGCTGGTGGTCATGGTAAAGCCGCAGGACTGAGTCCAGGCTGGGCGAGGCGGCAGTGTGTCAGGTGTGTTTTTTGAACCACAGCGGACACAGAGGTTGGGTTACTTTGTTGGCAGTTTGGCGAGTGTCAAGGCGAGCCGCGGACGGCAGTCCGCGGGTGCAGTCCGCGGGTGCAGTCCGCGGGTGTGCCGGCCCTCTCCGTAGCTGGGGCTTTGCAGCCCGAGATCTGCCCGGGAGGATCGTCTGTGAGTGGTGTTTTTTGAACCACAGAGGGCACAGAGGGCACAGAGGTTTGATGGCTTTGTTGGCAGTTTGGCCAGTCTCAAGGCGAGCCGCGGACGGCAGTCCGCGGGTGCAGTCCGCGGGTGCAGTCCGCGGGTGTGCCGGCCCTCTCCGTAGCTGGGGCTTTGCAGCCCGAGATCTGCCCGGGAGGATCGTCTGTGAGTGGTGTTTTTTGAACCACAGAGGGCACAGAGGGCACAGAGGTTTGATGGCTTTGTTGGCAGTTTGGCCAGTCTCAAGGCGAGCCGCGGACGGCAGTCCGCGGGTGCAGTCCGCGGGTGCAGTCCGCGGGTGCAGTCCGCGGGTGCGGGGAACCACGCGCACCAAACACGCGGCGGGAACAGGGGATCGTTCGACCGCAGGACCGTGCCCTGGTGGACAACCACCCTGCACCCCGGTAGGCTGACGCGATCGCCAGCCACACTGCAGCAGCGGAACCCCTGCCATGGCCAAACTGTTCATCAGTGCCACCACAAAAGGTCTGAAGTCGTATCGGGTTGCCGCTGCCGAAAAGCTGCGGCAGCTGGGACACGATGTCGTGGTGGAAGAGACCTTTCCCATGGTTCATTTAAAGCTCACCTCGATGCTGGCGGATCAGATCGCTCCCTGCGATGCCGTGATCCTGCTGATTGGCCCGGTGTTTGGAGCGAGGCCAGCGGACTGGCCCTCTGAGCTGCCATGGCGCTCCTACACGCAGCTGGAATACGACATCGCGCTGGAACTGCAGAAACCGGTGTTCCGTTTCATTGCGACCGAAGCTGCAGAACTGGACTCTGTTGAATCGGGTGCGGATCCGCATCAGCCGCTGCAGGCTGAGTACGTCCGCAGCATGGCCGATTACCTGTACTGGACCTTCAGCAGTCAGGGCGAGCTGCTGACAGCGCTGGAAAAATCTCACCTTGCCGGGTTCGCCCGGCATAACCTGCGCAGGTGTCGCTGGGCACGCTGTTTAAAGGGCGTCGTGACACGCTGCAGGACCTGCACAGGACGCTGGTGCGGCGTGCCGCGAACAAGGCGGTGATCACGGCCAATCAGACGATTGCCGGCATGGGGGGAGTCGGGAAGACGCGGCTGACGCTGGAATACGCGTGGAAATACTGCAGCGAGTATTCGGCGCGGCTGTATGTCAAAGCCGACAGTCCGTCCAGTCTGAG